>Ga0335069_10013283_pt1 | contig 11568 bp, 10 predicted proteins | sample Lox_Sample_11_FD_206714 | JGI IMG/M metagenome (GOLD analysis project Ga0335069, IMG submission 206714) | Soil microbial communities from Loxahatchee National Wildlife Refuge, Florida, United States - Lox_Sample_1.1 | ecosystem: Environmental > Terrestrial > Soil > Wetlands | place: USA...
AGCAGAGTTCGGTTAGGGAAAAAGCAATCAACCAATACGAGTCCGCGATCAAGGCGTACCAGCCGACCATCACGTATGGGGAGGAACGAGAAAACTACGAAAAGTTCACGCTGGCCTATACCCGATACCGGCAATCCAGCGACCGGGCGGTGGCTCTATTGATCGCCGCGAAGACTGGGGATGCATTGGACGTGCTTACGTCGGCAGCAGCCAAAGGCGCATTTGAAGACGCCCTGGCCGGAATCACCGAGGCCATGAGCCTGAACGTCAAGCTGGGAATGGAGAGCGCGAAGAGCACCACTGCCACCAGCCGCCGCGCCATCTGGATCAATCTCGCCGTGACGCTGCTCATCGTCGCCCTGTCGGCTCTTATCGGGGCCGGACTGACACGGGTGATTGCGCCGCGCATCGGTCGCGCCATGGGCGCCCTGCAAAAGCTGGCGGGCAAGGACCTGACCGCGCGACTGAATGTGAGCGGCGCGGATGAAATCGGGCAATTGGGAGAGGCACTCAATCACTCGGTCGACGCTCTACGCAATGTGGTGAAGTCGGTGGCCCAGAGCGCCGAAACTCTTTCGTCGGCGACGACGGAGATCAGCGCGCGGTCTGTTCAGAGCGCGAGCAACGCGAACACGCAGTCCAACCGCACCAACCAGATCGCCGCCGCGGCGCAGGAGATGACGGCGACGATAGCCGAGATCAGCCATAATGCCGCCAGCGCGGCCAGCGCCAGCCGCGCGTCTGCCGATACCGCCGTGCAGGGCGGGACGGTGATGGAGAGCGCCGCGGCGACCATGGAGAAGATCGCCACGGCCACGGGGTCAGTGTCGCAAAGGATGACTTCGCTGGCGGCCCGGTCGGAGGAGATCGGCAAGGTGGTGAATGTGATCCAGGAGATCAGCGAGCAGACCAACCTGCTGGCACTGAATGCGGCCATCGAAGCGGCGCGCGCGGGTGAGCACGGCCGGGGGTTCGCGGTGGTCGCCGGCGAGGTGCGCCGGCTGGCGGAGCGCACCAAGGGTGCCACTGAGGAGATCGCGGCCACCATTCGCAGCATCCAGGATGAGACGAGGGCCACGCTGGAATTGATGGAGGAGAGCCGCACCGCGGTGGAAACCGGAATGGGAGAGACTGCGCGCGCACGGACCAGCCTGGAAGCCATCATCGAGTCGTCGCGGCAGGTGGAACATCAGATTCAGCTGATTGCCACGGCGGCCACGCAACAGACCTCGGCGGCCGGCGAGATCTCCGAATCGGCGGGACAGATTTCGCAACTGGCGGTGGAGAATTCGCAGGGCGCGCAGGAAACGGTGGAGGCGCTGAAGAACCTGGCATCCCTGGCCAGCGAGCTGGACGGGATGATGCGCCAGTTCTATCTCGGCGAGGAGCACGGGCCCTCGGGAAACATCTGCGGATCGAATCAACCCGCGTCCAGGCCGTTCCTGCGCACCGCGCACGCCTGACGAGATTGGCCCTCGACCGGCCATTGACACCCCCTCCGGGGTCCCTGTGCGAGAATGTGCGCTCAGGAGACGGTTATGTGTGTCACTGACGATCTGCTCGTGGAATTTCGCGAGGAATTGAAGACCACCCGACGGGTGTTCGAACGAATTCCCGCCGACAAGTTGACCTGGAAACCTCATGAAAAATCGATGACCCTGGGCCAGCTCGCCATGCACGTCGCGGAAGTCCCCGGATCGATTGCGGGCATGACGGCCGGGGACAGCTTCGACATTGCCAAGGGCCACTTCACGCCGTCGTCGCCGCAGGTCAGGGACGAACTGACTTCGGCGCTGAATCGCAGCGCCGAGGTGGTGGAGAGGACCCTGAAAGCGGCCAGCGAGGAAACCTCTTACGCACAGTGGCGATTGACACGCGGAGACACCGTGCTGATGGCGGTCCCGCGCGTGGTGGCGTGGCGATCGATGATGCTGAACCACTGGTATCATCATCGCGGCCAGCTTTCGGTTTATCTGCGGCTGCTGGGGGTGCCGCTTCCCCCCATCTACGGACCCAGTGCGGATGAGAATCCATTCGGCTAGACAGGGCAGGATATGAGTTGGGCAGAGCTTCGACCCAGATGGGGAAGCGGACTGTTTGTCTCAGCATGTCAGTGCGGGGTGGAGTGGGTCAGCCAGTCAGCGTCGGCTGCCTGCGTTGGCGCCGAGGCGGTGTGGTAGGCTCCGCTTGTAGAATCTAGGCCAGGCTTTCCCGCCGCGGACAGAGCGGATTCTTTTGTTCCGGAGGAAGACTCCCATGAGCGCCGTCAAATATGACCTGGTCGTCGTTGGCTCCGGGCCATCCGGGCAGCGCGCCGCTGTGGCCGCTTCCAAGATGAAGAAGCGGGTGGCCGTGGTGGAGTCCCGCGCCGTGGTGGGAGGGGTGTGCATCAACACCGGCACCATTCCTTCCAAGACGATGCGCGAGGCCGTGCTCCACCTTTCCGGCTACAACTATCGCTCGGTGTACGGCATGAACTACCGGGTGAAGGAAAAGATCACGATGGCCGATCTTGCCTTTCGCGTGCAGGCGGTGATCAAGACGGAGGTGGATGTCACCGAGGCCCAGCTCTCGCGCAACGCGATCGACATCGTCCATGGAGTGGCGCACTTTCTCGATTCCAGTCACGTGCGGGTGGAGGGATTTCAGGGCGAGACCACGCTTGAAGGAGACCGGATCATCATCGCAGTTGGGACCCGGCCGGCCTCCTCGCCCAAGGTGCCGATCAACGGACGAACCATTGTCAACAGCGACCAGGTGCTTGACCTGCCCACGCTGCCGCGTTCGCTGATTGTGGTGGGCGGCGGCGTCATCGGCGTGGAATACGCCTGCATGTTCGCCATTCTCGGCGTACGGGTCACCATCGTGGAAAAGCGCAACAAGCTGCTCGAATTCGCCGACCAGGAGATCGTGGAGGCGCTGAGCTATCACCTGCGCGACAGCCGCGTGACCATGCGCCTGGGCGAGGAAGTGGAGAGCGTGGAAGAGTTGCCGGACGGCACGGTGGTGGCGAACCTGGAGAGCAAGAAACGCATCTCGGGCGACGCGCTGCTGTACGCGGTCGGCCGCCAGGGAGCCATCGACGACCTGAATCTGGCCGCCGCGGGAATTCAGGCGGACGGCCGCGGACGCATCATCGTGGACGAGAACTACCAGACCAGCGTCGAGCACATTTATGCGGTCGGCGATGTGGTCGGGTTCCCTGCCCTGGCGTCGGTTTCCATGGAACAGGGCCGCATTGCCGCCGCGCGCGCATTCAACGACAAGTCCACGGCATCGAATCCCAGTTTTTATCCCTACGGCATCTACACCATTCCGGAGATCAGCTTCATCGGCAAGACCGAGGAGCAATTGACGGATGAGGATGTGCCTTACGAAGTGGGCATGGCCTATTATCGCGAGGTCGCGCGCGGTCAGATCCGGGGGGACACGACCGGCCGGCTGAAACTCATCTTCCACCGCGACACGCGCAAGGTTCTGGGCGTTCACATCATCGGCGAAGGGGCCAGCGAACTGGTTCACATCGGGCAGGCGGTCATGATCCTGGGGGGCACGATCAACTATTTCGTCGACACGGTTTTCAACTATCCCACCCTGGCCGAGTGTTACAAGACGGCGGCTTTCAACGGACTCGGTCGGCTGATGCGTTACCAGGGGTGAGTCTGCAATCGGAAGCAGATCCCCACCAGGGAGAAAGTTCCTGTGGGGAAGCGTTCCCGCGAGGAAGTCCCAGGAGGGAGTTTTTTGATGACAACTGCCATCGGCGTGGTAATGACCGAGCACATCGTGGCCGGGCGGATGGAGAATCACAAGCTGGTCGGCGAGCCGGTGCGCTATCCCGGGGATGCCACAGAGGTGGATGCCCTGACTGTCCTTCCTGGCGGAGAGTTACTGGAAATCCTGGCGAACCAGATCACGGAACTTGCAGCAGCCGGCGACAAGCCAGTTGAAGCGATCGGCGTGGCGGTGCCAGGTGTGGTGCGGCACGGGGTGGTGGAGGACGCGCCCAACCTGGTGCAGATCAAGGGCATGCGCATGTCGGAGGAACTGGCGCGGGTGCTTCTGGGCCGGGGCGTCAAGGCGCCGGTTCATATCGCCAATGATGCCGATGCCATCGCCGCGGGCGTGGCGGCGCGGTTCGGGCAGCTCGACCGCCTGACGCGCGTATGGACGATCGGCAACGGTATCGGATACGGACGATGGCCCTACGTGGAAGGCGTGTGGGAAGGGGGCCATATCACCGTGACCCTCGATCCCAGGGAGCGTTTCTGCGGGTGCGGCGGCATCGGGCACCTGGAAGGCATCGTGGGATACCGCGCCATGCGCCTGCGCTTCCTCGATCGCGAGCCCGAGGAGGTGTTTGCGCACGCCAGGGAAGGGGATCCGAAGTGCCGCGAGTTCGTCGATCTCTGGCATCGCGCGCTGGCGGCGGGCACGGCGTCGTTCATCCATCTGGCCGGACCGGGCCGCTTCTACTTCACCGGTCACAACGTGCATTTCCTCGACGTGCAGCTTCTGCGGGCGCACATCGAGAGCATGGTGAAGATGAGCCCTCTGCAGAGTTTTTCGCTGGAAGTGCTGCCGCCCGACGACGAGACGGCCCTGCTGGGAGCGGGAGTCAGCGCACTGCGCGCGCTGACGTGGTAGCACACGGGCGTCTGTAACCGTGCAAGCATATGTGGGTTCCGGCACGACTGAAGTCGTGCCCTGTTACGAAACAATACGATTCTGATACTTCGGGACTAAAGCCTGTGCTTGGCGTCGAGCACACGCTCCAGGGCGTCGTCCCAGGTGGCGCCGACTGCGGAGAGATGGCCCATCTTCCGGCCTGCGCGCGCTTCGTGCTTTTCATAGAGGTGCAGGCGCACGCCGGGGACTTCGAGCGCGGCAGCGAAGTTTGGATCGCCGTTGAGCCACACATCTCCGAGCAGGTTCACAATCGCGCATGGCGAAATCAGCGACGTATCGCCGAGGGGCAGGTTGCAAGCGGCACGCACCGCTTGCTCGAACTGGCTGGTGACGCAACCGCGCTCGCTCTGGTGATAACTGTTGTGAGGGCGAGGGGCGAGTTCGTTGACGAAGAGTTCGCCCTGGCGGGTGACGAATATCTCGACGCACAACATGCCTTCTATGCCAAGCTTTTCGATGATGGAGGCGGCCAGTGATTCGGCTTTCGATTCGAGTTCGGCGGAAATGCCGGCGGGCAGCACGCTCCAGGCGAGGATCTGATTCTCGTGATGATTACGGGCGGCGGGATAGCTGCGCACTTCGCCGGATGGGTTGCGGGCGGCCATCACGCTGATTTCGCACTCGAGTTCGAGGGCCTGCTCGGCGACGGCAGGGCGGCGGCCAATGCTTTCCCAGGCCGCTTCAATGTCCTCTTCGGTTGCGGGCTGTTCGAAGCCAAGACGCGCCTGTCCACGGCCGTCGTATCCTCCGCGGCCGATTTTGAGGAAGACGCGGCCCCCGAGGACGGGGACCGCGTTGTGCAGATCGACTTCTTCGCAGATGACGCGAAAGGGACCAACCGGAAATCCGGCTTCGGCCAGCCAGATCTTCTGCAGCGTCTTGTCCTGGATAATGCGAACGGGTTCGACGCCGGGGCGAAGAGGCGCGAGGCGCGCAACGTTTGCGAGCGCATCGACCCCGATTTGTTCGATCTCGAGCGTGACCACATCGGCGGCGGTGGCAAGGCGTCTGGCGGCATCGACGTCGTCCCAGCGGCCGGTGATTGTTTCATCGACGACAAAGCTGGCAGGACAGGCCGGCTCGGGATCCATCACCCGCACGTGATAACCCATGGTGCGCGCGGCCATAGCCATCATGCGGCCAAGCTGGCCGCCGCCGAGAATCGCCAGCGTACCGCCGGGAAGGATTCTTTCTGGTTCTTTTTCTGGTTTTGGACGAGGACGCTCGATCACGCAGGGAGCTCCTGATCAAGTTTCTGATCGAGCACTTCCTGGGTGCGGGCGGCGCGCCAGGCGGAAAGGCGCTGGAAAAGCGCGTCGTCAGTGGAGGCGAGGATTTCGGCCGCGAGCAGCGCCGCGTTGGCGGCTCCCGCCTTGCCGATGGCCAGCGTTCCGACGGGAACGCCCTTCGGCATCTGCACGATGGACAGGAGCGAATCGAGGCCGCTCAACTGGGTGGCAGGGACGGGAACTCCAAGTACGGGGACGAGGGTCTTGGCGGCCAGCATGCCGGCAAGATGTGCGGCCCCACCGGCGCCGGCGATGATGGCGCGCAGGCCACGCTCGCGGGCGGTCTCGGCGTATCGGAAGAGCAGGTCGGGCGTGCGGTGCGCGCTGACGATGCGGGCTTCGTGAGGAATGTCGAGTGCGCGGAGGATTTCGACGGCTGCGGACATGATGTCATAATCGCTCTTGCTGCCCATCACTACGCCCACTAACGGCTGCTTGCTCATAGTCCGATTATAGGTGGACGCTCAGGGGTGTTCTTCCGGGACGAGCATGACTCCTGCGAAGTGCTATGCTGGGCTTCAGATTCCGGCATGGGCACTGTCTACACTGTTGGGCATTCCTCTCATTCAGCAGACCTGTTCCTGGGACTGCTCGCCCAACATGCCATCCAGGTGTTGGTCGATGTGCGCACCGCGCCGTATTCGCGGTATGCGCCGCAATTCGATCGCGAACTGCTTCAGCGCGCGCTGATTCAGGGAGGATTCAGATACCTGTTTCTTGGCCGGGAACTCGGGGGGCGCCCAGCGAACAAGGAATACTATGATGCCGATGGGCACGTGCTTTATAGCCGCATTACCGCAGACCCGGCGTTCGTTGCAGGCATCGAAAGGCTCGAGCGCGGCATGACGGAGTTTCGCATCGCGCTCATGTGCGGAGAAGAAGATCCGGCGCACTGTCATCGCCGCTTGCTGGTGGCGCGTGTGCTGATGGAGCGGGGACACGAAGTGCTGCACATCCGCGGTGACGGGCGCCTGATGACCGATGAGGATGTGGCCGGGGAATCTGGAAAGCCGCTCGTGAACGAGCAGCCTGCGTTGTTCGCAGAACTGGACGAGGACCAATGGAGATCTACAGCATCGGTTTCACCCAAAAAAGCGCGAGAGACTTCTTCGAAACACTGAAGTCGCACGGCATCGAGCGGTTGCTGGATGTGCGGCTGAATAACACCTCGCAACTCGCGGGTTTTGCGAAGCAGGCCGACCTGGCCTACTTTCTAAAGGCGATTTGCGGTGCCGAATACGAGCATGAGCCCCTCCTGGCGCCGACGCAGGAGATCCTGGATGCATTCAAGAAGAAAAAAGGTGACTGGAACGTGTATACCAAGGCGTACCTGGGCCTGATTCGTTCGCGCAGGGTGGAGTCGGAGTTGTCGAAAGACAGTTTTCGAAAGAAGACCGTCCTTCTATGCAGCGAGGCAACACCGGAACATTGCCACCGGCGGTTGGCGCTCGAATACCTTAAGGATCACTGGGGCGACATAATCATCCGTCATCTCTAAACAATCTCATGAGGTGGAGGTATCCGCGGTTCCCATGAGGCTCGACCGCATTGTCTGCCTGGCGAATTCGTACAAGCACGATAATCGCTGTGTCGCGGGAATCAGCCTTGTTACACGAAAATGGGTGCGGTTGATTGGCAGGAAGGTTCCATGCTGCCTGACGCGGAGCGAAGCGAGATACGAGAACGGCAAAGACGTTTGTCTGCTGGATGTGTTCGAGGTTGAGATCGATGCGGATTGCGGATCCAACCACCATCCCGAAGATGTGCTCATCGCAGGCACGCCGTGGCGTTGGGTCAGGCGGTTCGATGAGCCTTCCGATGTTGAAGTGCTCAGAAGCATCGTTACCAAGGAACCCACCGTGCTGCAGGGCTATTGCGACAGGATTGACACACACAGATTTGCCAGCGCCGCAGCGCGCGTTTCGCTCAGCCTTCTGGGACCGGAGGATTTGTGGTGGTGGATCCGGGAAGAGTCAGGGAAACGCAGATACCGAGCCAACTTTCGATTGGGGCACGAAGGCCGCATCCGCTACGACTTACCTGTGACCGACCCGGCTTGGCTAGACCAGCTGAATCTCATGCCGACCGGAATCCATCCACATTCGATACTGTGCGGGAATCAGGCTACGCAGACGTTTCTAACTGCAAGCTTGAGCGAAGCCTATGAAGGCTTTCACTATAAACTGATCGCCGGTGTGATCAATCTGCGAGCTTGAGTGTTGCAACTTTTAAAATGAAAGCCCCATCCCGGCGTCTGCCAGGATGGGGCGCATTCGTTAACCCAGGGTTCTTTAGTTTATCGGTTATTGAAAATGGCGCCAACGGTCGCGTTCACTGATCCGCCGTTGATCGAAGTTAAAGTCACCTGGCAAGTGTTGGGTCCGGCGGCAGTGACAGCTGTGGTCGGCGTGCAGTTGTTGGTCCATCCGCCAAATGCAACTCCGGACTGAGCAGGCGCAGTCAAAGTCACGGTCGTGCCGACCGGGTAGATTCCGGTGCAGACCGAACCGCCGGTATTTCCGCCTGCCGCCCAGCCGGGACCGCAATGGATGACGTCTTTCGTGCCGGTTGCAGAGTCTGCCGTAATGAGCCAGTTGGTGGTGTTCAGACCTTCGCCATACACGGTCAGGGTCGCCTTGAGAGGTCCAAACTGACCCGTGTAACACGAGCCTGGCGTCGGCGGGTGCGTGGTGGGGTCGGGCTCGACCAGGGGGCAATTGAATTGGGCCGTGGCGGTCTGGATGGTTTGGCTCGTCGGATCGGTGTATTCAGCGATGATCGTGGCGGATCCAGAGGCATAAGCGGTAACAATTCCTGCGCTGGCGCTGGAAGTGCCTCCGCTGTTGGTGTTGACCGGGAATTCGTCGGGGAACGAAGAGATCCAGGTCGTGTTGGGCGAGTTGGTCACATCCCTGACGTAGGGAGGGGTCGCGAAGGTTCCAACGGCCAGGAACTGCCCTGTGTCTTGCAGATCGCCGACACTGATGGTGTTGGGAATGATCTCGAGCGAGAGCAGGGGATTGGGCGGAGCGGTAAGTGTCACCGAGACGGTGGCGGTCGCTGACACCACGGTGCTGTCCGGGTTGGTCCACACCGCCGAAATGGTGGTGGTGCCCACGCTGGCGCCGGTGACCAAACCGTTTCCGGACGCCTGGCCGGACGTGATCGACGCAACCGACGGGATGCTGGAGGTCCATTTCAACTGGGCGGAATTGGTGACGTCTTCCGTCAGTCCGGTGGCGCCAGACGTGCCGATGGCGATGAACTGCCCCGTCTGGCCGGAAGCGGACAACGACTGCGCGCCTGGGGTAATGTTGATCGCGGTAATCGGCTCGGAGGCCCCGCTGACGACCGTGAATGTCGCAGAGGCGGAAGCGACAGTCTTATCCGGGTTGGTGAAGATCGCGGCGATTGTGGCGGTACCCTGACCGACTCCGGTCGCCAGCCCCGCGGTACTGATGGTCGCGACCGACGAGGAGCTTGAGCTCCATGCAACCTGGCCTGTCACGTTTACGGTGGATCCGGCCGCATTCGCCCCGATGGCGATGAACTGGCTCGATTGAGTGGGCAAAGCCACTGATTGTGAACCGGGGATCAGGGTCAGGGACACGATGTCGCTGTTGGTTGTGCCGCCGCCGCCGGTCACCGTCACCGTCGCGGTGGCTGAGATGGCGCCGGGCATGCTCGCGGTAATGGTAGCCGTACCGGCGGAAACTGCCGTGGCCAGGCCGGCGGAACTGACCGTCGTGATGGCGGGAGCATTCGAGGCCCAGGTGACCAGGCTGGTCACATCCTGGGTACTGTCGGGATGCTTGCCGTGGTGGATGATGCCGGTCGCCGTGAATTGCGCCGTCTGGCCGGCCGCCAGCGATTGGCTGGTGGGCGTGATCTGGATGGTTGACACGTCTGTATTGCTGCCACATCCGGCGAGCAGGAGGCCGAGGCCTGCACTCAAAACTGCAAAAATGCGAAAACGATTCACACATGCCTCCTGGCGACGCTCGCCCTGCGGCGGCCACAGGTCTCCATTCGTCGCGGGGGTATTTATACCGTTGCAAGAGCAACTCGCTTGCCATTGCCGTTCGTTTATTTACTTGGAGTTGCGCGCGTTTGAGCGCCGCCTGGACCGGGGCAAGTAGACAGGTGTATACGGAAGTAACTGCCGTGTGTATATCCGTATGCAGCCTTCGGATTTGATTCGGCGAGGTCGCTGGGCGTTCGGTCGGATGCGAAATCGGGACGGAACGAACGGTATTTTGCCTCTCCCGGCGGCAGCGGCTACACTTCTGCTCAGCATGGCCATCGCCCGCGATAACTCTCCGGACCGCCCCAGGAACAAAGACCGGTTCCCGGGAACCCCGACTGACCACCGGACCAAAGACCCATTCCCAGGGAGCCCAACGGACAGGCTGGTCAGCGCCTCGCGCGCTGAAGAAGAGCAGAATTTTGAGCTGAAGCTGCGGCCGCGCTGGCTGCGGGAGTTCATCGGGCAGTCGAAGGCCAAGGAGCAGCTCTCGATCGCGCTGGAGGCAGCGAAGTCGCGCGGCGAGGCGCTCGATCACGTGTTGCTGTTCGGCCCGCCCGGGCTGGGCAAGACGACGCTGGCCACGATCATCGCCAATGAACTGGACGTGGGTTTCCAGCAGACCTCGGGGCCGGCGCTGCAGATCCAGGGCGACCTGACGGCGATCCTAACCAATCTGCGCGAGCGCCAGGTACTTTTTCTGGATGAAATCCACCGCATGCAGCCGGTCTTGGAGGAGAAGCTCTACACGGCGCTCGAGGACTACAAGCTGGACATCATCATTGGGCAGGGTCCGGCGGCGCGAACCCACGTGATGGACATCAAGCCGTTTACGTTCATCGGGGCGACCACCCGGCCCGGGCTGCTCAGTTCGCCGCTGCGGTCGCGGTTCGGCATCCTGCTGCGCCTGGAGTTTTACACCGAGGACGAACTTAGGGTGATCGTAGAGCGTTCGGCCGAGGTGCTGGGCGTACCCATCGATCCGGATGGCGCAGCGGAGATTGCGCTGCGCTCGCGGGGAACGCCACGCATCGCGAACCGGCTGCTGCGGCGCGTGCGCGACTATGCCCAGGTGCGCGGCACGGGAATGATCGACCGGCCGACGGCCAATGCGGCGCTCACCATGCTGGAGGTGGATGCGCACGGGTTCGACGAGATCGACCGGCGGCTTCTGCTGACGATCATGCAGAAGTACGATGGGGGACCTGTCGGGCTGGGGACGCTGGCGGCCACGCTTGCCGAAGAGGAGGACGCGCTTGAAGAAGTGTATGAGCCGTTCCTCATCCAGATCGGGTTCCTGGACCGCACGCCACGCGGGCGGGTGGCGACGCGGCTGGCTTATGAGCACTTCGGGTTGAGCGTGCCGGGACGGCAGCCCGGACTGTTTTAAGGACAGTGATCAGGGCCCAGGGATCGGCCGTCAAGACCGGACGAGCTGGAATGATGGTGACTCGCCTGAGAACCGCAAACAACCAACCTTGATCTGATCCCTGACCCCTGATCCCTGACAACTGGCACCGCCATGGTGCGCGGTGCGACAATCATCCGCGTTGCAGCTGTTGTACC
>Ga0335069_10013284_pt1 | contig 11568 bp, 6 predicted proteins | sample Lox_Sample_11_FD_206714 | JGI IMG/M metagenome (GOLD analysis project Ga0335069, IMG submission 206714) | Soil microbial communities from Loxahatchee National Wildlife Refuge, Florida, United States - Lox_Sample_1.1 | ecosystem: Environmental > Terrestrial > Soil > Wetlands | place: USA: Florida...
CGAGGGTAACTAACGTACCCGCCAACCGCGACGGGCACAACTCCGATAGTGAACACCGCAGTCCCGCGATGGCCAGAAGGCCCTGGCCGTAAACGTGGTCGTGGCCGCGGCCGGAGTGATCACCGTCGGCCACGGCCACGGCCACATCTACGACCAGGACCACGACGACCACCACCAGGGCGAACGATCCGCTGAGGCGCGCGGCCCGATCGTGGAAAGGCGAGTCTTTCCGATCGGGTCGCGAGGAACCTGGCAGACGGTGTTAAGATGTCGGGCGCATGCGTGCATCGACATGGTCGCTGACACCTTTGGTCGTGCTCGCGGTCGGCCTGACCGCCGCGCCCGCCTGGGCGGTGGACGAAATAATCACGGACGTTCGGGTGCTGAACGCGGTGCGCACGGACGAGGCAACCGTCCGTTCCATCGCCGGCCTGTCTATTGGTCAGTTCCTACAGCCCGACACCCTGGACCTCGTGCGTGAACGGCTCCACACCTCGGGTTTGTTTTCCGACGTGAATGTGTACTGGGAGCCGCACCAGGACGGCGTGCGCGTCAACATCATGGTGAAGGAGAAGTTCCCGTGGGCGCCTCTGCCCACCTTCTCGTACTCGCCCGGCAACATCTCGGCTGGCGCGTTCATCGGCCACGGCAACCTGTTCGGCAGGGGCAAGCGCGGGCTCATCGGAGGTCGCATCTCCAACGTCGATTCGGGCGCGCTCGCGGCCTACGAGGATCCGGCGGTGTGGGGAAGCTGGGCGTTCTTCACCATCAAGGGAAAGTTCCAACTCCAGATCATCCCCGAGTACAGCAACGAGTACGCCAATTACCCCGATATGCCGCTCGCGCCCATGCGCAACACCAAGCTGCGCTCTTACGGCGGTGAGATCAACCTGGGCGTTGCTTGGTTCCGCAAGGTCCGCACCTCGGTCGGGTGGATCATCGACCAAAACGACGTGCTCTGGTCATCTCCCGACCTAGCCGACAACCCCTACGCGCAGGCCATCAACAGCGCGACACCGCCCGCCGCGGCTACCAGCGCCCGGCGAGGCGCCGCCACCGCCAACGTGACCTTTGATTTTCGCGCCCGCCAGCATGCGGTCATGTACGGCAATGCCCTGGGCTTTTCCTTGGAAATGGGAAACACCACTTGGGGCAGCGATGACCACATCGACTACTGGAAGGCCAGCGTATCGTACGAGCACGGGATACGTTTCTTTCGCCGCCACAACCTGATCCTGCGCGCGGGCGGCAATGCGGGTGACAACTTGCCGCTGTGGTCGGAGAACTCCGCGGGCGGAACCAATCTGCGCGGGTATCTCTATCGGCAGTTCCAGGGGGACACTCACCTGCGTACGCAAATCGAATACCACTTTCCCTTGTTTTCGTTGGGCGGGCTCGACGTGCGCGGCCTGGTGTTCAACGACACGGCCGCCATCTGGTTTCGCAAGCTCCCGGCCTACACGGTGGAACGTGACCCCATTACGGGCCTGCCCCTGGCCTATGAGCTGCGCTCCGATGGCCGCCAGTTCCTGCCGCCCAGCTTCTTGCACCAGGGATTTCAGTTCAAGCAAGATGCCCACGCCTCGGCCGGCGCGGGCATCCGCTTCTACCTGCGCAGCGTGGCGGTTCCGTTGGTGGGCGTGGACGTAGGCAACGGCATCGGGACCAAGGACGTGCGCGTGCTCGTGGTCCTGGGTGTCTGATGGCCGAAGCGACCAATCGCGTCCGGCGGCAGCCGCCCGGCCTGTATCTGTTGTTCGGCGTGGAGATGTGGGAACGCTTCTCCTACTACGGCATGCGGGCCTTTCTGGTGCTGTTCCTGGTCAGCACGGCAGGGGGATTCGGCTGGTCCAAGCAGGAGGCCGCCAACCTCTACGGTTGGTACACCGGGCTGGTGTACCTGACCCCGCTGTTCGGCGGCTACCTGGCTGACCGGGTTCTCGGCACGCACCGCGCCCTCATCATCGGCGCGATCGTGATCGCCTCCGGGCACTTCTGCTTGGCGCTCCACGGTCGGCCGACCTTTTTCCTCGGGCTGGCGCTCATCATTCTCGGCACCGGCTTTTTCAAGTCCAACATCTCGACCATGGTGGGCCAGCTCTACCGGCCCGAGGACCGCCGTCGCGACGCCGCTTTCACCATCTTCTATATGGGGATCAACACGGGCGCGGCCCTGGGCCCGGTTATTTGCGGATACCTGGCCAAGAGCGAGCGTTTCGGCTGGCACTGGGGCTTCGGCGCGGCCGGCGTGGGTATGGTGCTCGGGCTGGTCACCTATCTGGTCTTCAAGCGACGCTTCCTGCCGGGCATCGGCGAGGTGCCGGCCGGTCGGGTCGCAGCGCGGGATGCCCAGTCGCGCGAGCCGCTCTCCGCCGACGACAAGCGCGGCATCGCCGCCATCGCCATTCTGGCCTTTTTCAACATTTTCTTCTGGCTCGCCTTCGAGCAGGCCGGCTCCTCGATGAACTTCTTCGCCGAAGAGCGGACCCGGCGAAGCTTCCTGGGCATCGATTTCCTCGCGCCCTATTTCCAGTCGGTGAATCCGGTGGCCATCATCGTGCTGGCGCCACTGTTTGCTTGGATGTGGGGCCGCCTGGCGACGCGCGGACGTGAGCCGAGCACGCCGGTCAAGTTCGTCGCCGGTCTGTTCCTGGTCAGCGTCAGCTTCGCCCTTATGGTGGTGGCCGCGCGTTTCTCCGATGCCGGCACGCGGGTGAGCCCGCTCTGGCTAATCGCCGTCTACACCTTGCAGACTTGCGGCGAGCTGTGCCTTTCGCCGGTGGGGCTGTCCATGGTGACCAAGTTGGCACCCGCCCGCTTTGCCTCGCTTATGATGGGGATCTGGTTCCTGGCCTTTTTCGTGTCCGATCGCTGCGCCGGCATCCTGGCCGGGCAGGTGGAGAAGGTGGAAAGGGGCGAGGTGTTCCGCCTGCTGGGCGGTCAGGCAGACTTCTTCCTCATGTTCGTGGTAGTCACATTGCTCGCCAGCGCGGTGCTGTTCGCGCTTTCGGGCACGGTCAAGCGGCTGATGCACGGAAGGGCATGACGGGCGCACTGGCCTTCCTGGTGACCGCTCTCATGATGACCACGATTTCCACGCGCCGCGAGCCCGTGAAGGAAACCATCCACGGGGTCGAGGTGCCTGATCCCTATCGCTGGCTGGAAGATGGCGCCAGCGAAGAAGTGCGCAGTTGGACCGCGCAACAGAACCTGCTCTTGCGCCAGACACTGGACGCGGTGCCGAGCCGCAAGGGTCTGGCCGACCGACTGTGGGCCTGGCACGGCATCGGCGCCTTGGGCACGCCGGTCGCCAAGGGCAAAGGCCGCACGCTTCGCTATTTTTTCACGCGGCGCAACGGCCAGCAGAACCAGCCGGTGCTCTACTGGCGCGCCGAGCTGCATGGCGAGGATCGCGTCCTGGTCGACGTGAATGGGTTGGCAGCGGATGGGACGCAGGCGCTCGATTGGTGGTATCCCTCGGAGGAGGGGCGCCTTTTGGCTTATGGGATCTCGGCCCGTGGCAGCGAGGAATCGGTTCTGCGCGTGCGCGAGGTGGACACGGGCCAAGACCGGCCCGAATCCATACCCTGGACGCGGGCCTGTTCGCTGGCCTGGCTGCCCGGAGGCCGCGGCTTCTTCTACACGCGCTACCCGGCGCCGGGCTCGGTTCCGGCCGGGCAGGAGCAATACCGGCGGCAGATCTTCTTTCACCGTCTGGGTACGGACCCCGGGCAGGATCGCGAGATCTTCGGGGCGGCCCTGAGCCCGTCCGCCTGGCCCTCGCTGCAGCTCTCGCCCGACGGTCGCTGGCTGGCCATCGAGGTCTCCGAGGGACCGGTCCGGAGCGATCTCTTTCTCATCGACACGAAGAAACCAGGCGCGCCCATCCCCATGGTGACCGGCCGGTCCGCGGTTTTCAACCTGGTCGACATGTTGGACGACCGCCTGTATGTGGTCAGCAACGAGGAGGCGCCTCGCTACCGGCTGTTTCAGGTCGACGTGCGCCGGCCCGCGCGCGAGCATTGGAAGGAGATCATTGCCGAGGGTCAGGAAACCCTGGAGTGGGCGGCTGCCGTCGGGGGAAAGCTGGTCACCCTCTACCTCGAGGATGCCTCCTCACGCGTGCGCGTGTTCTCGCGCGCTGGCAAGCTGGTGCGGGAGATCCCTCTGCCTGGGCTGGGGACGGTGAGCAGCCTGAATGGCCGGCACCAGGCCGGTGAGCTGTTCTTCGGCTTCACTTCCTTCCTGACGCCGACGAAGGTCCTGCGCCACGACCTCGGCGAGGACGAGACCACGGTATGGCAGGAGCTGGCGTCGCCCATCGACCCGGATGCCTTCTCGGTCGAACAGGTCCGCTATCCCTCGAAGGATGGCACGCTGATTCCCATGTTCCTCATCGCGCGTAAGGGCCTGGTGCGCGACGGCCGAGCACCAGCCCTGCTTTATGGCTACGGCGGATTCAACGTGAACATCACGCCAGGTTTTGCCGCGGCGGTGGGGCCCTTCATCGAGCAGGGCGGCGTCTACGCGGTGGCCAACCTGCGGGGCGGGGGTGAGTACGGCGAGACCTGGCATCGCGCCGGCATGCTGGGATGCAAGCAGAACGTGTTCGACGACTTTGTCGCGGCGGCCGAGTACCTGATTCGCGAAAGCATTACGTCGCGCGACCGCTTGGCCATCTCGGGCCGGTCCAATGGCGGGCTGCTGGTGGCCGCGGCCATCACCCAGCGGCCCGAGCTGTTTCGCGCCGCCCTGTGCGGGGTGCCGCTCACCGACATGGTCCGCTATCACCACTTCCGCATCGCCAAGCTGTGGATCCCGGAATACGGCAGCGCCGAGGATCCCGAGCAGTTCAAGTTCCTCTACGCGTATTCGCCTTACCACCACGTCAAGGAAGGGACAGCCTATCCCGCCACGCTCATCCTCACGGCGGAGTCGGACACGCGCGTCGATCCGCTGCACGCGCGCAAATTCGCGGCGCGCCTGCAGGCGGCCAGCAGCGGCCCGGCGCCGATCCTTCTGCGCGAGGAAGGCGATGCCGGCCACGGCCTAGGCAAGCCCATGGGCAAGCTGATGGAACAGTATGCCGACGAAATGACGTTCCTGTTCCGCGAGCTGGGAATGAGGATGCGCTGAGCCTGCGAGACCGGGCAGAATCGTGCAGATTCTGGCGACTAGGGCAGAGAGAGGGTAGGGTCAGTTCGTGAACAAGGTCCGAGTCATCATTCTCTTCGGCGGCCGATCGGCCGAGCACGAGGTGTCGCTGCTGTCGGCCCGCAATGTCTTTGTCGCGCTCGATCGCGAGCGCTTCGAACCGATGCTGATCGGCATCGACAAGCAGGGCCGCTGGCGGATGGAGTCGGAGCAGACCCTGCTGGCCGCCACTGGGGATCCGCGCACCCTCGCCCTCAAGGCGGTGGGGCAGCCCCTGGAGGTCCCGGTCTACCCGGAGGGTGGCGAGCTGACCACCACGCCGCGCCTGGTGCTTCGGCACGACGATGTGGTCTTTCCCGTGTTGCACGGAACCTACGGCGAGGACGGCACGGTGCAAGGCCTGCTGGAGCTGGCGGACATCGCCACCGTGGGGCCAGGCACGCTCGGTTCGGCCGTTGGAATGGACAAGGACGTCAGCAAGCGTCTGCTCACGCAGGCCGGGATCCCGGTGGTGCCTTGGCGGGTGATTCGCGGTCGTGAATTCTTCCGCGACCGCGCGGGGGCCCTGGCCCACGCCGCGGGGCTGGGCTTCCCCGTGTTCGTGAAACCGGCCAACGCGGGCTCGTCGGTCGGGGTCAGCAAGGCCCAGTCCAGGGCCGAGCTGGAGCCCGCGCTGCGCATGGCGCTGATGTTCGACAGCAAGGTCCTGGTGGAAGTGGCGGTGAGCGCGCGCGAGATCGAGTGCGCGGTCCTGGGCAACGACGATCCGGAAGCCTCGGCACCGGCGGAGATCGTCGTACACCACAAGGACGGTTTCTATTCCTACGATGCCAAGTACGTGGACCCGGACGGCGCCGAAGGCAAGATCCCGGCCGACCTTTCCCCCGAGATGACCAGTCGGGTGCGCAAGCTGGCGGTGGACACCTTCCGCTGCCTGGAGTTGGCCGGAATGGCGCGGGTTGACTTCTTCCTCGAACGGATGACCGGCGCGCTCTACGTGAACGAGGTCAACACCATCCCGGGTTTCACCGCCATCAGCATGTATCCCAAGATGTGGGAGGCCTCCGGCGTGCCGCAGAAAGAGCTGATCTCGCGCCTCATCGACCTGGCCATTGAACGGCGTAAGGCCCGGCGCAAGCTGAAGACCGAGATCCAGTAGAGCGTTGTCTCGAACCGTCGGGTTGGGTTCCAGCCGGGAGTGCTTGAAGGAGCAGGGGGACGCTAAGCAACCCAGGAAGCGAGGAAGTTTTGCTGTGGTTCTTCGGAGGCAATGGCGCCCTGCAGTCTGTTTGTCCTCTTCCTGCCTTCCTGGCTTCCTCAGACGTCAGCAGGCACAGACCGTCGAGGGCTGGCTACTTCTGCTGCAGCACCTCGATGGGCGGCATGACCTTGCCCTCGAGGTATTCCAGGCTGGCGCCGCCGCCGGTCGACACGTGGGTCATCTTGTCGGCCAGGCCCATCTTTTCGACCGCGGAGGCTGAATCGCCACCGCCGATCACGGTGACGGCGCCCCGGCCGGTCGCAGCCGCGATGGCCTTGGCCACGGCCAGCGTTCCGGCGGCGTAGTCCGCGGCCTCGAACACACCCATGGGGCCATTCCACACGATGGTGCCCGCCCTGCCGATGATGGCACTGAACGCGGCCACCGTCTTGGGGCCGATGTCCATGCCCATCAGTCCGTCGGGGATCGAGGCGCTGGCGACCACGGTGGGCTTGTCACCCGTCATGGCCTTGAAATCGAAATTGGCTGCCGCGCTGTGGTCCATGGGCAGCACGATCTTGCCGCCCGCCTGGCCGAGCAGCTTCTTCATCTCTTCGACCTGATCCTCCTCCACGCGGCTCTTGCCCACCGCCACGCCGCTGGCCTTGAGCAGGGTATAGGCCATGGCCCCGCCGATCAGGATCTGGTCCACCTTGCCGAGCAGGTTGGAGATGAGCTTGATCTTGTCGCTGACCTTGGCCCCGCCCAGGATGGCAACAAAGGGTCGCTTGGGGCTGGACACGGCCTCGTGCAGGTAGCGGATCTCCTTCTCCACCAGATAGCCGGCCACCGCTGGGCCGCCCTTGTTGATGATGGCCTTGGCCACGCCGTACATGCTGGCGTGTTTGCGGTGGCAGGTGCCAAAGGCGTCGTTGACGTAGACATCGCCCAACTTGGCCAGGCCAGCCACGAAATCGTCGTGCTTCTTCTGCTGCTCGGGCGTGAGCTTCTTGTCCGGGTTCTTCTTGGCTTTGTCGGGCATGGTTTCGCCCGCGTGGAAGCGCACGTTTTCCAGCAGGACCGTCTCGCCTGGCTTGAGAGAGGCCACCAGCGCCTCGGCGGCCGAGCCGATCACCTCTGGCGGGCCCAGCTTGACCGTCTTGCCGAGCAGCTCGCCCAGACGCACGGCGCACGGTTTGAGGCTGCCTTCGGGGTCGAAGGCGCCGTCGGGTCGACCCAGGTGGCTCATCAACACCAGCTTGCCGCCTTGATCGAGCACCCGCTTGATGCTGGGAAGCGCGGCGCGGATGCGTCGGTCATCGCTGATCTGGCCGCCTTTCAACGGTACGTTGAAATCCACGCGCATGAGCACGGTCTTGCCGCTGACGTTAATGTCTGCAAGGGTCTTGGTCGCCATGGTGTCTGCCTCTCGCTAGATAGTTCTGGGCCGCCCCGATGGGGCGTGCGGCAGAATAGTAGCGGATTTCGGCGCAATTCCCAGGGTCTGTTTCGTTCTAGTCGAACGCGTACTGCAGGTCACCGCCCGCCACCGTGGTTGCCACGCGGGTGACCGGCCTGTGCTCCATCATGCGGGTCAACAGCTCCTGGCTGATCCGGGGCAGCAGGCTGTTGGTCAGGATCGAGTCGATCATGCGACCGCCGCTCTCCAACTCGGTGCAGCGACTGACGATCAGGTCGACCACGGCGTCGTCGTAGCTGAAGGGAATGCGATGGCTGTCCTGCACGCGCTTGGCCACCCGGCCGAGCTGCAGGCGCGCGATGTTGCCGATCATCTCGTCGCTGAGCGGGTAGTAGGGAATGGTGACCATCCGGCCGAGTAGGGCCGCCGGGAATGCCTGGAGCAGCGGCTTGCGCAGGGCCTGGGCCAAGCTTTCGGGATCGGGCAGGGCCGCGGGATCCTTGCACAGATGCAGGATGAGCTCGCTGCCCACGTTGGTGGTCAGCAGGATGAGCGTGTTCTTGAAGTCGATGACTCGGCCCTCGCCGTCTTCCATCCAGCCCTTGTCGAACACCTGGAAGAAAATCTCGTGCACGTCGGGATGGGCTTTTTCCACCTCGTCGAGCAAGACCACGCTGTAGGGCCGCCGTCGCACCGCCTCGGTCAGCACGCCGCCCTCGCCGTAGCCGACATAGCCCGGCGGTGAGCCCTTGAGGGTGGACACGGTGTGCGCCTCCTGGAATTCGCTCATGTTGATGGTGATCAGGTTCTGGTCGCCGCCGTAAAGGGCTTCGGCCAGGGCCAGCGCGCTTTCGGTCTTACCCACCCCCGAAGGACCGGCCAGCATGAACACGCCGATGGGCTTGTGCGGGTTCTCTATCCTGGCGCGCGAGGTCTGGATCCGTCGGGCGATCGCGTCCAGCGCGTGGCGCTGGCCCAGCACCCGTTGTCCGAGGGTGTCGGCCAGCCCAAGCACCGTCTCGATCTCGTTTCTCACCATGCGGCCGACCGGAATGCCGGTCCAATCCCCGACCACCGAGGCGATGGTCTGCCGATCGACCGTCGGCAGGATCAAGGGCCGCTCGCCTTGCCGCTGGCCCAGCCTGGCCTGCGCGGTCTGCAGCTCCGCCAGCCAGACCGATCGCTCGGCGGCCTGAGCCGCCGCGGTCTCGCCGACGAGCTTGTCGGCCGCGGCCTTGGTCTCCGCCGGCTGCTCGTCCGGCTTTGCTTCGCGCAGCTTGCCGCGCAGCTCGAGAATCCGGCCGACCAGGGCTTTCTCTTCTGTCCAGCGCTCGCGCAGGCCGGACAGCCGCTCCTGCTCGGCCCGCCGCTTCGCCTGGGCCGCGGCTTCCCGGCTGGCGGCGTCGCCCACGCCCAGGGCGGCCTCGCGCCGGATGATCTCGATCTCGGTGTCGAGCGCCTGGATGCGGCGCTGGCTGTCCTCGACCTCGGCCGGCACGGCATTCTGGCTGATGGCCACCCGGGCACAGGATGTATCGAGCAGGCTCACCGCCTTGTCGGGCAACTGTCGCGCCGGAATGTAACGACGTGAGAGCTTGACCGCGGCCTCGAGCGCCTCGTCCAAGATGAGGACCCGATGGTGCTTCTCCAACGCGGCGGCCGTCCCGCGCATCATGAGCAGGGCCTTGCTCTCGTCGGGCTCGCCCACCTGCACGACCTGGAATCGACGGGTGAGCGCCGGATCCTTTTCGATATGCCGCTTGTATTCGGCCCAAGTAGTGGCCGCGATGGTGCGCAGGCTGCCGCGGGCCAAGGCGGGCTTGAGCAGATTGGCGGCATCGCCGGTGCCGGCGGCCCCTCCCGCCCCGATCAGCGTGTGGGCTTCGTCGATGAACAGGATGATGGGCTGGCTCGACGACTGCACCTCGTCGATCACCTGGCGCAAACGGTTTTCGAATTCGCCCTTCATACTGGCGCCCGCCTGCAGCAGCCCGATGTCGAGCGCGCGCAGCGCCATCCCGCGCAAAGGCGGCGGCACCTCGCCCTTGGCAATGCGAAGGGCAAGCCCCTCGACCACCGCGGTCTTTCCCACTCCGGCCTCGCCGGTGAGGATGGGGTTGTTCTGCCGCCGGCGCAGCAGAATGTCGACGATCTGCCGAATCTCCTCGTCGCGGCCCAACACAGGATCGAGCTCCTGGTTGCGTGCTCGCGCGGTCAGGTCCACCGAGAATCGCTGCAGGGCCTCCTGCTTGCCCATGGCGGCCGGGGGCATGGCCGCGCTGGCCTCCCCGGGCGAGGCGCCGGCCGGCAGCCCGTCCGCACTGCTCATGGACTCTTCGGGTGAGCCGCGCGTGATGAGGCTGAAACGATCGCTCAGTTGTTCGACCTTGATCTTGTCGAATTCGCGCGACATCGAGGAGAGTGTGTGGCGCAGGCCGGGCGTCTTGAGGATTCCCACCACTAGGTGCCCGGTGCGCACCTGCGCGTCGCCGAACAGCAGGGTGCCGTAGACCCAGGCGCGCTCGACCGCCTCGTCCAAGTGGGACGAAAGATCGGAGATCGATGTGGCCCCGCGCGGAAGCTGGTCCAGGGCTTCGGTCATGTCGCGCGCCAGTCGCGAGGAATCCAGGCAAAACTCGCGTACGACGTGGTGAACATCCGAATCGGGCAGCCGCAAGATCTGATTGAACCAGTGGACCAACTCCACGTAGGGGTTGCCCCGCAACTTGCAGAATACGGTGGCGCTCTCGATGGCCTTGAAGGCCAAGGGGTTGAGCTTGCCGAAGAGAGCCACCCGGGTGATGTCAGCCATGGTTCGTCCTCCTGGTATTCACGTGGTTTGCGCCAGTCGCACAGTGGGCGGCTGGTCGCAGGGGATTCAGGATCACGTCTTGCCGGGCGCGCGGACAGCGCCCCAACCAGGACGTCCAGCCCAAGCGGGAAGCCCCGGATTTCACCGCCGAGGCCACCGAGTCGGATCGGGAGGGAAAAAGGGCTTGGATCTGATTCCGAACCTCTTGCTTTCCGGCCTGCGTATCCTCTGTGCACTCTGTGGTGGAATTCCGGATCGCGGGGCGTCGAGTTCCAGAGGAATCCTGGTTAGCAGCTATGCGGGACGCTCCCCCGATGCAGAAGGGCTTGCTGACCCCAGGTTTGAGTTGCAGTCGCACGTCCCAGCTCAATGAATCGCCCACGTAATTGCGCACCAGCGCGAGCAAGCGCCGCAGCCTTCTGCCTCCCGGCAGCAGGCTTTGCAAATCATCTTCGCCAAGCGGGCCAAACACGATGCGGAACTTGCTCTGGCGCTGCCAGGTGCGCGCCCCCGCCACCGTGGTCTGCGCGAGCCTGGCGGAGCGGCCGAGCCGCCAGCGCGCCTCTTCGGGCAGGGTCAACCACTCGCCCACGAACTCCTCGATGGCGACCGGCAGGCCGAAGAATTCGCCCACGATGGCGGCCAACCCTTCGGCATTGCGCGGCTGGGCGGCCAAGCGGCCGGCGAAGTACAGCTTGGCCCGGTCGGGAAACTCGTCGCGCTCGCGCAGCGACGGCATGCCCAGCCCGAACAGCGATCCGAGGTAGACGGCGAAACGATCCTGGGCGGGCCGGTCGAAGCTGACCGTGGGCTGGCCGTCGGCCCATGCGCGGTAGAAGAGCGAAAGGATCCGATGGTGAAAGACGTCGAGGAAGCGCACCAGAGTGGGGTCGCCGGCGTTGCGCTCGCGATCGCGAGCGTACTCGGTCAGATGAAGGGGCAGCGGTCCATTGGGACCGAGCAGTCCGAGAAAATGCACCA
>Ga0335069_10013285_pt1 | contig 11567 bp, 12 predicted proteins | sample Lox_Sample_11_FD_206714 | JGI IMG/M metagenome (GOLD analysis project Ga0335069, IMG submission 206714) | Soil microbial communities from Loxahatchee National Wildlife Refuge, Florida, United States - Lox_Sample_1.1 | ecosystem: Environmental > Terrestrial > Soil > Wetlands | place: USA...
GCGTGTCCTGATAGCTGAAACCGTGGAGTGGCAACCAGACCGCTTGGAGCAGAATCACAAGCATCAATGTTACTCCGCCTCGTGATAACGCCGAGATGAATGCGGCAAGGCTTCCCGCAGAGAATGCCCGATTCTTGAAGAACTCTATACGAAACATTGGATCCCGGACGCGTTTCTCGATGAATGGAAATATGATTAGCATACTGCCCCCGAGGGCTAGACATCCGATCACGAGAGGATTACCCCAACCCATCGCCGAGTTTCCGAACGGTAGCAAGCCGTAAGTCATCCCGATTAGAAATATCGTAAGACCCGCTGCAAACGTTACGTTTCCCCAAACGTCGATCTTCTGTCCGGTTCGAATTACTGCGAGTTCACGCAGCTTCCAGTAGGACCATACTGTTCCAGCGAGCCCAAACGGGACGCTGATCAGGAAGACCCAGCGCCAATCGAAAATCGCGAGTACTCCACCCAAGATCAAGCCTAGCAGGCTGCCCACGAGGATTGCGACTTGGTTTATCCCGAGGGCTCGCCCGCGTTCGGTTGAAGGGAAGGCATCCGTGATGAGCGCTGCGCTGTTGGAGAATATGAGAGCCCCTCCAACTCCTTGAACAAGTCGGAAGACAAGTATTTCGAGCGCTCCCATCTGACCTTTGTCAGGGACTAGGTAAAGTAAGATTGAACCAATCGTGTAGACTGCGAATCCGAGGTTGTAGACGCGAACTCGGCCGAACATGTCAGACAGCCTGCCAAATGTCACCAGCAGCGTGGCCGTTACGACATCGTAGCCGAATATGATCCATAGCAGATAGTCAAAGGCGCCAGGAGAAAGCGGGTCGAGGTTTATTCCACGAAAAATAGCTGGCAACGCAATTATCAGAATGTTAATGTCTACTGAAGCAAGCACGACGCCCATCGTAGTGTTTACTAGAACGGTCCATTTGTATTCCAGTTCTAACCCACACGAAATTTCCTTAAGCACTTAATTATCAGCTAATAAATCTCCTGTCGAACCGTAAAGAGTCAAAGCATTTCACTAGTAAATGAGTTACAGAAATGCGCAGCCAAAATTCGAGGGAGAGTCATGTCAAGAAAGTCCAAACTCAAATGTGTTGCTTGCGGTTCCCCGATTCGCGGTCGATCAGTTCCAATGAGGCTGAAGATTACACATAGTCAACAGAAATTACTTGAATCAGCCAAAGGGTTAGGCTTCACGGCCCCAAGCTGGAATATCGGGAATGTCATGCAGGCTCCGATGCATCGAAAATGTTTCAATTTTGCCACGCGCGTTTGGAAGCTTGCCTTCGTTACGCGTGCGCTAAGTCCTCGTCGTCAGGTTGGTGAACCACCTCATCCTCCGCATGCGGGATAAGCAGGCCTAAGTTCACAATCAGACATCGTTTACTCTAATTTTCGACCCACAGTTTGGCGAACCTGTCTACTTTGATCTGGAGTTCATCCCTGAACCTTCTCAGTCGGGCATTTTCGATATGCAGCGAGTCGCCCACTGAGACGAGGTTTATCCTATCTTTCCAAAGAGGCAGTTTAATCGTGCCTGTTCCGTCTGCGATTGTAGCCGTACTCAGCATGGAGGCAGTACCCCACTTTGACGATACCATTCGAGCAGGAGATTTCTCAATAACTCTGGCAGTGACATTAAATCGAGATCTGGTTTCAGAGTTCAAATCCTTGATTTTCAGGTTCTTGGGTGGTGGTCTGGTCCGCGAGAGCTCGTTTTCATCGAACCTGAGATTAGACGAGTCAGGGTTTGCAATGTACTCAAGTATGGGTTTAGTAAGTTTGAATTGTCCGGTAATTTTCTTGCCTTGCCGTACCTGAAAGACTGCAGCATTTTCGAGCAGTTGTCGGCGTTTGAATCCTAATCCTTTGTATGAGGCTTCGCCCGAGGTCCATGCCTTGTAAAGACAATGCAGCAACGTAGATGCGCCAATCTCATACTTTCCCGATAGCTTAACCAAGTAACGAAAGGATACTAGATCAGACATTGAACGCCATGGGGCTTGGTATCTTCCATTCGAATCACGGTTGATTATCATCGTCAGAGTTTGCACGACACCAGCCTCTGGACGTGACTCTACTCATATCATAAGAACTAGACCTAGAACTTGTAAGGCAGATACGCTAATTCCGGTTGGACTTATCTGTCATCGGTGACGCGATTCGTTATCGTAACGCGTACTGATTCACGAATTTTCTGTCGTGCAAGTTACGGCATGGTAAGAAGCTTATCTTAGACTTTAGAAACGGCTTCGCAACATTGGTTGGAACACATGAAGACCACAGTCCGAATTTGATTCCAGGCCGTGATACGAAGCTTGAATTGGCTGATGGTCCTTTTTTATGTGAAATTACCATATCGTTCGAGTTAGCGATGTGATTGATTTGTATTCTGAGCTTCCTGTCAATGCACTGAGATGGACTTGCGATCTGAAGACTCTTCCGAAGAGTAGCGATCAGGTAGCACCATTAGAATCAGTGATCGGGCAGCCTCGCGCGGGTGAGGCATTGTCGGTTGGAGTGAGGATTAGGGAGCCTGGTTTCAACATTTTTGTTGCAGGTAGATTGGGGACTGGGAAGACTACTAGCGTACGCCAGTTCATCGATAGAATTTCAAAAGACATTCCGATCCCTCTAGATTGCTGTTATGTGCACAACTTTGAAGACGAATATCAACCTAAAGTTCTCCTCTGCAAAGCAGGGTTAGGTAAGCAACTGAAGAAAGATTTGCAGGAATTCATCGCTGCCGCTCGAATCGCAATTCCTCAACTATTCCAAGGTGAAGAGTATGCGGCTAAGCGAGAGGAGATCGCTCGAAAACTAGCCTCCACACGACAACAAATCATTGCGAAAATGGAAGATGTATCAAAGAAAGAAGGATTTACCCTGCAGTTGACTCCATTGGGAGTCTCACTCATCCCCGTCGTTAACGGTAAACCTGTGCCGGACGAAGAATTCTACTCCCAACCTCCAGAAGTTCAGAAGGCCATCACACAAAAACGTGAAAGACTGCAAGGCGAGATACTGCCGTTCATCCATCAAATTCGCGAGCTACAAACCAAACTACTCCAGGAAGTCGAGGAATTTGATCGGGACGTAGCTTTGTATGCCATCGAACATTTAATGACAAAGCTGGCAGCTAAGTACAAGGCATACGATGAAATCAGTTCTCATTTAGTTGACGTTCAGAATCACATGATGAACAACCTTGATACGTTTCGGGGAAGGGCCCCCGATCAGAAGCCAACAGCCCAGGAGAACCTGCTGGAAGAGCTAGGATTGCGAGTCTATGAAGTTAACGTGATAGTGGATAACTCAGCTCTTACAGCTGCCCCGATCGTAACTGAACAAAATCCGACTTTCGACAATTTACTCGGCCGAATCGAAAAAGAAAGCCGCTTTGGAACTCTGACAACAGACTTTACTCTTATACGCGGTGGAGCACTACACGTAGCCAATGGAGGATTCCTCATTCTAAGGGCTGAGCAGCTCCTTCGCGACTTCAACGTGTACGAAGGATTGAAGAGAGCTCTGAAAAGTCGGGAGATACGGATTGAGGATATCCAGCAAAGAACAGGCTATGTAAGCGTTCGTTCGCTCTCACCCCAACCCATCCCACTAGACGTGAAAGTTGTTTTGATCGGTCAACCTGATACATATCAAGTACTCTTCAAGTTCGATCCGGAGTTCCGTGAATTGTTCAAGGTGAAGGCAGATTTTGACTATACCATGGAGAGGAGTGAGGAGAACATTCAGAATTATGGACGGTTCTTCTGCGGGCTAGCTGAACAGGAGAAACTCAAACATCTCGAAGCTGCAGCGATAGCCAGAATGGTAGAATACGGATGCAGGCTTGCTGAAGATCAAGAAAAACTCTCGACACAGTTTGGATTAATCGCGGACGTGGTCCGGGAAGCCCACTTCTATGCTTCACAAGAGAACGCGAAACTCATCTCAGCTAAGCATGTTGAGAAAGCGATCGAGGCCAGGATTTACAGGTCGAGCTTGATTCAGGAAAAGATACGCGAATTCATTGAACGCGATATTATCCTGATCTCTACCGAAGGCAAAATCGTCGGCCAAGTTAACGGCCTCTCCGTTATGGAAATTGGTGACTTTGCCTTCGGAACTCCTTCCCGGATAACCGTATCCGTCGGTTTAGGAAAGGAAGGATTGATCGACGTACAGAGAGAAGTGAACATGAGTGGTCCAATCCACGGCAAGGGTGTAATGATTATTGCAGGCTTCCTCTCGGGAATGTTCGCTCGCGACAAACCCCTCAGTCTGTCAGCGCGCATAGTGTTTGAACAAAACTACGAGGGAGTAGAGGGAGACAGCGCTTCGAGCACAGAACTATACGCTCTCCTTTCTGCCGTGTCTGGTATCCCAATCAAACAGAACATCGCTGTCACGGGTTCGGTAAATCAGAACGGCGACATCCAACCTATAGGGGGAGTGAACGAAAAGATTGAAGGGTTCTTCGAAATCTGTAAGTCAAAAGGGTTAACTGGAGACCAAGGAGTGTTAATCCCTTACAGCAACGCAAAGAACCTAATGTTAAAGAGAGAAGTTATCGAGGCAGTTGAAGCGCACAAATTCCACGTATACACAGCCAAGACGATCCAGCAAGGAATAGAAATCCTTACAGATGTTCCCGCCGGCGAGAGAAAATCAGATGGATCATTCACAGAGAACACAGTGTTCAATACAGTTGATCGACGATTAACGGAGATTGCCAATACCCTCAAGAAGTTTCAAACTCAAAGTTAATTCCCGGTATCCCTGTTTTCGCATCCAGGCTAAGTACTTGAAATGCAAACTGCGGACACGGCATAGTGATGTGATGATATGAGTGTCAAACTGACCCGAAGTTCCAAAAATCCCATCATTGAACCAAGACCTGAGAAGGCGTGGGAAAGCGGGGCGACCTTCAATCCCGGAGCCGTAACCACTGGTGAGGTTATTCACGTGCTCTACAGGGCGGTTAACGAACAAGGCATTTCATCCCTTGGTCATGCAACAACGACAGATGGCGAAACGATACTGACCCGATCTCCTGAACCTGTCCTCGCTCCGGCTGACTTTTCGGAAGAGCTTGGTTGTGAAGACCCGCGAATAACCGCCTTAGACGGGAGATTCTATATTTTCTATACGGCTTATTCGCGACGAGGCCCACGAGTAGCCCTAGCCTCGACTACTGACTTTACGAGTTACGAACGTTACGGAGTGGTAGGGCCGGACCACGACGACAAGGATGCTGCGCTATTTCCCCAGCGCATCAACGGGAAATTCGCCGTTGTGCACAGAATCGAACCAAACATCGAAGTGGCTTTCTTCGACAGCATCAAGCAGATGGAGAGAATTTCACACAACCCATACTCGAAAAACTATCTCAAACGCATAGAAGCAAACACCATCATGAAACCCAAGTGGAAGTGGGAGGAGAAAAAGATTGGAATTGGTCCCCCGCCCATCCGAACTGACGCCGGATGGATAATCATCTACCATGGTGTGGACTCTAACACTGCGTACCGCGTGGGAGCAGCTCTTCTCGATCTTGAAAATCCATGCAGAGTAATAGCTCGAACTCCAGAACCAATCCTAGAACCAGAGGAGCAATTTGAAAAAGCTGGAGTTGTTCCAAACGTCGTTTTCCCAGAGGGTGCAGTCATAGTAGGAGATGAACTGAAAGTCTTCTACGGTGGAGCGGACAAGGTTTGCTGCGTCGCTAGCGTACCATTGAGACGGCTCATAGAAAGCTTGGAACAGTATGAAAGTTGAGATCGATCCTGTCAAAAGTCTGTGTGTTCACTAGCTCAGCCTTATCTCAATCAAGATATCCTATTCTCTACTGGAAAGCTCCCATTCGGAGAAAGAATGATTGAAGAAGATAGCTGTAGTTACAACTGGTGGAGATGCCCCTGGCATGAACGCTGCCATTCGAGGCATTGTCCGCATCGCATATTCGAAGAAGCTTCAAGTTCTAGGTTTCAGGAGAGGATGGGAGGGCGTGATTGCAAATACGTTTACACTATTGACTCCCCGATCCGTAGGCGGCATCCTGCAGCAGGGCGGCACAATCCTGCATACATCAAGATGCCCAGAGTTCAAGAGTAGAGAAGGAATCAAGAAAGCTGCAGAAACTCTTGCATCGAATCACATCAGCGGACTCGTAATCATTGGCGGTAACGGCTCATTCAAAGGCGCTCTGGAACTGAGCGCATACACGAATACCCTAATAGTTGGAATCCCCGCATCAATCGACAACGATATTTTCGGGACAGAAGAAACAATAGGTTTCGACACGGCTACAAACACAGCAGTCGCCGAGATCGATAAGATTCGAGACACAGCCGTCTCCCATGAGAGAGTTTTCATGATTGAAGTGATGGGGCGAGAACGGGGGTTTCTCGCGTTAGAGATCGGCCTCACCGTTGGCGCTGAAATAGTTCTTGTTCCGGAAGTAAAATATCGAATGGAGAATCTCTTCGAGATTGTCAGAGAAAACAGAGCTAAAGGAAAGAAATCAGGTCTGATTGTCGCAGCTGAAGGAATAGGAGACACTCGCGTCCTCGCAGAACAGATCCAGCGAAACACGAAGGCGGAGGTCAGACTGAGCATCATTGGCTACGCCCAAAGAGGGGGTAACCCTACTGCGAGAAGCAGACTCCTGGCCAGCCTATTTGCAAACAAAGCGGTACAGCTATTGTCAAAGAAAGAAGGTAACAAAGTAGTCGGATTGCAAGATGGTAATATCGTTAGTGTTGACCTTCAGAAATCATGTAGGACAAAGAAACCATTAGACCCTCATCTACTTAGACTGGCCAACCTACTTGCAACATGAAAGCGAGTCCTTCCGCCCCTATGTTAGCGACGGAGGGAGAAGGTTCACTTAATGGTGCGGGGGAGGGGATTTCAACTCGTTTTTGCTAGCAACTATAAGGGGATAGTTGGCCCGGGTCCGGAAGGATTTGAACCAAGTAAGGTTCAAGTCCGATTTCGCCAAGCTTCTCTAGAATTCAACCTGAAGTGTGACGGTTATGTCACGAAAGGTAGCCCCATGCGAGCAGCAGGTCCGTATCCCTGTACCATCGTTCTCCAATGTCCGTGCGGTAGAACATATTCGGTATGATTACGTTCCTAACGCGATTGTATGTTTCCCGTCTGGCATCTTCAACCGTCTGCCCTGAACCGGTCACCACTAGTGCGTAGCCTGAACTGCCAGCCAGCCTCCAGTCACCATTAACAAGCTTCGCGTCCCCATGATGAATGCCGCTTGACATAACTTTCTTGAATATGATCACTGCATCCTCTGAATACCGTCTGTACGCGGCAGGGTCTGAAAATGGGTAAGGAGGAACTGCAACAACCACTCCAATTTGGAATCCCCGCTGAGACCGCAGGTCGAACTGTTGCTTATTCGCTAGGGCGTATAGAAACTCACCCCATTTGCTTGTGATGCCCTCCATCTGAATGTTGATTGTTGGATAACCAAATCGAGGGGTAATCTCCAGAGGGTAGATGCCTCTGGAGTTTACGATGCAGTTGATGTCGAAATACCCGACAAAATTCATCTCTGCAAGGATTGGTCTAAATTTCACAAGTGTCTCGTCGTATAGGCGGCTTTTTTCAGACCAGAAAATGAGTGTTCCCATCTCACCTGTGCTTGGGCCTATTTCTCCGTTAAACATCCGTTTATGTTCGAAGTTGATGCAGGCTGGTAGAATGAAGTCTTCTCCATTGAAGAATGCTCCGACAGCCACTTCGACTCCGGTTACGAATCGTTGAATCTGAAAACTCTTGATCTTGGTGCTCCACGCTGTCTTGTACCTTTGAAGGACCGCAAGCACATCTAATCCATCTTCTTCCTGTCCAACGAACGAGAGCACTTTATCCTCCTGGGCTTTACCGCTTGGTTTGACGACGTATCGTGCCGAATTATTCTTTACGAAATTGACGGCTTCATCGAAAGTGTTGAATTCCCAGGACGGAACGGTTTGCAGGCCTGCCTTCTTGAGCTGTTCCTGACCGAAATCACGGTCCAGTTCCAGGCGGTCGCTTGTAACAGATCCGCCAATGACTGCTTTTCCCTCTTTGCGTAAGCGCTCAGCAACTGCTCCAAACCCTATATCGTCGAAGATGATGACGTCCGCCCAATCCTTCATTGATTCCCAATCCTCGACCTTCTCGACAAATCCGTCCGAGATGTCCTTCTCGGACTTGTTGCGGATGAAATATCGTACCTCGTTCCCTTCATTATGTACCGCATAGGCTAGGTCGCCAATCAAACCTTCGTCTGAAATGAAGAGGAACTTTTTCGGACCGGGTTGTTGGATCTGTTCATGTGATTTTTGTGTCTGTTCGGCTGAACTGGCAAGGGATTTCGGAATTGCCATGTCACATTAGTGAGTTAGCAGCGATCTATAACAATGCCTAACGGTACTCCCGTGATTTTATAATCTACCACATCTCTCCAAACATTCTGACTGTGTGATCGCAAACCTCATCAAGACCGCTGCTAGCGATGCACCTGACTTGCCCCCGCCTTTACAAACTGTCAAAGTATCGCTGTCTGCAGACAGTTGACCTAAGTGAACGATGCCGCTCATAGCGCCCTTCCGGGAAGTTGTAATCGATTAGATAGCCGTGGGGCGATGTCGGTGTGTGCGGCACGCAACGATAGGCACTCACACAATTTCAGAGGATGAGAACTCAGCGATTGGTTTTCTGATTGACATCTCATGTTTTGATATGTCCATTCCGCTAGTAGAACCAATCATCGCGTTCTCGTTGTCGGTCAGGTATAACTTCATGCGGAATCTTGTCACTCTTAGTGTTTGCGTGATGGAACTGTTTGAAATTTGGAATCGAATCATTCCTTTGCTTCTTCTACCTCTCCAGAGTTTAGTTCGTGTCCTTTATGACACGACCCTAGCTTGAGAGCGCGGCATCAATAACTGCGTCAATTCCGGAAATATTCTTAATGAGATCATCGGAAATGCTGTATCTGCTCGCTAGGTATGGAACGCTATTGTAGCTCACCCACACGTTTTCCTTGTCGTCTTTCCAAACAAGCGCCTTAAGCGGCAGATCAAGCCCAAGTAGAGGAGACGCAATCATAAGTGGCCCCCCCAGTTTGGGATTTCCGAAAAGTAGCAGCTTACTCTCCCGCATCTTTAGGCCGACGCGTGCCGCCTCTCCACTATGATCGATCACACGGAAGACTGTGAGTCCTCTCGACCTAACCGTGCTCTCCAAATTTGATAGGGTATCCTGAACTGAGTGGCGACTCGGTTTGCTTACGATTCCCTGCGGGGTTTTAGCGTTCTCAGAACCCATGTACGCGATAAGTTAGGGCCCCGTTAAATCTATTCCGCTAGGTTCGGACTAAGGAATGGTGTTCGTACCTCTCGAAACCGATCGGTCGCATCCGCTTTCTATGGGTTGGTGTTGTTACGAATTCTATGCCAGGAACGCAAGATTACTTCATCTTCGCTCGATGCGTAGGTAACACTCCGTGCATTCACGTTTCGATTACATTACAAGTAAATGGCTGTAGGATTTACGGGAAAGTTGAGTCCATATATACTTGTGTGCGTGAATGGCTGAAAAAGCTATAGTATGTCGGCACCTACTACAAGGACTGGGGCAGTGGACAACCGGTAGTTGCCAAAAACTAAACCAAAAGAAGATGCATCTGCGACTCCGAATAACGGGCCGATCCTAGTAACCGGAGCTGCCGGACAAGTCGGGGGGGTCGGACGAACCGTAACCGGCCTGCTCCTTAATCGCGGGTTTCCGGTTCGCGCTATGGTTCACCGCGAGGACGACCGCGCGGCGGCCTTGCGGGCCGCTGGTGCAGAGGTGGTGGTCGGAGACCTACTCGAACCGGCCGACGTCTATCGGATCGTGAACGGCTGTAGTCAGGTCTACTTCGGCATGTCTGTGTCCCCTGGGTACCTGGAGGCATCCGTGATCATGGCGACGGTTGCGCGAGAAGTCGGGGTGAATGCTCTGGTTAACATGTCGCAGATGACGGTCTCCCAGATGAGCATCCAGAACACAACTCCGAGCCCTCAACAACGGCAACACTGGCTCAGCGAACAAGCTCTCGCGTGGTCCGGCCTGCCGGTCGTCACCATCCGGCCGACGGTTCTCCTAGAAGGCTTCTTCCTACCTCTCACCGGTCCGAGCGTCCGCGACCGAGGTCGCATCGAACTGCCGTTCGGGCGGGGCAAGACGAATCCGGTTGCCGCGGTTGATGTCGCTCGGGTAATCGCTGCCATCCTCGCCGACTCTCGCCCGCACTTGGGCCTGAGGTACGAACTCACTGGGCCGCGGTCGCAGGACATGAACGGGATCGCTCGGGAATACTCTGACGCGTTGAACCGTGAGGTCACATACTATGACATGCCGCCCGAGGATTGGGAACAGGAATTGAAAAGGGCAAGATTGCCGGAGCACCTAACTCGGCATCTGGTGGCGATGGCTGAGTTGAACAGGGCGGGTCGGTATGACCTACTGGCAGACGGTGTGAAGCGAGTGTCCGGCCGGCAGCCAATTGATGTCCGGGAATTTGTGTCACTTCACGCGGATGAGTTCGGAGGTCGTCGATCTTGAAATCCCAATCCGTAATTGTCAACGGATTGCAGGTGAGGGTAAGATACCCACAACTATCAATCGTCGTACTGAAACTCGCGTTGGAGTCGAGGTGAATTTTCACGGAACCCGTTTGGACACAAGGGATGAGGGATCGTACAGACAATGAACGCACTAGACAATATCGAGCTAGAATTATGTCTCCAGCTTTCGTGTGTGTGGTACTAATGGTGCGCACACACACAAAATTGGCGTCTGCTTTTAGGGGGCTTCGCCCCCTAACAACCCCCAAACTGGCGAAGAAAGTCGCGCATGGCCACCTCGCGTGATATCCGCGCTTCCAAGGAACAGCGAAGACTAGACTAGACTCTCACTAGATTGATTCAAGTTTCATGGTTAAAAGTTAAATCGCGCTATATCTAAGAAGTGATTTCATGCTCTTCCTTGTCGAAATGGATCACGTCAAGTCCGGCATGACCCCCACCGACGAAGAAGCCCGTAGGTTCATCGAGCGAATCGTTTTCCCAACCCTCGCTCAGTGTGAGCAGCTTTTTGCCGAGAAGAAAATCGTTGCCGGAGGACCCGTGGCCGGAAGAATAGCGGATCGATTCATCTTGGACGTGAACTCACCACAAGAAGTGGACCGGATCGTCTCTGGACTAGCATTCTGGCCTGTGGCAGAGACGAAAATAACCCCACTCGTCGCCTTCGCCGACCGCCGCGAATACATCAACACACTGCTAAACACAATCGCAAAAGATCAGTAAGTGAAACCTGCGACATTGAGGGTAGTGGACGTCCTCATCGAAGACTAACGAAAGACGAAATCAATCCCCTGCTGCTCATGCAGCTTTCCAAGACGACGCGCATCTGGAAACTGCCCGAATTCATGCGCTTCCTCCAAGAAGGATTGAAGAACGAAAAGTTGCGAATAGACACACACACACACT
>Ga0335069_10013288_pt1 | contig 11566 bp, 11 predicted proteins | sample Lox_Sample_11_FD_206714 | JGI IMG/M metagenome (GOLD analysis project Ga0335069, IMG submission 206714) | Soil microbial communities from Loxahatchee National Wildlife Refuge, Florida, United States - Lox_Sample_1.1 | ecosystem: Environmental > Terrestrial > Soil > Wetlands | place: USA...
TCTGGCTGGACACCGAACGGCCGCACGAGGTCGAGCTGCGCAAGAAGGTCAAGGAGTACCTGAAGGAGCACGACACCGAGGGCCTGGAAATCCAGATCATGCCGCAGGTGTGGGCCATGAGGTACACGCTGGAGCGCGCGATGCGCGGGCAGGACACCATCGCCGCCACCGGGAACATCCTGCGCGACTACCTCACCGACCTGTTCCCGATCCTGGAGCTCGGCACCAGCGCCAAGATGCTGTCCATCGTGCCCTTGATGGCCGGCGGCGGAATGTACGAGACCGGAGCGGGCGGTTCGGCGCCTAAGCACGTCCACCAACTTGTCGAGGAAAATCATCTGCGCTGGGATTCCCTCGGCGAGTTCCTCGCCCTGGGAGCGTGTTTCGAAGATATCGGGATCAAGACCGACAACGAGCGCGCGAAGATTCTGGGCAAGACGCTGGACGCAGCGATCGGCAAGCTGCTGGAGAACGACAAGAGCCCGTCGCGCAAGACCGGCGAACTCGACAACCGCGGCAGCCAGTTCTACCTCGCGCTGTACTGGGCCGAGCAGCTTGCCGCGCAGTCCGACGACGAGGAGTTGCGCGAGCAGTTCGCCGCGCTCGCCGACTCGTTGAGCCGCAACGAGGACGTTATCGTGGCCGAGCTCGCCGAAGTGCAGGGCAAGGCGGTCGACATCGGCGGCTACTATCGCCCCGACACCGAGAAGACGACTGCAGTGATGCGGCCGAGCAAAACGTTCAATGAAGCGCTGGCCGCTTCGCAAGGCTCGCAAGGTTGAGGGCCGCGAGGAGAAAGTCGAACTCGAGATGACAGGCGAATCCAAGATCAAAGTCAAAGGACCGGTAGTAGAGCTCGACGGGGACGAGATGACGCGCGTCATCTGGAAGCTGATCAAGGACATGCTGATCCTGCCCTATCTCGACATCAACCTGAAGTACTACGACCTGGGGATCGAGCACCGCGACCGCACCGACGACCAGGTGACGATCGACGCGGCCTATGCCATCAAGAAGCACGGCGTGGGCGTCAAGTGCGCGACCATCACCCCCGACGAGGCGCGAGTCCAGGAATTCAACCTCAAGAAGATGTGGCTCTCGCCCAACGGGACCATCCGGAACATCTTGGGCGGCACCATCTTCCGCGAGCCGATCGTGATCTCCAACGTGCCGCGCCTGGTCCCGGGGTGGACCAAGCCAATCGTGATCGGCCGTCACGCTTTTGGTGACCAGTACCGGGCGACGAACTTCAAGGTCGACAAGCCGGGGGCCGTCACGCTGACCTTCACGCCCGCCGACGGCAGCGAGCCGATGGTGCACGAGGTGGTGTCCATCCCCGAGGACGGCGGCGTCGTGATGGGCATGTACAACTTCAAGGACTCCATCCGCGATTTCGCGCGCGCCTCGTTCGCCTATGGCCTGAACGCCAAGTGGCCGGTGTATCTGTCCACCAAGAACACCATCCTCAAGGCCTATGACGGCATGTTCAAAGACGAGTTCCAGCGCATCTACGACGAGGAATTCAAGGACCAGTTCGAGGCCGAGGGGCTGACCTACGAGCACCGGCTCATCGACGACATGGTCGCGGCCTGCCTCAAGTGGGAGGGCGGCTACGTGTGGGCCTGCAAGAACTACGACGGCGACGTGCAGTCCGACACCGTCGCGCAGGGCTACGGATCGCTGGGGTTGATGACCTCGGTGCTGATGACCGCCGACGGCAGGACGATAGAGGCCGAGGCCGCGCACGGCACGGTCACGCGCCACTTCCGCCAGTACCAGGCCGGCAAGCCCACCTCGACGAACCCGATCGCGTCGATCTTCGCCTGGACCCGGGGACTGCAGCACCGCGGCAAGCTCGACGACACCCCGGAGGTGATCGAGTTCGCCCAGAAGCTGGAAGAGGTCGTCATCGCCACCGTCGAGGGCGGCAAGATGACCAAGGACCTCGCCATCCTCATCGGTCCCCACCAGGAGTGGCAGCAAAGCGAGGAATTCCTGAACTCCATCGCCGAAAACCTGGAGAAGGCCCTAGCCGGCTAGCATCGTGAGTCGTTAATTCATCGACACTGTGCTGGTGCGCTTGTCGGCAGCGAATGGGCTGTCTCGGCAACCGAGATCGACGTCAGCGTGCTGTTCTCTCACACTTCTTCGCGTTAACGTCGATCTCGATAGAACTTGACTAGGGGGCCGGGCTGACCAGCTCTAGCCGATCGACTTTTCGCGGCCCGGGGACGGGCAGCATTCCTCGATGAAGTCGGTGATCACCCGGGTGATGCGCTCGGGCGCCTCGAACATCGGGACATGCCCGACGCTGTCGAGCTTGGTGACCTTGTGGCTTTCGTCCGGCAGGTGGGTGGTGAAATGCCGGCTGAACCTGGGCGCGGGGATGATCCGGTCCTTCTCGCAGACCACCAGGTGCGCCGGGACGGCGTTGAGCGCGAGCTCCCGCAGGCCGTGCAACAGCGTCGCCTTGACCAGCAGCTGGAAGTAGGCGGGGCAGTGCCTGACGTCGTCGATGATGGCGGACAGCTGGCGCTCGCTGACGCCGTCCGGTTTGGCGCTGATGGCGTAGGTGGCCAACCGGCGGCTGAATGGCAGGTGCAGGACGCGCGGCCCGAACGCCCAGGCGAGCAGCAACAGCGGGATGCCCAGGATGAACTTGGCGATCACCTCGAACTTCGCCGGGGTCCAGCGCGTCCAACCGCCGGCTGGGGCGATGCCGGTGACGCTGCGCGCCCGGCCGCGCCGCTCCAGCTCGAAGGCGACCCAGCCGCCCAGTGAGTTGCCGACGATGTGGGCGGTCTTCCAGCCCAGTTCGTCCATCTGGCGCTCCACGTGATCGGCGAGCACCTCCGACGACAGGAACCAGGTGCCGGCGGGCGGCCCGCCGTTGTGCCCGGCCATAGTCGGCGCGAAGACCTCGTAGCGGCCGGTGTCGGCCAGCTGCTGCGCCACGTCCTCCCACACCGACTGCGACAGCAGGAACGGGTGCAGCAGCAGGATCGGCTCTCCGGAACCGAGATGGATCGGCGGACGCATCGGCGGACGATTCCCCATCCTCCCGACATTAAATGCGGTACCGGCGGTACCGCAACCGGCCCGGATTCCTGCGTGAAAAGATCGGGGCATCATGAGCACCGCTACCGGATCCCGCCGGATTTTCTCCGGCGTGCAACCCACTTCCGACTCGCTTCACCTCGGCAACGCGCTGGGCGCCGTCAGCCAGTGGGTCGCACTGCAAGACGACCACGACTCGTTCTTCTGCGTCGTCGACCTGCACGCCATCACCGTCCCGCAGGACCCCGAGGCGCTGCGGCGCCGGACCCTGGTCACCGCCGCCCAGTACCTTGCGCTGGGCATCGACCCCGGCCGCAGCACCGTCTTCGTGCAGAGCCACGTGCCCGCCCACACCCAGCTGGCGTGGGTGCTCGGTTGCTTCACCGGCTACGGCCAGGCGTCGCGGATGACGCAGTTCAAGGACAAGTCGGCGCGCCAGGGCAGCGAGGCGACCACCGTCGGCCTGTTCACCTACCCGGTGTTGCAGGCCGCCGACGTGCTGGCCTACGACAGCGATCTGGTGCCCGTGGGTGAGGACCAGCGCCAGCACCTCGAGCTGGCCCGCGACATCGCCCAGCGGTTCAACAGCCGCTTCCCGGACACGTTCGTGGTTCCCGACGTGCTCATTCCCAAGGCGACCGCCAAGATCTATGACCTGCAACTGCCGACGGCGAAGATGAGCAAATCGGCTTCCACCGACGCCGGCCTGATCAACCTGCTCGACGATCCGGCGTTGTCGGCCAAGAAGATTCGCTCCGCCGTGACCGACAGCGAGCGCGAGATCCGGTACGACACCGAGGCCAAGCCGGGCGTGTCGAACCTGCTCACCATCCAGTCGGCCGTCACCGGGGTCGGCATCGACAAGCTCGTCGACGGCTACGCCGGGCGCGGCTACGGCGACCTGAAGAAGGACACCGCCGAGGCCGTCGTCGAGTTCGTGAGCCCGATCAAGGCGCGCGTCGACGAATTGCTGGCCGACCGAGCCGAATTGGAGTCGGTGCTCGCCACCGGCGCGGAGCGCGCCGAGGATGTGGCCGGGAAAACCGTTCGGCGGGTTTACGATCGGTTAGGTTTCCTTCCGCAGCGGGGATAGGTTTCACCATGAGCGAGCCGGCCAAGCCCGGGGTCCTGGATCGGTTGCGGGCACGGTTCGGATGGTTCGACCACGTCATGCGCGCCTACGGGCGCTTCGACGAGCGCAGCGGCGGGTTCTACGCCGCCGGCCTCTCGTACTACACGATCTTCGCGCTATTCCCTTTGCTCATGGTCGGTTTCGCGGCGTTCGGATTCATGCTGTCGCGCCGGCCCCAGCTGCTGAACACGATCGACGACCAGATCCGGTCCTCGGTGTCCGGCGCTCTCTCGCAGCAGCTGGTGGACCTGATGAATTCGGCGATCGACGCGCGGACCTCGGTCGGCGTCATCGGCCTGGCCACCGCGGCCTGGGCGGGGCTGGGGTGGATGTCGCATCTGCGGGAGGCGATGACCGAGATGTGGTGGGAGGAGCGCATCGAGTCGCCGGGCTTTGTGCGCAGCAAGCTTTCGGACCTGCTGGCGCTGCTGGGGACGTTCGGGGTGACCATGGCCACCATCGCCATCACCACCCTCGGCAATGAGGCGCCTGCGCTGATGAAATGGCTTGGGATACCGCAGCGTTCGGTGTTCGACTGGCTCTTCTGGCTCCTATCGATATTGATAGCCGTAGCGGTGTCGTGGCTGCTGTTCACCTGGATGATCGCCCGGCTGCCGCGCCAGAAGGTCAGCCTGGTCGCCTCGGCGCGTGCCGGGCTGCTGGCGGCGGTCGGCTTCGAAGTGTTCAAACAGGTGGCGTCGATCTATTTGAGGGTCGTGCTGCGCAGCCCGGCGGGTGCCACCTTCGGGCCGGTGTTGGGGCTGATGGTGTTCTCCTACATCACCGCGTACCTGGTGCTGTTCGCCGCCGCCTGGGCCGCCACCGCGTCCACCGATCCGCGCGCCAAGCCCGTCGATCCCCCGCCGCCCGCGGTCATCGCCCCGCGGGTGGTGGACGAGGGGCTCAGCACCCGTCAGACGCTGACCGCGATGGGCGTGGGAGCCGCTGGGGCGCTGGCGTTTTCCCGGCTCGCCCGCCGGCTTCGATAGCCGCGCGCATCCGCTCGGCGAACACCGTGGCCGCCCGCAGCGGGCGCACCATGACCGTGATCTCGTCGATCAGGCCGTCCTCCCGGGTACGCAGGAAATCGCAGCCCTGGATCCCCAGACCCGCCACCGTGGCGCGAAAAGTCAGCGCGTGCTCGCCGGCGCCCGTCAGCTCCTTCTCGAAACGAAAGCCGTCGAGCACGCCGGCCACAGCGGCGATGATGGCCGCGATCGCGCCCCGGCCGCGGTAGGGCCGGTGCGCGACCGGGCTGTGCAGCACGGCGTCCTCGGTGAACAGGTCGCCGATGGTGTCGAGTTCGCCGGACTCGACGGCGGCGCGGAACGGGTGCACGCTCACAGGCCGAGCGTTCTGCCGACGGCCGCCGTGACGGCCGCGACGAAGATCGCGGCGGTCAGCGCGACGTTGCGCGGTTCGCGCAGGTAGGCGTGCGAGCCGATGGCGCCGACCATGACGACCGCGAACCCGACCGCGGCGAGCGACGCCCGCAGCGTCCACAGCAGCACGCTCATCATGACCTCCTCAGTTGACGGCGACTCAGAGGTATGACGTGATGGCGGCCCTAGATGTGACGCCAATCGCCGCGGACCATGACGGCGTGGACTTCCAAAGAGCCGTCGAGCACAACGAGATTGGCCTCAAAGTCCGGGCGCAGGGCGCCCGCGCGGGGCAGCCCGAGGGCCCGCGCGGGCGTGGCCGCGGTCATCCGCGCCGCGGCGGCGAGTCCCGCGTCCCCGGCCACGGCGCGGAAGATCGTATCCATCGTGGCGGTGCTGCCGGCGATCGTCGACGTTCCGCGCACCCGCGCCACACCGGATGCGACATCGATCGGCACCGCGCCGAGCCGAAAGGCCCCGTCGCCGCAGCCGGCCGCCGCGATCGCATCGGTCACCAGAGCTACCCGGTCGGGCCCCGCGCCCCGGATCACCGCCCGCACCACCTCCGGGTGGACGTGCACGCCGTCGGCGATGAGTTCGACGGTCACAGCCGGATCCTGCAGCAGCGCGAGCGCGGGCCCAGGCTCGCGGTGGTGCAGCGGCGGCATCGCGTTGAACAGATGGGTGCCGACCGTGGCACCCGCGGCGATGGCCCGTCTGGTCTGTTCGTACGTCGCGTCGGTATGCCCCACCGCCACAACGACACCCGCGCCCACGAAGCGGCGGATCGCCTCCTGTGCTCCCGGCAACTCGGGCGCCAGCGTCACCAGCCGGATCGCGCCGCCGCCGGCGGTGAGCACCGCGTCGATCTCGGCGGGATCCGGGTCGCGCATCCGGGCGGGGTCGTGGGCGCCGCAGCGCCCCCGGCTCAGCCACGGCCCCTCCAGGTGGATGCCCGCGACGGTGCGCCGCCGGGCGGCCGCGGCGAGCGCACGCACGCCGGCGATCAGCTCCGCCGGCGAGGCGGTGACCAGGCTGGCCAGCGTCGTCGTGGTGCCGTGCTCCAGGTGGAATGCGGCGGCGGTGTCGATGCCGTCGGGGTCGGTGTAGGACGCCCCGCCGCCGCCGTGCACATGCATGTCGATAAAGCCCGGAACCGCAACGCAATCGGGGAAGTCTTCGTCGGCCGTGCGCGGCGGTGGGCCGGCCCCGCAGTCCAGGATCCGCCCGTCGGAAACCTCCAGCCACCCGGGCCGGCCGACCTGATCGTCGAGGACCATGGTCCCCGCGGCGATCAGTCGCACTGGTTGTCCCAGTGGCCGCCGTTTTCCCAGAAGTGACTGATCTCCTCGAGTTGGCGCCCCTTGGTCTCCGGGGCGAACCGGTAGACGAAGGCGAACGCGACCACCGCGAGCAGCGCGAACACCGCGAATGTCCCTGCGCCGCCGAGGGAATGCAGCATCGTGAGGAAGACGGCGGCGACGATCGCGTTGGCGACCAGGTTGGACGTGAGCATCGCGCTCGACCCGAGGGACCGCAGCCGGGACGGGAAGCTTTCGCTCGCGTACACCCAGCCCAGCGAGCCGAAACCCAGCGTGTAGCCGATGATGAACAGCAGCACGCCGGCGAACCCGAACACCAGCCCCGCGCCGCCGAGACGCCCCTGGGCGAACACGGCCAGCAGGACGATGTCGGCGACGATCATCATCGCGATACCGCACAACAGGATCGGGCGCCGGCCCAGCCGGTCGACGAGCAGCAGCGCGGTGCACACGGCCGCCAAGCCGGCGACCTGAACGAGCGCCGGCAACCCCAGCAGCGCGAAATTGCCCCTGAAGCCCATGGCTTCGAATATCCGGGGGCTGTAGTAGATGATCGCGTTGATGCCGGTGATCTGGATCAGGAAACCGAGCGTGACCACGAAGACGGTGGCCCGCAGGTAGGGCTTTCGCAGCATCTCGGCGAAGCCGCCGCTACCTTCGCCCAGGGCCCGGCCGATCTCGGCGAGCTCCTCGTCGACCTGCGCGTCCGGCTCGATGCGCAACAACGCCCGGCGGGCGTCGCCGGGCCGGCCCTTCAGCAGGTACCACCGGGCCGTGTCGGGCATCCGGATCAGCAAGGGCAGCAGCAGAATTGCGGGCACGGCGGCCAGGCCCAGCATCCACCGCCAACTGTGGGTGCCGGCCAACAGGTAGCCGGTCAGGTAGCCGATGATCAGCGCGCTGACGATCGCCAGTTGATAGGCCGTCAGGAGCGAGCCGCGCACCGCCGCCGGCGCCGATTCGGCCACGTACACCGGGACGACCACCACCGTCACGCCGATGGTCAGGCCGAGCAGAAAGCGCGCCGCCAACAGCATCGGCAGCGAGACCGAGAGCGCGGCCAGCAGCGCGAACAGCGCGTAGCTGACGGCGATCAGCACCATCGACTTCTTGCGCCCGATGGCGTTGGCGAGCACGCCGGCACCGAGTGCCCCGGCGATCTGGCCGATCACCACCATCGTCGTCAGGAGTTCTTGTTGCCGGGTGGTGAGTCCGAAGTCCTCGGTGACGAACAGCTGCGCCGCGGCGATGATGGACAGGTCGTAACCGTAGAGGACGCCGACGCTGGCGGCGGTGAGCCCGACCCGCAGGCCCCGCCGCGGGACGGCCGGCCCTGATTTCAACGGTGTTGCGGTCGGCGGTTCATCGAGCGTGCGACCATGATCAAACTAAACACGATGATCGTGCCGATCACCGCAACGCCCACCCGCACCGGCAGCGCGTCCGCCGACGGCATGAACCCGGCGGCCTGCGCGCCGCCGCCTGGCCGGTCGGTGGCGCCGTCATGGCGGGTCGGCAGCAGCGCGGGATCGGGTTCGATCAGCGTGCCCACCTGGGTGCCCCGCGGCGTGCTGAACCCGTAGTCCAGCAGGTGCGCCGCCTGTTCCCACGGCGCGATCGGCTGCCGCGTGCCGTGCAGCAGCACCGCCATCAGCCGTCGCCCGTCGTGGTTGGCCGCGCCCACGAACGTCTGGCCCGCGTCGTCGGTGTAGCCGGTCTTGCCGCCCATGGCGCCGGGATACTTGTAGAGCAGCTGGTTGTCGTTCTCCAGCTCGTAGCCGGGGTGGTCGCCGTGGCCGGGGAAGTCGAAGGTCCGCGTCGCGACGATGTCAGCGAAGGTGGGGTTCTGCCAGGCGTAGCGGTAGAACAGCCCGATGTCGTAGGCCGACGTGCTCATGCCGGGGCCGTCCAGCCCGGACGGGGTCGCCACCCGGGTGTCTTGGCCGCCGAGCTTGGTGGCCAGCACGTTGATCTTGTCCAGCGCCTGCTGCATGCCGCCGAGTTGCATGGCCAGCGCGTGCGCGGCGTCGTTGCCCGAGTGCATCAGCAGCCCGTGCAGCAGCTGGTTGACGGTGAACACGCCGCCCTCCTCGACGCCGACCTTGGTGCCCTCGGCGGCCGCGTCGTCGGCGGTGCCCTGGACGGACTTGTTGAGCGGTAACGCGTTGAGGGACGCCATCGCGACCAGCACCTTGATGATGCTGGCCGGGCGGTGCCGCCCGTGCGGGTCCTTGGCGGCGATGACGGCGCCGCTGTCCAGGTCCGCCACGAGCCACGCGTCGGCCGACACGTCGCCCGGCAGCGGGGCGGTGTCGGGTGCCGCGACGACGCCGCAGCTGCTCAGCGCCTCGCCACCGACCGGCTTGGGGGGCACCGCCAGCGGCATCGGCGGATCACCGGCGGCCGGGACCTCCGACGAATCCACCGCGGGCGGGGTGTTCACCTGGTACGGGCAGTTCCCGGGACCGGCGTTGGGGCCCGCGGGCGGTTCGGCGAACGCGGTCGGCAGCCCCGGCGCGGCGGGCGCGGCGAACAGGAAAATGGCCGCTGCCAGGCACGATGCGGGGCGTACGAAAGCTCTTGAGCGGGGCATTGTGAGTGCAGAGTAGGCGATCAAGCGGCCGATTCCCGGGAGCCGCGCTGTGACTGGTGGGACGGATGTTACAAATCCCCCGAACGAGCCGCGATCGCCTCGAAGCACTACGCTGTCATGCGGTCGGTTGACCACCATCGATCCCCACCGAAGGGCTTGCCATTCAGAACAGATTTTGGTCGAAGTGGCGGCGCGACGGCGAGGGCCCGCGGTCGCTGGAACAACTGCTCAAGCAGGTCGAGAAGGGCACCCAGGTCCGGCACTCCGGGCTCGACCGGGTGTTGACGGAGCTGAAGCAGCATCGCGATGCCGCGCCCGAGGGCGACCTGCGGTCGGCGCTCACCTGGCTCTGCAACGCCCAGACGCGGATGGCGAACAACCCGGGCACCGCGCATTCGCGCGAGGTGTTGCTGGCCGCGTACGAGGTCAATCGGGTCCTGGCTACAGCCGGCGAGACTCATCGCTGAGCACGCCGCGCAGGGCGGCCTCGATGGTGTCGAACTCGGCCTGGCCGCTGATCAGCGGCGGCGCCAGCTGGACGACGGAATCGCCGCGGTCGTCGGTGCGGCAGTACAACCCGGCCTCAAAGAGCGCCGAGGAGACCCGGCCGAGCAGCGGCCCCCGTTCGTCGTCGCCGAAGGTCCACTTGGTCGCCTGGTCCTTGACCAGTTCCACGCTGTAGAAATATCCCCCACCGCGCACGTCGCCGACGATGGGCAGGTCGTACAGCTTCTCCAGAGTGGCGCGGAAAGCCGGCGCGTGGTGTCTGACGCGCTCGTTGAGGCCCTCGCGCTCGAAGATGTCGAGGTTGGCCAGCGCCACCGCGGTTGACACCGGATGGCCGCCGAACGTATAGCCGTGCGGGAACATGGTTTTGCCGTCGTTGAACGGCTCGAATAACCGCTCGCTGGCGATCATCGCGCCCAGGGGCGAGTAGCCCGACGTCAGGCCCTTGGCGCAGGTGATCATGTCGGGCACGTAGCCGAAATCGTCACAGGCGAACATCGACCCGATCCGGCCGAAGGCGCAGATCACCTCGTCGGAGACCAGCAGCACGTCGTAGGAGTCGCAGATCTGGCGCACCCGTTCGAAATAGCCTGGGGGAGGTGGGATCGAGCCGCCCGCGTTTTGTACCGGTTCCAGAAATACCGCCGCGACGGTGTCGGGCCCCTCAAATTCGATCGCCTCGGCGATGCGGTCGGCGGCCCACCGCCCGAAGCCGTTGGGGTCGTTGGCGAACGGGTCGGGCGCGCGGTAGAAGTTGGTGTTGGGCACCCGGAAGCCGCCCGGGGTCACCGGCTCGAACGGCGCCTTGTACCGCGGCAGCCCGGTGATCGCCAGCGCGCCCTGCGTGGTGCCGTGGTAGGCGATCGACCGCGAAATCACCTTGTGCTTACCGGGTTTGCCGGTGAGCTTGAAGTACTGCTTGGCCACCTTCCAGGCGGTCTCGACGGCCTCGGTGCCGCCGCTGGTGAAGAAGACCCGGTTCAGGTCGCCCGGCGCGTGGCCCGCAAGCCGCTCGGCGAGCTCGATCGCGGTCGGGGTGGCATACCCCCAGAGCGGGAAGTACGCCAGCGTGCCGGCCTGCCGGGCGGCGACCTCGGCGAGTTCGGCGCGGCCGTGGCCGACCTGCACCGTGAACAACCCGGACAGCCCGTCGAGGTAGCTTCTGCCGCGGTCGTCGAAGATGGTGACCCCCTCGCCGCGGGTGATGATCGGCGGCGCGATGCCGGGGCCGTGCCGGGCGAAGTGCAACCAAAGGTTCTGGGTCATCCTGCCGCTGAGCGTAGCGCGCCGGCCTCCATTGCCCGGCTCTCCCCCGCAAGCGGGGGACCCCCAACCGCGCCGTTCCGGCGCTCGCCGTCGCCGGCTAGCCTCGATTGCCCGGCTCCTTTCTCGCGCCGTTCCGGCGCTCGCCGTCGCCAGGCTAGCCTCGATTGCCCGGCTCCTTTCTCGCGCCGTTCCGGCGCTCGCCGTCGCCAGGCTAGGCTCGCTTCTATGACCGCAGCGCAGCAGGTCAGCGAGTTCGAGGCCCTGCGACCGCATCTCATGTCGGTTGCCTACCGGCTGACCGGCACGG
>Ga0335069_10013289_pt1 | contig 11566 bp, 10 predicted proteins | sample Lox_Sample_11_FD_206714 | JGI IMG/M metagenome (GOLD analysis project Ga0335069, IMG submission 206714) | Soil microbial communities from Loxahatchee National Wildlife Refuge, Florida, United States - Lox_Sample_1.1 | ecosystem: Environmental > Terrestrial > Soil > Wetlands | place: USA...
CGCATGAACAGGGAACAGGTACGCACAATTTACGGTCAATATTCGTCGGTATACGATTTGTGTTTTTCGCACGTTTTTTCCCCAAGGATTAAGCTGGGTTTGAGCAGATCCGACATCCAGGAAGGCGACAGGATACTCGAGGTTGGAGTCGGAACGGGGATCTCGCTTCATATGTACCCTGAATCCTGCATGCTTGTCGGTGTTGACGTGACCCGCAAGATGCTTGAGAAAGCGCAGGACAAGAAAGAAGCCATGCAGCTGGACAACGTGCATCTCCTTGAGATGGACGGCGAGAACCTGACTTTTGCAGATGACAGCTTTGATCACTCGGTCGCCGCTTTTGTCGTCACCGTGGTCCCGAACCCGGAAAAGATGGTTGCTGAAATGAAGAGGGTGACGAAGAAGGGCGGGAACATTGTGATCCTGAACCACTTCTGCAGCAACAACGGTATTGTCAAGAAGCTGGAGAATCTTTTTTCTCCCCTTTGTGAAAGGTGGGGCTGGAGATCAGACCTTTCCATTAATTTACTCTCTAACCACTGCAGTCTCCACATCAAAGAAGTATTCAAGAAAAACAAGCTGGACCCCTGGTCCATCATCATCGCTACAAACAACAAGTGAAATGAAGATAGCCGGAATTCAGTTCGCATGCGTGAAGGATAAGGAGAAGAACGTAGAAAAAGGCCTGAAGATGGCTGATATGGCTATCGAGGCGGGTGCGCAGATCATCTGCTTCCAGGAACTGTTCAACCTTCACTGGTTTCCAAATGGGAGAGACGAAAAAGCCTTCGCCGCCGCAGATACGGTATCCAGCCCTGTGATTGAACTCATGAGAAAAAAAGCCGCTGACGCGGGCGCAGCCGTGATACTTCCCATTTTTGAACGGGAGGATGCCCGGTACTTCAACAGCGCGGTGGTGATTGACGCGGACGGCGCTGTCTGCGGTACATACAGGAAAGTGCACGTACCCGATATTCCTCTCTGGGAAGAGAAATTCTATTTCTCTACCGGCGATCGGGGTCTTCCTGTTTTCGAGACAAAATATGGGAGAATCGGCGTGCAGATTTCCTGGGATAACCTCTTCCCCGAAGGAACGCGCATTCTTGCCCTCAAGGGGACTGATATCGTTTTTGCGCCTACTGCCTGCGCCTTCAAGTCGCAACACATCTGGCAGACGGTTATCACGGCAAATGCGATCACCAACAGCATTTTTGTCATGAGGGTCAACCGGGTGGGAAGCGAGGATACGCAGGACTTTTACGGCATGAGCTTCTGTGTAAATCCTGAAGGCGAGCTTCTGGGTGGCCCTACGGGAAGACAGGACGGTATTCTGCTGGCCGACGTGAATCTCGAGACTCTGAGGGAAGTGCGCAGAGAATGGCCTATCCTCAAAGAAAGAAGGCCTGATTTTTACAGCGAAATCCTGATGCCCACATGACGGGACTCCACGAAACCCATTGAAGCGGGCGACCGGGTACCCGCTTGCGGGTGCCTCAATGTGTGGCACCAAGGCAGACTCTTGTGATACGGAAAAAGATTGTGACCATCATCAGGGATGCAGCAGAGCGCTGCATCGAAAAAGGCATGTTCCCTCCCGGAACAGAGATAAAGCCGATCATAGAGATTCCAAAAGAACCCGAGCACGGAGACTACTCTACAAATCTGGCATTTCTGCTGGCGCGGAGCTTGAGGAAGAAGCCTGAAGAAATTGCCAAGAACCTTATCGAGTGCATGGATTTTAGCGCCGTCTGCTCAAACGTAGATGTCGCCGCCAAGGGGTTCATTAACTTCCACGTGCGTGACGACGTGTACCGCTCGACAATAAACGTTATAGCCGAACAAGGGCTGGTGCCATTTTTACCCGATGTCGGAGAGGGAAAGAGGGTGCTCATCGAATTCGTCAGCGCAAACCCTACCGGACCGTTGCATGTGGGGCATGGCCGGGGTGCTGCCGTCGGTGACGTTCTTGCAAAGCTTTTGCGCAAGGCAGGTTATGACGTGGTCACGGAGTATTACGTGAATGATGCAGGGCGGCAGATCGAAACTCTGGGCAGGTCCGTCTATCTGAGATGGAAAGAGATTGGAGGAGCAAGCGTCCAGTATCCGGAGAACCTCTACCAGGGGGCCTATGTCAGAGACATAGCCGGCCGGATAATCGCGGAAAACCTCTCCGTCCCGGAAGAGGAACCGGAGGCTGTTCGGTTCATGGCCCGGTACGCTGCAGATGTTGTGCTGCGTGGCATTCGAGAAGACCTTGAGGATTTTGGTGTCAGGTTCGATAACTACTATCATGAGCGGACGCTTTTTGAAGAAGGGCATGTGGACGAAACGATCGATACGCTCAAGAGAGGCGGCTATCTGTATGAGCAGGAAGGCGCCCTGTGGTTTAAGATGGATGAAAAGGGGGATGAGAAGGATCGGGTAATAGTTAAGTCGGATGGAGAAAAAACCTACTTCGCATCGGACATAGCCTACCACAGTCAAAAATTTGCGCGGAGATTTGATATACTAGTTGATATCTGGGGTTCTGATCATCATGGATACATACCGCGTCTCAAGGCGTCCATCGAGGCTCTGGGAAAAGACAAGGAGAGCCTGAAGGTCATTCTCATTCAGTTTGTCACGCTCTTGAGGGATGGAAAACCAATAGGCATGTCAACGAGAGCAGGCCAGTTTACGACGCTGAGGGAGGTCATGGATGAAGTGGGCAGAGACGCTACGCGCTTTTTCTTTCTGATGAGAAAGAGCGATGCCCACCTGGAGTTTGATCTGGACCTGGCGAAGAAGACATCAAATGAGAATCCTGTTTTTTACGTGCAGTATGCCCATGCGAGAATTGCATCCATTTTTCGCCTTGCAAAGGAAGAAGGCGTAGATAGTACAGACGGTAAAGAGGTGGATGCAAGCCTCTTGGTGCTTCCGGAGGAGATTGAACTCATAAAGGGTATCTTGCGCTTCTATTCTGTTGTGGAAGGGGGCGCGAGGAGCCTTGAGCCCCACAGGCTTACCTTCTACCTCGTGGAACTGGTGGGAAGCTTTCACCGGTATTACAACAAGGTCCGTGTGCTGAAGAATGAGATCAATCTCACCAGAGCCCGCCTCATGCTCCTCCACATACTGCAGCAGGTGATAAGGAGCGGGTTGGAAATACTCGGGGTGAGCGCGCCGGAAAAGATGTAAGAGATAGGGCCATGGGTCAAGGGGTGCGGGTCATGAGTGAACGCAGCATGAAGACTGAAGACATTGCGATAGAAGAAAGCGAGATGAACTGAGTTGAGTAAATCAAAACGGCAAGATCAATCAAAGAAGCAGAATAACTCTGGTTCGAAAGCGGCTGCCGGCACGGTGGTAGTGACTCAGAGTGCGGCTAAGAGTAAATGGAGAGAATACGCAGAGTCACTGATCATTGCAGCACTCATCGCGTTCGTCGTGCGAAGCTTTGTGGTGCAGGCATTCAAGATACCATCGTCATCGATGGAGCCCACGCTCCTTATCGGAGACCATCTCCTGGTCAACCGACTGAGCTACGTGGTGAAAGTACCCTTTACTGATATCGTGCTGCTCCACATCAAAGGGCCGGATCGGGGGGATGTCGTCGTCTTTCGATACCCTGAGGACAGGACCAAGGACTTCATCAAGAGGGTGATTGCCAAAGAAGGAGACGTTGTCGAGATCAAAGATAAAGCAGTCTATGTCAACAGCAAGCGAGCCGATTATCCGCAGGCAGTCTTTGCTGAGCCAACCGTTATTCCTGGTTATTTCTCGCCGAGAGATAATCTTGGCCCTCTCACAGTGCCTAAGGATTCCTACTTTGTCATGGGCGATAACAGAGACCGGAGCCTGGACAGTCGCTTCTGGGGTTTTGTCAAGTACGATGATTTTGTCGGGAGGGCGCTGATCATCTACTTCTCCTGGAACGCCAACGCGTCCAACCCGCTGGAGTATATTCGCTGGTCGCGGATCGGCAGTCTGATACGGTGAGGCCATTTGTTTCTTTCTCTTGGCCCGTCTGCGAAAAAGTTGTATTATGAATGAATTGCAAGGGGATATGTGAATAGATCTCTGACTCTCCTCATCACGCTTCTGGTCAGTGCCACTGTCGGTGCGTCTAGCCTCAGCGCGGATAGCGGGGCCGCTTATTTCAACTTTCTCAAGGGATACCGGGCTGCCCAGGAAGGTAGATACGACCAGGCTGTGGAAGGCTATCGGGCGGCTTTGCACAACGACCCAAACTCGTCGAGCATACGGGGCGAGCTTGCCTTGCTCTACACAAACATGGGGGAATTGCCCAAAGCCGAAGAGCAACTCAAGGAAGCGCTCCGCATCGATCCAAACAATTGTACCACGATGAAGTTGCTCGCCGGTCTCCAATCATCGAGGGGAGAGACGGATAAAGCCAAAGAGCTCTACGAGCGCTGCATCAGTATTGACCCCGAGGACATCGATGCTTACATCTATCTCGGTTCCATTTATATTGCGCAGAAGAACTATGAGAAGGCGCTCAGCAACTACCAGACGGTCCTGAAATACGACGAAGATAACATAATGGCCCTTTACTATTCCGGGAGGCTCTATGCCGAGCAGAAGAACTATGTAAAGGCGAAAGAATACTATACGAAAGTGCTGGACATGAGGCCGAACTTTGAGCTGGCGCTTTTTGACCTGGGTGCCATATACGAGATTGATGGTGCCGTCGATCGGGCGAAGGAACTGTATGAGAAGGTGATCGCACTCAATCCTCAGAATAAGAGAGCCCGCTCACGCCTCGCAGCTATCTATGTACGGAAGAAGGAGTATGACCGGGCCATCTTCGAATTCGAGAAACTCTCCGATATGAATCGTGAAGATGTTTCAGTCAGGGAGAACATAGGCTTGCTTCATCTGGAACGTGGTCGCTATGAAGAGGCTATACGGGAGTTCAATCTGGTGCTGGCCTCGAGGCCGAAGGATAACAAGGTCAGGCTCTATCTCGCCCTTGCCCTGCAGGAAATAGGTGATACAAAAAGGGCCATCGACGAGATCTTGAAGATCGAGCCCGGGACGGAAGAAGCGAAGGCCGCGAACAAGAGCCTTGGGCCCCTTTATATCAAGGCAGGACTCGTCGACCAGGGCGTTGCAAAAATCAAAGAGATGCTTGCGAGCGATCCGAAGAACATTGACTTATACCTGATGCTTTCGGGACTCTATGAGGAAAAAGGGGATTACGGCGCCGGCATCAAAGTGCTGGAGGATGCACTAAAAGTGGAGCCCGAGAATATCGATGTGCTGTATGAACTGGGAGTCCTACATGAGAAGAACAAGCAGACGGATACGGCACTCCGGTACATGGAGCAGGTACTCAGTTTGAACCCTGATCAGGCGAATGCCCTCAACTTTATCGGCTATACGTGGGCTGAAAAAGGGATAAACCTCGATAAGGCAGAGGAAATGATAAAGAAGGCGCTCGAACTCAAGCCGGGGGACGGCTACATACAGGATAGCCTGGGATGGCTCTACTATCAAAAGGGCGATTACAGGAAAGCAGCAGACGAACTCATGAAGGCGCACCAGAAGGCGCCGGATGACCCTGTCATTGCAGAGCACGTGGGAGACGCATACCTGAAACTGGGCGATCGTGCTCAGGCAACCCAGTTTCTGCAGAAAGCGCTGAAGCTGGACACGAAAGGTGAGCGCAAACAGATCCTGGAAGAAAAGTTGAAGGATCTTGAAAAGAAGAAGTGAAGATAGCCTGCATCTGTTTACTCTCCTTTGCCCTGCTTAGTTCGTGCGCATCAATTCCAAGAAAAGAAGCGGTTGAATGGCCTGAGAGGCTTCAGTATCTGGAGGCCCTCGGCGATCTTTCCATGTCCTGGCGGAAAATAGATTTTTCCGGCACTGTCAGCATTAAGATGGACTATCCCTCCCTCTTTGTGCTTGAGATTTACGGCATGTTCGGCCAGACAATAGCCTATATAAAGAAAGAAGGCGACAACTTCCTTCTCGTAGCCGGGGATGAGAAGAGCACAGACGAGCGGATTTTTGAGGAGCACTATGGTTTCCGCATAGAGAACTTTATGGATGATCTGGCAATGAAGGGTGATCGTCAGCAGGTAAATGGATCGAGCGTTATAGAACGAGCAGGCTACCGTGTAATCTATGATCGCGATCGCAAGGGAAGAAACAAGATCACCTGGAAGGGGCCTGACGGTACCATGCAATTACTCTTCACGCAGGTAAGCTTTGCCCCGGGGGAGTCCAGTGTCGATAGTGGTGGCAGGAAGATGTGACGGGTATGATTCCTCTGGGCTGCGCAGATTCCTCGAGCGGGCTTTCGCGGAAGTTGGATTTGCTTTCGATCCTTGCAGGGTGCTGCTGAAGCCTAACCTGCTCGCAGGCAAGCCACCTCAGAAGGCTGTTAATACTCATCCTCAGCTTATCAGAGCCTTGGGGCAAATCTTTCTCGAAAAGGGATGTGATGTCTATGTGGGGGACAGCCCTGGTTATGAATCCACAGAGAGGGCGCTCAAGGGTTCTGGCATCATGGAGGTGGTGCACGATCTGCGAATCAATGTCGCAGCGTTCGATAAACGAGTGATCAGGAAGTCCCGCGGCGTCTCTCCTTATCGCGAGTTTCTCTTTGGCGAAGACCCTGCGTTCTTTGATATCATCGTCAACATGCCGAAGCTGAAGACGCACGCGATGATGGGGTTGACTCTGGGCGTAAAGAACATGTTCGGTTTTGTGCCACGCTTCGAGAAAGCCAAGTGGCATTTAAAGGCAGGCCGGGATGCTCGGCTCTTCGCAGGAATACTGATAGACATCTGCCGCCTTGTCAATCCCACGATAACCATTCTCGACGGGATCCTTGCAATGGACGGAGATGGGCCGTCCAGTGGCCGGCCACGGGATATCGGCCTTATTGCGGTTTCCCGCGACGTACTCGCATTGGATGCCTTCATTGAAAGAGCCATGACACTTCCATCGCCCCTGCCGCTCATGAATCTTGCAATGGAAAAAGATTTAATTGAAATGGCAGAGATAGTGAACCTTGGCATGCCGGAAATCAGGGATTTTCTTCTGCCCAAGACCATGGACGTGGGTTGGAACCTTCCGGGCGCCGTACGTCAGACTATGAAGAGGCTCTTTGTGAGGAAGCCGAAATGCGCGCAGGACATGTGCAAGCAGTGCGGAGTGTGTGCAGAGGTCTGTCCGGCAAGCGCCATCAAAACGGACGAGGAGTTTCCTGCATTTGATTACAACAAGTGCATACGTTGTTACTGCTGCCAGGAGCTATGCCCCCACGCCGCCATCCGGGTCTAGCGCTACGCCACGCTGCCTTTTACGCAGTGCTTCGTTGGGCGAGTTCCGCTCCTTATTTCAGCGCACCCGGTGAAACCGATTCCACGGTGCCGCCTCCGAGTGTTATCGTCATTTCGATCACCGGTCTGTCAACTCGTTTCCACGCCAGTTGCCCGTGTTTCATCTTCGCTGGCAGGTACAGAGAATGGGTCTTGTTTATCGTGACTGGTTTGCCGTCTATCGTCATCTCAAATTCTGCGCCGAGGTCTTCCGGATTGTGAGGATCAGTGCCAATGTGCAGGACTATCTGGTCAAAGTCGTGTGTGTGTTCGCCGATGAGCGGGTTTGGATCGGGGATAGCCCATATCCAGCCATACTCGACGTATACGTTACAACCGGGAACAAAGGTATTGTTCATCCAGGTCAATGATGGAAGCTTGCGGCCTGTGACAACAGTGTTGCACCCAACCTCGTAGGCCGGTTTCAGTACAAGCGTTGCCTCGCGCTTTTCCTCGTCCATGTCTCTTGTATTCTCCTTCTTGAACGTAGAGGTATTTGTCTTTCGGAGTCTACTAAAAGGGAGATTTGCCTGTCAAGAGAAAGCACGAGGGCAACCAAAGCGAAAAACGGAAGTTAGCGTGAGCTACTTCTTGTGTCAATCTGAATTCAAGACGGACGACCCAACCTCCGGCCGGGTACCCCGGGCGCTCGAGCCATGGCGAACGAAGGCGTACCTTAAGTACGTCGCAGTGAGACGGGGCGAAGGCAACGCGGGTATACGCTTGAATTCAAATTGACATTAAGAGTAATCGCCGCGCTTGAACTTCTCTACCTCAACCACCGACGTAATAAGCACGCGATTGAGAATATCTTTGAGGCTGTCGCCGTCGGGAAGCGTAACAAGGACAGCAGCGAGCGATTTGTTCTGCTCCTCCATGCGGCCTATGAGCGACTGCAGCGACTGAGCAGGAGTGCTTGCATTCCCGAGATTTCGCTGGTATTCTTCCAGCGTATCGAGCAGTTGTTCGACTCGCTCCAGTATTAGCCCCTGCTGCTCTACTGTGGATGCACCTGCCAGAGCTCCGATGCCGGCAACGGTGTCTACGCGCATCGCCTGGACGTTCTTGGGTGCGGACGTCTCTGAACTCGCATTCTCCCGCATCTGTGTCTTTTCGAACTCCATGGTCCTCTGCAGGAGCTTGCCAAACTTGTTAGCATCATGAGTCTTGGGCCTTTTCCCAGCCTGTTCTGTAATGATGCGGGACGGCTCATCCGTCTTGATTTTCATAGCTGGGGCACCCCTTAGGCAATCTTTACGGACTGTTTACCGGGTACGAGTCCTATAGTGCTTATCGGCAGAACGTGAGGACTGCAATAGCCCCGGAACTCATTACTTTCGCTTCTCTTTATCCTCCGGCGACCGGCGGGAATATGCTGAGGATATCTCCGTCCCCGACCATGTAGTCTCCGGTCACCACATTACCGTTCACTATAAATATCTTCGGCGTGTCAGACGGCAAATGTATCTCGTCCGCGATCCTGTCCACCGCCATGCCTTCCCGCAGGCTTTTCTTGAACGAAGCCACGGAGCCCTTTGGCAGGTAATCCCGAAAGGTCGCGAACAATCGCACCTCAATTTCCATGCCTACCTTATACCTCAAACGGTACGCTTATGCAAGTCGCACGCGATTGTCGAGCGCCTTTCGTAATGCTTCGGCAAGCTCTGTGCTCTTGTAAGGTCGCACGACAAGCGTGTGAAAGTCTGACTGCTCGAATTGTTTCAGGGCGGGATCATTGGAGCTGACGGCGGATGCAACTATTCTTACCCCGGCATGAATCTGTTTAAAGTTCCGGATGGTTTCGGCCGCGTTGGGGCTGCCGGAGAGCGAGAGATCAAGGATCACCGCATCAAACGGCACCCCAGTGTCAAGGGCGCTCTTGTAACGTGCAAGAGCCTCGAGTCCATTTCGGGCGTAGCCGACTTCGCAGCCCATGTAGCTCAGCATCCCTCCTGTTACATCCCGGACTATCTCTTCATCGTCCACCACCAGAATTTTGCTGTCTGCCAGTAGATGACGGAGCTCCCTGTTTTTTCTTCCATTACCTTCCAAGCTTGGGGCGCCAGCCGCTTCGATTTGTGATTCCTGTTTCGTATTGTTTTCCTTCTCCCCGGCGTATGGCTCAAGCGAGTACGGCAGCTCTTCCGGAGCGACGTGGTGAAGACTTTCGAGAGAGGGTAACGGCTGCTCGGGGATCGGCTCTGCTTCTCCTCCCCGGTACCTCAAGACAGCGGATGCCTGCTGCATCAGCGTTGCGACAAGAGCAGGGTGGTCGAGCTTGGCTCCCCTGGGCATCAGGATTGTAACCATACCGAAAACTTCCCTTTCGGACGTCAGCCCTGCTATGTAGGTACTGCCGAAAAGGAAGAATTCTTCCATGGCTCTGTAGACGTCTTTTGGCAGTCTGTCCTCGAATAGTCCGCGCAACCCTCCGGGCACGGCTACGGGGGTGCAACTCATGACATAACGTTTGAACTCCTCCTCGGTGAGGGGGAATGAAGCACCCACAAGGTGTCTCAGGAGCAGCCCGAGGATAATTTCCGCGTTACGAATGGGACCCGCAATGTCTTTGACGAAAAAGAGATTCAATTTCTTATCAAATGAGTTGATTATTACGTAGGCGTCACCCACGAGTTTACCGATGTAGTTTCCCAACAACCTGTACACGTGGTCGTCGTGTGAAGCCTCGAGCAGTCCCGTGGCCGTGCGGGAAAGCAGCTCCAATCCCTGTAGGTACCTTTTTTCGGCCAGCTGAAGCTTGTAGCGCTCGGTCGCGGGTTTAAGGGTAACCTGTACGAATGTCTTCTCCTCGTACGTGACCACGATGAAAAGGCTATCCACCAGGACACCCTGGCCGCCCTTTCCGACAGAAGAAAGGCCCTGTATGGTTCCGGAACCTTCCTTCAGCACTTGCTGGAATGCGGGTCTGAACTCGTGCGATGCGTCCTCGTGGTAAAGCTGCTGCACGTTCATGGAAACCAGTTCTTCCTGCCGAAAGCCCAGCAACGCTTCTGATTGGTGATTTGAAGCAAGAATATGCCCTTCTTGGTCAAGAAGGAGAAGGGCGGAGGGAGTTTCCTCCATCAGCTGATCGTATAGTGCTCTTGCCCTCTCGAGTGCCTGCTGCGTCATGAACCGCTCGTTGTCCAGTTTTTCCAATTGGGCGGTGGCCTTGCAGACATCTCGAAGTGTTGTAATCAGTAAATCTCCTGCGCTTCCTCTTTTGCTCATGAGTGGTGCGTATATACTGGGTACTAACTTACGATTCTACCAGAAACATGCTGCCAAGTCAGCGAAAAACAGAGTGCAGGAGAGGTACAAGATTTATGTACACGTAAAGGGCCGGGTATGGTAAAATTCAAGAAAATATCAGAGTGCTAAGGAGGTTGTGCATGAAAAAATTTATGTGGTTGCTGCTTCTGGCATTTGTCTTTGTGGCTGGAACTTATTCCTTTTCCGTTGCGGCTGAAGTGATCAAATTGAAGGCTGCCAATTATTTGCCGCCAACCCACAAGATGTCGGTCCTGACCGACACATTCTGCCAGGAGATAAAGAAGCGCACGAACGGACGGGTGGAGGTTACGTATTATCCGGGCGGCACGCTCCTCGACCCTGTGAAGATGTTCAACGGTGTAACCACCGGCATTACGGACATAGGCGTCTCCCATATCGACTATACGAGGGGGCGCTTTCCTGTGACAGAGGTGTTCGATCTGCCTCTGGGTTTTCCAAGCGGTTGGGTGGCAAGCCAGACGAGTGAAGACTTCTACAACAAGTTCAAACCGGCCGAATGGGACAGTGTTAAGGTCCTCTACATCAACACTTCAGGTCCATTGATCCTGCAGACCATTGCCAAACCGGTCAAGACGCTGGAAGAGATCAAGGGCCTCAAGGTGAGGGCCACAGGACAAATGGCAGATGTGATAAAGGCACTGGGCGCGGTTCCTGTTCCTCTTCAAATGCCTGACGTTTACGAGGCCCTGAGGAGAGGAGTCATCGATGGCGTCACGGTTGATCTTTCAACCCTCAAATACTGGAAGTTTGCGGATGTGGTGAAGTACGTCACCGCAGACTGGCGCCTTGGTACAGGGTACACTTTCTATTGCGTCATGAACAAGAACAAATGGAACAGCCTGCCTGCGGACCTCAAGAAGATTTTTGACGAGGTGTCGCACCAGACCTTTGAGGCACAGGCAGCTCTCTGGAACGAGATGGACCTGGAGGGCAAG
>Ga0335069_10013290_pt1 | contig 11565 bp, 10 predicted proteins | sample Lox_Sample_11_FD_206714 | JGI IMG/M metagenome (GOLD analysis project Ga0335069, IMG submission 206714) | Soil microbial communities from Loxahatchee National Wildlife Refuge, Florida, United States - Lox_Sample_1.1 | ecosystem: Environmental > Terrestrial > Soil > Wetlands | place: USA...
CTGGTTCGAGCGTCACCTGATCGCGCCGGTGCCTTATCGCTATGCCGGCGCGCGGCGCAAGGTCTATCCCGGCTTCATCCAGCTCATGGCCTTCATGTCCATGAACCTTGAACGCCACATCAGCGCCCACACCGATCTCTTCGGCAGCCTCGCCCGCGGCGAGTGGAAGAAGGCGGACACGATCAAGGCGTTCTACGACGAATATCTCTCGGTTTCTGATCTCCCGGCCGAGTTCTATCTCGAGACCGTGCGCACCGTGTTCCAGGAGCACGCGCTGCCCCAGGGCACCATGACCTTCCACGGCAAGCCCATCGACCTGAAGCACGTCCGCCGCACCGCGCTGCTGACCGTCGAGGGCGAGAAGGACGACATCTGCCCGGTCGGCCAGACGGTGGCGGCCCACGACCTGCTGCCGGGCCTCCGCCCCTACATGAAGCGCCATCACCTGCAGCCCGGCGCCGGCCATTACGGCGTATTCAGCGGCAAGCGCTGGGAGACCCAGGTCTTCCCCCTGGTCCGCGACTTCATCCGCGCGCACGATTGATTCAATAGTGGCGTAAAGGCGACGGTCGCGCTCTCGCGAGCGCAAACCTCAGTCGGCGCTAATGCGCCTCGGCCCAGTTGTCGGCGATGCCGGCTTCGGCGATCAGGGGGACGGAGAGGCGGCGGGCCGGGAGGGCGGCGCTCTCCATCACCTTGCGGACAAGCTCGGCTGTCTTCTCCGCCTCGGCAGCCGGGGCCTCGAACACCAGCTCGTCATGGACCTGGAGCAGCATCCGCGCCTTCAAGCCCGCATCCGTGAGCGCCGGCGGGATGCGGATCATGGCGCGCTTGATGATATCGGCGGCGGTGCCCTGGAGCGGCGCGTTGATCGCGGCGCGCTCCATGAAGCTCTTCCGCGCCGGGTTCTTGTCGTTGATGCCGGGCACGTGGCAGCGGCGGCCGAACAGCGTCGTCACGTAGCCCTGCTCGCGCGCCACCTGCTTGGTGCGCTCCATGTAGTCGCGGATGCCGGGATAGCGCGCGAAATAGGCGCCGATATAGGCCTTGGCCTCCGCCTGCGGGATGCCGAGCTGGGCGGCGAGGCCGAAGGGCGAGATGCCGTAGATGATCCCGAAGTTGATCGCCTTGGCGCGGCGCCGGACCATCGGGTCCATCCCCTCGACCGGAATGCCGAACACCTGGCTCGCGGTCATGGCATGGATGTCGGCGCCGCCGCGGAACGCCTCCTTCAGCGCCGGGATGTCGGCCATCTCGGCGGCGAGGCGGAGCTCGATCTGGGAATAATCGACCGAGATCAGCTTCATGCCCTTCTCGGCGACGAAGGCGTGGCGGATCTTCCGGCCTTCCTCGGTGCGGATCGGGATGTTCTGCAGGTTGGGGTCGTTCGACGACAGGCGGCCGGTGGACGTGGCCGCGAGGGCGTAGGAGGTGTGCACGCGGCCGGTGACCGGGCTGATCTGGGTCTGCAGCGCGTCGGTGTAGGTGCTCTTCAGCTTCGAGAGCTGGCGCCAGTCCAGCACCTTCTGCGGCAGCGGATGACCGGAGGTCGCCGCCAGCTCCTCCAGCACGTCGGCACCGGTCGAATAGGCGCCGGTCTTGCCCTTCTTGCCGCCCTCGCCGAGCTTAAGCTTCTCGAACAGGATCTCGCCCAGCTGCTTCGGCGAGCCGATGTTGAACTCGGTGCCGGCGAGCTTGTGGATCTCGCGCACCAGCTCGTCGCAGCGCCCGCCGAAATCGGCCGAGAGCCGCTTCAGCTCCGCGACATCGACCTTGATGCCGGCGAGCTCCATGGCGGCCACGACGGGAATGAGCGGCCGCTCGATGGTCTCGTAGACCGAGAGCAGGCGCTCCGCCATCAGTCGCGGCTTCAGCGTGTTATGCAGGCGGAGCGTGACGTCGGCGTCCTCGGCGGCGTATTCCAGCGCCTTCTCGACCGGCACCTGGTCGAAAGTCATCTGCGCCTTGCCGGTGCCGGTGACGTCCGCGTACTTGATCGTCTCGATGCCGAGATGGAGGCCGGCGAGCTCGTCCATGTTGTGGGCGTGCAGCGCGCCTTCCAGCACGTAGGAGATCAGCATCGTGTCGTCGATCGGCGCGACCGTGATGCCGTGCTTCGCCATGATCGAGAGGTCGTACTTGAAGCTGTGGCCGATCTTGAGGACCGCGGGATCCTCCAGCAGCGGCTTCAGCAGCTGGAGCACGGTCGCCAGCGGCAACTGCTTCGGCGCGGCGCTGCCACCGCCGAGGAGATCTCCCGGGGCGCCCTTGTGCCCGACCGGGATGTAGCAGCCGTCGCCGGGTGTGACCGAGAGCGAGATGCCGACCAGCTCCGCCCGCTCGACCTGCTCCGAGGTCGTCTCGGTGTCGAAGGCGACCTTGCGGGCCGCGGTCGCGGCGGCGATCCACTGCCTCAACGCCGCCTCGTCGGTGATGAGCTTGTAGTGTTCCCGCGTATGGACCTGCGGCTCGGCCTTCTCGGCGACCTGGTTCTTGATGATGCGCACGACCGGCGCGCCGCGCGGCGCCGCAGCGGGCTTCGGCTCGGCCGCCGCGCCGCCCGCGGCTTGGCGCTCGGCGAGCTTGGTCTGGACGCGGGTCAGCGTGGTGCGGAACTCGTTGGTCCGGAGGAAGGCATAGAGCTTCTCCGCATCCAGCTCCTTGCGGGCGAAGTCAGAGAGCGTGTGCTGGACGGGCACGTCGTGCTTCAAGGTCACGAGCTGCTTGCTGATGCGGGCGAGCTCGGCGTTGGCCTGGAGATTCTCACGGCGCTTCGGCTGCTTGATCTCGCCGGCGCGCTCCAGAAGCTGTTCGAGGCCGCCATACGTGGTGATCAGCTCGGCGGCGGTCTTCACGCCGATTCCGGGCACGCCGGGGACGTTGTCGGTGGAATCGCCGGCGAGCGCCTGGACGTCGATCACCTTGTCCGGGCCGACCCCGAACTTCTCCATGACCTCCGCGGGGCCGATCGGCTTGTTCTTCATCGGGTCCCACATCTTGATGCCGTCGCGGATCAACTGCATCAGGTCCTTGTCGGAGGAGACGATGGTGACGTCTGCGCCCTCCGCGAGCGCGGCATCGGCATAGGTGGCGATGAGGTCGTCGGCCTCGTAGCCATCCATCTCGATGCTGGGCAGGCCGAAGGCGCGGGTCGCCTCGCGGATCAGGCGGAATTGCGGGACCAGCTCTTCCGGCGGCTCCGGGCGGTGCGCCTTGTATTCGGTGTAGATCGCGTCACGGAAGGTCTTGCGGCCGGCGTCGAATATGACGGCGATGTGGTCGGCATCCGTCTCCTCCAGCAGCTTCCAGATCATGTTGGTGAAGCCGAGCACCGCATTGGTCGGCGTCCCGTCGCTGCGGGTCAGCGGCGGCAGCGCGTGATAGGCGCGGAAGATGTAGCCGGAACCGTCCACCAGATAGACGTGGTGGGGCTTCACGCCGGACGAGCTCGGGGAAGTGGGCTTGTTCAATGCGCGCCGGCTTTCGCGCCGGCCTTCAGCACGAAGTGCTTGCCGCAATAGGGGCAGTCAATGGCCCCATCCTTGGCAAGGTTTAGATAGACCTTGGGATGGCCGTCGGCGCCCGGACCGCCGTCGCAGGCGACTTGGGCGGATGTGACTTCGACGGTTTCCACCGGTTGCGTGGCGGCCATGGCTCTCATCACCTCATGAAGGCGCGGATTCCTTGGTGGAATCATTCCGTTACGGGCGCGCCGATTGACCCTGATGGGCGGCGATGATACCCATGCGGCACGCCAAATCAACCGCGGCAAATCCGGCCCTTTCCAGTACCCGATGCCCGACGATTCCGCTCCTCCGATGCCGGAAATGGCCGTCTCGATTCGCGGCCTGGTGAAGCAGTACGCCCCCCAGAAGGGCAGGTCCGCCGGCGATCCGAAACCGGCGCTCGACCATGTCGACCTCGACATCCCGCGCGGAGAGATCTTCGGCCTCCTCGGCCCGAACGGCGCCGGCAAGTCCACCCTCATCAACATCATGGCCCAGCTGGTCATCAAGACCGAGGGCCGGGTGACGATCTGGGGCATCGACCTCGATCGCGACGCGCGGCATGCCGCGGCGGCGATCGGCGTCGTGCCGCAGGAGCTGAACATCGATCCCTTCTTCACGCCGAAGAAGCTGCTCGATCTCCAGGCCGGCATGTACGGCGTGCCGAAGCGCGAGCGCCGCACCATGGAGATCCTGGAGGCGCTGTCGCTGGCCGACAAGGCCGATGCCTATGCGCGCTCGCTCTCCGGCGGCATGCGGCGGCGCCTGATGGTGGCGAAGGCGATGGTGCACAACCCGCCGATCCTGGTGCTGGACGAGCCCACCGCCGGCGTCGATGTGGAGCTCCGCCAGCAGCTCTGGGCCTATGTCCGCCGGCTCAACACCGAAGGCGTCACCATTCTCCTCACCACGCACTATCTCGAGGAGGCCGAGCAGCTCTGCGACCGGATCGCGATCATCAACCACGGCAAGGTGATCGCCTGCGAGCCGAAGGTGAAGCTTCTCGGGCGGATCGATGCCAAGGAGCTGCTGCTGACCCTGACCGCTGATCTCGCCGCGGTGCCCGCGTCGCTGGCCAGGTTCCAGCCTGAGCTGATCGGCGCGCGGCGCCTCCGCCTGCACTACAAGCCGCACCAGACGCCGTTCACGCAGATCCTGACCGCGGTCGAGGAAGCGGGGCTCGAGATCGCCGATCTCTCCACCGTCGAGACCGATCTCGAGGACATCTTCCTGCAGCTCACCCGCCGATCGGCGGGAAGCCTCGCCTGAACCGGGCCGGCGCATCGCTGCTCTTCCTGCTGCTGCTCGCGGCTTGCGCGCCGAGGCTCCAGGCGATCGGCCCGCCGGTCGATCCGCCGCGCCTCACCGACACCGCATTCCACACCGCCGACGGCGTCGACCTGCCGCTGCGGACATGGCTGCCCTGGGTGCTGTTCAAGGAGGAAGGTTGGACCGAGCGGAGGCCGAAAGCGGTGATTCTGGCGCTGCATGGCTTCAACGACTATTCCGCCGGTTTCGCGCTGCCGGGCCACGGCCTCGCGCGGCGCGGCTACGCGGTCTATGCCTATGATCAGCGCGGCTTCGGCCGGGCGCCGCAGCGCGGGATCTGGCCTGGCAGCGACCAGCTGATCGCCGACGAGAAAGCGGCCGTCGCGCTGCTGCGGGCGCAATATCCGGGCGTGCCGCTCTATATATTGGGCGAGAGCATGGGGGCGGCGGTCGCCATGGCGGCGGCGGTGATGCCGGATCCGCCGCCGGTCGATGGCTTGATCCTGGAATCGCCGGCGATCTGGGGCTGGCAGACGCAGAGTGCCTTCAACCGCGGTGCGATCGATTGGACGGCACACACTCTGCCCTGGATGAAGGTGGTGCCGACGGGGCTGCGGCTCAAAGCCTCCAGCAACCGGCGCGCTTTGATCGCGCTCTCCCGCGATCCGCTGGTGATCAAGGAGACGCGGGTCGACGCCGCCTACGGCCTGGTCGATCTCATGACTCGCGCCTATGACGCGATCCCGAAGCTCGGCACTCCGCGCTACCTCATGCTCTACGGCGGCAAGGAGGCGATCCTGAACAAGGGCGCCGTCGCCGATGCCTTGAAACGCGTGCCGAAGCTGGCGCCGGAGCAGGGGCGCGTCGCGCTCTATCCCAACGGCTACCACCTGTTGCTGCGCGACTGGGAGGCGCCAAAGGTCTACGACGACATCGCCGCCTGGATCGATGACCCGAAGGCACCGCTGCCGAGCGGCGACGAATATCGCCCCAGGCCGTGACGACCTAGGCGATGAACTTGATCGCCCGCAGGATCTCGAAATAGTCGTCGGAGTCGAAGCGGACCGTGCGCGGCTCCGCGTACTTGGCACCCGGATACCAGGAGGCCCGATAGGCCTCGATCGGCGAGGTATAGGTGATCTCCAGGGTGAAATGCTTCGGCAACGCGAAGCGCGCGGCGTCGCGGTTGCCCTTCAGCGCCCGTGTCACACCCTCGCGGATCTCCTTCACCGCGAGGCCCGGCGCGATGCTGAGGGTCGAGGGGCCGATGCCGCGGCTGACCGGCACCGTCACGATGCTCGGCACGATCTTCTGCGCGTCGGCGCAGATTCCGGCATCGCCGGAGAGGAAGACCGCCGGCACCTTCACCAGGGCGGCAGCGTATGAATGAATCTGGAATTCCGAGGCGATCTCGCCGTTGATCTTGAGGCGCATGACCCGGAGGCGCAGCGTGTGGGCGAGCGGATTGTCGTCGCTGCCGGCCTTGGCGTGATAGCCGACGAAGAGGAGAGCGTCGAAACTCTCATCCAGTTCCTGCACCATGCTGAAGGGATGCCCGCTCCAGCCGCGGATCAGCCGGGCGCAGTCCGGCAGGCGCGCGGCGATGATGTTGCGCCCGGTCGAATGCGCGTCCTTCACCAGGATCTCCTTCGCCCCGGCGGCGATCGCGCCCTCGCAGGCGGCCACGACCTCGTCGGTCATCCGCTCGCGGAACTCGCCATAGGTGGCGTGGGTCTTGGTGGCTTCCTCCCAATCGGTGATGCCCGTCGTGCCTTCGATGTCGGCGCTGATATAGACCTTCATGATGCTCCATCAACTCGGATCATACGTGTTCTCGCCCCCGGGCAGCTTCCGCCTGGCGGCGGCGACGCTTTCCGGCGGCAACTCGTGGGTGGCGGTGAATTCCAGCAGCAGCGGCTCCCAGCCGAGCAGGTAGTCGAGCACCGCGCCGAGGCCGGCGGGATCGCGGGCCAGGCCGCGGAGCGTGTCGGGCGCGATCCCGGTCAGCCCGAGGAAGCGCTGCAGCCGGTCCTCATCCCCGACCAGGAAGGCGAGGGCCTGCAAGGCGAGGGTCTCGGGGTCGGGGAGGGGCGTCTTCGGCGGGACTCGCGTCGGCATGGCGGCGATACTAGCCGCCCGGGAATCGGCCGGGAACCCCGGGGCTGGCGCCGGCTCAGCGAGGCGCGGGAACCGGGCGGGGTTGAAGCCCACCCCTCCCTCCTGTATGGTCCCGCCCAATCCGATCTGGCCAAAAGCACCCGTAGCTCAGTTGGATAGAGCGTTGCCCTCCGAAGGCAAAGGTCGTACGTTCGAATCGTATCGGGTGCGCCAGATACCCTCCCCGCCATCCTCCCACACAGCCTGTCGTTTCACCGCGCGAAACGCGCGTGACCGTACTACGGACTATTGCGTAGCGGCAGGTTGACGCCTGTCAAAGCCGCGGGCGTTTGGCGATTGTAATGTTGCTGCCATATCCAATTGCCGACCGATCCGGGGGAGTCATGTCATCCGATACAACGCGCAGGGTTGCCGTCGTCGGCCGCTCCTGGGAGAGCCATGAGCCGGGCTTCTATTGCTTCGAGGCCGCCATCGACGGCCAGCCCACCGAACTGCACGTTTCCGAGGAAGTCGCCTTCGACTTCCTGAAGGCCTGGACCCCGAACAGCGCCAAGTGCCTGGAGATCCTCAGGCTGCACCGGACCAATCTCGCCCGCCTGCTCGAACGCAAGCTCCGCGCCCGCTCCCAACCGGGACCTGCGGGCTTCCATATCCTCACCTGGGGCGACCTGACGATCGACGACCTCAGGATGAGCGGCATCCATATCGAAACCGTCGAGCCGGATGTCCGGCCGGACCTGCCCGGGGTCCCGTTCCTGAAGTTCATGCCGGTCGGCTGATCGGGCCGGTCGGCGCGCGCCGACGCCGGCAGATTCGGAGCGGCGGCGCCGCCCTCAAATCGGATCGAACAACCGGAACCTCCTGACGCGACCGCGGCTAATTCCTTCGAAGGGAGGAGTACCGGCCCCGGCGCCGCAGGGCGTATGGCCCCTCGCGCCCGAAAGGAGAGTCGATTGCTCTATACCGCCATTCTCGTCGCCTGCCTGACGGCAGCGCCGGGCAGTTGCCGATCCCATGAAATGGATATCGAGGCCGGCGCCAGCCCGGTCTCCGCCTTCGTCGAGGCGCAGTCCAGGGCCGCCGACTGGCTGTTGCATCATCCCGAGCTGGCACAGCGCTCGCTGATCATCCGCTCCGGACGTTCGGCTTAGGTCAGGCGCCGGTTCCGGTCCGCCGCAATGCACCCGCGCGGTCGTCGGCCGCGTTGTCCTGCACCGCATGACCGGCAACCGGATGACGGCAACGCTCCCGCGGCATGGTGACCGTGACGGTGGTTCCGCGGCCCTCGACGCTGGCAAGCGAGACCCGGCCGTCGTGGAGCTCGATCAGGCGCTTCGAGATGGCGAGGCCGAGGCCGGTGCCCTGGGGCTTTTGCACCCGCGGCGACTGCGCCTGATGGAACGGGCGGAACAGGTTGAGGAGCTCGGCTTCCGGAATGCCGATGCCGGTGTCGGCGACGCTGATCTGCATCTCGCCCTCGGCGGTGACGGCGGCGGAGACCAGCACGGTGCCGGTGGCCGGCGTGAACTTGATGGCGTTGGAGAGCAGGTTCAGCAGCACCTGCTTCACCATGCGCTCGTCGGCATGGAGCGGCGGCAGGTTGGGCTCGATGCTCTGGATCAGCTTGATGCCGGAATCCTGCGCCCGCTGCCGCACCAGCTTGATGCAGCCGGCGATCAGCGCGACGACGTCGATGTCCTCCGGCTCTGCCACCGCCTTGTTGGCCTCGAGCTTCGACATGTCGAGGATGTCGCTGATGAGGTCGAGCAGCAGCACCGCGCTGTCGTGGATGTCGCCGGCATATTCGGCGGTCTTTTCCACCGAGGCATCGATGGTGCGGTCGCGGATGATCTGCGAGAAGCCGATGATCGCGTTCAGCGGCGTCCGCAATTCGTGGCTCATATTGGCGAGGAACATCGACTTCGCGACGTTCGCTTCCTGGGCGCGATTGCGCGCGTCGATCAGCTCCTGCTCGAAGCGGCGCTGGTCGGTGATGTCGAAGCCGATGCAGACCACCAGCAGCACCTCGCCGTTGCCGTCGTCGAGCGCGACGTTCGACCATCGCATCAGCCGGCGCTGGCCGTCCTTGCTGACCCAGTGGTTGACGTTCGGCCGCGGAAAGTCGGCCAGCCGCGGCTTCTTCAGGAAGCTGCTGACGGTGGGATAGTCCTCCGGCGGGATGACCTGCGCCATGATCTCGGGCCGGGCGAGCTCGTCTTCGGTGTAGCCGGAAAGCTGCTGGGCGCAGCGGTTGGCGCGGATCAGGCGGCCGTGGCGGTCATAGACCGTGACCGCGGCATCGACCGAATCCAGCACGAGGCCCACCAGCGCGTTCTGCCGCATCGGTGCGACACGGTTGCGGGCGGCGCGCTGCATCGCCCAGTGGCCGAGAGCACCGGCCAATAGGCCTGCGATGAGGGCGATGGCGACCTGCATATCCTCGCATTCCTGTTTCCGCCCCGGAACTCGGTCGGCAGGACCGATCGGCGCGGCAAGGCTGCAGGAAATCTCCGGAATGCGTTCTGGATAAGAAGAAACGCCCACGCATCCCCGGCACCGCCGGCTGGCCTCGTTCCGGCACGGTGCGGCAAAGCCTTGAAGGATTGGTTAAAAGTGGTAGCGAATCGGCGATCTCCGTGCATCGGAGTGTGAGGGGATGCACGACGATGCTCAGTGGCGGGTCGGGGGCAACTTGCGCAATCGCTGGAACAGGCCCTCGGGCTCGGGCGCCTCGATGCGATAGACTAGGCCGGGTTGGACGAACCACTCGCCGGGTGCAAGCGCCGTCACGTCATAGCGCCCGCTGCTGAGCCGCGTGGCGACACCGGCATAGGTGAAGCGGCGGCCGAAACAGTCCCGGACTGCGGCGGCGATGGGATGTCCGTCATAGGTGCCGATCACGGGTCCGTCGGCCCGGGGGTCGGTCAGGATCAGGTATTCGACCGGATGTTCTTGCGAGAAGTGGTTTTTCATCGTCGTATGCTCCGGAAGTCACATGCGCAGATATTCCTGAAGACAACGAATGCCGGTGCCCGGTCGTTGCATCCTCCCAAAGCGCAATATGATGGGTCGCGTCGCTTCAGGGCGGGCGCGGCGGCGCCTCGCGAAAGCGTCTAGAATGGGCCGATGACCATCGCCGACGAACCCATCCGCCCCGAGCCCGAAGCCTTGCTCCGGGAAGCCGGCCACGCCGGGCGCGGCCGGCTCAAGATCTACCTCGGCATGGCGCCGGGGGTCGGCAAGACCTACGCCATGCTGGAGGGGGCGCGCCAGGCCCAGGCCGCCGGTCGCAATGTCCTCGTCGGCGTGGTCGAGACCCACGGCCGCTCCGAGACCGCGGCGCTGACGCAAGGGTTGGAATTGCTGCCGCGCCGGCAGATCGCGCATCGCGGGCATACGCTGGAGGAGTTCGACCTGGCGGCCGCCCTGGCGCGCCGGCCCGGCCTCATCTTGGTCGATGAGCTCGCCCATACCAACGCCCCCGACTGCCTCCACCCGAAGCGCTGGCAGGACGTCCAGGAGCTGCTGTTCGCCGGGATCGACGTCCACACGACGCTGAACGTCCAGCATCTCGAGAGCTTGAACGACGTCGTCGCCCGCATCACCGGCGTGCGGGTGCGGGAGACCGTGCCGGACAAGCTGCTGGAGCAGGCCGACGAGGTCGAGCTCGTGGACCTGACGCCGACCGAGCTGGTCGATCGCCTGCACCAGGGCAAGGTCTATGCGCCGGAGCTCGCCGGCCGTGCGCTGGAGAAGTTCTTCAATCCCGGCAATCTCGCCGCCCTGCGCGAGCTCGCTTTGCGCCGCACCGCCGACCGGGTCGACGACCAGGTGATCGGCTACATGCGGGCGCACGGCATCGAGGGGCCGTGGCCGGTCAATGAGCGGATCCTGGTCTGCATCGGCCGCGATCCGGCCAGCATGCTGGCGGTGCGCGCCGGCCGCCGCCTCGCCGACCAGCTGCAGGCGCCCTGGATCGCGCTCCACATCGAGCGCCCGAACGCGCCGCTGGCGGCGCCCGGCGAGGCCGATGCGGCGGAGGCGGCCCTGAAGGCGGCGACCGATCTCGGCGCGCGGGTCGAGCGCGTCGCCGGCCACGATCTCCCCGGCGAGATCCTGCGCTTCGCCCGGCGAAACAACATCTCGCAGATCGTGATCAGCCGCTCGCGCTCGAGCTGGGTGAAGGAGATCCTGCGCCGCTCGCTGCCCCACGAGCTGGTCCGCCGCAGCAACGGCATCGCCGTGCACGTCCTGACCCAGGGCGCGGCGGCCGGCGGAACGGCATGGCGCCCGCACCTGCCGGCGCGCTGGCAGCCCTGGGTCGCGATGCTCGGCGCCTTCGTCGTCACCGTGCTCGCCGGCGAGACGATTCCCGATCTCAACCGGCCCGGCAACATGTCGACCCTGTTCATGGCGGTCGTCATGTTCCTGGCGATCAACTACGGCCGCGTGGTCGCCGGCATCGCATCGGTGCTCGCCTTCCTGACCTACAACTTCTTCTTCCTCGACCCGGTGCTCGACTTCCATATCGCCCATGCGGTCGATTTGGTGACCCTGCTGATCTTCCTGATCGGCGCCGTCGTGACCGGCTCGCTGGCCGGGCGGGTGAGGGACCAGGCCGAGGCGGCCCAGTCCCGGATCAAGGCCATGCGCACGCTCTACGACTTCTCGC
>Ga0335069_10013292_pt1 | contig 11565 bp, 7 predicted proteins | sample Lox_Sample_11_FD_206714 | JGI IMG/M metagenome (GOLD analysis project Ga0335069, IMG submission 206714) | Soil microbial communities from Loxahatchee National Wildlife Refuge, Florida, United States - Lox_Sample_1.1 | ecosystem: Environmental > Terrestrial > Soil > Wetlands | place: USA: Florida...
TCGTCACATCGACGAGCACGCCCGCCGTCCCGCCCTCATGCAGCGTCGGCTGTTCGAGCCGCGGCGGCGTGAAGGCGAAGGTCGTATAGGCGAGTCCCCAGCCGAACGGATAGAGCGGCATCGTGCCCTCGTCGAGATAGCGGCTCGTATAGTGCTCGGTCGAGGCCGGGCGTCCCGTCGATTTCTGCTCGTGATAGATCGGGATCTGGCCGACCGACCGCGGGAAGGTCATCGGCAGCCGCCCCACCGGCTCGGCATCGCCCATGATGATGTCGGCAAGGGCCGTGCCGCCCTCGCTTCCGGGAAACCAGGCCTCCAGGATGGCCGGCGCCGCATGCGCCAGCGCCGGGATGACGAGCGGCCGTCCGTTGAACAACACGGCCACCGTCGGCTTGCCGAGCTGCAGGATCGCGGTCGCCAGGGCCATCTGGTCGCCCGGCAGATCGAGTTTCGTGCGGCTCGCCGCCTCGCCGCTCATCGAAGCACTCTCGCCGATCGCGAGCACGATGGCATCGGCACCGGCCGCGACGTCGAGGGCGCGCGCGATCTCGGCGCCTGTCGATCGCTCCACCTTGCCTCCGGAGTCCGCGAGGACCGTCGTCGAGGAACCGAGCTTCTTTCTCAGCCCCGCCAGCAAGGTCACGACGTCCTCCTTGTCGCCGGCGCCCGACCAGGATCCCATCATGTCGGTCGCTGCATCGGCCAGCGGCCCGATCACCGCGAGCCTGTGGATCTTGCGATCGAACGGGAGCACGCGGCCGTCGTTCTTCAGCAGCACGATCGAGTCTCGTGCCAGCTCGGCCGCGGCGGCCCGATTCGCCGGCGTCAACAGCACCGGCTGTTCACGCGCCGGGTCGGCGCCACGCAGAGGATCCGCAAACAGGTTGAGCGCGGCCTTGAGCTGCAGCACGCGCCGGACGGCTGCGTCGAGCATCTCTTCGGAAATGGCGCCGCTGCGCACCACCTGCGGCAATCGCCGCAGATAGGTTTCGCCTTGCATGTCCATGTCCGTGCCGGCGCTGAGTGCGAGTCGCGCTGCATCGGCGTCCGAGGCGGCGATGCCGTGCGCCCTGAGCTCCGGCACCGCGTCGTAGTCGCTGAGCACGAGGCCCGTGAAATGCCACTCGCCGCGCAGGATGTCGCGCAGCAGATGCGGATTGGCGATGGCCGGCAGCCCGTCGATATCGTTGAGCGACGCCATCACGCAGGAAGCACCCGCCTCGATCGCCGCGCGGAACGGCGGCAGGTAGGTCTCCCGCAGCGTGCGCTCGGAGATGTCGGCCGTGTTGTAGTCGCGTCCCGCCTCGGCGGCGCCATAAGCCGCAAAGTGTTTGGCGCAGGCCGCGAGATTGCCCGGCCTGCCGAGCCCGTCCCCCTGAAGCCCGCGCACCCCGGCCGCGGCGATGCGGGAGGCGAGCCAGGGCGACTCGCCCGCACCTTCCGCCACCCGGCCCCAGCGCGGGTCGCGGGCCACATCGACCATCGGCGCATAGGTCCAGGCGACGCCGGCCGCGGCGGCCTCGTTCGCGGCAATGCGATCGGCCCGCGCGATCGCTTCCGGGTCCCAGCTGGCGGCCTGGCCGAGCGGAATGGGGAAGATCGTCTTGTATCCGTGGATCACATCGAACCCCAGGAGGAGGGGGATGTGCAGCCGGCTGCGCTCGATGGCCATCCGCTGCAGCTTCGCGGCATAGGCGGCGCCATAGACATTGAACACGCCGCCGACTTGGCCCTTCGCAATGGCGGTCTCGAGGTCGGCCGTCGCTGCGGGACCGGTCGAGGTCAGGTCGCTCGACAGCAGATTGAGCTGGCCCGCCTTCTCCTCGAGGGTCATGCGCTTGAGCAGCGCCTCGATGTCGGTCGAGTCAGCGGAAGCCCGCGTTGCCGGTACGGCAAACGCAAAGATGGTAAAAAGGAAGAGGCACCGCAGAAACATGAGCTGGTTGGGGGACTAGGATTCGAACCTAGACTGGCGGAGTCAGAGTCCGCTGTCCTACCGTTAGACGATCCCCCACCGGGATCGCGGCCGGCCGCACAGGCCAAGCGAATGAAACGCGAATTTAGTGTGCAGGTTAGGCCCTTGCAACCGCTTTGCCCGGCCTTCGGGGGACGCTTGGCGAATCGGTAACCTGTTTGTAGGATGTGAGCAATTATAGGACAATTCGTGCGGATCCGAGATCAGGATCGCGTGCGGTCAGGGAGGCTGGCAGTGGAAGCGACGGCGTCAACGCTGTCCGCTGAGATTCGCGGGCCGTTGCAGGGCGAGGACGGGTCACCGACCTACGCGGCGATCGACCTCGGCACGAACAATTGCCGCCTGCTCATCGCCCGTCCGAATGGACGCCACTTCCGCGTCATCGACGCCTTCTCGCGCATCGTCCGCCTGGGCGAGGGCCTCGCTAGCCGCGGCCTGCTGTCCGAGGAGGCGATGGGCCGCGCCGTCGAGGCGCTCAAGGTCTGCGCCTACAAGATCAGCCGCCGCGGCGTCACCCATGCGCGCAGCGTTGCCACCGAGGCCTGCCGGCGGGCGGCCAACTGCACCGAGTTTCTCGGCCGCGTACGCAGCGAGACCGGGCTCGATATCGAGATCATCTCCTCGGCGGAGGAAGCCCTCCTGGCCTTCAACGGCTGCGCGCCCCTGCTGAGTGCCCGCCGGCCGCGCGCGCTCGTGTTCGACATCGGCGGCGGCAGCACTGAGCTCGGCTGGCTGCGCCTGCGCTCCAACCGGCCGCCGCAGATCATCGACACGCTGTCGATCCCGGTCGGTGTCGTGAACCTTACGGAGACCTACGGAAGCTCGCGCATTGCTCCTGAGATCTACGACAGTATGGTCGCGGACGTGACGGGCCGCCTGCGCGCCTTCGCCGGGCGCAACGGCATCGACCGGCGCGTGTCGGCCGGCGCGGTGCAGATGCTCGGGACGTCCGGCACCGTCACGACCCTGGCGGGGGTGCATCTGGGGCTGCCGCGCTACAACCGCTCCATCGTCGACGGGTCGTATCTCGATTTCACCGCCATCAGCGGGCTCAGCCGCAAGCTCGCCGCCATGACCTGCGACGAGCGCAGCGCGCATCCCTGCATCGGTCCTGACCGGGCCGATCTCGTCGTCGCCGGCTGCGCCATCCTCGAAGCGATCTGCAGCTTGTGGCCGGTCGGCAGCTTGCGAGTCGCCGACCGCGGCGTGCGCGAAGGCATCCTCGCCGGGCTCATCCAGGCCAACGGCCGACGCCCGCTGCGGCGGCGCTGGCGCGACCGTTGAGCGGTCGGCGGCGGAGCGGCGCGTCACCCGGCGGCCGCGGGACGACCGTGCGCGTCGCGACGGCAGCCCGTCGGCGACCATCCTCCACGCGCTGGCTGGAACGCCAGCTCAACGATCCCTATGTCGCGGAGGCGCGGCGCCAGGGCTATCGCTCGCGCGCCGCGTTCAAGTTGCTGCAGCTCGACGAGCGCTTTCATCTGCTGGCGCCAGGCCGGCGAGTGGTCGACCTCGGCGCCGCCCCGGGCGGGTGGACGCAAGTCGCGGTGGCGCGCGTCGTCTCGCCGGGCAATCCGGCCGGTCGCGTGGTCGCGGTCGACCTCTCGCCCATGGACCCGGTAGCGGGCGCCACGGTGCTGCAACTCGATGCCCGTGATGAGGAGGCGTTGAAAGCGATCCAGACAGCGATGGGCGGCCCCGCCGATCTCGTGCTGAGCGACATGGCGCCGCCGGCGATCGGCCATGCGCAGACCGACCATCTACGCATCATCGCCCTGGCTGAGGCGGCCCATGATTGCGCAACGCGGCTGCTGGCGCCCGGCGGGACCTTCGTCTGCAAGGTGCTGCAGGGTGGTGCCCAGGGCGATCTGCTCGCCGACCTGAAGCGTGACTTCGCCAGCGTCCGCCACGTCAAGCCGGCGGCAAGCCGCGCCGACTCTTCCGAAGTCTACCTCGTGGCAACGGGATATCGTGGGCACCAGGACGACTAATCGTCCTCTGCAACGGCTCGATATCGGCCAAATGTCCCTTCGCGAATCATTGTGCGAATCACCGGCGCGCGCCGCGAGCTATTCAATGCTGATATTCGTTTTTCGCCGTGCATCTTCCTTGGCATTGCCCCGACGATGTGTATGATGGCGCGCCATTATCTGCCGGGCCCAAACCGGAGGAATGGCATGCAGTTCCGCGAAGCCCTCACATTCGACGATGTCTTGCTGCGGCCCGCGGAGTCCGCCGTTCTCCCGGCGCAAACCGACACGCGTACGCGACTCACCCGCTCGATCGAGCTGGGAATTCCCCTGATGTCGGCGGCGATGGATACGGTCACCGAGCACCGCCTCGCCATCGCCATGGCGCAGGCCGGCGGCATCGGTGTGATCCACAAGAACCTCGATTCGCCTCGCCAGGCCGACGAGGTGCGCAAGGTCAAGAAATTCGAATCGGGAATGGTCATCAACCCCGTGACGATAGGGCCGGACCAGACGCTCGCCGATGCCCTGAGCTTGATGTCCGAGCATCAGATCTCCGGCATCCCCGTGGTCGAGCGCGGTAGCGGCAAGCTGGTCGGCATCCTGACCAACCGCGATGTCCGCTTTGCCGACAACATGGCGGAGCCTGTGCGCCAGCTTATGACGCAGGACAAGCTCGTCACCGTCCGCGAGGGCGTCAAGCGCGAGGAGGCGAAACGGCTCCTCCATCAATACCGCATCGAGAAGTTGCTGGTGGTCGATGGCGACTATCGCTGCATCGGCCTCATCACGGTCAAGGACATGGAGAAGGCGCAGGCCTATCCCGCCGCCTCGAAGGACGAGAAGGGGCGGTTGCGCGTCGCCGCTGCGGTGGGTGTCGGCAGCGACGGCCTCAAGCGCGCGGAAGCGCTGCTCGAAGCCGAGGTCGACGTCATCGTCGTCGATACCGCCCACGGCCATTCGCGCGGCGTCCTGGAAGCCGTGAGCGACGTGAAGCGGCTGAGCAATGCCTGCCAGGTCGTCGCCGGCAACGTCGCCACGGGCGAGGGTGCCAAGGCATTGATCGACGCCGGCGCGGATGCGATCAAGGTCGGTATCGGCCCGGGTTCTATCTGCACCACGCGGGTCGTCGCCGGCGTCGGCGTACCGCAGTTGACGGCCGTGCTCGATGCCGTCGGCGTCGCGCGCGACCGGCAGGTGCCCGTGATCTCCGATGGCGGCATCAAATATTCGGGCGATCTCGCCAAGGCGATTGCCGCCGGCGCCGACTGCGTGATGATCGGTTCGCTCCTTGCCGGTACCGACGAAAGTCCCGGAGAGGTGTTTCTCTACGAGGGACGGTCCTACAAGTCCTATCGCGGCATGGGATCGCTGGGCGCGATGGCGCGCGGCTCGGCCGACCGCTACTTCCAGCAGGACATCTCGAGCGAGTTGAAGCTGGTGCCGGAGGGGGTGGAGGGACGCGTCCCCTATAAGGGCCCGGTTGCCAATGTCATCCACCAGCTCGTCGGCGGCCTGCGCGCTGCCATGGGCTATACCGGCAATGCGACGATCAAGGACATGCAGCAGAAATGCGTGTTCCAGCGCATCACCAATGCCGGTTGGCGCGAGAGCCACGTCCACGACGTGACGGTGACCCGCGAGGCACCCAATTATCGTCGCGAGATGTAACCATCGCCGCGCGCCGGCGGCCCGCCTCACTGCGAGACTCGCATCATGACTCCGGGCGCCCGCCTGCAGGCGGCGATCGAGCTGTTGACTGAAATCCACGGCGGCAGTGCGCCGGCCGACCGCGCCATCGCGGCCTATTTCCGCGGACGCCGCTACATCGGCGGCAAGGATCGGCGCGACATCGTGGACCGCGCCTATGCCGTCTTGCGGCATCGCGCGCGCCTCGACTGGTGGATCGCCCGAACCGACGGATCGAGTTCGCCGAGCGAGCGCCAGCGGATGATTGCGGCCCTGGTACTGCTCGACGGCTGGTCCGCCGATCGGGTGGCCGGCGCCTTCGAGGGCGGGCAGTACCGCCCGCGGCCTTTGGAGCGCCGCGAGCAGGAACTGGCGCGCAAGCTGCTGGGGCGCAAGATCGAGGATCGCGAACAGCCGAGCTGGGTGCGCCTCGAATATCCGCAGTGGCTCGAGCATCAGCTGCGGAACGTGTTCGCGCAGAATCTCGAACCGGAGATGCTAGCCCTCGGCGCCGAGGCGCCACTCGATCTCCGCGTCAACACGCTCAAGAGTTGTCGCGAAGACGCTGTAATGGCGCTCGCGGAGTCCCGAGTCGAAGCGGTGCCGACACCGCTGTCGCCGATCGGCTTGCGGGTGCATGGCCGGCCGCCCCTGGCGACGTTGCCGAGCTTTCGCGACGGCCTCGTCGAGGTTCAGGATGAGGGCTCGCAGCTTGTCGCTCTGTTGGCCGATGCCCGCCCGGGCATGCGAGTCGTGGATTTCTGCGCCGGCGCCGGCGGCAAGACCCTGGCCATGGCCGCAGCGATGCACAACAAGGGGCATATCGTGGCCTGCGATGTCCTGCGCGGTCGGGTTGACCGCGCCGCCGTTCGGCTCAAGCGCGCCGGCGTGCACAATGTCGAGCGCCGCGGCCTGACCAGCGAACGAGACCCCTGGGTGAAGCGCCACGCGCAGAGCTTCGACCGTGTCCTCGTCGATGCACCCTGCAGCGGCGTCGGCACCTGGCGGCGCAATCCCGATGCAAAGTGGCGCTTCGGCGCCGACGATCTCACGCAACTCATCGAGCTGCAGCGCAACATCCTCGACAGCGCCGCGCGCCTCGTGAAGCCGGGAGGACGGCTGGTCTACGCCACCTGCTCGCTGCTCCCGGCGGAGAACGCGGCACAGGTCGAGTGGCTCGTTGCGTCCCACCCCGACTTCGCCATCCGCCCGGTCAAGACGGTGTGGGAGGAAACGATCCACGTCGTATCGGGCGGGAGCACTTGTCCGACAACGGAGCCATTCTTGCAGCTCACCCCCGCCGCCCATCGGACCGATGGCTTTTTCGTCGCCGTGCTTGAGCGACACACGGCCAACGGAAAGCCGACCGCCGATGGCTAGCGGATTTCAGGTCCGTCGGGCCGTCAGCGGCGATGCCCGCGGAATCGCCCGCGTCCATGTCGAGACGTGGCGCTCCGCCTATGCGGGTATCCTGCCCGACCGCGTCATCGTGCAGATGTCGGTCGATGACAAGGCTGCGGCTTGGCGCCATCTGATTCAGCGCCAGAATACCATCGAGATGGTGCTGGTGGCCGTCACCGGCGACGGCATGATCGCCGGGTTCGCCAGCTGCGGTCCTGCCGGGCCGGCATCGATGCCGGAATATGACGGCGAGATCCACACGCTCTACGTTCTGCCGGATTGGCAGGAACAGGGTATCGGCCGGGCCCTTCTATGCGGCTGTCTGCGTTGGCTCGCGGCGGCGAACTTCTCTGCCGCGTTCCTCTGGGTGCTCGCCGACAATCCATCACGGTTTTTCTACGAGGCCATGGCCGGCAAGCGTATCGGCGGGCGGGACGAGGCACTCTGGGGTGTGCTTGTTCCAGAGATCGCCTATGGCTGGCGCGATCTGTCGTCGCTGCCGAAGGACTGTCGAGGTATCGCCGACAATGCCATTGACTAGCGGTTCGGATGATCGGGAAGGTGCTCGTCCATCATGAGTGATCGTATTCTCATCCTCGACTTCGGCTCGCAGGTAACGCAGCTGATCGCGCGCCGCGTACGCGAGCACGGGGTTTATTGCGAGATCTGGCCGTTCAACGCCGATCCCCAGCGCATCAAGGAATTTGCGCCCAAGGGTGTCGTCTTCTCGGGTGGCCCGGCGTCCGTGACCGTGAACGATACGCCGCGGGCGCCTCAGGTTGTCTTTGATCTAGGCGTTCCGATTCTTGGTATTTGCTACGGCCAGCAGACCTTGTGTGCCCAGCTCGGCGGCGAAGTGCAGGGGTCCGACCATCGCGAGTTCGGCCGTGCCTTCCTCGAGATCACCGGCACGTGCGATCTCTTCGATGGTGTATGGAGGCCGGGGGACCGCGAGCAGGTGTGGATGAGCCACGGCGACCGCGTTGTCCGCCTCCCGCCGGGGTTCCGCGTCGTCGGCGTCAGCGACGGCGCCCCGTTCGCCGTCTGCGCCGATGATCGGCGCCGATACTACGGCGTCATGTTCCATCCGGAGGTCGTGCACACGCCACAGGGTGGCAAGCTGCTCGGCAATTTCGTTCGCCATGTCGTCGGCTGTGCCGGCGATTGGACGATGGCCGCGTTCAAGGCGCAGGCGATCGAGCGCATTCGCAGCAAGGTCGGCAAGGGTCGCGTGATCTGCGGTCTCTCCGGCGGCGTCGATTCCGCCGTGGCCGCCGTCCTCCTCCATGAGGCGATCGGCGATCAGCTGCACTGCATCTTCGTCGATCACGGCCTCTTGCGGCGCGGCGAGGCCGAGCGGGTCGTGGCGCTCTTCCGGGATCATTACAACATCCCGCTGGTCCACAGCGATGCGAGCCAGCTCTTTCTGGGCCGTCTCGCCGGCGTGGTCGATCCCGAGCAGAAGCGCAAGACCATCGGCGCGCTGTTCATCGACGTGTTCGACGAGGAATCGAGAAAACTCGGCGGCGCCGATTTCCTCGCCCAGGGCACGCTCTACCCCGACGTCATCGAATCCGTGTCCTTCACCGGGGGCCCCAGCGTGACCATCAAGTCGCACCACAATGTCGGCGGCCTGCCGGCTCGCATGAAGCTCAGGCTCGTCGAGCCGCTCCGGGAGCTTTTCAAGGATGAGGTGCGAGCCCTCGGCCGGGAGCTGGGCCTGCCCGAAAGCATGATCCGGCGCCATCCGTTCCCCGGCCCGGGGTTGGCCATTCGGGTTCCCGGCGAGATAACGCCGGAGAAGCTAGAGATCCTCCGCAAGGCCGATGCGATCTATCTCGAGGAGATCGAGCAGGCCGGCCTCTACGACGCCATCTGGCAGGCCTTCGCCGTGCTGCTGCCAGTGCGCACCGTCGGCGTCATGGGCGACGCCCGCACCTACGACCATGTCTGCGCCCTGCGCGCCGTCACCTCGAGCGACGGCATGACCGCCGACTACTTTCCATTCCCGCATGATTTTCTCGGCCGCGTCGCCACACGCATCATCAACGAGGTGCGCGGCATCAACCGCGTCGTCTACGACGTCACCTCGAAGCCGCCCGGCACGATCGAGTGGGAATGAAACGATGTGGTTCCAGATGTTTCGGAGACTATCGGAAATACGGATTAACTAACTGATATAAAATATTTTTCCTGCTAAGGTCTATCGTGATCTATCGGTGTCTAGCGCTTCAATCTGACGGTATTCCTGACGGTCTCGATCTCTCTTGCCTTAACCTCAATCTGGAGATACCGTCAGCCAATAAATGGCCATGACGGTATTTTTTGTGGACCTAAGCGTCGGAAAGTACTAGAGAAATACAGGTTCAGAGGCTCCAAAAAGGGCTGACGGTATTTTTTGACTGATCCGACGGTTTTTGGACCGGCTGGAGACAGGCGATGCTGACGGACACTGCGCTTAAGAACCTGAAAACACAAGATAATCCATACAAGGTGGCGGACCGTGACGGTATGTATGTCGTCGTCGCGACCTCAGGTACGGTGACCTTCCGATACGACTATCGGCTCAACGGTCGCCGCGAGACATTGACCATCGGGCGATATGGACCATCCGGGTTGTCGCTTGCCCGCGCCCGCGAGAAGTGCACCGACGCGCGACGGGCGATCGCAGAAGGGCGGTCGCCGGCACAAGAAAAGCAGCGAGAGAAGCGCCGCATCAAGGAGGCCAAGAGCTTTGGTGAATTTGGCGAACGCTGGCTCAAAGAGGCCAGGATGGCAGACAGTACGCGGGCGATGAGGCGGGCGATCTTTGAGCGCGATATTCTACCGCCTTTGCGAAACCGGCTTTTGACGGAAATTGTGTCGGGTGATGTGCGGGCGTTGTGTGCGAAGGTGAAGGATCGTGGTGCTCCTGCGACCGCAGTCCACGTTCGCGACATCATCAAGCTCGTCTATAGCTTCGCAATCCTGCACGGCGAGAAAGTGCCGAACCCCGCCGGCGAGGTTGGACCGGCGTCGATCGCGACATTCGTTCCGAAGGACCGGTCTCTGTCGCCCAGTGAAATCCGGATAATGCTGAAGCAGATCGAGCATGTTCCGACGCTGCCTACCATCCGACTGGGAATGAAGCTCTTTCTGTTGACGATGGTTCGTAAGAGCGAACTGCAGGACGCTACGTGGGACGAGGTCGACTTCGAGAATGCGGTCTGGTCCATTCCGAAGGAGCGGATGAAACGATCCAAGCCGCACAACGTCTATCTCTCGCAGCAAGTGCTCGACATTTTGATCGCGCTGAAAACCTGTGCAGGCAACTCGCGTTATCTGCTGCCATCCCGCTATGACGCGGACGCGCCGATGTCGCGCGCGACCTTCAATCGGATTACCTATGCTGTCGTTGAGCGGGCCAAGAAGGAGGGGCTGCCTTTGGAACCTTTCACGGTCCACGATCTCCGTCGGACCGGCTCAACCCTCCTCAATGAGCTCGGCTTCAACAGCGACTGGATCGAGAAGTGCCTGGCGCACGAGGATGGACGCTCGTCGCGTGGCATCTACAACAAGGCTGAGTATGAGTATCAGCGCCGTCACATGATGCAGGAATGGGCCGATATGGTCGATGCCTGGGTCGAAGGTCGCAAGCACACACCGACGCTCTACCCGCCGTCGATGGAGTTGATGGTCGCTGAACCTACTGTCTGACCGGGCGGATTTTGCGTTGTCTAACGTCAGGGATTGGCGCGCGTTTCATTTGAAAGGAATCGGACGCAAGGCGGCGTTCTTCGATCCATGCTTCGATCTCGGCTAGATCCCAGACCACGCAGCGGGGCGTGAGATGAAAGCGCCTTGGAAACTCGCCTCGTTGCTCCATCTCATAGATGGTCGAATCGGCGAGCGGCACGATCTCCCGCAAATGCGCCCGGCGGATCGTGCGCCGAATAGGGTGAGACTCGACGTGTGGAAGTCCGGGAAGCCCGTCCTTGGAGTCCTCTCGTCGCTCACCGGGATTGGCTGAGTGCTGCTGACGCTTGATCATGTCCCTGTCCAAATTCCCGCGGCCTCGCGCTGGATGTCCGGACCAAGGATCGCTCATAACGCCAGATTTTCTTGCAGCCTTTATGTACGACGATGCGCCTTTGAATGCGGCTGTGGTGCATAATCGCCAAATCGATTGGGCAGATTTGGGGGCGATCCGGTCATAACAAGGTGTAATGGAACGGCAATGATCGCAGAACTCATAACCTGAAGATCAGAGGTTCAAATCCTCTCCCCGCAACCAAGTAAACGCCGCCAGCACAATGAGTTGGCGGCGTTTCCTTTAGACATTCGCGCTCCAGATTCCCGCTCAGCTACCAAATAGCTGCCACCGGTCGGCGACCATTGTACGGCGCAAAATCCCCATCCGGTTGATGATGCAGCCAGATCGTAGATCTTATGGAGCCCACCCAGCACCAGCTTCGCAATGATGTTGCCACTGACTTGCTTTGGATAGCTCGCGGCGGCGCACGGGGCGCGGCGCGTGTGGCCCCCGTAGTT
>Ga0335069_10013293_pt1 | contig 11564 bp, 8 predicted proteins | sample Lox_Sample_11_FD_206714 | JGI IMG/M metagenome (GOLD analysis project Ga0335069, IMG submission 206714) | Soil microbial communities from Loxahatchee National Wildlife Refuge, Florida, United States - Lox_Sample_1.1 | ecosystem: Environmental > Terrestrial > Soil > Wetlands | place: USA: Florida...
TAACGAAGTAGTTGACGCCGTCATAGTTTGGCAGCCAGTCCATCGAGCCGACGAAAACCATGTCGGATGTCGGCGCCGGCGCAGAGGAGCGTCGAAAGTAGTCGAGATCAACGCCGGTGGGTACGCTCACGGCGTCAACATCGAACATTTTCTTGAACAGGGCGGCATCTTGCGGCGACACAGCGACAACACGGGTCGCGGCGCGGCACACATCTCGTTCAAACCGAAACATTCGCTCGGCCTGACTTTGAAAGTAGGCCTTGCGGATCGGGTCTGGTGCCTGCTCGGCATGGCGTCGCCAAATCATGGTCTCAACATTGTGCTCGAAGATGACGGCCATTGAGATATCGGAGAAATTAGGCGCAGGAAAGATGAAGTCGCAAACGATACGATCGAACCTTACGGATTCGATCAACGTCGCAATTCGGTGGCGCATTGCCAGCGAGTAATACCTCGCGACGGAAAGCGGAAGCGGTGAGAAAAGGTTGCCGACCAACTGGGCAACGAATTTCATTGAGCGTCTCGGCGGAATGCTGAGCTTGAGCGGATACACGAATGAACAATATTCCTTCGCGCGCTGCAGTCCTTCGGGCTGTGCAGGATCGTCGTAGGCCACGTAGTGCACTTCGTGGCGTGCATGGAGGCGCTTGAGCATCTCCAAGGTGCGAATCTGGCCGCCGCGCGTAGTGGGATGTAGAAAGTCGGATTTGACCCAGAGAATTTTCACCGAGACAGTCTCCAGTGTAAGACGTGGACTCGAAGGATTTCGGCTAAAGCCGCGAACACTAGACCGAGAATCGAAGCGCCGCTAGCAATTCATCTAGCATCATCACGTCGTAACGGCGGTAGGCAGTAATCCTTCCCAGAACTGCTCGCGGCGACCAGTGAGGAACATGTCTCCCCACAGCTGCAGGTTCAGCAGGCGCCAGATACGATCGGTGGCATCGTGAACCCGCCTCAGGTGCTTGTCGAGCAAGTCGTTCACATAGGCGGAATCCGTGTATTCAGCGAGAATCCCTTCGCGGTCACACAGATAGTCGCGAACCGGCGCGGCATCTACGCGCAGCAGCCAAGCTGCGATGGGCGTCGGGAAGCCCATCTTCTGGCGATAGATAATTTCATGCGGAATCAGGTCCTCGATTGCCTTTTTCAAAATGTGCTTGCCCTGCTTGCCACGGAGTTTCATGTGCGGCGGAACGGAAGCCGCAAATTCAACAAATTTGTGATCCAGGAAAGGTACGCGGCTCTCGATTGAGGTAGCCATGCTCATCTGGTCCTGTTTCATCAGCAGCTCGACCAGGTAAGTCTTCTGGTCGGCAAACAGGAGGCGCGCGAGGGTGGGGGATTGTGCGACGGAATTCCACCGCTGGAGATATGAAGCGTAGGGATTCTGAGTAAACTCGCGACGCAAAAGTCTCCGTTGCTCACCCATGCTGAAGGCGCAATAGAAATTGTTCAAGTGCAGCGACTCGATGTCTGCTCCGCGACCGAGGACCGTGTGACCGAGCTTCCGACGTATTGAAGCCGATAACATCGGCGATTCTTTGACGGCATCCTGAATGACGCGCCTGACGCCTTCGGGCACACGGAGGTAGGCTCCCATCCATTTCGAGTTGAGTTCGTAGAACCGATATCGGCCGTACCCGGCAAACAGTTCGTCGCTGCCTTCACCGGTGAGCACTACCTTTACTTCCTGTCGCGCGAGCCTGGAGACAAAATACAGTGACACGCTCGAAGGCCATGCAATGGGCTCGTCCTCATGCCAAACCAGTCGGGGCAAAGCGTTGAAGAACTCCTCCATCGAGACGAGGACTTCATGGTGATCCGTACCTATTTTGCCGGCGACCTGGCGGGCCTCGGCGAGTTCGCTGAATCGCGATTCGCTGTAGCCGACAGAGAAAGTTTTGACGGGACCATCAGCCTGGCGTTTGATAATCGCCGCGATTGCGCTGGAGTCGACGCCTCCGCTTAGGAACATACCCAGCGGCACATCGGACATGAGGCGCATGCGAACGACTTCTTCGAGCCGCGAGCGGCACTCCGCGATCCATTCGCTATCGTGCCGGCTTTCGAAGTGGGTCGGGCAGGGCGCCTCCCAGTATTGCTCGATTTCGATATGCGGCTCCCGCCCGCATGTGAGCGTCAGCGTATGTCCTGCCGGAAGCCGACGAATGCCCTTAAACAAGGTTTCATCGCCGCTGGTGTAACCGAATGCCAAATGCTCGGGCAGCAAAGCGTCGTTGAACTGGACGCGGATGTCAGGGTGCTCGAGCAGAGCCTTGATCTCCGAAGCGAATGCGAAGAGCCACCCATCCCAAAAGTAGTAGAAGGGCTTGATGCCAAGACGATCACGAACGCAAAACAGGTGCTGCCTGTTCCGGTCCCAAATGGCATACGAGAACATGCCTCGGTAGCGCGTCGGTGAATCTGCCGCCCATTCCTCGTATGCGTGAATGATCGTCTCGGTGTCGCAATGGCTCTTGTAGCGATGTCCTGCGGCTTCCAACTCAGGGCGGATCTCAGCATGGTTAAAGACTTCGCCGTTGTACGTGATCCAGACTGAGTCGTCTTCGTTGGACATCGGTTGACCGCCGGTGACGAGGTCAATGATGCTAAGGCGGCGGTGCCCGATAGCAACCTGGTTATGGACGAAGTAGCCGGAGCCGTCAGGACCACGATGAGTAATTATGTCTGTCATGCGACGGACGATACGCCCGTCGGCAGGAGTCCCCCCACTATTGACGAAACCGGCAATGCCACACATGGGTCAGCAGGTCCCAGCGGTAACGGGCTCCAGCGCAAGGTCCGCGGGTGTCAGCGCCTGAACTTTCGCCGCAGTTTCATTGGCCCGATCAATGGCACGCTGCTTTTGCGCCATGAAACCGATGGCGACCGTGATGCCGGCAAGGATGGGTACGTCGGCGTTGTATGCCAAGGAATCGAAGAATCCAACAGGAAGGAACATGATAAAGGCGGTGCGCAAGCACAGCGCGAGCGCCTTCAAGTCCGCCCACGCGCGACCACGAGATCTCGTTCGGATGATGGAATTCAAAGTGCGAAAGACAAAGTAAAGCATTGCCACATAGATTGCGAGACCGGGCAGACCCATTTCGCTGGACAAATGCGTGTAGGTGTTATGGGGGACATGCCAGAGGCCACGTGCCTCACCCCGCGCCTTCGCCAATACATCCTGAGCCACGACAAAGTTGCCAGGACCAACTCCAAGAAGGGGATGCCGGGCGGTGATCAACAGGCTGTCGATCAACAGTCGCATGCGCGCCTCGCTAGATCCGATCGTCGAGATCAAAACTTTGTTCTCCGCCGACATGTCAAAGTTGCTGTAGTGGCCGAAATAAGTGGTGTAGCGCAACAACGTGTCACGAGGCATGAGAACTATGAGCGCCATCAGCACAATTGGTGTGATTGCAAGGAGGCGAACTCGCGTAGAAGGCTTCGACTGCCAGAGCACCGACAAGAAAAGCAACACTGCGGCGATCGCGGCGGCGCGAGAGCCGGTGCGGGAGATGGCGAAGAGCATTGGGAGCGCCATCAGCACAGCTATACCCTTTTGCCTGGGGGTGCCTCGAAGATACACATACGCTATAAAGGTGAGTCCAATGAGGAGCGTCCATGCGAGGTCGTTGGGGTTAAGGTAGCGGGTATTGTCGAGGATCAGGCGGCCCTCAGATGAGTAAGTGTGCTTCAGCAGGGTAATGATGCTGAGCAATCCGGTGCCGTAGGCGATTGTGTAAAAGATAGTGTTCGCTTGAGGAAGCGTCGTGATAAGTCCCGCAGCCATCAAAAAGATCAGCGCAGTCTTGTACCACTGCTCCAGGAAAATATGCACACTTCCACCAGGCCACATGCCAAATGGGACGCATGCGATGAACCAAATCGTAAAGGCGACGACGCACATGCCGATACGGCTAGTGATCACTTTTAGAAAGCGTCCGGTTCCGAAAATCGCCAGCAAGCCTAAGACAGCCATGATGAACTGTGGCCGCACATACCGGAGGCCCGGAATCATCTCGAAAGTGGCGCTGTAGATGGCAAAAAGGAACAACACCAGCAGGGGGAAAGAGGCCCGGAGTAACGGGTTTGGCTGGCGATATATGGAAGCTTTGGCTGGCATATTGCCCTCAGGATGCCCCTTTTTCAACAGTCTAGCACGAGATTCCAACCGTTCGACTTAGCGTTAGAGCCATTCGGACAGGGGCCCTCCGCGAGGTAGCACAGCGCAAGTCCAGTGGAAAACGCCACCGCCGCGACCTGGAGTGACCGCTGAGGGGGAGTTACGGCTCAGACCATGGCCCCGGAACACTGCACTAGACCTCGCCTTCGCATGACGGACTGGTGTGCGCAGCTGGAGGCGTTAGCTCCGCATGTCGTGACGCTGAAGTTTCAATAGACAGACTGCGAATTGCGGTTGTGCGGTATTGCACAGAACCCTACACTGAAAGTGCCGTCGAAACACAATCCAGTTGGATCACCCGAGCTTTTTGATGAAGCTGGCCTATCTGCTGAGCGAATACCCTACACTCCCTCACACCTATCTGCTTCGCGAGATACGGAGACTGCGCAGTTTAGGCTGGGACATCCAAACGATATCGGTGCGCAGGCCGCAACCTCACTCGACCCCGCTTTCGGAGGCGGAGTTGTTGGAGTTTCAGGCAACCTGGTATGTGCTGGGAGACGGCTTGTCCCGGCACGCTACCGCGCATGCGACCATTTTGTTGACTCATCCAGCCGGATACTTACGAGGGCTCGCGACGGCGTTGCGATTAGGCTCGTTCCATCCCCGAAAGACTGCCCTCGCTCTGGCATACTTCGCCGAGGCCATCTCAGTGGGACATTATTTGAAGAAAGTCGGAATCGAGTACGTGCATTCGGTCTATTCCAGCACGGTCGCACTGATCTTGGCTCGAGCGTTCTACATACATCTCTCGATGACGTTACACGGGTCGGGGGAGTTTGTGGATCCGGAAGGGTTTGCGATTCGTGACAAAGTGGAGGCGGCCGAGCGGGTTTGCGCGATCAGCTATTTTGGTCGTAGCCAGATCATGCTGTGGTCCGACCCTGCAGACTGGAGCAAGTTGCGTGTGACTCCGCTGGGCGTGGATGTGAACAGGTGGGCAACGGCAGAGTGCCGCGGCGAGCCACATCCCTTCGAATTGATCTCGGTCGGCAGGCTGGTTAGCGGCAAGGGGCTGTCGCTGCTGCTCGATGCGGTGAAGGATCTGGTCGATATGGGCAAGGATGTGAGGCTGACGCTCGTGGGAGATGGGCCTGACCGCCCAGCTCTCGAAGCGCAAGCTGCGTCGCTTGGAGTATCTCAGCATGTTGTGTTTGCCGGTTGGATGGACCAGGGCGCTCTTCACAAGTTGTACCGGCGAAGCGACGTGGCCGTCATGTCGAGCTTCGCGGAGGGCGTCCCAGTGGTGTTGATGGAAGCGATGGCAACTGGCATTCCGTGCGTCGCGCCGAGGATCACAGGCATCCCAGAGCTGATTCGCGACGGCGTAGACGGGTTGCTGTTCACCGCCTCAAACGTTGCAGAAATGGCGACAGCCATTACCCGCCTGATGGATGAGCCCGACTTGCGCCGTAGGATGGCAGTATCCGCCCGGGCCCGAATCACAGACAAATACAATCTTGAGAAAAATGTCGATGCGTTGGCAGACATATTCTCGGAGTGGACGGGCCAATCACTGCGAAATCGTCAGCGGGACAGACTGGACTCGTAGATCTCCTGCATCGTCTCGGCCGCTCTCGAGTAAGTGAATTCGCTGGCCATCCTTACGGCTGCAGCAGCAGCCATGGCTTCCCGGCGGACAGGATCGTCGAGCAGGGTCGCGAGCTTGTGTGCTAGTTCTGCGACATTCTCCGCCTCGAAAAGCAATCCGCTTATTCCGTCATCGACCAGTTCGGGGTTCCCACCCACGCGAGAGGCAATCACGCAGCAGCGGCACGCCATCGCTTCCATTAAAGAATTGGAGAGCGCCTCGGTGCGAGAAGGCAGCACAAAGATATGAATCTGGCTAAGCCATGCCGCAACATCCGACGTCGCGGGCTCGAAGTGGCAGCTTGCACCAAGACCAAGCTCGGCAGCCAGAGACTTGAGCGGCCCTTCTTCCGGCCCGCTGCCCACGACCAGGAGAAAGCAATGCTCTCGTGAAAGCCGTGCAAACGAGCGAAGCAGTGTGTCCACACACTTTTCCGGCCGCAGAGCGCAGATGACTCCGATAATTGTTTTCCCAGGCCAGCGTGACGGCACAGCGCGACGCGAGTACTCCTTCGCGTCGATGGCGTTGTAGCACAGGCGAATTTTTGTGGCCGGCACTCCCTCTTCCTCTATCAGATAACGGCGCATCGCATCACAGTTCACTACCACGGCATCCGTCAGTCTGTCGGAGATGCGCAACAGCCGCTTGGTTACCTGCCCGGTTATGTCCCGATCACCCCTCTGGCTAGAAAGAACGGCCGGCACACCCGCAAACTTTGATACCGGTACCGAGAAGATGTTGAGCGGAGCATCAAAGGAATGGACGATTTTGATACGGTTCCGGCGCAGGTAATTGACGAACATAGAAGCGGCCGACAAGACTCCTGGCGATCGAAACGACGTCACCGGCAGATGCAAAATCGGAATTCCAGCGCGTTCCACATCGGCTCGGCGAAAGCCATCAGGCCGGAAGCACCCGACGTGCGGACTAAAGTATTTTCGGTCAAGAAATCGCGCCGTTTCGACAGCCTGTCGCTCCGTTCCACCTATACCAAGTTCGCGGACCAGCACAAGAACAGGAATCGGCCCTAGGGCATCGCAACGCATTCAATCCGATTCTAACAACTGTGAGTCCAGGCTGCGGAATTAGTACCTTGGAGCGAGAAGCTCCCGAAAACCGTTGACCCTCTGAAGGGCCTGTAACTTCGCAAGTGCCAACAGGAACACTACTTACGGTCTACCTCACGGATCGACTGCGTCGGGAAGTTGACAAGATACTGCCTTCCGCACTTTGACCTGAATCTCATCGTTAAACCATTTCTGCGAGAGCCCCGATAGAAACGGTATGGGCGCGCAGTCTCCGGTGCAGCGAATTAGACAGCTTAAAGACTGCAGCCCATCAAAGCTCAGTACGAGCGTCACACCCCTGTTTTCAGCAAGTGACATACATCAGCTCTGGCGCGATGCGGCGGCGGAACGCGAGCGCAAGGAGAAACTATGGAAAGCCTGCTCCTTCCCTGGTTTCTATTGCTGTGACATCCACATCGGGGACCTCCCGGTAAGTGCTACCTCTCCCAACCTGGCATTTCGCAGGAGTCGTCATGTCAAGATTCGCCACTTTCCTAGTCATAACCATGCTGTGTGGAATCGCCGCTGCACAAAAACCCATCGTTCAACTCCCCAAGACCTACATTAACACGACATATGCGCAACCTAGCGGTACGACATGGTTGGTGCATTCCTCCCCCCAGCTAAACAGTGCCATCAATGCATCGGTGCCTGGTGATATGATCGTCCTTGATGCTGGAGTAACCTACAGCGGCAACTTCCATATACCCTCTAAATCCAATCCCAACAACAAATGGATTTATGTTGTGAGTTCGGCGCTCAACAAGTTGCCGGTAGCCCACCGGGTGTCACCGAGCGACGCGGCGAATATGCCGAGAATTGTGACTCCTAACGTTACCGCAGCAATCATATTTGACGGCGGAGCGAATCACTGGCGATTCGCCGGGATCGAAGTTACCAGCACTTCGACCTATGTGCCATCGCCTACCGTATCGCCCAATGGCTACACATACTTTCTGGTAGGGTCGCAGTCATTTCCGACTCCTTTGCCGGACTCAATTACATTCGACCGCTGCTATATTCACGGCTCACCGACGCAGGATGTGGCGCAAGGAATCATCGGCTCAGGCTCGAACTATGCTGTGGTCGATAGCTACATCAGTGGAATTCATGCGTCTGGACAAGACACACAAGCCTTTCTTGCATTCGATACTCCAGGCCCGATCAAGCTGTTCGACAACTATCTTGAAGCGGCGGGCGAGAATGTGATGTTCGGCGGCTCCGGTAAAAACAACAATCGCGGTGTGCCGAGCGATATAGAGGCAAGAAACAACTACCTTTACAAGCCGTTGTCCTGGGCGAAATCTGGTCTAGGTGGCACTCTGGCGCCGAACAACCAATGGGTTGCAAAGAACGCATTTGAACTCAAGAGTGCCCAGCGAGTGCTGATCGACGGAAATGTGATTGAGAATGTATGGGCGGCCGGACAAAGCGGATTCGCTATTTTGCTTACGGTGCGAACCTCTCAGAGTGGTGATTTTGCCGTAGTTAATGACGTGACGATCACAAACAATGTCCTGAAGAACGTGGTATCGGGCTTCAACACCTCAGCTAAGGATGATGAGTGCGGCCCTGGCGGTGGTTATCCTGACTGTAAGAATGCTGGATCCCAGGACCGATGGAACATCGCCGATAATCTGATCTTATTTTACGACCCTACGCGGCCAGGCGGCGCTCGCAACATTGGTCTGCAAGTAGGCGGCGGCATGGACCGCATCAACAACACTCCGGGAACGCTTCGGGATGTGGTGTTCCAACACAACACTATGGTCTCGGCGGCCTCGACTCCTTGCGCCTACTCAGTCTTCTTTAGTGCCAATGGGCAAGCTCCTCCCTTCCCCGTGCCACTGACCAGCAACCTCTGGGTAGTCGACAATGCCTTCTGCCGTCAGCCTACGGGAGACTGGGGTCTGCGCGGCACGTCGGGGCTCACGCAGTACATGGGCGCACCAGCTTCACTGGATTCCCGTTACGCGGGCAATGTGATGTACTTCCCGACCGGAGACAAGATCCAAGTGTTCCCCGTTCACAATTACGCGTCGACCGTTCCATTCATTTATGTAAACCCGATCGGAGGCAACTACCAGCTCGCTTCGCCGTACTGGACCGACACAACCGACGGTGCGTTGGCAGGAGTCAGTGCCTCCAAGTTGTCACCGCCCTCCCTGACCGCTTCAGCGGCTCTTTCAATCATGCGCCGATGACGCCCTGAACGGATGGGGTACCACCTGCGATCAATCACCCACCTCGAACGCTGCCCAAGTCAATGCATGGCTGAGGCAGCGTTCGTGCCTTCACTCCAAAGACCGGCCTCCCATCCAGGAGCTTCTGGACTCGATGCGTGGCGATCGAGCCGGACGACGACTGCGGATCGAAATCACATATACTGACGAAAGAATGACGAGCTGGGACCACGCCGTGCAGCAAACCCTGCGGACGGGAATCCTGATCGCTGTGAGCGTCGTGTCGGTAGTGGCAACGGCACAGATGCCTATGGCTGAGCTGCCGCGAGTAAAAATCAAGACATCTTGGGATCAGCCAACTGGTGGTAAGACGTGGAACGCCCACACGTCGGAAGATTTCAGCGCTGCCCTGGCGAAGTCAAATCCAGGCGACGTAATCGTCCTAGATGCAGGAGCTTCTTATGTGAGTAAATTCGAGCTTCCGGCGAAAAACAATCCCGAGAAGAAGTGGATTTACATTGTCAGCTCTGCCATCGCGAAGCTGCCCGAAGGAAAGCGTGTCGGCCCAAGCGACGCGCTCAACATGCCGCGGCTGTTAACGGCGAGTGCTACTCCGGTTCTGCTTGCGGCAGCAGGAGCCAATCACTGGAGGCTAGCCGGATTGGAGGTAACTTCAGAATCGAAAGTGGTGCCTCGGGACAGCCTCTCGCGGAACGGATTTACATACTTACTGATCGGATCGGAGGCTCAATCGCAACCCTTGCCCGATTCGATCACCATTGACCGATGCTTCATACACGGCTCCCCTGTTCAAGACATCAAGCAGGGCGTTCAGGCAAACGCATCGAACTACGCCATTGTCGATAGCTACATTTCCGACATTCATGCCCAGGGGATGGATTCCCAAGCTGTATTGGCATTCGACACTCCCGGACCGATTAAGCTGGTCAACAATTATCTGGAAGCGGCGGGCGAGAATGTGATGTTTGGGGGCTCGGGCCGCAACTCGAATCGCGGCGTGCCGAGTGACATCGAGATTCGCAACAATAACCTATTCAAGCCGCTGGACTGGGCAGAGCCAGGAGTCAGTCTTCGCCCTAATCCCAAATGGGTGGTGAAAAACGCGTTCGAGCTGAAGAGCGCCCAGCGTGTCCTGTTCGACGGCAATGTAATTGAAAATGTATGGGCGGCAGCACAATCCGGATTTGCTGTGTTGCTGACAGTGCGGACATCCCAGAGCGGCGACTTCGCTGTGGTCAGTGACGTCACAATAACTAACAACATACTGAAGAACGTAGTGAGCGGATTCGGTGCGCTCGCAAAAGACGACGAATGCGGTGGCCCAGCGTTTGAGAAATGTCAGAACGCGGGAGCGCAAAAAAACTGGTACATAGCAAATAATCTCATCCTTTTTTACGATCCCAACAAGCCCGGCGGGTATCGGAATATTGGACTTTCAATCAATGGCGGTTTTGACCGCATGCACGGAAGCTACGGTGTTCTTCAAGATTTGGTATTTCAGCACAACACGATGGCGTCTCTATCCTCATCGCCCTGCAGGGCTTCCTTGTTCTTTGGAGTCGGACGCAGGGAACCTCCATTCTCAAACATCACCGACAATATCTGGGTCGTGGATAATGTGCTGTGCCGCCCGCCCACCGGCGACTTTGGACTGCAGGGCACTGCTGGTCTGACCCAATACATGGGAGACTCGAGCAACCATATCGGTTTGGACAAGCGTTTTTACGGTAACGTCATTCCTGTCTATGCCGACGATAGAGTCGAACATTACCCTTCTCACAATCTTGTTACTCCGAAACAGCTCCGTTGGGTTGACCCAACGAACGGAGACTATGACCTGGCTGAGCCTAAGTGGACACAAACTACAGATGGCAAGCCGGCAGGGGTCAACTCGTCGGCGTTACCCCAAATGTCAGTTACCGTGCGGTAGCCTTGAGGTCGGACTAACAACTCCGTCTAATAGCCGAAGTCAACGCCTTCATGTCCACGCCGGCAACGCCATTTTGTAATTACCTGCGGCCGCATCGGCAAACCGGAGTAACTCCGCAACCAGACGATTGCAGCTTAGGAGTATCGAAAATGGTCGCCCCTTTGGCACAAGAAATATGTTCCCAGAGAAGCGATCCTCCGTCGGCAGAGGATCGTCCATATGCTTTTCCAATTCAGCAATTCCCTACCCGGTGAACTCGCCGATGGGCGGACTACAAAGTACGATGTTGGTGATCCAAACATTGCTCGTATTCGACTTCATCAGGGGCCAGCGACTGCCACCGGTAATGTCAAAGTGGAGCGACGCTCAACACGTTGCTCCGGCCGCCGATACGACAGTATTGTGCTGCAAAAGCATGTCCGATATACCGTAAGCGTACGGTCATGACCGTCGGTACAAGTGCCTGAGCGGCGGAGATCATCACCTGAACATATTCTTGCGGGAGGTGATGGTGGACAGTTCCGCGGTGGCAAAGGTCGAGCATCGTAAGCGGCGCAGCATAGCGGAGAAGCGCAGGATT
>Ga0335069_10013294_pt1 | contig 11564 bp, 10 predicted proteins | sample Lox_Sample_11_FD_206714 | JGI IMG/M metagenome (GOLD analysis project Ga0335069, IMG submission 206714) | Soil microbial communities from Loxahatchee National Wildlife Refuge, Florida, United States - Lox_Sample_1.1 | ecosystem: Environmental > Terrestrial > Soil > Wetlands | place: USA...
GCCGCCCTTCAAGTCATAAAGCGAAGCTTTACAGCATCTTCGCGCTTTCCACCTTGATCGAATCCTTGCCCATGGCGCCAGTCACGGCGACGTGATGTCCTTCGTGTCCCTTGAGCGCATCGGGATTCTCGACCGCGAGTACCTTCTGGTCGCCGTCGGTCACAATGACCATCTTTGCGCCCCCAGCCAGGCACTTCTTGGTGCACGCCTCGCCAGCGGCATTCGCTCCCTTGGCTCCGCACTTGTCGTCAACTACCCATCCTTTGACCGTTGCGCTCTTCCCCATATCGTCGAACGCCAGCGCGGTTAAGCCCAGAACAAAACAAACCGCAAGACAGATCAGCAGCACTTTCTTCATGGCTAGTTCGTCTCCTTTTCGATTCAGATGCGGCCCCACGCCGCAAACTACGGAAGGAAGGCGGAGTTCCCGCGGGAACAAACCAATCCCTATCCGATTGTGAGCTGAGGCAAAGCGACTATACCACAGTGAAAAACAAAGGTTGTCAGCAGAGTGGGAACTTCCGACTCAGAAGTTGCACCCTGGGAAATCCTGGGCACTATTTTTTCGCGGTGTGATTCGCCGGCTTAGCGGGTGGGGCGGGAGTTACGTACACGAACTCACCTGGCTTGGCGTAGCCCAGTTGCTCGCGCGCTTCTTTCTCCACCGCCTTCTGGTCGCTTTGCAGTCCTTGAATCTGGTGCGTATAGCGCTCGTTCTCCTGCTGCACGTTTTCAATCTGCTTCCGCAAGGTGCTGTATTCGGCGCGCTTTTGCTTGTAAATCACCATGCCATTGGCGCCGAACATTACGTGGACGAACAGCAGTCCCGTAGCCACCAGCACCGATACGGTTGCGATGCGACGCCGTGAAGCGTAAACCCGGGCACCGTAGGGACGCAGGCGCTCGATCCACGATGCCGCCAGTGCTTCCGCCTGGGGTGCGCGCTCACGAACCACCCGCAATCCCTCCTCGGGATTCGTAAAGCGGGCGATTTTTTGCAAGGGGGTCACGAAGACTCTATTCAAAAATCCAGTTCTTGGCGACGGTTCCCAGTTTCTCGAGGCCCCGTTCGCTGCGCGCTTCCGTGTATACGCGGACCACGGGCTCTGTTCCGGACAAGCGGTAGCAGACCCAGGACCCGTCGCTAAAGACCAGCTTTAATCCGTCGGTGCGAACTACCTGATCGACTGGGTGTCCGCAGAATTCCTTCGGATCGGATTTCAACTTCTCAGTGAACTTCCCTTTGACCTCGGGCGTCAATCGGAAATTCTCCCGCTGTGGAAAAAAGGAACCAACCTGGTTACTGATGGCCTTCAATTGCTCGCCCAGAGACTTTCCGCGCTTGGCCACCGCCTCACAGCAAAGCAAGCCCGCCAGCACGCCATCTTTTTCCGGAACATGATGGCGGATGGACAGTCCCGCGCTCTCTTCCCCGCCAATCGCAATCTTGTCTTGCATGATGAGTTCGCCGATGTACTTAAAACCTACCGGGGTCTCGTGCAGGGGAACATCGTGGTGCTTGGCCAGCGCGTTAATCAGATTCGTCGTCGCCACTGATTTGGCCACCCCGTTCTTCCAGCCGCGGCTCTCCACCAGGTAATCGAACAAGATCGCAATAATGTAGTTCGGCTGCAGAAATGTTCCATCGGCGTCTACGATGCCGAAGCGATCGGCGTCGCCGTCCGTGGCAATGCCGATCTGCGCTCCCGTTTCTTTCATCTTCTTGCGTAAGTCTTCGAGCAGGTGATCGTCGGGTTCCGGCGCGTGACCGCCAAAAAGGACATCGCGGTAATCGTGCACGGTCGCCACCTGCAAGCCCGCCGAGCGCAGCAGTTCGTCGGAGTACCCGCGCGCGGCTCCCCACATGGGATCGAACGCGATATTGATGCCCGATTGGCGAATCGCGTTAAGGTCGATAATCTCTCCCAACCGCTTCAGGTAAGCAGGCTTCGGATCAAGGGAATCCTTTTTCGCCGATGCAGGAGTGGGGGCCGAAGAAGAACCACTCTGATCCGCGGCAACAATTTCCGCCTCGATCTTCTTCGTCACCTCCGGCAGAGCCGGGCATCCGTCGGGCGTGGAGAACTTGATGCCGTTGTACTCCGGCGGATTGTGGGAGGCGGTGAAATTGATGACGCCATCGGCCTTGTTCGCCACCACGGCATGCGCGAACGCCGGCGTAGGCGCAGGATCCGGGACGATCAGCGGTGCGATGCCCCGAGACATGAGGATATCGGCGGCCATCGCGCAGAATGTCTCGCCCAGAAAACGCGGGTCTCTTCCCACCAGGACGCGGGCTCCCTTCGGTTTCTGCGAAGCAACGTAAGCAGCAATCCCGGTGACCGCGCGGCGGACGTTTTCAAAGGTGAACTCCTCCGCCATGACCGCGCGCCAGCCCGATGTCCCAAACTTGATCTGCGTTGGCATACCCGTTCTCTTCCCCCGCGGAATGCTAATCTCTTTGTCGGCTGCACGAAAGCCGACGGCTGATTTTATATGACTGATAAACGACTCGTCCTCTCGACCGCGGGCTCACTGGAAGAGGCGCGCAAGATCGCCCGGCACCTCGTTGAGCAGAGATTGGCAGCTTGTGTGAACGTCGTCCCCCAGGTTGAATCCGTTTACCGCTGGCAAGGTAAGGTGGAGTCGGCCCAGGAATGGTTGCTGTTGATCAAGACGACTGCGGCGCTGTTCGAAAGCGTTCGCGCCGCTATTCGTCAGATACACTCCTACGACCTGCCTGAATGCATTGCCTTGACCATCGCAGAGGGTGGCGTGGAATACCTCGCCTGGATAGGCGAGTCGGTTGCCGGCGAGTGAAACGCGTGCATCATCGCGTAACCCGAGCGTGAAGGTTCAAGCGCCAGTAATCGAGCGAGTACTGCGGATCGTCTGCCGCGGCCTGCTCGGTCAATACGTCCATGAACTCGTCTTTCAGAGCGGCCGTGGGAAGTTGCTCAAGGTGAATCCGCAACACGATGTTGCGCACGAACTCTTTGTAATGCCCGGCGTCATCGAATGCGGTCAACGCCGGTTCCACCGAAGTCTGAATTTCCACGAATCCAGCGCGGGCCAGTGAGGCGGCTGCGCCGTCGGCATCCTGGTACAGCCAAGGCTCGCGAAATCCGGCAAAGAATTCAGCAAACCGTGCAGTCGCGGCAAGAGCGTCGGCGCGGTCGCGCAGGCGCTTCACGTTCGGTCCTCCTCCGCACTGCGCTTCCAGCCAGCCGCCCGGAACCAGGAGGGCCCGCAGGTTTTGAAACAGGCGATCATGGTCGAGCACCCAATGAAATGCCGCGGTGCTCACGATTCCGTCAAAGACTCTTTGCAGCGGCAGGTGGAGAAAGTCACAGGCAATCAGGTTCACCTGCGAACCGAAGTGCCTCAGATGCTCGCGCGCCGCACGCAACATGTTTTGCGACAGGTCGATACCCACCACGCGTCCACGCGGGAGCGCTTCCAGCAGTTCGGCCGTCAGGCGTCCGGTGCCGCATCCAGCATCGAGAACGACTTCGTCGCCGCGCAATGAGATCCGGGAGAGGACTTTCTTGCCCCAGCTTACTTGCGGAGCCGAGAGGGAGTGATAGGCCTCGGAATTCCACTCACGATTTCTGTTCGGCGCTCCACCACTCAAGAGTTTTCACCAGCGAAAACACAGGGAAAGTTAGATTGCCTTCAGGGCTTGATCCAGATCATCGAGAATGTCGTCGACATCCTCAATCCCCACGGAGATGCGCACCAGGCCATCGGTGATCCCGATCGCTTTGCGGCCTTTCTCTCCGAGGGCTGCGTGGGTCATGGTCGCCGGATGCGAGATCAGGGTTTCCACGCCTCCCAGCGACTCGCCAAGAGAACACACGCGGACTTTCTTCAGCATCTTGTTCGCGTTACTGAGAGACCCGGTTTCAAATGTGATCATCGATCCGAAGCCGCTCATCTGGCGGCGGGCCAGCGCGTGCTGCGCATGATCTTGCAGCCCTGGATAAAACACCGCCTTTACTTTCTTGTGCTTTGAGAGAAAGTCGGCGACGATCCGTCCGCTGCGGTCGTGTATCTCCATCCGGGCAGCCAGCGTCTTCACACCACGAAGAATCAGCCAGCACTCGAATGGCGAAAGAATCGCGCCGGCCGCCTTCTGCAGGAACGCGAGTTGGTCGGCATGTTCCTGCTTCGCGCAAACGACAACTCCGCCAAGTCCGTCGCTGTGTCCATTGAGAAATTTTGTGGTCGAGTGCACCACCAGGTCGGCGCCGAGGGCAATCGGTTGCTGAAAGTACGGGGACATAAACGTGTTGTCCACGACCAGTTCCAGCTTCTTACGCTTGCAGATGCTGCTGATGGCTGCCAGATCGCTCAGCCGCATCAGCGGATTCGTCGGCGTTTCGACATACACCATGCGCGTGCTCTTGCGAATCGCACGCTCCACGTTCGATGCGTCCGAGGTGTCGATGTACGAGAACTCAAGGCCGAACTTCGATATGACCTGGTTGAACAGGCGCGGCGTTCCCCCGTAGAGATCATTGCCGCAGACCACGTGGTCGCCTGATTTCAACATGCTGACGATCGCGTTGATCGCAGCCATGCCGCTGGCGAAAACGCGGGCGGCAGCTCCGCCCTCAAGCGCCGCTAGATTCTCTTCCAGGCGCGCGCGTGTGGGGTTCGAGACTCGGGAATACTCGTATCCCTTGTGTTCTCCGATTCCCTGCTGCACATAGGTGGAAGTGGGATAGATCGGGACGGTGACAGCACCGGTGAGAGGATCGGGTTCCTGTCCGGCGTGAATGGCGCGAGTGGCGAAGCCAAGATCTTTTTTCGATTTCATAGTGTCAACAAGCTGCTGGAAGAAAATGCCGTATCTTCCGGATCGAACAATACACTTCCCACGCCTCGCAAACGCACGAGACATGAGGCACCCCGGAACTTCAGATGCCACCCTCGAAGATCTTTTTCGACAAGTACCGTTCCGCAGAGTCGGGAATGATCGTAACGACGCGCTTGCCTGTGCCCAGTCGCTTCGCAACCGCCAGCGCGCCAAATACCGCCGCGCCGCCGCTCGACCCGGCGAGCACGCCTTCCTTGGCGGCTAAAGTTTTCACCGTGTCGAAAGCTTCGTCATCCATGACCATCATGATCTCGTCGCAAACAGAACGGTCGAAGGTTTTGGGGATGAAGCTGGCACCAATGCCTTCCACCTTGTGCGGGCCCGGCTGGCCGCCGCCGTAGATCGATCCCTGGGTCTCAACCAGCACTGTATGCACGTTCGATAATTTCTCTTTGAAAAAGCGACTAACCCCTGTAAATGTCCCCGCCGTGCCCGAGCCCAGTACGACTGCGTCAATCCGGCCTTCCATCTGTTCGAAGATTTCGCGGGCTGTGGTTTCGTAGTGATACTCGGGATTCGCCAGATTTTCGAACTGTCCGGCCATGAAGGCCTTGGGATCGCCCGCGACCAGCTCTTTGGCGCGATCGATGGCTCCCTTCATGCCCTCAGCGTCGGGGGTGCGGGTCACCTCGGCGCCGAGGGCCTGCATGATCATCACTTTTTCCTGCGAGAAATTCTCCGGGACGAATAAGCGCACCTTGTAGCCGCGGTTGACACCGATCAGGGCGAGACCGATACCGGTGTTGCCCGCCGTCGCTTCGACGATGGTGCCTCCCGGGACAAGGCTTCCATCGGCTTCCGCTCGCCGGATGATCCCGATCGCTGCCCGATCTTTGACGCTGCCTCCGGGGTTCAAGTACTCGAGTTTGGCGAAGACGTCGGCCGATCCTGGAGGAACCAGGCGTTTGAGCTGCAGCATTGGGGTCTCGCCGACGAGTTGGGTGATGTCATCGGCGACGCGCAGGTGGGACATGGCAGAGCTTTTTAGACTCACCGTTCAGATTACGAGGACGATTGGGAATCGTCAAACAGAAGGGCTCGAAGGTCCTTCTGACGAAATAGGGCGCGTTGGACGCTTCGATTCCCCGGAATTCGCTTCTCGCGATGGTCACCATGACATACGTTCGCTGCGATGTTTGTTGCACATGATCTGCGCGGCTCACGAAGCGGTCTCCCGAACATGGCTTATAATTGCGCCTCCAATCAAAGCCCTTGGAAAGGATTCGCATGCGACGCTTGGCCGCCGTTGTGCTAGTCATTACCCTGTTCATTCCCAATCTTTCTTTTGCCGCCGGAGACACGCCTCTCCCCGGCTATGCGCCGCAATCAAGCCAGAACGAGCGCGAGTGGGAAGCTAAGTTCCGGGCCATTCCTGAACCTGCGAATCTGCGGGAGTACATGCGCCGTCTGAGTGCGCGTCCGCACCATGTCGGCTCGCCGTATGACAAGGACAACGCTGAGTGGATCCTGGCACATTTCAAAGAGTGGGGCCTGGACGCACACATCGAGACCTTCAACGTGCTGTTTCCTACTCCCAAGGTGCGCCTGCTCGAGATGGTGAGCCCGACCCGGTATACCGCCAAGCTCGAGGAGCCCGTGGTGGCGATCGATCCTACTTCGAACCAGAAGTCGGAACAGTTGCCGACCTACAACGCGTACTCGCCCGATGGCGATGTCACGGCTCCCCTGGTTTTTGTGAACTACGGATTGCCCGAGGACTACGAAGAACTGGACCGTCTGGGAGTTTCGGTCAAGGGTGCAATCGTGATCGCGAAGTATTACCACTCGTGGCGAGGCGTAAAACCGAAGGTCGCGGCAGAACACGGCGCCATCGGATGCCTTATCTATTCCGAGCCCCGCGATGACGGCTACTCGGTTGACAACGTCTTCCCCAAGGGCCCCATGCGCAATTCCGACGGCGTACAGCGCGGCAGCGTGATGGATTTCGCTTCCGCAAACCCCGGCGATCCGCTCACGCCGGGATATGTGGACTCGCCCGAACATCCGCGCACCACAGTGAAAGAGGCGAAGAGCATCGCGAAAATTCCAACCTTGCCAATCTCCTATGGCGATGCGCAACCACTGTTGGCAGCCCTCGAAGGGCCGATGGCGCCGGAATCGTGGAGGGGATCGTTGCCCATCCCGTATCACGTCGGGCCCGGGCCCGCGAAGCTTCATCTGAAGCTGGAGTTCAGCTGGGACATCAAACCGGTGAACGACGTCATCGCCAAAATTCCCGGCAGCGTCGCGCCCGACGAGTGGATCGTGCGCGGCAATCACCATGATGCCTGGGTCAATGGCGCGGAAGATCCGATTTCGGGGCAGGCTCCCCTCCTGGAGGAAGCACGCTCGCTCGCGGCCCTGCTGAAGCAGGGTTGGAAACCGCGCCGCACCATCATCTACTGCGCCTGGGACGGCGAAGAACCGATGCTGCTCGGTTCCACCGAGTGGGTGGAGGCGCATGCCGACGAACTCCGGCAGCATGCGGCTGTGTACATCAACACCGACGGCAGTGATCGCGGCACGCTGAACATGGGCGGGTCGCACACGCTCGAGCAGTTCATCAACGGCGTGGCCAAAGATATCGAAGATCCCGAGACCAGGCAGACGGTGTGGGAACGGGAAAAGCTCTCGCGGATCGCTGCGGCCAAATCAGCGGAGGACAGGAAAGAGATCCGTGAACGGGCGGATTTGAGAATCAATGCCCTGGGTTCGGGGACCGACTTCACCGGTTTCCTGGATCACCTGGGCGTTGCCTCGCTTGACCTCGCGTACGAAGGAGAGACCGACCAGGGAATCTACCACTCGATTTACGACGACTTCTTCTGGTACACGCACTTTTCCGACGGCGATTTCGTTTTTGGACGCGCGTTGTCGCAGACCGTGGGAACCGCGGTGATGCGGCTATCCGATGCCGAGGTGCTGCCCTATGATTTCGTCGACCTGGCCGACACCATGCAGAAGTACACGCGGGATCTGAAGAAGCTGCTGGCCGACAAGCAGGACGAGATCCGCGAAAGGAACCAGGAACTGGACGAAGGCGTATTCAAGGCGACCCTGGATCCGAGGCGTCCCACGGTGGCACCGCCGCGGGAGGAAGTGCCGCCGCATTTGAACTTTGCCCCGATGGAAAATGCCGGAGAGGCGCTGGCAAAGAGTGCAGAGCACTATCGCAAAGCGCTGACGGCGAAGCAGGGGTCGTTAAGTTCGGAGCAGGCCAGCCTGCTGGCTGAGTTGAACCGGCAACTGATCCAGAGCGAGCGCAAGTTGACCAACGAAGACGGACTGCCTCGACGGCCCTGGTACAAGCATCTGATCTACGCTCCCGGAATTTACAGCGGGTACGAGGTGAAGACGGTGCCGTCGGTGCGCGAGGGTATTGAGCAGAAGAATTATGCCGAGGCGGAGGCAGAGATCGTCCGTGTAGGCAAGGCGCTGTCTGATGAAGCAGAACTTGTCGAGATCGCGGCTCGCATGCTGGAGCGATAACTTTCCCAAGGTTCACGCAAGGCAGCAGGGACGAAGCATCTTGCGTAGTCAGATTCCATGTAAGTGGACGGTCAGAGGTTCTACTGGCCGGCGCTGCCCGATTGGGCCTGGGCGTAGTAACCGCTCTTGGTGCGAACGGTGAGCTTGCTGTGCCCCTTGGCCTTGGCTTCCACTTTCACCGCGCGGAATCCACCTTCAGCTTTCGGACTGATAGGCTTGTAGCCGATTGTGTACTGATTGCGGATGTCGTGCGCTACGGTGCGGCTGATTTCATCGACCTCATCGAGAGTCTTGGGGAAGAAGGCCAGGCCTCCCGTGCGTTGCGCGATGGTTTCCAGAGCACGACGGGCGCGCTTGGGATGCTCTTCGTCCCCTAGAATGCCAATCGCATAAACCTGAGGCCCGTTCTCGACTTGAAGCTGCTTGATGGCCTGTTCCAGGTTTTCATTGCTGGCATTGTCCTCGCCATCGGTCACCACGAAAATAACTTTCTTTTCCAGTCGGGCGTTGCGCTTCAAGTGATCGGCGGAAGCGACAACCGCGTCATAAAGAGCAGTGCCGCCACGGGCATCAATTTTTTCCAGCGCTTCCTTGAGTTTCAGAAGGTCGTTGGTGAAATCCTGGTCGAGATAGTATTCGTCATTGAAGTTGACCACGAAGACTTCGTCGCGAGGATTGCTCGACCGTACCAGATTCAGAGCCGCCTGGTTGACCTTGTTCCGCTTCTCCCGCATGGATCCGGAGTTGTCGATCACGATCCCCATGGCGACGGGAATGTCTTCGTTGTGAAACGAAACGATGTTCTGCGGCTTGCCGTCTTCCAGCACCGTGAAGGCGCTTCGATCGAGGTTGGTGACGAGGTGGTTCTTGTCGTCCTGCACGGTCGCATGGAGCAGGACTTCGTCAACGTCATGCTTGAAAACGAAGACTCCCTGGTCGTTGAGATTCTTGTCGCGTTGTTCCTGGGTTTGTGGGGCTGGCGGAGGGGTAGAAGAGGAATTTGGCGCCTGGCCCAGGCACACCGCTGCGCCACACACGATCCCTGCAATGAGAAACAGAACCCTATTCGGCAGGCGCGTAATATCCCGTCCTGGCATACACCCGTAGAGGAGGCAATCCTTTCGGCGGCAACAGCTTCACTTTTATCTTACGCCATTTGCCGTCGCGCACAACTTTGCTGGGACGGTAACCCAGTACATATTGGTTGCGCAGCTCCACCCCGATCTTGGTGGCCACATCCCCAAGGTCATTCGGGTTGTCGATGGTGAAGGCGCGGCCTCCGCTCAGTTCGGTAATGTCGCTTAGCAACTGCGGGCCCAGGCGCTCCTCCTGGGCCGAAGCATACCGGTCGTAAATGCCGATAGCGTAAATCATCACGTCGGCTTCCTTGACCACGGACCGGATTTCATTCTCGGTATAGCGGCTATGGTTGTCCCCACCATCGGAGATGATCAGCAGCGCCTTCTTCGCATATTTGGCCTGGCGCATTTTCGAAACGCCCATGTAGATGGCATCCAGCAGGGCGGTGCGATGCCGCGGGATCGCGAACACGAGGCGGTTCTGAAGCTCGTCCACGGAGTTCGTGAAGTCGCTGATCTGCTCCGGTTCGTCGGAAAAAGTGATCATGAAGAATTCGTCCTGCGGGTTCGCAGTTTTGAAGAACTCGACCACCGCGTCCTTGGCGCGATCCATCTTGCTGCTCATGCTGCCGCTGGAGTCGAAGATGACGCCCAGAGAAACGGGAGCGTCTTCACTGGAAAAAGTCTGGATCTGCTGTCCGACGTTGCCCTCGAAGAGCTGGAAGTTTTCTTTTTCCAGCCCCGTAACGAGGCGATTGAGAGGATCGGTAATGGTAACCGGAACCAGGACCAGGTCGACGTCCACCTTCATGGGCCGGACGTGGGCGCTCAGGCCGCTCGCGGCATTGATCGAAGAGATTAGCTCCGGCTTCGGCGCTTCCTTGGGCTTGTCCGGCGTGCGCTGCTGAATGTGAACGTCGTTGACATCCGTTTGCGCCTGTACCGCGACGACAAGCGAAACGAGCAGACAGAGAGGGATCGCGCCCCAAACCCGCATGGATTTCCCCAAGATCTGTAGTCGGTGCAGCCCGGAAGTGGGCGCACTCTTGCTATGAGACGAGCCGAGAGACAAACGGTTACAAAGCAGGGCCTCAGGACGAAATGACCGACGCCCATCGTCGTCTGTCAGGCGGGCCATAATTACCTCAATGCCGCGGATGTTATCACAGCTTCTCCCGCGCGGCGCAGGGATTTTGTCAAAAGACGGAGACAATTTTCCGAACTGGAATGTTTCGTGAGCGACAAGCAAAATGCCCGATTGGCGGGCGTCCCGATGCCCCCGCTAACTTGTTACAATGCAAGGTTTCCCCATGGCAGACATACTTCCCTTTCGTGCGCTTCGCTACAACCTGGACCGGGTTCAGGCCGCCCAGGTAGTGACCCAACCCTACGACAAAATTACTCCGTCCATGCAGCAGCATTATTACGCGGCCAGCCCGCATAACCTAGTCAGGATCATTCTTGGGCTGCGGGAAGACGGAGACAATACCGCGGAGAACGTATACACGCGGGCCGCACGCTATTCCCGGGAATGGCGCGAGCAGGGCATTCTCCGACTGGACGCTTCGCCTTCCATCTATGCCAGTTCGCAGACGTTCACCACGCCTTCGGGACAGAAATTCGAGCGGCGGGGCTTTATCGCTCTTGGCCGGGTCGAGGATTACGCCGCCAAAGTGGTTTTCCGCCACGAGCAGACGCTGGCCAAGCCCAAGGCAGACCGGCTCGACCTGCTGCGCGCTACGCGGGTGCACTACGAGCAATTGTTTCTGTTATATGAGGACCAGGGGGAGATCGACTCTTTGCTCGCCGTCGATGGGCCGGCCACCATCGACGTGAAGGACGAGTATGGCGTGGAACATCGGGTGTGGCAGGTTTCCGATGCGAGCCTCGTCCAGGCCGTGCAGCAGAAAATGCGCGATAAAAAGTTGGTGATCGCGGACGGACATCATCGCTATGAGACCGCGCTGAATTTCCGCAATGAATGCCGGCAGACGGGCTCAAGCGATCGTAACGCCCCGTACGAGTACGTGATGATGACCTTCGTGAACATGAACAATCCCGGCCTCCTGGTCTTGCCCACGCATCGCGTCGTGCATTCGCTTAGCTCTTTTTCG
>Ga0335069_10013295_pt1 | contig 11564 bp, 14 predicted proteins | sample Lox_Sample_11_FD_206714 | JGI IMG/M metagenome (GOLD analysis project Ga0335069, IMG submission 206714) | Soil microbial communities from Loxahatchee National Wildlife Refuge, Florida, United States - Lox_Sample_1.1 | ecosystem: Environmental > Terrestrial > Soil > Wetlands | place: USA...
GGTGCGGGGAGCGGACGCGGCGATCAGCACGCGGTCGCCGCCGAGCGGTACGACGTGACTGCCGCTCTCCTCGGTGACCGGGCGCACCGCCGGGAACAGCCCGGCGGGCACCAGCTCGGGCAGCAGCAGGAACGTGCCGTCGGGCAGCGCGGTCACCGCCGACTTCAGGTGCAGCACATTTCCCAGCGGGACGGCGACCACGGTGCGGCCCAGCGGAGCGAGCAGCGAGCGCAGCTGGCGGATGCCCTCGCCGTTGGTCCGCCCGCCGCGTCCGGCGTACACCGTGCTTCCGGCCTGCAGGATGTCGCCCCCGTCGAGGGTCCCGGGTTCTTCGATGCAAGCCGTGCGCAGGCCCAGCGACCCGACGGTCTGCGCGACTCCGGCGACCTCGGCCCGGCGGGCGGGCGCGCCCGGGCGGGTCAGCACCGCCAGGTCCTCGCAGATCACCACGGTGTCCTCGACGAAGACCGAGTCCGGGCAGTCATCGGCGCCGGGTACCTGCCTGATCGTCCAGCCGCTGGCCGCCAGCGTGTCGGCATAGGCCGCGTGCTGGGCCCGGGCCAGGGCCACGTCGACCTGGCTGCGGCTGATATGGGTGACGATGCCTTCGGCCAGCCTGCTGCTGGGGTCGCGGACCAAGCCGGTGCCGTTCATGCGATCGCTCCTTAGCTGCCCGGGCCTCGGACCCGGGCCGGTGTCCCGGGTCAGGATGCTTCGGCCAGGCCCGCGAGCAGGCCGAGGGATGCCTGAAGCCTCTCCGCCGTGGTCGCCCTGGCTCGCGGCAAGCGTGTCTCGTCCGTCAGCTTGGTCCAGTCGTAGGTGCAGGTGACCAGGGTGCGGGACGGGCCGGCCGGTTCGAGTTCCCAGCGCCACAGGTGCCCGGGCGGACGCTGCCCCGGCTCGGCGGGCATCCAGGCGATCCGGCGGCCCTCGTCGAACTCGACCACGTGGTTCTCCCGGATGCTGCCCCTGGTCAGCGTCATCGTGAACACATCACCCTGTCGGCGGACCCGCTGCCCCTTGGCCGCCTCGGCCAGGTTGTCGTTGCCGTCCCAGCGCGGCTGCCGAGCCGGATCGGCGATCAGCTCGAAGATCCGCCCCGGCTCGGCCGCGATCTCCCGGCTGGCGCTGACCACGCGCGGCGCCTCCTGTTCGGTCGTCATGCGTCCATCCAAGCACCCGGAGCTGCATGCTCACCCACGGCGGGTGATGCAGGGAGACCGGTCGCGAGGCATCCTTCTCGTCGAGGGTGGTTCGCTGGGCAACCGGGATCACCATAGTCACGGCAGGCAGGAGCTGGCCGGCGATGCCAGATGACAAGACGCCGCGGATGGACGACCCGGCCAGAGATGCTCATGTTCCGATACCCGGCATCCAGACGGCTCAGGACATGGAAGCCGCCGGGGAGCACTTCCAGAGCTCAGACGCCGACATTGAAGGTAATGAGCTGCACGCGAGCGGGCGGGTATGCGCGCGCTGCGGAAAGGAAATCCGGCCGGGAGAAGACGTGCGCCGCACCGCGGGCGGCAGCTTCCAGCACGAAGTCTGCGGCCTGTTCTGAGCCATCGCCTGTCGCGAGCGAACCATAGAGCCCCCCGGCGCCGTCTGCCCCGAGGTGTCCGGCGGCAGCATCGCGCCGCGCGGCGGGCGCGCGTAGCGTTATGATCATGGCCGAGACGACGTGGCTGGATGCCACCGCGCAAGCTGATCTGGTCCGCCGTGGCGAGGTGAGCCCCAAGGAGCTGGCCGAGGCCGCCATCGCCGCGATCGAGGCGGTCAACCCGGAGCTGGACGCGGTGATCCGGACCAGGTTCGACGCGGCGCGGCTGGAGGCCGACGGCGACCTGCCCGATGGGCCGTTCCGCGGCGTGCCGATCCTGTACAAGGATCTGGGCTGCATGGTGGCGGGCGAGGTCACGGCGTTCGGCCTCGGGCCGTTGCGCGACGTGGCGTGGCCGGTGACGTCCTACCTCGCCGAGCAGTTCCGGGCGGCTGGCTTCGTCCCGCTCGGCCGTACCAACGTGCCGGAGATGGGCACCACGGTGACCACCGAGCCGCGGAGCTTCCCCCCGGCGCGCAACCCGTGGGATCCCGGTCATTCCACCGGCGGCTCGTCAGGAGGGTCAGCCGCCGCGGTGGCGGCTGGACTGGTGCCGGTCGCGCACGCCAACGACGGCGGCGGCTCCATCCGCATCCCGGCGAGCGAATGCGGGCTGGTCGGGCTCAAGCCGACTCGCGGGCGGGTGAGCCAGGGCCCGCTGGTCGGAGAGGCCTGGGCCGGCGGCGTGACCGACGGAGTGGTCACGCGGACCGTGCGTGACGCGGCCGGCGTGCTCGACGTGATCAGCCGGCGCATGCCGGGCGAGCCGTACTACCCGCCGGCGCTGCCGCGCCCGCTGGCGCAGGAGGTCGGCGCCGATCCGGGCCAGCTGCGGATCGGGATGCTCAACCGGCCCGGGGCGGAGGGGTATCTGGACGATCCTCAGTGCCGCGCCGCGGTGGCGAGCGCGGCGCGGCTGCTGGAGTCGCTCGGCCACCACGTCGACCAGTCCGCTCCCGCGGCCATGTTCGATCGGGAGTTCGCCCGGCACTTCAACACGATCATCGCCGCCGACGCCGAAGCGACATTCCAGGCCTTCGAGCGGGCGCTCGGCCGCCCGATCAGCGAGGACGAGATCGAACCACGCAACGCCGGATACCGCCGGGCCGGCCGCGAACTCGGCGCGGTGGCCTACCTGGAAAGCCGGGCGTGGTCCGGGATATGGGCGCGCCGCATGGCGGACTGGTGGAGCGACCATGACCTGCTGGTCACGCCTACCGTCGGCGCGCCCCCGCCCGAGCTGGGCTGGTTCACTGCCGCCGGGCCGCGGCAGGAGGGAAAGCGCATCATCAGCTTCATCCCCTACACCGCGCAGTTCAACATGACCGGCCAGCCGGCCATCACCCTCCCGCTGCACTGGACGCCGGGCGGCCTGCCGGTCGGGGTCCAGCTGGTGGCCGCCTACGGGCGGGAGGACATGCTCATCCGGGTCGCGAGCCAGCTCGAGCAGGCCGCGCCCTGGCGTGACCGGCGCCCCCCAGTGCATGCGTAACCGTGCGCGCGTGACCGGACCCGGCGGTGAATCGGGCCAGGCGAACGCCCACGTCGCGTGGCGGATGGCGCAGGCCAGGCGGGCCGCCCGGGCCTACGCGGAGAACCCGAAGCTCGCCGCCCTGGCGGTAGCCGGGTCGGTCGGATCCGGCCTGGCTGACCGGTTCTCCGATCTCGAGCTGGACTGCTACTGGTCCAGGCCGCCCGGCGACCTGGACCGTACCAGGCCCGTCGATGCGCTCGGCGGCGAGCTGACGGACCTGTGGGACTTTGACGCCGGCGAGGAGGAATGGAGCGAGGAATACCGTCTCGGGGAACTCGGCGTGACCGTGAGCAGTTTCCTCACCGGCACGATCGACCGCTACCTCGACCAGGTTGTCCGGGATGGCGACACCGATCCGGTCAAGCACATGCGCCTGGCCGCGCTGCGGCGCTCGCGTCCGCTCGTCGGCGCGCAACTGATGGCGTCCTGGCGGTCGCGGGCCGGTGAGTACCCGGACAAGCTCGTTTCGGCCATGGTGGCACGCTCGCTGGATCCGCAGGTGCTCAGGGGCTGGGCGGCCCGCGACGCGCTGGCCAGCCGCGGCGACGATCTGGCGCTCCATGCCCTGCTGACCAGGGCCGGGCACGCGGTGGTCGGCGCGGTCCTGGCGCTCAACCGCGTCTACCTGCCGCATCGTGAGCTCAAATGGCAACGGCACCTGATCGCCGGGCTCGACGTGGTTCCCGACCAGTTCGCGGAGCGGCTCGCATTGCTGTCGGCGAGCCAGAGCGCCGGGGCCCTCCGGGCGGCCGAGGTCTTGCTGACCGACGTCGTGGCGCTGTCCGAAGCGCGCACGGACGCCGATCTCAGCTCCTTCCGCGAGGAACTGGCCGCACGCCGCCGGGTTATCGACCCGCCCGCTGACTAGGATCGAGGCGTGATCAACGGGATGCACGCCATCGTGTTCTCGCCCGAAGCGGAGAAGGTCCGCGACTTCTTCGCGGACGTGCTCGGCTGGTCCTCGGTCGACGCGGGCGGAGGCTGGCTCATCTTCGCCTTGCCGCCCGCCGAGCTGGCGGTTCATCCCGCCGACGGGGAAGCCCGCCACCAGCTGTACCTGATGTGCGACGACATCGAGGCCACCCTCGCCGAACTGAGCGCCAAGGGGGTCGAGGTCGCCCGGGAGGTCACCGATCAGCGCTGGGGCCTGGTGGCCGCGATCCGCCTGCCCGACGGCACCGAGTTTCCCATCTACCAGCCCCGGCACCCCTCACCTCATTGATCCCGGTCTAGCGTTAGGGGCATGGCGAACCTCAAGGTGCTGTTCATCGGGGGCAGCGGGGTCATCAGCTCGGCCTGCTCGCGACTCGCGGTCGACAGCGGCATCGAGTTGTCCGTGCTGAACCGGGGCCGGAGCACCGTCCGGCCGCTTCCGCCCGGAGTGAACAGGCTGCGGGCGGATATCCGGGAACCGGCGTCCGTTCGGGACGAGATAAGGGACCGTGACTTCGACGCCGTGGTGGACTGGGTGGCCTTCACCCCCGAGCACGTCCGCACCGACATCGAGCTGTTCCGCGGCCGGACCGGGCAGTACGTGTTCATCAGCTCCGCGTCGGCCTACCAGACGCCGCCCGCGCGGATGCCGGTCACCGAGTCGACGCCGCTGCGCAACCCGTACTGGCAGTACTCGCGCGACAAGATCGCCTGCGAGGACGCACTGGTGGCGGCGTACCGGGCGGAGGGTTTCCCGGCCACCATCGTCCGGCCGTCGCACACCTACGACATGACGCTGGTGCCGTTCGACGGCGGATGGACGGTGCTCGGCCGGATGCTGGCCGGCAAGCCTGTCATCGTGCACGGGGACGGAACCTCGCTGTGGACGCTGACCCACCACGACGACTTCGCCCGCGCGTTCGTCCCGCTGCTCGGTCACCCGCGCACCCGTGGTGAGGCCATCCACATCACCTCGGACGACGTGCTCACCTGGAACCAGATCGCCGAGACGCTGGCGGCGGTGCTGGGGGTGACGGCGCGCCTGGTGCACGTGCCGTCGGACGCGATCGCGGCCGCGGATCCCGAATGGGGCGCGGGGCTGCTCGGCGACAAGGCGCACTCGATGGTGTTCGACAACGCCAAGCTGCGCGGCATCGTGCCCGGCTGGCGGGCGGTGATCCCGTTCGAGCAGGGCGCCAGGCAGATCGCGGAGTGGTACCTGGCCGAACCGGCCCGGCAGGTCACCGACCAGGCCCTGGACGCGGTGATGGACAAGCTCGCCACGGCCTGGACCGTATGACTGCCGCGCGGGACGTCCTGGTGGCGGCCCGCGGGCTGGCCGATGACCTGCTGTTCCCCGACGCGATGCGGGTCGACGGGCTCGACGTGCTGCCGCCCGCCCACCTCGACGCGCTCGCCGGGCTCGGCCTGTACGGAGCGCCCGTACCGGTCCAGGCCGGCGGCCTCGGCCTGGACCTGGAGGCCTACTGCGCGGTGGTCGAGGAACTGGCCAGCGGCTGCCTGGCGACCACGTTCGTCTGGCTGCAGCACCGCGGTCTGGTCATGACGCTGGCCGCCGACGGCACGCCGGCCGGGCTGCGCGACCGCTGGCTCGGCCCGGCCTGCCGGGGCCAGGTGCGCGGTGGCATCGCGCTCGGCGGCCTGATGCCCGGCCCGCCCCGGCTGCGCGCGCGGCCGGACGGCGGCGGGTGGCGGCTCGACGGCGACGCGCCGTGGGTCACCGGATGGGGACTGATCGACCTGCTGCTGGTCGTCGCGCGGGGACCGAACGACGGCATCGTGTCGCTGATCCTGGACGCGGCCGCCCAGCCTGGGCTCAGCGTGACCCGCGAGCGGCTCGCCGCTGTCAACGCGAGCGTCACCGTACGGCTCGGCTTCGACGCGGTCTTCGTCCCGGGGGAGCGGCTGGCCGGCCGGAGGCCCTTCGATCCGGCGGAGAGCCTGCGCCCCGACCGGATGCGCGTCAACGGGTCGCTGGCCCTCGGCCTGGCCCGGCGGTGCGCCCGCCTGCTGGGTCCCGGGCCGCTCGACGACGAGCTGTCCGCCTGCCGCGAGCGGCTCGACGACGCGATTACCGCCGGCCCCGACGCGATGGCGGAAGCGCGGGCGGCCGCCTCGGAGCTGGCCGTGCACGCGGCGGCCGCGCTGGCGGTACGGGACGGCAGCCGGTCGGTCGCGGTCGATCAGCAGGTGCAGCGGCTCACCCGTGAGGCGCTGTTCCTGCTGGTGTTCGGGTCACGGCCGGGAATCAGGAGCGCGCTGCTGCGGCGGTTCGGCGCCAGCAGCGCGGCCAGCTCTCAGCGAGGCGACCCGCCGGCCACCTCGTAGGACCATAGCTCGCTGCCGACGCCGACCGGCGCAGGCGCCTCGCCGCCCGCCCGTTCGGCGGCTGACCGGTGCCCGTGAGCGAAGGCGGGGGAGTTGACCCACGCCTGGAACGCCGCCTCGTCCCGCCACCGCGTCACCACCAGCCAGGTGGTCCGCCCGTCGGTCGGCTTGAGCAGCTCGAAGCCCTCGAAGCCGTCCTGATTGTCCACCGCGCCGGCCCGGGCGGCGAACCTGCGAGCGAGTTCGTCGCCGCTGTCGGCGGGCACGGTAATCGCGTTGATCCTCACGACCGTCATGCCACGATCATGCCAGTATCGTCTCGTGGCGTCGGTGGTTAAAGTCCGGTACTGGGGGTAACGAGCGCTGATGGCCCTGGCTGGAGCGGTACTTGACGGACGTTACGTGCTCGATGAGCAGATCGGCACCGGCGGGTACGGGGAGGTATGGCGCGCGACCGACACCGTCCTGTCCAGGCCCGTGGCGGTCAAGCTACTGCACCCGCGCTACACGCAGCGCGGCGAGGCGCTGGCCAGGTTCCGCGCCGAGGCGCGGAACGCCGGGGGCCTGTCCCACGAGAACATCGCGCAGGTCTTCGACTACGGCGAGCCAGCCGACGGGCAGCCACCGTACCTGGTGATGGAGCTGGTCGACGGCCCTTCCCTGGAGGCCGTGCTGGCCGGCGGCCGGCTGGGATCCAGCCGGACCATGGACATCGTGGCCCAGGCCGCGGCCGGCCTGCAGGCCGCGCACGCCGCCGGGATGATCCACCGCGACATCAAGCCGGGCAACCTGCTGCTGGCCCCGGGTGGCACCGTCAAGATCACCGATTTCGGCATTGCGCACACGATCGGCTCGGCCAGGGTGACGGCCAGCGGGGAGCTGATCGGCACGCCCGGCTACCTGGCGCCCGAACGAGCCGAGGGGGCGCAGGCCAGCCCGGCCAGCGACCTGTATTCCCTGGGCATGGTGGCTTACGAGTGCCTGGCCGGCGCGCCGCCGTTCACCGGCACGCCCCTTGAGGTGGCGATAGCTCACCGGGATCGCCCGCTGCCGCCGCTGTCCCCGTCGGTCAGAGCCGACGTGTGCGCGTTCGTCATGCGGCTGACCGCGAAGGATCCCGCCCTGCGCCTGGACAACGCGGCCGAGGTCGCGGTCTGGGCGGGCCTGCTGCGCGATGGCGTCGGCGTCGCCGCCCTGCGGGCGTGGCCCGACCCGCCGGCCGGGTCGTCAACGGGCGCGGGCTGGCTGCAGCGCCGTACCGCCCTCGCCTATGCCTGTGTCGCGGTCACCGCCGTCGTCGTCATCGTGCTCGCGAGCGTCATCGGGTTTGCGGCCACCCCGGGGCCGGTCACCGCGTCTCCGGTCTCGCCGCGGTCGTCACAGGACGGCGGCGCCGTCGCAGCACCCAGCCGCGGCCCGGCCGCCAACCCCGTCGCGAACCCCGGCCAGCAACCCGCGGCCAGCCCGGTGAGCACGCAGGAACCGGTTAGCGTCGCCCCGGCCGCCGAAGCGGCCAATCCAGGTCACGGCCACGCCTACGGCCGCGACAACGGCGCAGGGCACGGAAACGGGCAGGACGAGGGCATCGGAAACGGCCAGGGCAAGGGAAACGGGAACGGCCAGGGCGACTGAAAACCGTCAGGGTTCCGATTTCCCGTCGGCTCGCCTCAGACGTCACGCCTAACTCGAATGATTCATGATCGCGAACGGTTCGCAGTCTCTGCGAACTGAAAAGTCTTCGGGATCATGGAGTTGCCCCGTCTCCAGTGAGCGGATGGTCTTACGGAACGACGGTGAGAGTCTTGCGGAACTGGCGCGAGGTCAGGCCGAACCACCGATCGGTCGTGCCTTCGTCCCGCATGCCCAGGCGGACGGCTACTGCCTGTGAGGGCCCGTTGTCCAGATCAGTCAGGGCCAGCACCTGGTCGATGCCCGCCTGGGCTGCCGCCGTGAGGATCGCTCCGGCTGCTTCGGTGGCGAACCCCTGCCCCTGGTATCGCGGGTGCAGGTGCCAGCCGATTTCTATCAGGCCGGTCGGGCCGCTGGCGTCCGCGAGCGGCACCAGCACAATGGTGCCCGCCGGCTGCCCTGGCCCGGTGCGCTGCCCTGGCCCGGTACGCTGCCCTGGCCCGGCGCCGGAGGGCAGCGGGACGATGGCCCAGAGGCCGAGCGGCGGGTCGAGCGCTCGTTCCCGGTCGTGCCACCGGCCCAGGCGCTCGCGCGCTTCGTCCAGGGTAGCCAGGCCCCGGCGCGGATGCGGTCCGAGCCAGCGCATGACGTCATCGCGTGAGTAAAGGTCGAAGAACGCGGGGAGATCTGGTTCCTCCCAGTGCCGGAGCAGCAGGCGCGGTGTCCGCAGCAGTTCCATCCGGGCCGCTACCCGCGGACCTGACGTTCGTGCAGCCGCGCGAACCGGGCGCGCTGGGTCTCGAGCATCTCCGCTTCCGTCGTCGCCCCGTCGTCGTAGGCCGGCGAGACGAGCGGCGCGGCGTCCTGCACCTCGATCACGACGATCGCCGTGACCCGTCCGGTCAGTTTCGAGCCATCGGCCCGCATCCGCTCGATGCCCTCGGCGAACACGGCTGCCCCTGGCTCGTGGATCACCGCCCGGCCCTTGAACCGGTAGCCCTTGCGCACGAACGGGTCGACGACGTTGACCTCGACGAGCGACCCGGCCCGGATGTTCGCGATCGTCTGCGGTGAGCAGATGTCGGCGAAGAACAGGTGATCGTCATCCCACACGCGGGTCGACCCCTTGGGGGAGAGGTTCGGCGATCCGTCCGGGCAGACGGTCGCGTGGAACGCGAGCTTCTGCTCGCCGACCAGCCGCTTCATGTCCTCGGTGAGGATGCCCATCTGCCCGCCTCCGTCCCGGTCTTCGCTCACGCTACAGTCGCCGGTGAAAACAGGCTCTCGAGGCCGTACGCGACGGTGGCCGGGGCGCGAGGACGCGCCCCGGCCACCGCACCAGCGATTAGCGCCGGTTCTGCTGGTCGGCCAATATCCCTACTGCTGCTCCCCGCCGTATTGATCCTGGCCGTACCCCTGGTCCTGGCCGCCTTGGCCATACCCCTGGTCCTGGCCCTGGCCTTGATCCTGGCCGCCGTACTGGTCTTGGCTGCCTTGGTCCTGGCCGTAGCCCTGGCCCTGCTGGCCCTGGCTCTGACCCTGGTCTTGGCCTTGGCCTTGCTGGCCGCCTCCTCCGCCGAACTTGTCCCGCAGTTCCTGCTCCCCCTCTTTCATCGCGGACTGCTCGGCTTCGTTCTTCAGGTTGTCGAACTCGCTCACCAGGCCTCCGATCCCGGCAACCGTACTGGTCGCCGTGTCTCGCGGTTCCGACACACTGCCGGTGGTGCGTACCCGTTACCGATCGTCTGACACCTCTTCGGTCCGTCCCATCCCTCAGCCGGCCAGTCGTGAGGCCTGGAGGGCCAGGTACCGGCGCTCGGGCAGGCTGGTCGCGCGGCGCGCCGCGTCGAGGTAGTCGGCCGCGGCCGGGCCGGTGTCTCCGGCCAGTTCGCGCAGGTGCGCCCGGGCGGCGATCAGCCGGTGATGCCGGGCCATCCGCTTGTCCGCCTCGAGCGCCGCGATCACCTCCAGACCGGCTTCCGGTCCGCGCACCATGGCCACGGCCACCGCGCGATTGAGCGCCGTGAACGGGTTCGGCGCGGCGAGTTCCAGCAGGTCATAGAGCCCGAGGATCTGCGTCCAGTCGGTGTCGGCCATCGTCTTGGCCTCGTCGTGGACGGCGGCGATGGCCGCCTGCAGCTGGTAGGGGCCGACCTCGCCGCGCGGCAGCGCGGCGCTGATGAGCGCGGTCCCCTCGGCGATCTTCGCCTGGTCCCACTTCTGCCGGTCCTGCTCGGCCAGCGGTACGAGCGATCCGTCGGGCAGCGTGCGGGCCGGCCGCCGCGCGTCGGTCAGCAGCATCAGCGCCAGCAGGCCGGCCACCTCGCCGTCGTCCGGCAGCAGCCGGTGCAGCCATCGGGTAAGCCTGACGGCCTCCTCCGACAGCGCCGGCACGGTCAGCGTGTCACCCTCGCTGGCCGTATAGCCCTCGTTGAAGACGAGGTACAGCACGTGCAGCACCGCGCGCAGCCGCTCGGTCCGTTCCGCCCCCGAGGGCAGGCTGAAGTCGAACCCGGTGCCGGAGATGGTCTGCTTGGCCCGGCTGATCCGCTGGGCCATCGTCGCCTCGGGAACCCCGAACGCCGCGGCGATCTGCGCCGTGGACAGGCCGCCGACGGCGCGCAGCGTCAGCGCGATCTGGCTCGGTGAGGACAGGTCCGGATGGCAGCAGCCGAACAGCAGGGCCAGCGAGTCGTCCCGGTCGCCGGGTTCGGCGTCGGCGGGCGGGCCGAGCAGCTCGGACGGCGGGGTGGCCACCGCGACCAGCTCCTCGCGGGCCCGGCGCGACTGCTCGCTGCGCACCTGGTCCATCAGGCGGCGCGAGGCGACCGTGATCAGCCAGCCGCGCGGGTTATCAGGCAGCCCGCCGGACGGCCACTGCTGCGCGGCCGCGAGCAGGGCCTCCTGGCCGGCGTCCTCGCACAGGTGGAACTGCCCGTACCGGCGCACCAGCGCGGTCAGGACCTGCGGCGCCAGCTCGCGGAGCAGACCCTCGACCTCGCCCCGCCCGGCGGGCGCAGGACCGGTCACAGGTCTGGCTTGGCCTCATGCAGGATCGGCCAGAACTCGACCGGATCGACGTCCGCGAAGGGCATATCCGCCGCGATCTGGAGCGCGCGCTCTTCGCTCTCGCAGTCAAGCAGGTAGAAGCTGGCGATGTACTCCTTGGTTTCCAGGTACGGCCCGTCGGTCACGACAGGCTGGCCGTCCTCCCGCCGCACTAGCCGGGCCTGGATCTCGTCGGCCAGCCCGTAGGCGCCGATGAGCTCGCCGGTCGCCCGGTACTTACGGTTGAACGTGTCCTGCCTGGCGATGGCCTCCGGCCATTCCGCGGCCGGGATCGAGGCCCACTTCTCCTGGTTCCCGTAGATCAGCAGCAGGTACTTCACCGGTGTCTTCCTCCGTCCGAGACATCGCACGTCCGAGACATCGCACGGAGCATAGTCCGCACGTCATGATTGTCTCTTGACTACTCCTCGCCCTGACTGACGGGGATTCCGGCCCTCGCGGGCCGGGGTT
>Ga0335069_10013296_pt1 | contig 11563 bp, 11 predicted proteins | sample Lox_Sample_11_FD_206714 | JGI IMG/M metagenome (GOLD analysis project Ga0335069, IMG submission 206714) | Soil microbial communities from Loxahatchee National Wildlife Refuge, Florida, United States - Lox_Sample_1.1 | ecosystem: Environmental > Terrestrial > Soil > Wetlands | place: USA...
CATTGCCCGTGGAACCGATGTACATCCCGGGGCGTTTCCGGACAGGCTCAAGACCCTCCAGGACGTAGATGTCGGACGCGGTATACGAGCTCTTGGGGGCCTCTTTCTTGGTCACCATAATGCCTAACTATTGTACGCCTTTCCTCACGGATATCAACACCTGAAATCCACATAAAAAGCGGCTTAAGATGCCGTTTTTCTGATGTCAGGTGCTATCTGATTTTGGCGTCAAGATCCTCGGTCAACGCGGCCTTGATTGCGGCTTCGGCGGCATCGACTTCTTTGTCGGTCAGCGTCCGTTCGGGCGAGCGGAAAATGACGTGGAATGCGACGCTTTTTCCGTATTCTGGTGTATCCCCTTCGGCCTTGAGCTTCTCCTCGCCGGTCGGCAGGAAGATGTCGAACACATCCACATCTTCAACGATGTCGCCACCCGCGTCTTCGGCGGTCTGGAGGATGTCATCAACTTTTACACCCTGATCCACGAGCACCGCGATATCACGGATGATGCTCGGGTACTTCGGCAGCGGTTCGAATTCGTTCTCCTGTTCGGCAAGCTCGATGAGCGCACGCAAATCGAGTTCCGCGACCGCCGCAGAACCTTTGAGCTTCAGCTCTTCGGCCACGCCGGAAGAAATCGCACCGACGAATCCGATGATCATTCCCGAACCCTCGATCCGCAGTAACGCTCTCCTTCCGGCGCCGGTCGCACTGACCGCGCCCGCGTCCCACGGGAACGGCTCCGCATCATCGTAGACGACATCGTCGATGCCTATGCGTTCAATGAGCAAATCCAGCGCACCCTTGAGTTCATAGAACACGTCCGAGCCTCCGGAGCGACGGGCAAGCGCGATTCCGAGCCGCAGCGGTTCCTTTTCGCCGATGCTGGCATACGTATGTCCGGCTTCGAACAGACGGACTTCGTCGGTGAAGCGCAGGTTGTCGCGCAGGTTCGTCAACAGGCGCGGTACAAGTGTCGTTCGGAGGTACCGATATTCGGATGATTGAGGCTGGGCCAGTTCGAATTTCGTTCCGTCCGGCACGAATGCGTAATTATAGACCTCCGAATATCCGGCACCGGCCAATAGTCGTGCGATGGCAAAGCGTTCACGGATGATGTCGTATTCATCCCATGCCGCGTTGGTATCCCCCGCCACCCAGCCCTTTTCATCATAGATTGGGAACACCGGTGGAATTGATGGCAGGGCATCGTATCCATAGACCCGGGCGACTTCTTCGATGATATCCTCGGCACCGCTGACATCCGAACGCCGCGTGGGTACCGTTACGATGAGTTTGCCGCTCCGGTCCTCCGTTCCGAATCCCAGCGATTCTAGGATGCTCCGCGTCTGCGGGACGCCGATATCCGTGCCGAGCAATGAGCGTGTGTATTCGGGATCGACAGTGATTTGCCACGGCAACCGCGGAGTCGGATATGCATCGATGATGGCACGGTCGGCAGTCCCGCCGGCGGCGCGTGCGAGCAGCTCACCCGCCCGCACCAAGGACGGTGCCGTCAGATTCGGATCGACACCGTACGAGAAGCGTATTGATGCATCGGTACGAAGCCCGAGCTTCCGGCTCGCGGCGCGGATGGCCACGGGATCCCAGTTCGCCGCCTCGAGGAGCACATCCGTCGTGTCGTCGGAAATGCCCGAGTCCGCCCCGCCCTTGATGCCGGCGATGGATAATGCCTTTGAACCGTCGGCGACGACCAGGATGGACGGATCCAGTTCGTATTCCGTCCGGGCTTCATCCAGCGCCCGGACACGTTCTCCGACTTTTGCTCGACGGATAACGAGTTCAGGGATGTGCCGGAGATCGAACGCATGCATCGGCTGGCCGAGCTCGAGCATGACGTAGTTCGTGACGTCAACTACGTTGTTGATGCTACGGAGCCCGCAGGTCTCCAGGTACGCGGACAACCATGCGGGAGACGGTCCGACTTTCACGCCACGTACGATGAGCGCCGAGAACCGGGGACACCCTTCCGTATCCTTCACGGTGATACGGACATCGGGGTGTACGGACTTTTCGTACTCGTATGAGGGCGCAGCGAACCTGGCATTGTCCAATGCACACAGTTCACGCGCGATCCCGAGATGTGAAAGGCAATCCGGACGGTTCGGAAGGATCTTGATCTCCCACGCGTCATTGCCAATCTCCTCCACCTCGAACGCCTTCGACGACAAGAGCTCCGCCGCCGCATGCGGTGAGAGGAAGACGCCTGACAGTTCCTTGATCCACGGCCAGGAGAATTTCATGTCAGAATTGGTTCAGGAATCTGAGATCGCCGCCGTTGAACAACCTGATATCATCGATCCCCCGCCGAAGCATGACGAGCCGTTCGATGGCATTGCCGAATGCGAAGCCCTGCATCTCACTAGGAGCATACCCGACCGCCGTAAAAACGTTCTGATGGACCATGCCCGCTCCGGCGACTTCGATCCACACTCCCGCGAGCTTGCCCCGTGTGCCGCGCAGGAACACTTCGACGCCCGGTTCCACGAACGGAAAATAGGAAGAAACGAATCTGACCTGCAGGTCCGCATCATTGAAGTATCGGCGGTAGAAATGCTCCATCACGCCCTTGAGGTTCGCCATGGACGGCGCCTGCGGTCCGCGCGGTGCGACCACGAGGCCTTCCACCTGGTGGAACTGGAAGTCATGCGTCATGTCGGTGGCCTCGTTGCGCCAGACGCGTCCGGGCACGATGATACGGAATGGCGGCTGGTGGACTTGCATGAACCGCACCTGCATCGGGCTCGTGTGGGTACGCATGAGATTCTTCATCCCCTTTAGCCAGAACGTGTCTTGCATATCACGAGCAGGATGATCCGGAGGAAAATTCAGCGCTTCGAAATTGTTGAAGTCCGTTTCGACTTCGGGTCCGTCCATGATGCGGAAACCCATCGACGCGAAGATGCCGTTGATCTCCTCTTGTGCCGATGTGATCGGATGGATGTGGCCGCGTATATGCCGCAGGCCGGGCGCGGTCACGTCGAGCTTTCCTGCGAGTCCCTCTGCGGTGTCCGCTAGACGTGCACGTGCGTCGTCATAGAGATGTTCGAGTTCTGCACGGGCATCGTTGGCGAGCTTTCCGAGCGTGCGACGTTGATCAGCCGTCCGTTCTTTGAGCGTCCGCAGATACTGCGACAGTTCCGAACTCCGGCCCAGATGCCTGATGCGGGCGAGTTCCAGCGCCGCGGCATCCCGGATGTTCTCCAGGTCGCGTAAAGCCTCGTCCTTGATTTTCGTCAGTTCATCGGGCATGACGCAAACGCCACCAGAAGAGGAACGATAGGAGCAGTGTAGCCAAAATGAGCCCCCCAAGCAATCGGTGGTCGCGGTATCCCGCGCGGCGGAGCAGGATGGATGCGACAGTGCCCGCCGTAAGGACGAACGCGTCCCATGTCGCCTGCGCGAGGTTCATGCGGACGATCTGAAGGACGGTCGCCGTCACGCCCCAGAGGCCGAGTATGAGCGCGATCCAAAACAGAATACGGAGCGGCGTCGTGGTCGTTGCAGGATCATTTGCCGCGATGATGATACCGGCGGCAACGGCGGCGGATACCGCCACTGCACCGGTCAGAAGCCAAGGCTTGATGCGCATGCGTATTCTATAGTATACTATTTCCCGCGACCTGCGGGCGTAGCTCAGCTGGTTAGAGCACTTCCTTGTCAAGGAAGGGGTCACGGGTTCGAATCCCGTCGCCCGCGCAGCAATAGAAAACGGCTCCCAGGAGCCGTTTTCTATTCTTCATCGAGCGCGGGATGCCACCAGATGCGTTCGACGTTTCGCGTGCCATCGTAGGTCCAATGGTGCTCGCGCGGAACGCCGTCGCCGTTGGACGCATTACTGATTGCACGGTCATTGCCGATGAAAAATCCGATGTGCCCGTGGCGGTTCCCGTCCGAGAATAAAATAGGCTCCCACGAGAGTATCGCACCTTCCCTGGGTTCCGTAATTTTGACCCACCCGTTTTCCTGGAGGTCCTTTTCCGTGGACCCGACCGTGGCATGCGTGTAGCGGATCCATCGTTCGGCGCCGCTGTATTCGAGCGAGGAATTCAGGAGATAGAGCAATGACGAGACGAACACGGCGCAACTCACCTTCCCGTCTTCCAACAGATCCCGCTCTTGACCATCGACGGTCGCGAAAAGGTTCCGGAAGATACGTACATCCCCCTTCGCAGTGTTCCGGATCATCGCCAGGTACGTCTTCTTCAGTTCTATCTTAATATCCGGCATCGGGAAAACGATATCAGAAAAAGGAAAAGGCCGCGAGTTTCCCCGCGGCCCGAACTGCTACTGGGCGCAGACCAGATGCCATGTGGCACCCGCACTGCTGCCCGCCACGGCGAACTCGTTTTCCGTGGTTCCCGACAGCATCGTACCGGGTCGGCGGATGTACTGGAGCTTCATGACCAACTTCTCGCGGTCCGTGAAGTCCAGATACGAGTAGGCGGCGGCTGATGCGGACATGATGCCCTGCTCGCCGTTGGGGTCCAGGTGGTTCAGCCCGCTGGTGTGACCCAGCTCGTGCGTCGCGGCATGCTGTAGGTTGTCCCAGGAATAGAACGTGCCCAATCCGCTGGACCTGAACACGACCTTTGCCGCTCGGATGATGCCGTCGCCGGCGGCCTGCGTGTAGGTCAGAGCGGCAGCGTTCGGCATGGTCACGAACCCGGGGTCGTTCGCGTCCACGTAGACGCTCACCTGCACCTGCCCCTGAATGCCTACCTGGTAGTGGAGCGCTCCGGCAGCGGAGATGACCTCCGCGGCTGTGGCGAGTCGTTCGGCCGCAGGACCGTCCGTGAACCCGGCGCCGACGGTGATGCCGACGACGGAGACACCGGGCGCCATCCGGTACAGGGTGCCGGGGTCCTTCTGTCCGTAGATGGCAGCCTTTGTGTAGGCCGCCGACAGGTACGCGTCGGCGGGCCACAGGAACACCTGCGGGGTCGCGTGCGTCTGTAGGGTGAAGAACCCGAGCGCGGTGACCGTGATGTCATCGGACCCCGACACCGTGGCGGCCACCGGCTGACCGGTCTTGCCGTCCAGTACCGTCGGGGTGACCGACGGCACAGCGGATGCGCCACTGACACCGGTCCCCGCCTTGCTGCACCCGGCCCCGATCACAACGAACAGCGCGATGACAAAGGACCGCTTCATACCTTACCTCTATAACAAACTATAGCACACTTTGGTGCTACTGGTCAATCACAGCCGGGAGTTCGGACGCAGAGACGCGTTTTTGCTCTTTGGTGTCGCGGTCACGGACGGTCACGGTGTCATCCTCGAGGGTCTGGAAATCGATCGTGATGCACTGCGGCGTGCCGATCTCGTCCTGCGCCAGGTAGCGTTTGCCGATGTTGCCGCGGTCATCCCACGAGACCATGAAGTCCTTTTTGAGCTCTTTGAAAATACCGCGCGCCCTCTCGACGAGTTCGGGCTTGTTCTTCAGCAACGGGAACACCGCCGCCTTATACGGTGCTAGCGCGGGCTTGAGTTTGAGCACGACCCGCTTGTCGTCGCCTTCCCCCTCTTCGGTGTACGCCTCCAACAGCGTCATCAACAATAATCGCGTGAGACCGAAGGTCGGCTCCACCACATGCGGAATGAATTTCTCGTTCGTCTCCGGATCGGTGTAGTACAGGTCCTGACCGCTCTTCGCCATATGGTTCTTGAGGTCGTAGTCGGTGCGGTAGGCAAGGCCGAACATCTCCTTCCACCCGAACGGCGTCAGGTATTCGATGTCAGCCGTGCGCTTGGAGTAGTGCGAGAGCTCCTCTTTTTCATGCTCACGAACGCGCAGGTGCGATGCATCGAAACCCATATCGGCAAGCCAGGCCTGCTGCTCCTTCAGCCAATACTCGAATGTCTTCTCCCAGTCCGCTTCGCGGATGAAGTACTCGAATTCCATCAGATCGAATTCCAGCGTACGGAAGATGAAGTTCCCGGGTGTGATCTCATTGCGGAACGCCTTGCCGACCGATGCGATGCCGAACGGTAGACGGCTGCGGGTCGTGTTCAGGACGTTCTTGAAGTTCACGAACATCGCCTGCGCGATTTCGCCGCGCAGGTAGACGCGGCTCTTGTCGCCTTCCACGCTCCCGATGGATGTTGAGAAGAGCAGGTTGAACTGCTTCGGTTCGGTGAACATCCCCGCCTTCCCGCAATTCGGACATGGGGCCGTAAGATCGATCTGGTCGGCGCGGAACCGCTGGTGGCAGTTCTTGCATTCCACGAGCGGATCGGAAAAACTCCCGACATGTCCGGACGCCTCCCATACTTTCGGATTCATGATGACCGCAGCATCGATGCCGACCATATCGTCGCGCGATTGGACGAACCGGTGCCACCACCAGTCACGAAGATTGTTCTTCAGTTCGGTGCCCACCGGCCCGAAGTCCCAACTGTTCGCGAGGCCGCCATAAATCTCTGAGCCCGGATAGACGAACCCGCGCCGTTTACACAGCGCTACGACCTTCTCCATCACGTCCTGTTCGTTGGCCATCGTAGGTTACTGTGTAACACGCCCGTCGTTGGGATGTCCATCGACGTCGTCGGTCGTCACGTTCTGCACCGGGACTTGCACGGTGTTGCCGGTGAACGAATCGGTCCCCGTCAGCGACGTATTGCTCACCAGACCGACGCTGGAACCGATCTGATTGGAGGACGGCGTGATACTGACCGTGAACGTCGCCTCGTACTTCGGCATCCCGACGCCGGTACCGAACGGCAATGTGCCGATCGTCCAGGTCACCGTGCTGTGATTCTTGTCGAACACCGGAGCGGATCCCCCGGTCACCGACGCGCCGGTCCCGAACATCGATCCCGGCGGCAGGGTTGCCGTGACTTTCGCATTGTTCACGTCGTTGCTGGGATTCGTCAGCTGCCACCGGACCGTGTAGACCGTCGCCTGTCCGACTTTGGGAGGTATCGGACCCGTTCCCAGCCCGCCGTCGTACTGGACGGTCTCGCTGAATGACGGTTGGGTACCGATCTTTGTGGTCACGAAATCGGACGCAGACACTTCGGACGAATCCGTACCCGGCGGGACATTCGACGTGGATAATGTCGCAGACGCCTTGATGAACGACGTGTTGGCACTGCCAGTGAACCCCGCCTTGAGCGGTACAGTGAACGTGACGGTCCCAGACTGTCCAGGGGGCAACTGCGCCAGCATCGGTACACCCGACGAATCGTAGATGACCGAATGGATCGAATCATCGAAGCGGCCGTTGTCCACCCGGATGTTCGCAGTGTCGTACATGTCACCCGTCAGAACGACGGAGAGCGTCAACCCGAGAAGCGTGTATCGTGATGAGTTCGTGTAGGTCACCGAGTACCGCAGTGTATCGCCCGGGAACGATACGTAGTTCCGGTCGCCGTTGGGCGCCAGCGATACGGAAAGAAGTGGACTGGAGATGGTCGTGGACGCATCCGTGCGGACATAGTCGACGTATTGCCCGTTGAGATTGCGCCGCAGTGTCGCCGTGACGGTCTTCGCCTCCTGCTGATTACCGATCAACGGACCAGATACGGTTATGCGTGTCCCTGTGCCCGCCTTGAGCGTCGAAAGATCCCAGATGTACCCGGTTTCGTCCGGTTGCGGCTGGGTCTGCTGGACCGTGAATCCGTCAGGGAACGTGAGCTGGAGTTTCAGATCTGACAGATCGGTGGTCGTATCGTTGCGGACGTCCAGGATGTATTGGACCGTCTGGCCGGAGACGACCGTCGGCGGAGCCACGAGTGTCAATGTGACGGGTAATGCGGTGATGGTCGTGGAAGTCGTCGCCTCGTTCGTGAATGTTGATTTCAATGTCCCGGGCTGGTACACAAGCTGTACTTTCGCGGTCTCGATGGAGCCTTTGTCGCCGACCAAGAACGCCTTGAACTCCTGGGTACCATTGGCCCCGGGAGCCAGGGAGTCGACCGTGAAGCCCGTGCTGTCAGGAGTCGTCGGCTGCCCGTTCGTATCGAGAACGATGGAACCCGTCGGATAGAACAGCCGGAAACTCAGATTCGTGAGCGTAACCTTGGTGTTGTTCTGATAATTGATCGTGTACGTTATCTCGTCCCCCGATGTCGCCCGGTCCGTCCCGGTCAGGGTCAGGGTGACGCCGCTTGCTGAAAAGTTGTTGCCGCCGTAAAAAAGCGAAACGATAGCCCCGATGAACAGCACCGCGGCAGCGATCACAAGCCAACGGAGAAGGTTCGGTGAATGTTTTTTGGGCATGGACGCAGGAGGTACGACTGTCGGTTGTGGCGGCATGACCGGCGGGCGGACAGGAACAGGAGCCTCGTGAGGAACCGGCTCGATGAGTGGCGATATCTCGAAATCTGCTGGCATCACCGCATACGATACCACGGATCCGCGGTTCCGATAAGGCCGTATAGCAGCTCCAGTGATTTGAACTTCCGTTGTGCTATTTGTTCGAATACCTCATCGGGATTCGGGGAAGTCCCGTACCCGAGCGCTTCGAGAAGTGCACCCTGACAGCGTCGGAATGTCGGCATCACGTCGGCCGCACCGTCCAATGCGGCGAGCGCACCGGTCAACGCATCCCACAGGAGCTCATCGGTCTGGTTATCGAACACCAGCACGTCGACGGCTTCCAAGAAGAACTGCGCCGCGGCCCATGCCTGCGGCGCCGCCTTAGCGGTATGCCAACAGGATTGCGCCTGAGCGCTCGTCAGAATGAATGCGCCGCTCCGTGACGGCACTAGCTCAGCCCGTACAAGGTTCCCGTCGTCCAGGGCCGCGCGCTGATGGCTGGTATTCTTCAGTGAGCTCTTCGCAAGCACCGAAAGCTTCCCGGCCTGGCGGGTATAGAGCACGACGTGTTGGTCATGTTCACGGCGGCGTTCTTTTCTGATGACGATGCCCTCGATATGCACGCCGCCAGTGTATCAGAACTACCCGAAGAGCAATGCTAACAGGGCCGCCAGGAGCAACAGGTCGAATTCCCATCCGGTCGCGCTCTGCGCCGTGAACGGGACTTTCCACTTCACGATCTTGAAGAAGATTGCACCGATCATGATGGCGACAAGGACGAACAGTGCCCATTCCATCCAGAATCCGAAGAAGATCGCCAGACCACCGACGACTTCGACGATGCCCTGAAGGACTCCGGCCCATGTGCGGCCGCCCCACACGGCGCCCGCGATCCCCTTCGGGTCCTTGATCTTCGGCCATCCGTGGACGACGAAAATGATTGCGACCACGATTTGCAATGCACGGAATCCTAGTCCGTAGTAGTTGATAAGGAAATCGGTCATTTGAATTTCACGTTGATCTGGCGCGAGTCATCGTTCTTCGGAAGGTCGGACGGATTATCCTTCTTCAGGGTCAGGGTCCCGGTCGAGGTCATCGGCGTAGTGAACGTCAGGACCACTTTGAACGGCACGAAATCCGTCGTCGTCCACTCGCTCAGGGCCTGCGCAGGCTCTTGGGCCAGGACCTTTCCGGTGCTGTCAGTGAGAATGACCGGGAAGCTCGCCTCGAAGAACCACATGCCGCGCGCCTTTCCGGTGACCGTCAGCGGCGATGTGACCGTCGCGCCGGGAAGCGGTGCGTCAAGAACCAGCATGTTGTCAACAAGCGGTGCGGCCGGCCTCGCCCAGAAATAATACCCCGCGGCTACGGCAACCACCACGATGACCACACTCAGAGCGATACGTTTCATAAATCGTCTATTTTAATAATGATGAGAATTTTTCCTGCACCTTCGCAAGCTTGGGATTGATGACCAGCTGGCAATACGGTTCATCTTTGTGGTGCTCGTAATATTTCAGGTGATAATCCTCCGCCGGCCAGAACTCTTTAAGCGGTTCCACGGTCGTCACGATGCGGCCGCCATCCTTGGTCTCGTTGAGCTTCGCGATGAACGCCTCCGCCGCCTGTCTCTGAGCATCGTCGGAGTAAAAGATAACCGACCGGTACTGCGGACCCTCGTCGTTGCCCTGCCGATTGACCGTCGTCGGGTCGTGCGTCGCGAAGAACACGTTCAACAGGTCGTCGTACGAGATGACTGCGGGGTCGTATTCGAATCGGATGACCTCGGCATGCCCGGTCGTGCCTGACGAGACCTGTTCATAGGTCGGATGTGCCACCGTGCCGCCCGCATATCCCGGCGCGACCGAAATCACGCCGCGGAGCATGTTGAACACCGCCTCGGTACACCAGAAGCATCCCCCGCCGAATACCGCTATCGCTTTCTCCATTGTCTCAGTATATCACCACCGTGACGACCTTCCCCGGCTCCAGTTCGAACTCTTTTGATATCTTCCCCTGGGGTCCAGTCTGCGCGCGCTCCAAATTGGTCTTTGTCTCCGATTCGATTTCTTTCATATGAGGTTCGAGTGCGGCGCCTGTCGTATCATCCAATGCGTGCCAGCGTCCAGTCGCCCGTTCACCGACATTGAATCCTGCCTCTTTGCGCAGATCCTGGATGCTCCGCATCATCTCGCGTGCCCAGCCCTCGTGCTTGAGCGGCTCAGTAATCGTCAAGTCAAGAGAAACCTCTGCGCCGGGTGCGTACCGGACTTCTTTCACGTTGAGCTCATCGCGGACGAGCGCTTCCAGGTCGGGTTCCAGTGTCGCACCCGGTACGACGACCGCGGCGAGTGGCTGACGCACGCGGATGCCTTCGGATTTCCGTATCGCCAAGCCCGCAGTGATGAACGACCGGACCTGCTGCATCTCGGCTTCGAGCTTCTCGTGTCGGTCCTCGTGCGTGATACGAGGCCAGTCGGCAAGATGGACCGAGATCGCATCCCCTTCTTCGCGTATGCGCTTCCAGATGTCTTCTGCGGCGAACGGAACGAACGGCGCCGACAACAATGCGACCGTGCGCAGGATGTGGCGCAATAGCCATCGCGCATCGGTGCGCTTGCGCGACCGACGAAGCCACCACTGAGAGAAATCGTCCACGACGAATGACTCGATGGCGCGCGCCGCTACGGTAGGATCGTAATCGTCCAGGTGCGCGGCTACGTCATGCATCAGTACTGACAGGCGCGACAGCACCCATCGGTCCAGTGCGGTCTTCGTCCCCTGCTTGGCAGCGCCGGTCTGTTCATAGAGTTCATAGAACCGCACGCAGTTGGCGAGCGTCATCATGAACCCGGTCAGGCGCTCCCGTACCTCACGCAGGGCGAACATCTTCGGATCACCGGGGTTGTTGACCGTGTAGAAGTACCAGCGGGCGGTGTCCACGCCTACGGCATCGATGACCTCATCGGGTTTCACGATGTTCCCCTTGGACTTGGACATCTTTTGGCCCTTCTCGTCCAATACGTGCGAGAGTGAAATAACGTTGCGATACGGTGCACCTTTGCTGAGGAGCGTCGAGACGGCTAGGAGCGTGTAGAACCACCCACGAGTCTGGTCGACGCCCTCACAGATGAAATCAGCCGGGAATTGTGACGAGAAGACATCATCGTTCTCGAACGGCCAGTGCCACTGTGCGAACGGCATTGACCCGGAATCGAACCACACATCGCACAACTCCGGAATGCGCGACAGTACCGCACGCGAGCCAGGTGCCTTGAG
>Ga0335069_10013297_pt1 | contig 11563 bp, 3 predicted proteins | sample Lox_Sample_11_FD_206714 | JGI IMG/M metagenome (GOLD analysis project Ga0335069, IMG submission 206714) | Soil microbial communities from Loxahatchee National Wildlife Refuge, Florida, United States - Lox_Sample_1.1 | ecosystem: Environmental > Terrestrial > Soil > Wetlands | place: USA: Florida...
GCAAGGCCTGCACCCGATCCCTCCTTTTTCGGGTCAAGCTTCTCGAACAGGTCGAAGATCCGTTTGTGGTACTCTTTCCTGATCCCGATGCCATTGTCTTGGACGAAAAATACCGGTCTTCCCTCACGCTTCTGCACACCGATATGGATGGCCGGGTGCTCCCGGTTGTCGGTGAACTTGATGGCATTCTCCACAAGGTTTGTCACCACTTCGCCAATCCGGACACGATCGACGCTGACCGTGGGCATATCCGGATCAATGGTAACGGTCGCGCTCCGTTGCGTGAGGGGCGCATGCAGGAGATCGAGCGCTTCTGTGACAATAACGCCAAAGGGCACCTGTTCCGGGGGATTGACAATCCTGCCGATCCTTGAAAAGGTTAAGAGATCGCCCAAGAGGCGCTCCATCTTCTTTGCGGCAGAATCAATGCGATCGAGGTCATTTTTTGTGGCATCCCGGTCATCCTTCCGGAGGTCTTCTTCAAGAAGGCCGGCAAAACCCCGGATGGTGATGAGCGGGGTTTTGAGGTCGTGGGAAACCGTATAATTGAAACGTTCGAGTTCTGCGTTTTTCTGTTCGAGATCATGGATCATCCCCTCCCTCTCTTTTTCGGCAAGTTTCCTCATGGTGATGTCTGTTACCATTCCGAACGCACCGGCAAAGGTCCCTCCGACTCTGATTGGCGTGGCCGAGACCATTACCCAGCAGAAGCTGCTATCCTTTTTGCGATATTTTCGCTCAAACCGCGTGGCAGTGCCGGCTTTACACTCGCCGGCAACCCGTTCGTGATCCTCGCGATCGTCAGGGAAAATGAACGAGTCCAGTGACCGCCCCACCAGTTCCCCCGGCTCATAGCCAAGCATCTCGGCCATCCGCCGGTTGGCAAAGGTTACGGTAAAGGACGCATCCAGGATCCAGATGCCCTCCGAGGCAGTCTCGACCATGGTGCGGTATTTTTCCTCGCTCAAGGCAAGCGCGGCCTCCGCCCGTTTTCTCTCCGTTATATCGTGGATGAGGGCGACAAGCCTGGGCTGGCCGGCGGTCCTGACCGGGGTGGCAAAGATCTCTACGGTCCGTATGGTCCCGTCGGCAATGCGGTGGGGGACTTCAAACAAGTGCAGTTCCCCATTTTTGACATGGGAAAGGATGCCCGTTATTTCCGATGAAGGAAGGACGTTGATATCCGGCACCGTCATGCGACAGAGGACCTCGTGGGGATACCCGTAAAACGCGGTTGCCGCAGGATTCGCATCCAGGATCCTGCCATCTGCGGGATCGATAACGAGCATGACGGTGTAGTTCTTCTCGAAGAGGTCCCTGAACCGCTCTTCGCTCTCGCGGAGCGCTCCTTCAGCCACTTTTCGTTCGGTGATATCCTCGGAAAAGATGATGATGCCGCCAATCTTTTTGTCGGCAGTGTACCAGGGAAGGACTTCCCAGGACAGCCACTGCACGGTCCCGTCTGCCCTGACAAACCGGTCCTCGTCAGCCCGGATGCTCTCGCCGGCAAACCCGCGGCGGTGGACCTCTTTCCAGGCATCGGTGATCTCGGGGAACACATCGTAATGGGAGAGGCCGATCACGTCGTGTCCCGTAATGCCGTAATCCTCCAGCCACCGCTCGCTTGCCACGAGGTAACGCATCTTTTGGTCAAACATCGCCAGGGCAGCCGGCGCATGCCGGATAAAGAGCCGCAGGCGCTCCTCGCTCTCGGTGAGCGCCCGTTCGCTGGCGGCCAGGTCCTCGTAATTCTTCCGGATCTCCTCTTCGGTTGCCAGGATCTCCTCGTTTGCAGCCTCGAGATCGGTGGTCTTCTGCCGGAGAGTGTTCTCCATATTTCTCCTGTCGGTGATATCGATCACGATGCCTCGGTATTTGACCACCTGTCCGTTGGGATCGGTCACCGGCTGGCCGCGTGACATCAGCCACCGCTCCGGCTGCATGGGGAGGTTCACGCGCCACTCGGCAAGAATGGGGGCCCCGTGTTGTGCGGCCTCTGATACTGCGCGGGCCGCTGTGTCGCGATCATCGGGGAGGATCGAGGCAAGCCACGAATCGAAGGACGCAGGGTGTACAGCAGGGTCCAGGCCATAGAGCTGGAATGTTTTTTCGGACCAGAAATTATTGTTCGAGAGAAGATCCCATTCCCATGTGCCCGCGTTGGCGGCCTCCTGGGCCAGCCTGAGCCGTTCCTCGCTTTCAGTGAGTGCTGCCTTGATGGCCTCCCGGTCTGTTACATCGTGGATGATCGAGAAGAGGAAGATACTGCCTCCTGAGTGAACCGGCGATGAATGGACTTCAACCGTCCGTACGGTCCCGTCGGCAAGGCGGTGAGGAGCGATAAAGGACTGCCTGTTTCCGTCAGCCACCTGGTGGCGGAGGCGGACCACCTCATCCGGGCTCAGCTGGTTTAAGGCCTCAATGTTCATCGCACGGATCTCATCGTGGGAGTACCCGTAAAATGCGATCGCTGCCGGATTTGCATCGAGAATTTCACCGGATGCCGGTTCGATCATAAGCATGACCGCCTGGTTCTCGGTAAAGAACTGGCGGAATCGCTCTTCGCTCTCTTTGAGTGCGTCCTCGGCCTTCCTGCGTTCCGTGATATCGGTAAATACGGCTACGAAATATCCTTTTTCCGGGGAATACACCGAAAGGTGCAGCCACTTCCCGACCGGGGTAAAGTTTACGTCGAAGGATTCCGGGACGCCGGTCCGGGCTACCTGTCCGTAGATCTCGAAGAGCTGCGGGAAGGCATCGCGGATGCCCGGGAATACCTCTGTTACCGGTCTACCAATCACGGTCCCGGCGCCAATGATGCGGTCGAACGCGTCGTTTACTGCAAGGTACACAAAGTCAACGGGTGTGTCGTCCGGATCATAGATCATCCTGCAGTAGGCGAGCCCTTCCTGCATGTTATCGAAGAGGCTGCGGTACCGGGCCTCGCTCTCGCGGAGTTCTTCTTCAGCCTGTTTGGTCCGGATTGTTTCACCGACAGGCAATGCTACTTTTTCGATCGTCTGGATCAGGCCGAGAGGGACCATTTTTTCCCGGTGATCGTTGAACTGGATAAGACCGCTAATCCCCTTTCGTGTCCGTATCGGGATGAGGGCGACCGATTCGTATCCCCTCGCATTGCAGACATTGCGCGTGCGGCCTTTGTCCTCATCGGAGACCGTTGCCAGGAACCGGGTTGTGCCGTTGCAGTAAAACGATCCGCCGGGCGTGGCCACCGGCAGGTCAGGGTTGATATCGCCCCGGATTACGTAGATGCACATGCATTCGTCAATCCTGATATTGAGGGGCCGTTCCTTCTCGTAAAATTCTTTCGGGAAACCAGATTGCGCCTGGTACGGGATATTCCCGTCTTTGTCGAGCAGCCGGATACCGACTGCTTCGCAGCCGGAGAACTCTTTGAATAACGTGGCATAAGCCTCGATGAGGCCCTGGAGGCTCTCATGCTGGTTTGCCAGCTGGTATATACTGCTGGTGAGTTTGACGACATTTTCTGCGTATTTACGGTCGGTGATATCCCGTCCGACAACCACGGAGCCGGTGATATTCCCGTCATGATCGCGGATCGGGGCAAAACTGTAACTTCCCACCCAGCTCTCCCCGGTATCCTTGCGCCGGAGAATATACTCTGCATTCGTCACGGTCTCGCCGCGGAGTGCGCGGGGGACGGCCCACATGTCCAGGGGCGCAAGCGTACCGTCCGGCAGGTAGACATCAAGGAACTCCGGGTACTCGGTAAGGGTCTTCTTGCAGCTCGCCTTGTCTTTGAATTTGTGGAACCCGGCAAAGGCTTCATTATACTCGACAAAATTCCCGTTCACATCTGAAATGAAGACCGCGTCGGTCATGCTTTCGATCGCCGCAGCGAGTGTTGCCCGGCTCTTCTGGAGGGCCTCTTTTGCCTGCCTCGTTTCCGTGATATCGGAAAAGACGGTATAGACCTGGTATGGCTGCGATCCATCGGGCCGGAAGATCGGTACGGCATCGATCTCGATCCACCGGTACATCTTCTCCTGCGGGTTGTAGACCCCCATGACGGTTCCCCGGACAACCTCCCCGGTCCGGAGCGCGACCATGGCCGGGTGATCCGTTCCCGGGAAGGATGTCCCGTCTTCACGGATCGTCTCGTGTTCCACGGAGACGGAGGTCTCGCCCAGGAACTTTTCCGGGGTCCGCCCGAGGATCCGGGCTGCTGCGGGGTTCATGGAGATAATGGCCCCTGAAACGTCCTGGTACACCACGCCCTGCTCCATGGTGTCGTAAAGGATACGGTAGTGCTCCTGGCTCTGCCTGAGTTCTTCCTCTGCCTTTTTCCTCTCGGAGATGTCCCGCGTCACGCCAAGGATCCGGTTCACGGCTCCTTCTTCATCGGTCAGGAAGGTTGTGGCAACTTCCGTGGGGACGATCGAACCGTCCCTGCGGATCTGGTCGATCTCGTGTACCCGCGTCCGCTCGGACTCGTCCCCGGAAAGGAAACGGGCGACACGCCCGGGGATCTCTTTTGTTACGTACTCGTACGATGCCGGCGTCATCACCTCATCCATGCGCTGCCCGAGAACCTCTTCCGGTGTATACCCGCGGAGTTTTTCCACCGAAGGGCTGACATAGGTGAACCGCTCGCTTGCGGGATCCAAAAGCCAGATCACATCGCCGGTGTTCTCGGCAATGAGCCGGTATCGTTCCTCGCTTTTTTGGAGCGCCACTTCGGCTTTTTTGCGGTCCGTGATCTCGGAAAAAATAACTGCGCACTGGCCGGGTGCGGCCTGGTAGGCAGCGATAGAATAATACTTTCCAAGAATCTCTGAACTCTGTTCGAACTGGCGGGACTGGCCGGTGAGGGCAACCTTCCCGTAGGTCCTAATCCAGTCCGCCGCATCATGTTCTATGCCCGGCAATACCTGTGTCAGACGTTTTCCCGCGATATCATGCAGATGTAATCCGGTCGTGGTCTCAAAACCGTGGTTTCCCGTGAGGATCTGAAGATCAACCGGGTCTCCGCCGGCATTCACGATCACCTCGAAAAGGACGAAACCGTCAATCATATTTTCAAAGAGATTACGGTAACGGGACTCGCTCTCGCGTATTTTCTGTTCGCTTTTAGCCAGAACGTCGTAATTTGCCTGGAGTTCCTCTTCGGATGCGGTGATCTCCTCGTATGCGGCTTCAAGGTCGGTGGCTTTCTGCCGGAGGGCCTCTTCTGCGTTTTTCTGTTCCGTGATATCTTCGACGGTGTTGGCAAAATACAGTGATCCATCACCGGAAATCAGTTTCTTCGAGCCGAGCCGTCCCCAGAAGGGCCTTCCTTTACAGGATTTGAACCTGACCTCCATCCCGCGAACCGAACCGATGCGCATCATTTCGTCAACGAACCGCTGGCGGTCTTCCGGATCCACATAGAGGCTCTCCGGTGGAGTGCGCATGAGTTCATCCGGACTGTCAGCCTCGAAGATACGCAGGACTGCCGGGTTTGCTATCAGGATCTTCCCGTTTGGTCCCGGGGTGGAGCGGGAGACACCAACCGGCACATTTTCGAAGAGTTCGCGGTACCGGTGCTGCTCTGCGCCAAGGTTTGCCTCGGCCTGGCGGAGCTTTGTGAGGTCCAGGACAAACGCAACCCCCTCGGTATTCCTCTCGTCAAGCATTGCGCCGGCCACAAGGACCGGGACCCGGGATCCGTCTTTCCTGATATACTCCTTCTCGAAGGGTACCCGGTTTTGCCCCTCCGATTTCAGCTCCACAAGCGAGGCCTCGTCAGAGGCATTGTATTCCGGCGGGGTCATGGCGGCCCAGTCGATCCTCCCTGCCTCAAGATCGGCCCGGGAGTACCCGGTCATATCAAGGAACGCATTGTTGGCCTCCCGGATCCCGCCATCGGTAGTCCAGTAGATGACCCCGACAAGACCCGCATCATAAAAACTCCGAAGACGCTGCTCGCTTCTGGCGAGGTCCTCGTAATTCTTGTGGAGCTCCTCTTCAGCTGCTGTGATCTCCTCGTTCGCCGCTTCGAGGGCAGAGGTCCTCTCCATCAGGCTCCCCTCCGCCAGTTTACGGCTTGCAGCCATCGTGTTGAACGACGCTGCCAGGTCCCGGAACTCGTCATCTCCCTGTTCCGGGACCTGGACATCGAGATCGCCGGCCCTGATGCCCCGCGTTCCCCGGCTCAGGTCAGAAAGGGAGGTGATGAGCCTGCGGTAAACGAGGAAATAGTTTGCAAAGAGGATGGCAAGAATGACTCCCACCATGCCGGATACAATGAGGATCTGTGTCTGCCGGACCTGGTCTGCCTGTGCCCTGATCAGCCCCGAGAGCTGCGAACTGCCTGCAATAACTCCCTGGCTCTCGACCTCCATCCGGCTCCATGACTGTGCGATGAACGCCGCGTCCGGTGTTTCCCCGCCCCGGTTCCCGGCCCCAATCGCCGTTGAGACACCGGAGAATATTTCCTGCAGGTGCTGCTGGTCGGTCCTGATGCCATCGGCCAGCACCTGCTGGTCCGGGCCGGAGGGATTCAGCCGGTCGAGATCAGCGGAGAGGGTAGCGTACTGGGCGTTCCACTGGACCTCCTGCCGGGACCCCGTGTTGAGCAGGTAATCACTGGTCAGCTGGTCAAGGCTGTACGCGTCCAGCTGGATCCGGCCCGCCAGTTCCTGCTGCTGGTCCATCGCCGCGACCTGCCGTGACGTGACGACCATTGCGGCGCCAAAAATAACGAACACGAGGATGAGGATCACCGTGCTCAGGAAGAGCTGGGTCCGGATCTTCATGCGCTGCCACCCTGCCCGACAATCGTTACTGCCCCTGGGTCGGCGGATTGCATGGCACCGGGGTACAGGGAGTTAAGGAAATCCGGGACGGATCCGGCCGTGGTCAGGTTGTCCTGGATCATCCATTGCGCCTCGCCCTCCATGGCAAGGAGGAGGGACTGGTCAAGCGAGAGGTGGTACTGGTGCTCAGGCCAGACACTCTGGATGTACCCTGCTGATACGTTGATGTGCGTTACAACGATGGACTGGGCATCCTGCGGGTTTTGGGCCGCATACTGTGAGGCATCGCGGAGCGCACGCAGGAACTCCGCCATCTCCCGGGGGTGGTTTGTGATCCAGCCCCGGTTGCCGGCAACGACCTTGAATGTGGCCTGACCGCTCAGGATGGGGATTGCAACGTACGGGTTCCCCGGCTGGTTCATGAGCCGGTAGGTCTCCAGCGGTGTCGGGACCGCTGCATCGATGCTGCCATTGGCGGCGAGATCAGAGACAATAATGCCGGGAGGCCGGTCAACGAGCGTGACATTCTCCTGCGGGATACCCTGCAGATTGAGGAACCGCCCCAGGTAGAACTCCCCCACGCTGCCTTTTGAGATCGCGATGGTCTTTCCCGAAAGATCGGATGGGGACGTGATGCCGTGGTCGCGGCGGGCAACAAGGGTGGTACTGTAGTACTTGTCAATGGATCCGGCAATGAGGATGTCCCGGCCTCTCAGAATTTCCGCTACAAGGGGAAATTCCGATGAGAGCGTCAGGTTCACATCGCCGTTTTCCATTCCCCGGACTGCTGTTGCCCCGTTAGGATACACCCAGGGGGTCAGGTTGAGGCCTTCTCTGGCAAAAAATCCCTTGTCCTGCGCAATAAAGACAAGTGCCGCTGCTTCATCCGGCATCAGGCCGATACTGACGGTGTCCTGCGACGGTTGCAAATAGGAACCTGAAACTGCCGGGTAAACCAGGTACATGAACAGGGCGGCTCCCAGAATACAGACGATCGCAATGACAACAAACTCTCTTTTCTCCATGGCACACCTCCCTCTCCGCGTATCAGCTTCCCGGCGGATCAGCTTGGTGCTCATCCATGGCCGTATCGAAAGTACCGATCTCTTTCCCGACCGGAATATTTCTCTCGGGGCTCCCGATGGCGGTTTTCAACCGGATCTCCAGGTCCCCGTTGCGTATCAGCGCGGATGCTCCGTCATCGGTGACTTTTTCCGGAAGGAAAATCACCCGGGTCAGCGTCCTTTGCGCCTGCCGGGTGCGTGCTCCTTTCTTCGGATACTCACAGGAAAATCTGAGTGCCTGCGGATCAATGAGGGTAAGGGAGATGTCCTTTCGGGTAATACCCGGTTCGAGCCCGATTGTAACGATGATTTCCACTCCTGATCTTTCGATGCGTATCTGCAGATCCGTGGATGCTACCGCAGTCATACCTGCGTCGCCCCTCTTTCTGGCCCGGACCGCTGCACCGCCGCCCGGTTCCCCGCCGTATCCCGTGAGTGCCTGCAGAACCGGGCCATCATCTGCTTCATAACAAATCACCTTTACTACATACCGGCGGGAACTCGTGCCAACCGTGCAGGGACGGGATCTTCCGGCAACTGGACGAAGCCGGACTACAGCAGGGAATGGCAGGGATGATCCAGGTACTATAGAGGTCGTACCAGTACTACCTGGATCAATTGTCTCTATTCGATGGATAATGCACGGATTTTTATAATGCTATGTCGATGTGGCATTTTTTGTTTCAAATTATGAAACAATGTTTAAAAGGGGTTACTTCCCGCTCCCATTCCCGCCAAGGATATGCCGGTACACGCTCCGGAAATCAGCGAGCCGGGCGGAGATGTATTTCTTTCCGGTATCCGTCTGGAAATACAGTTTGGACTTGCCGGAGTGCCGCATCACGAGGTATCCTTTCCGCTCGAGGTCGTAGAGAAGCGAGTAGACCCGGGCCTGCGGGATGAGGACCTTGTACCGGTTGTGGATTTCATGGACGATATCAAAGCCGGAGATCGGGCGGTCGAGGAGGGAGAGGACCACCGGCTCCAGGGACTTTTTGACAACATCCCCTATGGTGTCCTGCGGGACGATCTCCAGGGGACTGTCTGCAAAGGTGTGGTGAGCAAACGAGAGTGTCGTGTCCCTGCCATTGGAGAGGATGACTCTCTGGATGTGCTCTGCAAGGAGAGCAATCCGGGCATGGTCGAGCGTACTTGCATCCACGGCAATCATCCCTGCGATTGGGATCCCGCTGGCCTTTTCGTGAACAAGGACCTCTATTACCGCGAGAATATCATCGAATTCGTCACTGTCGGCAAAATCTAGGAGCACCCGGACCGTCCCGGTGCTCGGGCCGGCACGCTGGGCGTCCCTGCAGGTCTCTATGTCCCGGACAAGGGTTAACAGTTCATTCTTTTTGAGCCGGTGGGTCCGAAGGACTCCAGTCTGGATCTCCTTTGCATAGTGCCGGTGTACGGTCGCAGCAAAGTAGGCAAAGAGGTTGCATCCGCCTTTCCGGATCCCCTCTTCAAGGGCATACTGGAAGACCGGCTCTTTTACCACCGGGTCAGTATACAAAAAGAGGACAAGCCCGGTAAAGATATCATCGAGCAGGAGGGTCCTGTTGCGTGTGCCGTCAAGGAAGCGGATCTCTTCAGTCCCGGATCCTGGCGCCGGCTGGTCTGCGGCCCCGGGGATTCCTGGTTCACCGGTCTCCAGCGACTGCCTGAAGAGCGCCATCTCGATCGCTGCCTTTACCTCCCGCTCATTGAAGGGCTTGACAATGAAACCGGAGGGCCGTACCTTCTTTGCCTTTTCGATGATCGTGTCATCGGCATAGGAGGTGACAAAGATGACCGGGATCCCCAGCTCACCGGTAACGACTCCCGCCGCATCGATCCCGTTTGTCTTCCCCGGCATCACGATGTCCATGAGCACGAGGTCGGGCCGGATCTCCCGGGCCATCCGGACTGCCGCATCACCGTTTGCTGCAATCCCGGCGACCGTGTACCCCATAGCGGCCAGGCGTTCTTCGAGCTGCAGGGTTATGACGGCTTCATCATCGACGATCAGGATCCGTGCCATTGCTTATGCCTCCTCCGGTGTGCGGATGGGAAATTCCACTACTACTTCTGTTCCGTTGCGGGCTGTTATAACCAGCGTCCCGCCCAGCTGGTGCTGCACCAGGGCCTGTACCAGTTTCATCCCCAGGCTGTCCGACCGCCCGATCTCAAAGTCCGTGGGGATCCCGATCCCATTGTCCTGGATCGTTATCCTCACCCGTCCATCCTGCTGCGCGAGGGTGATCTCGATCTTCCCTTCGGTCCGGCCGCGGAATGCATGTTTGAAGGCATTTGCGAGGATTTCGTTGATAACAAGAGCACAGGGAACGGCCCGGTCAACGGGCAGGAGGATGTCATCGCTCGTGATCCCGCAGCTGATCGACCGGTCCCTGCCGGCGTAGATCAGGGCCAGCGCCGCTACCTGCTCCTGCACCTGTTCGCGTATATTGACACGCCCGACATCCCCGCCTTCGTACAGGCGCGTGTGGATCTGGGCCATGGTATGGATCTTCAGCATAAGGTCCGTCAGAATGGCGGATGTTGTTTCGTCCTGTGCCCGCGTGCGGGTCATGTCGACCAGGCCGGAGATCACCTGGAGGTTGTTTTTGACCCGGTGGTGGACCTCGCGGACCAGGGTCTCCTTTTCGGCAAGCGATGCGCGGAGGGCTTCCCCGGCACGCTTGTTTTCCGTGATATCCGAAAAGACCGTATACACCTGGCAGGGCTGTGACTTTCCCCGCAGGAAAACCGGGATCGCATCGATCTCGATCCAGCGGTACATCTTCTCCCGCGGGTTGTAAACTCCCATAATTGTCCCCCGGATAATCTGCCCGGTCCTGAGAGTGACCATGGCCGGGTGATCCATTCCCGGGAAGGGTGTTCCGTCTTCACGGATCGTATCATGCTCAACGGATACGGACGTCTCGCCCAGGAATTCTTCAGGAGTTTTCCCGAGAATTTTTACGGCAGCGGAATTCATGGAGACAATGGTCCCGTCTGCCTTCTGGTATACCACGCCCTGGATCATCGTATCGTGAAGGAGACGGTAGTGTTCCTCGCTCTCCTTGAGGGCCCTCTCGGTCTTCCGGCGTTCCGTGATATCCCTGACAATGATCTGGATGGCGGGACGACCATCGAAGGTAATCTTTGAACCTGTTACGCCAACTTCCATGAGTGTGCCATCAAAACGGATGATATGGAAATCTGCGAGCGGAGTTCTTTCTTTTTCGCCAAGCACGTCTCGCATCCGTGAGGCGATGATTTCACGTTCTTCTTCAGGGACCAGATCGAGAGCCTTCTGTCCCAGGATATCATCAGCCGATGCCGCACCGAAGAGCCGGACCCCGGCCGGGTTCGTGTACACGTACCTGCCGTCCTGGTGGACCAGGATCGCATCGGGAGCAAGGTCTACGAGGTGGCGGTACCGCTCCTCGCTCTCGCGGAGGGCTGCTTCAGCATGTTTTCGCGCGGTGATGTCGGTGGCCAGGACCGTGATCCCCTCCTCTGAGGGGAAGACCGTGGTATTGTACCAGATGCCGGTGTATGGCTCGATCATCTCGAACCGTTCAAGTTCCTTGGTCTCCATAACCCTGCGGAATGTTTCCTCGATGGACGTTCCCTGGTATTTCGGCAGGGTCTCCCAGAAATTTTTCCTGACAAGATCCGCAGGTTTTTTGCCAAACCGGGAAGCGAACTGTCGGCTCGTAAGGATGATGGTCC
>Ga0335069_10013299_pt1 | contig 11562 bp, 8 predicted proteins | sample Lox_Sample_11_FD_206714 | JGI IMG/M metagenome (GOLD analysis project Ga0335069, IMG submission 206714) | Soil microbial communities from Loxahatchee National Wildlife Refuge, Florida, United States - Lox_Sample_1.1 | ecosystem: Environmental > Terrestrial > Soil > Wetlands | place: USA: Florida...
GTGTCCCGCTGCAACCGGACGGCTACTTCTTTCTCCCGCTCTGGACCAACTGGCAACCCGGAGTCAATCCCGGAATCCTTGACTGGTACACGGTCATCGGCGGCCTCGTCGCGCTCGCCGCCCTCACACTTCACGGCGCGCTTTGGCTTACCATTAAGGTTTCCGGCGACTTGGCTGCGCGCGCGCAACGCGTTGTCAGACCGCTATGGATTAGCGTCGCTTTTCTGACCGTCGTGAGTCTCATCGCGACCATCTCTGTTCGACCGCGGACTCTCAACAACTATTACCAGTACCCGGTAACGTTCATCGTTCCCGTGGGCGTTCTCGCATCGCTTGCGGCCATCTTGTACTTCAATCGACAGTCTCAGCCCGTTAAGGCCTTTCTTGCATCTTCCCTTTATCTCTTCTTCATGCTCACCGGAGCCTGCTGGGGTGTTTATCCAACTCTGTTGCCCGCGACCACCGGGGCAGATCGCGACATCACTTTAGGCCGCGCCCTCTCCGGGCCGCACACCCTCTCTGTCGGCTTGGTCTGGTGGACCTTCGGCATGGCTCTCGCCATCGTGTACTTTTTCTTCGTCTATTCCCGCTTCAAGGGCAAGGTCGACATCGGCGAGGCGCGCCACTAAGAGAGCGAGGCCTGGGAGTCTCACCCGGCCTCGCAGCCACCCAACCCAGCTGCTCCTGCCTTTTGCTCAAAGCGCCACCAGCGTATTCGTCTCGACGCCTTTGAATGTCACCGCCTCGCTGTGCAACTTCGGATCCCAATTCTTCGGCTCATAGATGCAGCAAGGCTCCTGCGCCAGCGGATCACCGGTCAGCGAGTAGGCGCGGGCGCGCGAGCCGCCGCAGATCTCCTTGTATTCGCATGCTCCGCACTTTCCTTCCAATCGCGAAGTGTCACGAAGCGCCTTGAAGATGGGCGCGTTTCTGTAAATCTCGGCCAGCGGTGTCTCGCGAATATTCCCCGCATGAATGGGCAGGAATCCGCTGGGATACACGTTCCCGACATGCGAAACAAACAGAAACCCCTTGCCGTCATTCACCCTTCGCGTCGCCCAGCTTGTCGTTCTGGTTTTCGCATCGCTCGCCGGTACTCCTGGCTCGTACTCGTGGCTGGCTGCCGATGCGTGCGGATGGCCGTGCCCATGGTCCATCCGCCGATCCTTCAGATTGTGTTGCAGAAGGAAACGGCGGTAGTGCATCGCCTCGGTCGTCTTGATCTGGAAGCCTACGCGTTGCGACAACTCGTAAATCTTGCCGAACACCTGTTCAAACTCTTCACCCGTCAGCAGGTCTGCCTGCTGCCCTCGCCCCACAGGAACCAGGAAGAACACGTTCCACATCACGATGGCCAGCTTTTCAAACAAGGCGCACAGGTTGTCCAGATCGTGCGCGTTGTGTCGGCTGATCGTGGTGTGTACCTGAATCGGAATCCCTGCTTCGTTTGCCCACTGGACCGCTTGGATGGTTCTCGTCCACGCTCCCGGCAGTCCGCGAAACGCGTCATGAATCTCCGCCGATGATCCGTCCAGCGAAATACCCAGCCGCACAACCCCGGCTTCCTTCATCGTGAAGACTGCGTCGCGCGTGAGCAGCGGTGTTGCGCTGGGCGTAACTGCAACCTTTACACCCTTCGCCGCCGAATAGCGAATCAGATCATACAGGTCGGGCCTCTTCAGCGGATCGCCGCCCGTGAATACAAAAATGGGCACGCGCAGGTCGGCAATCTGATCGATGAGTGCCATTCCCTCTTCTGTCGTCAACTGATCAGGGTGCGAAATTGGCTGGGCTGCTGCGCGACAGTGTTTGCACGCAAGGTCACAGGACTGCGTGACTTCCCAGATAGCCAGAAATGGAGCTTCGTCGTAATTCAACCCGCTCCGGGCGGGAATGTGATGCATAGGTTGCATACAGCCTCCAGCGGAATCGGGTCGGCCCAGGGAGGCGGGGAACGCCACGATTCCACTCAAGAAGACCACCGAAACCTATGCAGAATCTGTGATTCAGATCACTTCCTCGGCCGCGTCTCCCCTTCCCGCTGCTTCATTTCTGGACAAATCTCTCGCTTGGGTTCAAAATCCAAGGCAGACAGTCCCCCATTGCCGGAGTTTTCACTGGCGGGTCGGGCCGTCGACTGGCATCACCCGAAGAGGGCAGTTTTTGATGCATATCAGGTGATTTAGATCACATTTTGGTGTGTTGTGTGACACCGAACGCGGCCGATCCGGCCCTTAAGATAAATACCCCAGTGAAAGGAGGTTCCCCATGGCCCTCAAGCCAGGTTGGAGCAAACCCTCCACCATCCTCTTCGCGTCGGAAATTCCTGCGAACGAAAAAGCCTTCAACTTCGCGCTTGCCCAGGCCAAGGAATTTGCCGCGGATCTCATTTTGTTTCATGCGTATGACACGCTGGTCGTCGCCGCATCAGAATCCTCAGGCATCCGCTATTACGACTATGCTGCGGCCGCACGTGCAGAGATCGGCCATCTTGAGCCTCTTGCTCAGCGTGCGCGTGAAGAGGGCATCAAGTGTGAAACCGTGGTGCGTCCCGGCCTGCCTGCCGATCAGATCCTCGCTTACGTGCGCGAACACGAGATCGATCGCATTGTGATGGGGACCCACTCTCCGGGGCCAATCGGCAAACTCCTAGTCGGTTCTGTGGCTGAGGCAGTTCTTCGTTCTGCAAATGTTCCGGTCTTTATCATTGGGCCTGAAGTCGTTGACGGTGCCTATCGCAACTTCGCTACCCGCACCATTCTTTGCGCCCTCAGCTTGCTTGAGAGCAGCCATGTGGTGGCCGGATTTGCGGCCGAGATCGCTCATCGTCACGATGCTCGCCTGATCCTGCAGCATGTGATTCGCCCGCAGGAGCGTGCCGAGGTCCTCGCAGGACGTACCATCGATCAGATTGAAGTGGATATGCTCGAGTTCGTACCCGAAGAACTGCGGCACGCAATCTCAATACAGACCATCGTCGTGCCCGGCGACCCGACCGAGGAGTTGCTCTACCAGGGCCGCGCGCAACAGGCTGACCTCATCGTGCTCGGAGCACAGGGAGCGTCTGCCTTTGCTGCCATCGCCCGTCACGGCGTCGTTTACAAGGTCCTTGCGCACTCGCCATGCCCGGTCATGACGCTGTCTCCTGCGGTTCTGGCAGAGTGCGGAGTGAAGTATACAAAGGAACACCCGTCCGAGGTTTTCTTGGCAGGAGTTTTCTAGACCGGGATCACCGGCTACACCAACCGGACGCGCGCCGGGTGGGTTCAAAAGACTGGCAGAATCCACCCGGCGATGCGGGCTTTGTCGAAACCCTTCTCCATTTGGATAGGCGTGGTCCTCTGAGGCGTCACTTTGACACAGACCCTTTTGTGTCCGGCGTCTTCGGATCGGCGCAAGGCTTTCCGCCGCACAATCCGCCCGTGATCCCTTTGCCTTCCGTGATCGTGTAGATGCGATTTACAGCAGGAAGCTTGATTGTCTCCTTTGCTCCTGATGGCCAGTGGATCTCCGCTGTCCCCGCGTCGTTTGCGTCGCCCAGGCCGAAATGCAGACGGCGGTCGTTCGACGAGATGTAGCTCCCGCTGGACAGTACATCCTGCCGCATGCGCATCCCATTTGCCTTCAGGTAGACCGTGGCGCATGTTGCGTCGCGCGGACTCTTTTCGCCGCCCACAAGCTGCAACTCCACCCAGTTGTGGTTGTCCTCGCTCACATTCCGCAGCAGCACGGGAGGCCCATCCACAGGATTGATGATCACATCGATCTTGCCGTCATTGAACAGATCGCCAAATGCCGCTCCCCGCGCCGGAATAACCACCGAGAGTCCCGAACCTGCCACGGCCGGCACGTATTCAAATCGCCGCCCCTTCCCATTCATCTCCGGCACGTTGCGAAACAACAGCGGACGCTCAGCAAACGACGTTCCCCATTCATGCTGGTCGACTTCGGGATACACGTGCCCGTTCACCATGAAAAGGTCGAGCCATCCGTCATTGTCGTAGTCGATAAACCCATCGCCCCACCCGACAAACGGAATGGTCGTCTGGGCTATGCCCGCCTTGTAGCTCACATCGGTAAAGCTCGCATCCCCATCGTTGTGAAACAGGATTTTGTAATCATCACCGAAGTCGGTAACCAAGAAGCCGACCTGACCATTGTTTTCGTAGTCGCCGGCTGCAATGCCCATGGACGCAATTTCGCGCCCGTCTTTGTTGAGGGCAAACCCCGACACGTAGCTCTGATCATCAAACGTTCCGTCGCCCTTATTCAGATACAGAAAGTTGGGCTCCGAATCATTTCCAACAAGCAGGTCCGGTTTCCCGTTTCCATTCAGTGAGATAAAGATCGCTGTGAACCCGAAATACTTGTCCTTGTCTTCAACGCCGGCCTTCGCGGTCACATCGGTAAATGTTCCGTCTCCGTTGTTGTGAAACAGATGATCGGGCTCTCCCGGCAGTCCCCGCGGACCGCAATTCACGGTCACACCACGATACAAGCATGAGGCGTAGCCCACAGCCTTCGATCCGGCGATTGGCAGATTGTCGCGGTCAAAATGCACATAGCCCGTGACGTAGAGGTCCAGCAGCCCGTCGCCGTCAAAATCGCCCCACGTCGAACCTGGCGACCAATTGCCGAGCTGAACCCTCGCCTTCTCGGCTATGTCGGAAAAGGTCCCGTCATGATTGTTGTGATAGAGCCGATTCTTGCCATAGTTTCCGATGTAGAGGTCCGGCCAGCCATCGTTGTCAAAATCGGCCACCGAGCAGCCATATCCCCATCGGTCGTTCGCCACTCCGGCCTTCTGCGTGACGTCGGTAAATGTTCCATCGTGATTGTTGCGGAACAGTGCCGCGTGAGGAGTCTCTTCTTTGCCGTCAAGCGCATCAAACGTCGAGCCGTTGACCAAGTAGATGTCGAGCCACCCGTCGTTGTCGTAGTCGATAAGGCAAACTCCCGACCCATTCGTCTCTACGATGAACTTCTTTTCCGGAACTCCCATCTTGTGGGTCCATCCGGAGAGGCCCGCAGCTTTAGTGATGTCCTGAAAGATCACCGGGCCCTTGTCCACAAAGCCGCCTGCGGTGATGGGTCGCTTCTGCGCGTCATACACAGGGGCCGCTGCAACGCCTGAGGCGATCCCGCTTGTCATCCCGCCTTGCTGCGGCTTCGACGCCGGAGGCTGTCCTGCCTGCGTTTGCTGAGCCCGGCCTGCGCTGTCTATGAAAAGAAATGTGATGAGTACTCCGCAGGCCAGATTCCGAACGCGCAAAGAAACCTCCCTCCTCGGTGAAGTGTAACGCATCGATCACATCACTCTGTATCGCCCGGTCCAGGTTCGCGAATGGCACGCGTCGCCCGGCAACTGCTGATCGATTGTGCTCAACCCACGCAAGCACTTCTGTGAGCTTCGGGCTATTCAAGGCACTCAGAGCCCCTGTTTCCCAATCAGTAACGAGCTCCCACCTCCTCTTGCCTTCAGTTACATACAAGAGTCGGCTCATGCCAGCACGCCCGAATCATCCCCATTTTTGACCTCGCATGCTTGCGAAAGCATTCCCAAGCGTCTATAGATATAGGTAAGGGCAGGCGCGTGCACTCATCGCGAATCGCGCGGCCTCAAGTGAGGTGCGTCTTCCGCAGGAACCACGGTTCACTGACGATCGACGGTCCACTCTCGGAGACCTCCCGTTGGCGCGCCGTTGCGCGGGTGCTCCGAAGTCCAATGGATGCCGTGAGTTGCGCCCTCCTCCCTGCCCCCTGCCTTCTCTGCGGCTCTCCCCTGCCGTTCCTCTCCTACGCGCCAATTTGTAACGCCTGCCTGACGGAGTTTCCAGTTCACGCCGGTCCGCGTTGTGCGCGATGTGGCGATCGCTGCGATCTTCTGCTCGAAAGCGATCCTGGGACCTATCTCTGCCGGCTGTGCCGTCTGGCGCCGCCTGCGTTCTCCCGGGCAGTGGCTTATGGCCCCTACGAAGGCCGCTTGCGGGATGCAATTCATGCGCTTAAGTACAATCGCGTGCGGACCACGGATCGTATCCTCGGTCGCATTCTGGCCCAGGCGATCGATGGGCTCGCGAATGACGCGCCCAGTGAGATGCTCGTCGTTCCGATTCCACTTTACCGCTCAAAACGGGCTGCTCGCGGATTCAATCAGGCCCGTGCACTCGCCGATCGCGCTATTCAGGTACTCCGCCGGGCACATCCCGAGTGGCGTTTGACTCTTGCCCCGCATACTCTCATTCGCGCGCGCGCGACCGCAAGCCAGGCAGGACTTACAAGTCGTCAGCGCAGGCAGAATCTTCGCGGAGCCTTTCGCATCTCCGACGCGTCCGCCGTCGCGGGCAAACACGTCCTCGTCGTCGACGACATATTCACTTCCGGCGCTACGGCGCGAGCGGCCGCAAAAGCGCTCGCAGATGCCGGAGCGGCAGGCATCTGGGTCGCGACATTGGCGCGCGCCCAGCGATTCAACGTCAACTCCCGAGGTTCGCGTGGGTCGGTTCAGCATTCGACTGCGCATCGCGGCGTACCCGGCGCATCGCCGGCCAGTTTAGACCGGTCAAGCACGTACACTTCTGACCAACCATCTTTTTGACGAGGGGAGAAAAGATGTCGCTGGGAAAAGCCATGATTCATGCACGCAAGCAAAAATCTGTGGCGCGCGCCGTAGCCCACGCTGCTGAGCCCGTCCACGCCAGCCACGTTCTTCAGTTGCCGGTGCTCGTCCTCAACGCGTCTTACGAGCCCATCAATATCTGTGGTGCGCGCCGCGCATTGGTCTTGGTGCTCAAGGGTATCGCGCGTACTGAAGAAGAGCACGGCCTCATTCTTCACGCCCAGCGCAGCCGCATTGCGATGCCCTCTGTCATTCGTCTTCTTGAATATCGCCGCATCCCGCACCAGACCCGAGCCCTCTCGCGCAAAAATATTCTTCTGCGCGACCGCAATAGCTGCCAGTACTGTGGAACCGTCCTGCCCCCAGGCGAACTCACCCTAGACCACGTTGTTCCGCGTTCACGTGGCGGCAGTTCCACGTGGGAGAACCTCGTCGCGTGCTGCCATGCCTGCAATCGCCGCAAGGGCAACCGCATGCTCTCTGAAATCGAGGACATGATCCTGCTCCGCGAACCGCGCCCGTTCTCCCTTCACACCAGCCGTCAGATCATGCGCATGCTCGGCCGCGGCGACGACCGCTGGCGCAAGTATCTCTTCTACTGACGGAACGGTCGCGTCGCCCTCTTCTCGCTGTCGATCCCGTCTGGAACAACCTCCACGGCGACCCCAGATTCTCAGACCTCCTGAGGCGAATTGGGTTGCCGGAGTTGGATCGCAACGCACCCGGCACGCTCCAGTACGGCACCCGTTGAAGGTCTTGAGCTGAACTCGGTTCTTCCGAAGTCAAATCATGCAACCGGAGGATTGCGCTTGTTGACCAAAGCGATTCTTCGCATTCCCGGCAGCAACTTCGCTGAGGGGCTCACAACAGTCGATCTCGGCACGCCGCACTTTGATCAGGTGCTCGCGCAGCACGCTCACTACAGCGATGCGCTCCGCGCGTGCGGCCTCTCGCTGACAGTCCTCGATCCGGACCTGCGCTATCCCGACTCCACGTTCGTCGAAGACACTGCAATTCTCACTCCCCGCGCCGCGATCTTGACCCGCCCGGGGGCTGCAACGCGCAAAGGCGAGGTCGATGCAATCCTTCCGGTCATCCAGGCGTCTTTCGAGACCATCCTCAGGATCGAAGCGCCCGGAACCGTCGATGGGGGTGACATTTGCGAGGCCGAAAACCACTTCTTTATTGGCATCTCACATCGCACCAACCCCGAAGGCGCTCGCCAGCTTGCGGCTCATCTCTCTGGGCTGGGCTACACGTCCTCAGCAATCGACATTCGTGCTATGACCACCATTCTCCACCTCAAGAGCGGCATCGCGCACATCGGTGAAAACACCCTTGTGGTTATGGATGAAATGGCCGATGACTCCCGATTCCAGAGCTTCAATTCGATTCGTGTCTCTGCCGAAGAGAGCTATGCCGCCAACTGTGTCAGGGTCAATGACCGCGTCCTGCTTGCTTCGGGCTACCCGCGGTTGCAGCGCGACTTGATCGCGCGCAGCTTCACACCGCTCCTCCTGGACATGTCGGAATTCCGGAAAATGGACGGCGGCCTCAGTTGCCTCTCCCTTCGCTTTTGACGGCATTCGTGTCCCGCGCTAACTCCGCTAACCGCGCGAAGCGCGGCTAACCCCGCTCCTACTGTTTCGCCTTCTGCGTATTTGAAGGAGGGTTCGGTTGCTGCCCCGGTTGTCCTTGCGCCGGACCGGACGAAGTAATGTCCTGCCCGTCGTAAATGATCTTCACCGTCGATCCGAACCGCTTATAGTCCGTGTATTTGATCGTGTCGCGAATATGTACATCCTGGGCCAGGTATCCTGCGCCCCCGCCAAAGTGAAGAACGCCTTCGCCCTTCGTATACACAGGAAACCAGTACTTTCCATCCACCTGTTGGCGCCAGGTCATGAACGGCGGATGAAGGTCCTCATTTCCCTTGCGGGTGTCATCCGGCACCATTCTGCCATTCGTCACCACGATCTGAAGGTCAGACTGGTCCACCCAGATCCGCCCCAGAAAGTACCGCTTCGCCTTGAGAATCTGCTTCGGGCTGACGTCAAACACGTAGCAATCTACTTCATCGACCTTCTGCCTCCCAACGTACTTAACGTTGTACTGCTGGATCTCCTCCGTCGTCAGCACAAACGGATAACCGCGCTGGATGTCCTGTAGATCCGAAGGCGACATGCTCACCCGCTGCAAGGTGTTCTCGGGCGCGAAGACCACCTTCTCCGTGCGCTTTCCCGACGGGTCAAAGATCACGTCATCCACCTCGTACCACTCCCCGTCAACCTTGTTGTCGTCGTTCAGTGTCTGAACCCGGGCCAGGCGCCGGTACGTATAGTGATTCAGCGCCTCCTGGAATTCGCTTTCCTTTGCCGCAAACTCCTTGATGATCTCCTCGGCAGGCGTCTTCGGCTCGGAAACATCCAGTCTCCCGAATCCGGCGTCAAGCGGCATCGGAGTGAAGCTGTCCTTGTCTTGGGCCCGAGCACCAGCCGCTCCGAGCGTGACAACCAGCCCAACCCCGCACAGTGCCGCCCATCTTTGAATGCCCACTTGATGTCTCCTTTGCACGCTCTGCCCCTTGCCGGCTGCACCGCCTTACCCGGTATACAACATTAGACGTATATACAACTCGGCGGGATGGAAGCAAAATCGATCGTTGCCCTTTCGGCAGCCAGGTGCTTCGTGTGCGCCAGAACCCCCATCCTGAGCACTTTGCACCTGCGAACCGTTCTCTGGTTATCTGTTGACGCGTCCCATCGACGGTTTAAGCTGTTCTGGATCAGGCTCACGCGGGCAGCTCGAAAAATCGCTCAGGTCGAGCGCCTCTCACAGCTATCCGAACCGTCGAACCGAGGAGAAAGCTGGTTTCCATGCCAGACAGCTATCACCTTCCCGCGCTAATTCTTACGGTGCTTCTGCTGCCGGCATTTTTCCAGCTCTACCTCCGATTCAAAGATACCCGAGCCCTCCTCTGGTTTCTCGGCTTCCTGTTTGCCGTCTTCCGCATGTTGCAGTTCTACGACCTCGGCTGGTGGAACGTCTCCGACACCGTCGCCCACCCCTGGATCGCAGCCGCTGGGGAAACCTCCATCCTCGTCAGTTCCACTCTCTTTCTCGCATCGCTCTCTCCTGGCGGGTTCCGCCTCGGACGCTTCTACGTCATCTACGCCATTCCGTTCACCATCCCGCTGATCATCTACGCCGTGCTCCTCTATTGCGTCTACGGCGGAAGTTCGCCCGTTGGCGCCTCGGTCCTCATCTTTCCTGCACTTGGTGCCGTATGTCTCCTGATCGGCTGCCTCTGGGGATTCGCGCCGAGCGCCATCCCCAGGGGCATCCGTCTCGCGCTTTGCATCGTGCTCGGAGGTGCTGGTCTCTGGATCTGTATCCGCGTCGGTGGCTCCCGTCCTCTCGGGTTCGCCGAGTGTGCAATGCACCTCACGGCGGCCCTGCTGGTTTTCTTCGTCTTTCGCCGTCTCTCGCCCGGAACCGTCCTCGCGGCTCTTGGTTTCATCGCCTGGTCGGCCAACATTGGTGAATTCCTGCCTTTCGGTCTCAATCAGCCCATCGGCATCGGGCTCACCCGCATCGTCGTCATGGGAAAGGTTGTCGCCGCGATCGGAATGATCCTTCTCGCTCTCGAAGATGAGGTCTCAATCAGGCAGACGGCACAGAACCGCGAACGCCACGCCCGCAAAGAACTCGAAGCATACACGCGCCTCACGCTTTCCCGCCGGCGCATCGACGACTTCGATCGCCAGTCAACCGTCATCTGCCAGACCATCGCTGCCAACAGCCGCTTCACGCAGGCCGCCCTCATCCTTCTCCAGCACTCCGGCCAGTACCGCCTCGCCGGAGCCGCAGGGTTCGACGACGCCACGGTCAACGCCCTAGAAGCCCTCGCCGCTCGGCTCCCCTTCAAGAGTTTCCTCGACGCAGGCTCCGCCAACCCCGCGCTCGAACACAGCCAGACCGTCAACCTCGATCTCGAGCCGTGGCTTGTCCCCGGCGACGACCTCAGCCGCCTCGGCCTTACCAGCGTCTTCGCCATCCCGCTCTATGGCCGATCCTCAGCCGAGGGAGTCCTCTTCCTCACAGGTCTTGCCGATCCTGACGCGTCGATCTCTGCGGTCGATCTGCTTCCTCTCGAAGTCCTCGCCTCACGCATCCAATCGGCGCGCGGCCAGACCATGATGCTCGAGAAGCTTGTCGATGCCGAGAAGTTCGTCGGCCTTGGCCAACTCGCCGCCAACGTCACCCGTCAGCTAAACAACCCGCTCACCGTAATCCTCGGCTACGCATCGCTCCTCGAAGGAGTTGAAGACCTCAATCCCCAGGCCCAAAAGGGAGTGGAGGCCATTCTCACCGAAGCGCGCCACATGCGCCTCACCCTCGAGAGCCTCGCCCGCATGTCGCACCCGCAGGGCGATCAGGTCACCGCCATCTCAGTCACAGAACTGCTCACCGACCTCGAGCAACTCCACCGCTCTGAATTCGTCCAGCGCTCCATCGACTTCCGCGTCTACATCGCTCCAGCCCTGCCCCGCATCCTTGGCAACGCCCAGCAGGTCCGCCAGGCCGTCCTCTACTGCCTCCAGTTCGCCATGGACGCCGTCGAGAAATCCGACGCAGTGGAAAGAACCGTCCGCCTCGAGGCCAGCGCCGACAGCAACAATCAGGTCCAGATCCTCGTGGCCCACACCGGGTCCCCGTTCCCGTTCCCCGCGCGCGCATTCGACCCGTTCGTCCCCGAGCCGTCCAATACAGAGTCCTCGTCGAGCCTCGGCCTCAGCATGTGCGCCACTATCCTCCGCGAAAACAATGGCCGCGCCTCCGCCGTCAACTTCGAACCCCGCGGCGCCGGCATCCTCCTCGAACTCCAGGCCGCCTAAGGCCAAATCTAATTTGAGGTCATCCCGAGCGACCGCAGGGAGTCG
>Ga0335069_10013300_pt1 | contig 11561 bp, 9 predicted proteins | sample Lox_Sample_11_FD_206714 | JGI IMG/M metagenome (GOLD analysis project Ga0335069, IMG submission 206714) | Soil microbial communities from Loxahatchee National Wildlife Refuge, Florida, United States - Lox_Sample_1.1 | ecosystem: Environmental > Terrestrial > Soil > Wetlands | place: USA: Florida...
CGTCGGGCGTGCTCATGGCGGATGAAACCGGGGATTCGCTTGCCAGATTCTTCACGCGCCATTCTCCACCCGGCGCGCCAGGCAATGCGTGTAGCGGGCGATTGCGACAAACTCCGGCCGCCTGCCCAGCTTGCGCTCCAGCTCAAAAATCCGCTCGTACTCATCATCTCGGGGGACCATTGGCGGCACATAATCCGACATGACCCGTATACCATGCGCGGCAGTTGCCACGAGTGACGCCGCTGCCAGCATGGCTTGCAGGCTCTCTGGCGTAAATAGCCGCACCCTCCCCCCGTAGAGAGACTCATGTCCCCACTCAGCGGTGAGGTTATGCTCGGCCGCAGCCAAGTCTCCGTCTTGTATCGCGGCCTTTAGCACCTCACCTGCCCGGTTACGCACCAGAACCGAGATTAGGCTGGACGGATCCCGCAAGCGGCGGGCCGCGCTACGCAACACAGCACACGGGTCGTCAACATATTCCAGGATATTGTGGCAAAGAATCACATCAAACGACGCGGCGTGGAACAAGCTTGCCAATTGGGCGGCGTCGCCGTGTTGCAGCGCAATCCTCTCCGTAACTCCTGCTTCCCGCGCGGCACGCTTCGCGAGATCCAGCATCGGCCGGGACTCATCCAGCAACGTGACGTGAAGGCCAAGTCGTGCCAGGCGCACCGCGATGGCGCCGGTACCGCATCCGATATCTAGAGCGAGCAAAGACCGTGTGGTTTGCGGGAGAAAGTCCTGCAGGTTGGAAAAGGCGAGGTCGAGGCGCAATCGGCCCTCGGTTGTCTTGACATAGGCGGCGTACTCGTCCGCGCCGCTCCGGAAGCGTTCGCGGTCGGGATTGGCGGTTTTCTTCATACGCCACTCGCGCAGGTGGCTCCCGCTCCAGTCGCAGGTGAGTACCAGAGCGTATATCGAAAGGATCAGGAACGACAAGCCGGCCGCGCAGCATTGGTAGGATGTTGCCTGTGACTACCAACCCATTTGGCGCATCCGCTCAAGGATGATCGCGCTGTACTTATTCATGCGCTCGGGACGTCGCTTCAAGGGAGCCGGCAGAATCGCGGCGAGTTGTGCCGCCTGTTGCCGGCCGACAGTCCGGGCCGCGGTCCCGTCGTAGTAACGACAGGCCGACTCTGCACCATAAATACCAGGGCCCCACTCGACCACGTTGAGGTAGATCTCCAGAATGCGCCGCTTGCCCAGGACGAATTCGGCCACCGGGACCAGTGTGAACTCCGCGCCCTTGCGGAGAAGAGAGCGGGCCGTTCCAAAGAACAGGTTTTTTACGAGTTGCTGCGTAAGGGTGGAAGCTCCGCGCATGCGACCCCCTTCCAGATCATCTTCCGCAGCGAGTTGGATCTGGTGCCAATCGAACCCATGGTGCTGGTAGAAGCGCGCGTCCTCCGCTGCGATTACAGCGTGCTGGAGATCGGGCGAGATTTGGCTGAGCGGAATGAATTTGTAGCGTTCGTGATACGGCGTGTGGTGAATCCAAGCCTGCAAGCGGCGCTGGGCGTGCACGGCGGTTGTCGGTGGGTCGATCCACCGGGCGGCCACAAGGATCAGCGCGGCAAGCGCCCAAAGAAGTACCACCCCGATGGCAAAACATCGAACCAGGGACCGAAGGAAACCCTTTCGCAGCGAGGCCTTGGTGCGTGTGTTTGGCCTTGGAGTCAACATTTCAGAATACCAGCCTGGGCTGGATTGCCGGTTATGGCTGACAATCGCGGCTGGCGCCGGATCGGTGACTGCCGTCATGACATGGCTGGGAGTCATTGACACTGCCATCACCCCAGAGACGACCCGTGTATTCTTGGTGAGACTGCTGGCCGGGTAGAGGAGCGGCGGCGTGAGGGGGAATCCGGAGTGGGAGTTGCGAGGCTGGCGTGTTTCGAGCTGTGGGGTGGGAATAGCATGGCGGCTCACCCGATTGAGCTTCCCGGTTTGCTGGGTTGGGTTTCTTCCATCCCCTTCGGTCAGGCCGCGAGCGGAGGCGACGTCCATTATTTGTCGGTGTGCAGCAAAGGGCAGGTCTCGCGAATCGTGCTGGCAGACGTGGCCGGGCATGGGGAATCGGTAAGCGCGGTGGCAGAGCGTCTGCGCCAGGTTCTGCGGCATCACACGGATAACTGGGACCAGTCTGCGCTCATGCGAGAGCTGAACGAGGCGTTTCAGCGGGGCGCGCAGAGCGTGCAATTCGCCACGGCCGTGGTGCTGGGCTTCTACTGTGTGACTGGCGAGCTTCTCTTCACCAATGCGGGCCACCCTCCGCCTTTGTGGCATCACGCGGAGAGCAGGGTTTGGGACTGGCTTGAGGAACGCACTCCCTATGCCAAGGACGTGGACGGTCTGCCTTTGGGCCTCATCAGCGGAACCGCCTACGCCCAGACAGCGGTGGAGTTGAGGCCGGGCGACGTGCTGCTGCTTTATACGGATGGAATCACCGAATCCCGTAACGAAAGCGAGGAGGAGTTGGGGCTGGAGGGCCTTTTGGAACTGGTGCGCGGCGTGCCGATCGATTCGGAGGAGGGGCCCGCCGCCTTCGGCCCCGCCCTCATCGAGAAGCTAAAGAAATTTCGCGGAAGCGAGCCCCAGCGGGATGATGAAACACTCGTGCTGCTCCAGCGGGCGCGCACTCCCTCCGAACCTGCCGAGGGGGCGAAGTAAACATTACTGCTCCAGGGCCTTCTTGAGGTTCAGAATGGTCTGAATTACAGCATTATCACCCATCGCCGTGTTGAGCATGGCGTCATACAGCCACCGATTCGGCCATTCCATATGAAAATATCTCTCAATAAACTCGGCCCGTTCCTGATCGACGGTATCGACCGACGCTTCAGCATCCGCTTGACTGATACCCTCAGCCATGAGTCTGCGTACTTTCTCCTTCTTTGGGGCAAAGAGGAAAACATGCAAAGCGTCGTCCCGATCGGACAAGAAGTGTTGCGAGCCTCGGCCGACGATAACGCAGTTTCCGCCGGACGCCGCTTCCCGGACCACCCGTTCCGTGATCCGAAAAATACTATCGGCATCCAGCAGCTTCAGACGGTGGACATTGGCACTGCCTTCAAAGCTGCCTCGCATGATCGATTTGAAGAGCCGGTAGTAGAGCGGGTCTACGTGCTCTTCGCGGCACCTGACCTCCTCTTGATCGCAGTCAATCAGCCGGGCGATCTCGCAGGTCAGCAGCTGGTCCCACAGCTTCCAGCCCAGGCGATCGGCAATCTTCTGCGCGATCACTCCGGCGCCGCAACCATACTCCCGCTCAATGGTGATGATCTTAATCATTGCGCTTTCTCAAGACTGGCCTCTGCAATTCGGCAAAATACTTCCCGGGTTTTCTTTAGCCGACTGCGGCGGGGCCACCCGCGCGCGGATCGTTCTTCTTCAAGAGAAACGACAAACAGAACATAATCGCTGATCCCACAGAAAGAACCCAGAAGGCGTCGATATACGACAGGGTCGCAGCCTGCACCTGCACGGTTTGATAGATCCTGCCGTAAGCTTGCCTCTGGGCGTCATGCAGGTTCATCCCGGCATGGGCCACTTGCTGGGTCAGGCCATTGACTACGTTTCGAAGAGTTTGATTCCCCGCAGTGGTGTGGTTGACCAGGATTGTCTGATGGAATTGCTCGCGACGCGCAATCATGGTGGTGACCATCGAGGTTCCGACGCTGCTGCCCATGTTGCGCATGAAATTGATCATGCCCGCGACCGCGTTGCTCTTCTCCGCCGGCATGCCGATGTAGGCCGCCAGCGTGATGGGCACAAAAAGAAAAGCCAGGCCAATCACCTGGGCAACGCGCAACCACGTGGCCACTCCGAAGCTGATCAGCAGGTCGATGCGCTGCGTGGAGTAATACATAGCGATGGCCAGGCACAGCCAGCCAACGGCAATGATGTAGCGTACCTGCACCCTGGTGGTCAGCTGGCCAACGACAGGGATGGCGAATAGCAACAAAACGGCACCGGCGGAAAGAACCAGCCCAGCCAGTTCCGCGGTGTATCCCAACAGGGTCTGGAGAAACTGTGGCATGAGCACCAGACTGCTGAACAGGAGGATTCCAAAGGTGAACATCATCAGGTTCGAGCTCAGGTAGTTGAAGTTCTTGAAGAGGCGAACCTCAATGATCGGCTCCTTGTGGAACCACTCCCAGACAACCAGCGAAAGCAGGCACGTGGCGGATATGATGATGAGGGTCACGATGAATCGCGAACCGAACCAGTCGTCTTCCTGCCCCCTGTCCAGCAATATCTGTAAGGCGCCAATCCCCACCGCCAGCAGGGCGAGACCGATGTAATCCAGCCTCACCCCGGCAGCTTTGATACGGCTCAAGTAAGGTGGATCCTCGATGAGGCGGAAGACCAGAAACATGGTGGCCAGACCGACCGGCAGATTGATAAAGAAAATCCAGCGCCAGGAGTAGCTGAAAGTGATCCAGCCGCCCAGCGTCGGTCCGATCGTAGGGGCCATGACTACCACGACGCCATAAAGCGCGAATGCCAGGCCCCGTTTTTCCGGCGGGAAGGTGTCCGCCAGAATGGCTTGCGCCGTAGGCTGCAAACCTCCTCCCCCAGCGCCCTGCATCACGCGGAACAGCAGGAGCAGGCCGAGATTCGGGGCCATTCCGCAGAGGAGGGAACTCACGGTGAAGATAGCCAGACACGCGATAAAGAACCGCTTGCGGCCAAAGGTACCGCCGAACCAGCCGCTGACGGGCAGGACAATGGCATTGGAAGCAAGATAGGAGGTGAGAACCCACGTGCTCTCATCGTTGCTGGCGCCCAGACCGCCGCCTATGTAAGGCAACGCCACATTGGCGATGCTGGTGTCAAGGACCTCCATGAAGGCCGCCAGCACCACCACCACGCCAATCAGCCAGGGATTGTATTTAGGCTTCCAGGGAGCCTCGTAAGCGGCCGGAGTCTGGGAACCGGAACTCATCGCAAATGCACCTCGGGGTCGACGTTCATGCCCGGCCGGAGCCAGTGGTCGCGGTTCTCTCCCGGATCCAGAACGATCTTCACAGGCAGGCGCTGGACGATCTTGACGTAATTGCCGGTGGCATTTTCGGGAGGCAGCACGCTGAAGAGCGGACCGGTCGCCCCGGCAAGGCTGTCCACATGACCCTTGTAGGTGCGACCGTTGGCATCGACGGTGATCTCGACGCGCTGCCCAGGCCGCATGTGCTTGAGCTGAGTCTCCTTGAAGTTGGCCGTGATCCAGACTTCGTCCAGCGGGACGACAGTCAGCATCTGCTGGCCGGGCTGTACGTTCAGGCCGACAACGACCGTCTTATTGACCTCGCCGCTCACCGGCGCCACGATCTTGGTGTATTGCAGGTTCAACTCTGCCTGCTCCAGGATGGCGCGCTTCTGCTGGACGTCGGCCACGGCGGAGAGCGCGCGAGCGCGGGTCGATGCAACTTGCTGCGGCCCCGTCTGCGCGTACCGGTGGTTCGCTTCAGCCTGGATAAGTCGGGCCCGGGCCTGCTGCACGGCCTGCTGCGCGGCCGCCTCATTGGCGTGGGCCGCAGCGACATTGGCGGTGCTGGCCCGTGCGGCAGCCAGAGCCTGGTCGTAGATCTGCTCAGAGACCTCCTGCTTGTCCACCAGCAGCTTGTAGCGCTTGAGGTCGTCCTGTGCCTTCACGTCGTTGGCCTCGGCCTGCTCCACCTGGGCATGGGCAGCGGCGAGTTGTTTCTCAGAGGCGATGATTCCGGCGCTGGCGTTATCAATGTCTGACGCGGAGGAGGTCAACTGGCTGGAAGTATTCACGGAGGTAATCGGGACCGTGATGTTGAGTGACTGTGCCGTGGCTTCGGCATTGGCAAGGTCGGCTCGCGCCTTTTCCACGGCAACCTGGTAGTCCTTGGGATCAATCTCAACCAGCACAGTCCCCTTCTCGACATACTGATTGTCGCCCACGTTAACCTTGATCACGTAGCCTGAGATGCGCGCGCTGACTGGATAGAGGTGGACATCCACTTGGGCGTCGTCGGTGGATTCATAGCTGGTGAGGTAACGCCAGAGGAAGAACCCGCCCACCAGCAGGGCCAGCGCGGCAACGATGGCCAGCCCCACGCGCCCGGATTTCGAGTGGCGCCGCGAAACAAGTACCCGAAAGCGCCTGCCGGTCTCGGGAGTCTCACTGAGTGGCAGCTCCTCCGTCTTGTCGACGAGGGGACGCGGATTTGGATCTGATGCCATGGCATTACCTCCCTTTGAGGTATTCCTGTACGCCGGTTTCCGCGCGACCGATGGCCCGCGCAAATTCCACCTTCGACACGTTGTAACCATAGAGGCTCGAAATCAACGACTCGTTGGCGCTGGTGACCGACTGCTGCGCCTGGACGACTTCAATGTTGTCCGTAACGCCGGCAGCAAAACGGTCGCGGGCCTGTTGCAGCGTCTGGTTGGCCAGGTCAACGGAGCTCCGCGCGACTCCGACCAGGTCCGCCGCCGACTGCAGGTCGAACAAGGCGTTCCGTACGTCCTGGTCAATCTGTGCGTGCAAGTTGTCGAGGAGTTCTTGACTCTTCCTCAGGGCTGCCTCGGCTTGCAGGACATCGCCGTGGACTCTGCCGCCCTGGAAAATCGGAATGTTTAGCGCTGCACTTGCCTCCAGCGTTCCGTGAGAATTGCCGGGGTTTAGCCCGATGTCGCCGTAATTAACGGCCGTAGAAACCGAAGGGTAGTAGCCCGCGACGGCTGCTTTGCGCGCCAGGGTGGCGGCGCGCACCTGGGCCAGAGCGCTCTGGTAGTCGGCGCGCGACGCGTAGGCGCGGCTGAGGGCTTCCTCGATGCTGATCTTGGGCTGCGGCTGGTAGAGGGCGTTGTCTGTCAGCGTAAACTCCTGCCCGTTGGGCAGTCCCACTACCCGCCCCAGCGCGATCTTCTGCTTAGCAAGATCGTTTCGCGCGGAAATGACCTGCTGCTCCCGCGTCTGCAGCTCCACATGGGCCCTCAGGACATCGATCCTGGCCGTGGTGCCGGCTCTCAATTGGTCCACTGCCTGCTGATAAAGCGCCTGGGCGGTATCGCGCTGCGCAATGGCAGTGTCAACCCGTGCCGAGTCGGCGATGGTCTGCAAGTATGCCGAGGCTACCGCAAACACCACCAGTTCACGGGCGTCGTTGAAGGAGTATTGGGCCGCCTTGATCTGCTGGGCGTCGGAGCGGGTTTGTTGTATCGCTTGCCAGTTGAATACCGACTGCGTCACATAGGCGCGTGTATCGAAAACTCCGAAGGGTCCAACCACGGAACGAATGTTGACTCCGAGCGCCCTGAGACCTTGAACATTAATCCCGACCGTTTCGAGGTTTATTTGTTGGGCACTGAAACTGGTGGAGGTGGTGATATTGGGAAGCAGTTCGCTGCGGTCCTTCCAATACTGACCGCGCGCCGCGGGAATCCCCTCCGCGGTTAGAAGCAGACCAAGATTCTGCTTCAGGCCCCGTTCAATGGCATCTTTCAACGAGAGCGGAAGCATATTGGGAACAGCCTTGCCCGCCGGCACGCTGCCGGAGAACGGGTTTTGCGGCTGCAAACCGGTGCCTCCCTGGCTCATGGTGATGATGTACTGTGTCGAGCTACCCGCCCCGCTGGGTGAGGTTGTCTGGGCCCAAGATGCAAGTGACACGACGAACAGTGCTACGGCCGCGGGCAACTGTCTCAGTGCAAAGCTGCGCATCAAGAAAGCCTCCCTGCCGAGATTCACAATCTCCAGCGACTGGTAACCCGGGCTGGCACGGCAGCCTTCTGCTGGTGGGCCGATGCTTTGTATTCAGACAGTAGGAGCTCGTGATTGGTTTCGTTTTATTCGGGAAATACCACGATAGTGGTAGGGTGACCTCCCGCGACCTGGGGATTCGGTGCGTCGCTGTTACCCGTACTCTTTGTGCGGGCATTGCTTGATCCGGCTATTTTCATGGTCCTGGCTTGGCCCGGCCGAATGCATCGCCTGACTCCGCATCAAGCCTGTGATTTGATTACGCGACCAAATGCGCGTTTCAGTATCTAATCAGTTCGTTGGGGTGCGGAAGTCCGAAGTCGCCTCCTTCGCAATCGAGACCGATCATGGCCAAGCCGGTTCTGCTGAGTGTGGATGACGACTCCGATGTGTTGCGGGCGATTGAGCGCGACCTTCGCTCGCAATATGGCGCTGAATACCGGGTGATAGGCAGCGATTCTCCCCAGGGTGCGCTGGATCTTCTGAAGCAGTTGAAGGTGCGAAATGACACCGTGGCCCTGCTTCTTGCCGACCAGCGCATGCCGCACATGGACGGCGTCGGATTCCTGCAGGAAGCATCGCGGATTTTCCCGGACGCAAAGCGGGCCTTGCTGACCGCATACGCCGACACCAATGCCGCCATCAGTGCCATCAATCAAGCCAACATCAACTACTTCTTCCTGAAGCCCTGGGACCCGCCTGCGGAGCACCTTTATCCGCAACTGGATGACTTGCTCGACGACTGGCAGGCTTCCTATCGCCCGGTATTCGAGGGAATCCGGGTACTGGGCACGCGCTGGTCGCCCCGGTCCTATGAGCTGCGGGATTTTCTGGCACGCAACCACGTTCCCTATCAGTGGATCGACGTTGAGCTCTCCGCCAACGACCTGGAAACCAAACGCCTCCTGGAGGCGCTCGGGCCGGAGGCCGCTAACCTACCGGTCGTGCTCTTCCCGGACGGAACCAGGCTTTTGGAGAGCGTACCGGCGGACGTTGCACAGAAAATTGGGTTGCGCACACGGGCGCAAACCAGCTTCTATGATTTGGCGATCGTCGGTGGAGGGCCGGCTGGCCTGGCGGCTGCCGTCTATGGCGCGTCCGAAGGCTTGCACACCGTCATGATTGAGCGGGAAGCGCCGGGCGGTCAGGCAGGAATGAGCTCGCGCATCGAGAACTATCTGGGATTTCCCAACGGCCTCAGTGGCGGCGACCTGGCCCGGCGTGCCGTGGTGCAGGCCCAGCGTTTCGGAGTGGAGATTCTGGCCCCGCAGGAAGCCGTCGCCGTCCGCACCGAAGGCTCGTACCGGATCGTCAAGCTGGCAGACGGCAACGAGATCTCCTGCCACGCCTTGATGATCGCAACCGGAGTGCAATGGCGCCGCCTCAAGGCACCGGGAGTCGACAGGTTGCAGGGAGCGGGCGTGTACTACGGCGGCGGCGCGACCGAGGCGCTCTCCTGCAAAGGCGAAATCGTCTACGTGGTGGGCGGCGCCAACTCCGCGGGCCAGGCGGCGATGAACTTCGCCAAGTACGCTGAGCGCGTCGTCATGCTGGTGCGGGGCAGCACCGTCGCCAGCACCATGTCGCAGTATCTGATCGACCAGATCACGCAGACGCCCAATATTCAGATCTGGACTCATGCCAGCGTTGCCGAAGTGCATGGCGAGACTCACCTGGAAGAGATATCGGTCCATTGTCTTGACACCGGCAGGATCGAGCGCGTGCCGGGGAGCGCGATGTTCATCTTTATCGGCGCGCTTCCGCGAACAGACTGGCTGGCGGGTGCAGTCGAACGAGACGATCGCGGTTTCATCCTCACCGGCCCCGATCTCATCCGCGACGGCCAAAGGCCAAAGGGATGGCCGCTCGAAAGAGATCCTTTCCTGCTCGAGACCAACGTGCCCGGTCTTTTTGCCGTGGGCGACGTGCGCCATGGTTCCGTCAAGCGCGTGGCTTCGGGAGTCGGGGAAGGATCTGTGGCGGTGCAGTTCATCCATCAATATTTGAGCAAGGTGTAGATGGTCGAGCCAGCAGAGTTGCGTCGCGTCCCGGTATTCGCCGATCTGCCGGACGATCAGATCGCCTGGTTTCTCAGTCAGTCGGAGGAGGTGCGAGTCAAGGCAGGCGATATCTATGTGCGCCAGGGTGATCCTGCGGACGCCATGTATGTGGTCCTCCAGGGAGAGTTGCAGGCGCGGGGCGAGCGGGGAGGCGAAACCTTCGTATTCTCGATGAAGCCGGGCGACGTAACTGGAGCCTTGCCATTTTCGAGAATGAAGCAATTCACGGTCACGGGGCGGGCCGAGTCGGCGGCTCGCCTGCTGCGATTCTCTGCGGCGCTGTTTCCGGAACTGGTGCAGAAAATGCCGGTACTGGCCCAGCGCCTCGTCGGCATAATGTCCGACAGGATCCGCGAATTCACTCGCGTAGAACAGCAGCGAGACCGGCTGGCGGCACTGGGAAAGCTTTCGGCGGGTCTTGCCCATGAGCTGAATAATCCGGCGTCCGCCGCCAAGCGCGCGGCCAGCCAGCTGCGCGGCATGCTTTATCGAATCCGGGATGCAAGCCACGAGCTGGGAAGACGTGAGCTCACGCCTGCGCAGAAGTCGGAGATTGAGAAGCTGGAAGCTTCGCTCATCGCGCGAGACGATCCGCCCCTCGACGCGCTGGCCGTCAGCGATCTGGAAGAGCAGATCGATTCCCTGCTGCGCAGCCACGGACAGACCGGCTTGTGGCAACTGGCCGCCGGCCTTGCCGGAAAGGGCATCCAGACGGCGGTAGTGGAATCGCTGTTTGCCAGCCTGGGTACGGAGACTGCACGGGCCGCCCTGGAGCGGATTGCCGCCCTGCTGGAGGTGGCGAGTTTACTGAACGAGATCGAGAGCAGCACGTCGCGAATCTCGGATCTGGTCTGTGCGATCAAGGAATACACGTTTATGGACCAGGCGCCGGTGCAGAACGTGGATGTTGTGAAGAGCCTGGAGACGACGCTTACGATCCTGAACCATAAGCTCAAAAAGGGGGTTGTGGTGCGGCGCGACTACCAGCGCGTTCCCCTGCTGGTGAACTCATTCGGAAGCGAACTCAACCAGGTTTGGACCAATATTATCGACAATGCCATCGACGCCATGGGCGGCAAAGGCGAGTTGCGCGTCCGAACCTATCGCGACGACGGCTGTGTGGTGGTCGAGATCGGCGATAACGGTCCCGGGATTTCTCCCGAGGTAGAGCCGCACATTTTTGAACCTTTCTTCACCACCAAGGGCGTTGGCGAAGGCACGGGCCTGGGACTGGATACCGTTCAACGAATCGTAAGGAAGCATAAGGGCAATATTCAGGTCATTTCAAAGGACGGGGACACACGTTTTCAGGTATGGCTGCCGTTGGCGGGAGCCGGGGAGGGTCGCTCGTGACCGCCTCCCCTGTTCCACGTCTCGCGCCAGGTGGACCGGGAATTGAACCTCGGTGGACCCGCGGCGCCAAAGTGGCGGTTGGCACAGCCTATTCAGTTTCCAGTCGCGTTTGGTACACGCTCGACTACGGGTGTGTCACCGAGGTTTATTACCCCACGATCGATTCGCCGCAAATCCGCGACCTGCAATTCCTGGTCACCGACGGCGAGAGTTTTTTTCACGACGAGCGCAGGAACTTTGTGGGGCAGATCGATTGCATTTCAGAAGCAGCTCTCGGCTTTGAAGTCGTCAAGCGAGAGAAGGAAGGCCGCTACAGCATCCACAAAACCATCCTTGGCGACCCGCATCAGAACTGCCTTCTGGTTCGCACCCGGCTGGAAGCACCTCCGGAACTGCTGGCGAAACTGCGG
>Ga0335069_10013301_pt1 | contig 11558 bp, 10 predicted proteins | sample Lox_Sample_11_FD_206714 | JGI IMG/M metagenome (GOLD analysis project Ga0335069, IMG submission 206714) | Soil microbial communities from Loxahatchee National Wildlife Refuge, Florida, United States - Lox_Sample_1.1 | ecosystem: Environmental > Terrestrial > Soil > Wetlands | place: USA...
CTCCGTCGAACCGCTTCACGCCGAGGAACTTCGGCTTGGAGTCGCGGCCGTTCTTCGAGGAGCCAAGACCCTTCTTGTGGGCCATTAGGTGTCCGTCTCCTTCTTCGGTGCGGGCTTGCGCGCCGGTGCCTTCGGCTTGGCCGCGGCGGCGGGCTTCGGCTTCGCCGCGGCAGCCGGCTTTGCGGCGGCCGCAGGCTTGGGCTTCGCGGGCGCCTTGGGCTTCGGGGCTGCGGCCGGCTTCGGCTTGGCTGCGGCGGCGGGCTTGGGCTTCGCGGGCGCCTTCGGCTTCTCCTCGGCGACTGCTGGAGCCTTCGGCTTCGGCGCGGCCTTGGGCTTCGGCGCCGCGGCCGGCTTCGGTGTCGCGGCGGCCGCCGGCTTCTCCTCGACGACCGCGACGGGCTCGGGCTGCGCCTTCGCAGCGGCGGCCTTCACGGAGATCGACTGGACCTCGATCTTCGAGAGGCGGCTGCGGTAGCCGGTGTGGCGCTTGTAGCCGTTCTTCGGGCGGTACTTGCCGATGCGGATCTTCTCGCCGAGGACGTGCTCGACCACCTTCACGGTGACGGTCGCGCCCTTCGCGTCGAAGTCCGCGTTGCCATCGCCGCCGAGCATCAGGATCTGGGGATGGAACGTCTTCCCCGGCTCGGTCGGGACCCGGTCCACGAGCAGCCATTCGCCCTCGCGGACGCGGTGCTGCTTTCCTCCGAGTGAGATGATCGCGTAGCTCAAAGTCGTCCTGGTCGTAAGCGTGGAAAACGCGGGCATAGGCCCGCGGCGAAGGCGAAGTGTAGCGATTCGCCGCCTATTCCGTCGGGCCTGGCCTCAGGTCATCCTCCCACTGGGACATGGGAACGTAGCCCCAGTCGCCGCCTGCCGGCTCGGCGACGGGCTCCGGCTCCGGCTCGCTTGTGCTCATGAGCACAACAGGTTCCGGCTCGGGCTCGTGTGCGGCCTCGGGCTCGGCGTCGGGCTCGGCGCTGGGATCGCCGTTGGTCTCGGCCTTCGCCGCGGCGGTGGCGGGGCGCTTACGGCCTCGGCCGCCGCGCGAGCCTCGCCGCGTCTTCTTCTTCGGCGGGGCGGCGGCAGCGTCGCCGTCGGGCGCGGGCTCGCCGTTGAGCTCGGCCTCGACGACCGGCTCCTCGGCGGCGGGAAGCTCGATCCGCGCCTCCGCCTCGACGGGCTCGGCCGCGCCGTTGCCGGCGGCGACCGAAGCCTTCTTCGTTCGGCCTCGACCGCCGCGCGAGCCGCGGCGGGTCTTCTTCTTCGGCGGCGCGGCAGGCGGCTCGCCCTCGGCCTCTGCCCCTGCCGCCACCTCGCCCTCGGCGACCGGCTCGGCCGCCTCCGTCTTCGCGGGCGCCTCCTCGAGGTCGCGCGCGGGAACGTGGATCCGCGGGCCGGCGGGAGCCTCGGCCTCGTCCGCTGCGGCCGCCTCCGCGCCGGCAGCAGCCGGGGTCGGACGCTTGCGGCCGCGGCCGCCGCGGGTGCCGCGGCGGCTGCGCTTCTTCGCCGCTGCGACCTCGCCGTCGGCGGCCTCCTCGGCCTCGGGCTCGGCCTCACCGGGCTCGAGCTCGTCGAGCCCCTCGACCTCCTCGGCCTCGACGTCGACGTCGACGACCTCACCCTCGGCGGCCTTGCGGGCGCGCGGGGCGCGGGTCGGCTTCTCGGCCTCGGCCTCGGCCGTCAGCGGGCCCGGCGGGAGCGCGGGCGCGTCCAGCCGGGTCGCGTAGGCGGCCTGCTCGAGAGCGCGCGCGATCCGCACCTTGACCTTCTTGCCGACGAGCTTCGCCGCGTCGGCGACACAGACCTCGTAGGAGCCGATCTTGCCGACCGCGGCGGTCGGGTCGTGCCGGTCGATCTCGACGAGCTTCAGCTCGACCTCGGCGCCCTCCTCGAGCGGCGGCTTCGGCGCGAGCTGGGCGACCGATCCCTCCGCGAGCACGAGGAAGTGGTCGAGGTGCGTGTCCTCCTTGGCCGTGATGAAGAACCGGCGCTTGGTCGTCGCCTCGATCTCGGCGAGGCGCGAGGCGCCCGGGCCGATCAGGATGCTCGCGACCTTCGCGCTGAGCTCGACCTTGTAGGACTGCGTGCGGGAGCCGGCGGCGAGCGCGCGCAGCTTCCGCTCGGCGTCCACGGCGGCGGAGGTCTCCGAGAGGACGATCCCGTCGCCGCCGCAGGTCGGGCACTTCTTCGTCAGGATCTCGCGGGGGCCGTCCGTGACGTTCTGCCGCGTCATCTCGACGAGGCCGAGCGGCGAGATCTCGACGACGTACGTCTTCGTCCGGTCCCGCTCGAGCTCGGCGGCGAGCGCCTGCTCGACCGTCGCGCGGTTCTGCGGGCTCGCCATGTCGATGAAGTCGATCACGATGATCCCGCCGATGTCCCTGAGACGGAGCTGGCGGACGACCTCCTTCACGGCCTCGAGGTTGTTCTTCGTGATCGTGTCCTCGAGCCCCCTGCCCGAGGTCTTCGAGCGCGAGCCGACGAAGCGGCCGGTGTTCACGTCCACGACCGTGAAGGCCTCCGCGTAGTCGAAGATCAGGTAACCGCCCGACGGGAGATCGACCCGGCGGCTCAGCGTCGAGCGGATCTCCGCGTCGACGCCGGATGCCTCCATCAGCGGCGTCTTCTCCTTGTAGCGGATCACCCGCTCGACCATGTGCGGGGAGGTCTTCTTCAGGTAGCCGACGATGCGCTTGTAGGTGCGGTCGTCGTCGACGGTCGCCTTCTCGAAGTCGCCGGTGAAGAGGTCGCGCACGACGCGGAGCGGCAGCTCGGCCTCCTGGTAGACGAGCTCGGGCGAGCGCGCGGTCTTGGCGCGCGCCTGGATCGTCTTCCAGAGCCGCTGCAGGAAGACCAGGTCGCGCTCGATGTCCTCGGCCGAGGCTCCCTCGGCGGCGGTACGGACGATCACGCCGCCCTTCGAGACGTCGAGCTTCTTGATGATCTCCTTCAGCCGGGTGCGCTCGTCGTCGGGAAGGCGTCGCGAGACGCCGAGGCCCTCTCCCTGTGGGACGAACACCACGAAGCGGCCGGGCAGCGAGATCTCGGTGGTGAGCCGCGCGCCCTTCGTCTTCATCGGGTCCTTGACCGCCTGCACGAGCAGCTCCTGGCCGCGCGCGATCAGGTCCTGGATCTTCTTGCCGTGCCGCTTGCCCTCGAGCTCGGGCACGACGATCTCGTCGACGTAGAGGAAGCCGTTCTTCTCGAGGCCGATCTCGACGAACGCGGCCTCCATCCCCGGCAGGACGTTGTCGACGGTGCCGAGGTAGATGTTGCCGGCGATCGAGCGCCGCTCGGGCCGCTCGAGGTAGACCTCGGCGACCCGGTCGTCCTCGAGCACCGCGACGCGCTGCTCCCCGACGTCGACCGAGACGAGAAGCTCGCGCTTGGCCGCCGGCAGCGGGGCACGCTTGGGCGGCTGGCGGCGGCGCGTGGCCGCGCGCGCCGACCCTTGCGACTGGCGCCGCTCGGACGCCTGGGACTGGGTGCGCCGCTCGGACGACTTGCGCTCGGGCGCCTTCTTCTCGCCGGCGGGCGTCTCGGCGACGGCCGTCGCAGTGTCGCCGGCGGGCTTCTTGCGGCCGCGCCCGCCGCGGCTACCGCGTCTGCGCTTCGCTGCTGCTGACGTTGCTGTCTGCTCCCCCGCCGCTGCGGCGGGAGGAGCCTTGGCGACCGCTACTTCGAGCGGTGCCGGTGTGGGCGGAGCGGGCTCAGACGGCCGCTCCTGGGTCGTTTGCTTGCGTCGAAACCAAGGCAGGGGCAACGAAAACTCCTTCATGAGCGCGCGCACGGCCGAGACCGGAGTGCTCCGGGCGGCGCGCGCGCTGCTGGTTGTGGGTGAAAGCTGTTGGCATAGGCCTCTCCTCAAGGCTAGCAGGAGTGCCGTCCGACGCCGGTCCTACGATCCGCAAAACCGTCGACTGAGGGGGTGACCATGCCGACGAAACGCGAAGCGGAAGAGCTGCTCATGATCGAGGAAGCGGACGCCTGGTTCGAGTATCTCGAGGCGACCCGCGGGCAGACGGCAACTCGGTACGGCGAGGTCGAGCCGTGGGCCTGGGCGCGCCTGATGCAGCGCCAGCGGGCGATCAAGGCCCGCCGCGCCAAGCTCCGTCCGGCGGCCGCCTGATGGCGAGCTGGGCGATGCGGCCCGAGCCGGTGCGGACGCCGAGCGTCCGCGGCAGAATGCTCCGCCGGGCACGGGTGTTCCGGCGCCGACGGCGCCGCTACTAGGAGCGAGCTTCGTAGACGCGCACGGCGGCCTCGCCGAGGGCACGGGTGCCGGTGTAGGCGACGCCGCCCTTCACCGCCCAGCCGAGCCCGGGCACGAGGCCGGCGAACGAGCGGGCCACGGTGCGGAAGCCGAGCGCGGCGCCGACGATGCCGAGCGCCTCGGGCATCCGCGCAGGCCCGACCTCCAGGCCGTGCGCGGCCGCGATCCGCAGCACCAGGCGGAGCTGGTTGACCGTGAGCACGGGGAGGTCGACGCCGGGGACGAACACCGCGGCGCCGATCATCCCGTTCTGGAGCGAGGCGGTGCGGATGAGCGCCTCGCAGACCGCCGAACGCAGGACGGGAAGGCGCGCCGCGAGCGGGAGGCCGCCGGCCGCGCGCCGGACGAGCACGTCCGCCATCTCGTCGATCGGAAATCCCTTCCCGGGCTCGACGACGACGATGTCCTGCGCGAGGACGTGCGGGACGTACGAGCGGTCCCGCGCGAGCACGACGATCGGCACGCCGGCCTTCTTGGCGGCCTTCAGCGCCCGCGCATCGTCGTCGGTGACCGCCCCGCCGAGCACGTGGACGTAGGCGGCGGCTCCCTCCGCCCCCGCCAGGGTGACGGCGGTCTCGTCGCCGCCGGCTACGAGCTCCTTGCGAAGCTGTGCCGCGAGGGCGCCGCCGACCGCGAGCGGCCGCCGGTCCCTGTTCGCCCTCGCGACCGCGCCGAACTCCCGCGCCATCACCATCGGCCTGAGCGGCCACTGCTTGAGGCCGGTCAGCGCCGCACTCCCCTTCCGCGGGCGTAGATCGCCAGCAGGACGCCGATCGCGGCGAGGTTCGCGATCATCGACGAGCCGCCGACGCTCACGAACGGCAGCGGGATCCCGGTGATCGGTGCGATCCCCATCGTCATCCCGACGTTGACGAACACCTCGAACAGCATCATCGCGACGATCGCCCCCGCCACGATCGCGGAGAACGCGTCACGCGCGAGCGTGACGATCCGCAGCCCTCGCCAGACCACGAGCAGGTAGAGCAACAGCAGCACCGAGGCGCCGAGGAAGCCGCGCTGCTCGGCGAGCGAGGCGAAGGCGAAGTCGGTCGCGTGCTCGGGCAGGTAGTCGAGGTTCGTCTGCGTCGCTCCCGCGACGCCGCGGCCCTTGACGCCGCCGGCGCCGACCGCAGTGATCGACTGGTTCACGTTGTACGTCGAGCCGGACGGATCCTTCGACGGGTTCGTGAACCCGATCAGGCGGTCGAGCTGGTACGGCTTGAGCACGTGGATGCCCGCCGCGGGCAGGAACCAGAGGATCGAGAGGGCGCCGATCAGCACGACCGCGCCGATCGCGGCCAGCTGGATCCAGCGGGTGCCGGCGATGAACAGCACCGCGAGCAGGGCCACGCCGTACACGAGTGCCGTGCCGAAGTCCGGCTGCAGGAAGACGAGGCCGATCGGGACGAGCGCGAGCCCGATCGCGGAGAGCGTCACCGACAGGTCCCCGGCCGCCACCCGCTTGTACCGGTCGGCGAGGAAGGCGGCGAGGAACAGGACGAGCAGCAGCTTCCCGAACTCGGACGGCTGGAACCGGAACGGCCCCAGGTCGAGCCAGCGGCGCGAGCCTCGCGTGACCGGCCCGGCGAGGAAGACGAAGGCGACGAGCCCGACGGCGGCGGCGTAGAGCAGCCGCGAGTAGCGGTGGTAGACGCCCGGGTCGATCAGCGCGGCCACGACCAGCGCCGCGAGCCCGACCCCGACGAAGCTCACCTGCCGGACGACGTAGTAGTTCGGGTTGCCGGCCACGTCGTGCTGTGTGATCCCGGCGATCGCCCAGAGGCCGTACCCGACGATCGCCGCGACCGCGGTGAGGAGCACCCAGTCGACGCGCCTCGCCAGCGAGGAGGCCTCGACCTCGACCCGGCGGGCACGGCGGCGGGCGCGGCTCTGCGTGGTTGTGTAGTCGACGGCCATGGCTTAGTCGCTCCTGATCACGCCGAGCTTCGCGGTCTTGACGCCGAAGTACTGCTCGAACACCTTCAGCGCCGCGGGCGCCGCGGCGGTGCCGCCGTGGCCGCCGTTCTCGATCAGCGCGCAGACGACGAGCGGCGGCTTGCCGCGCACGGTCTGGCCGTCCGCGGAGCCGTAGCCGCACCACCACGACTGGTTCTGCAGGCCGGTGTACGAGCCGATGTGGACGACCTTCTCGGCCGTTCCGGTCTTCCCCGCGATCCGGACCGGGAAGCTGCCGAAGATCGCGGAGGAGGTGCCGATGTTCGCGTGCGTCGCCTCGAAGAGCCCGTCGCGCACCACCGCCAGCGCAGCCGGATCGACGCCGCTCGGCTGGGTCACGCCGGTGTAGGAGCGCAGGACGCGGCCGGGGCCGGCGCTCGAGCCGCCCTGCTCGACGTCCATCAGCACGTGCGGGGTGACGAGCCGGCCGCCGTTCGCGATCAGCGAGTAGAAGCGCGCCATCTGCAGCGGCGTCACGAGGAGGTCCTTCTGGCCGATCGCGAGCTGGATCGAGTCGCCGGGCTTCCAGAGGCGGTCGATCTGCCAACAGCACGGGTCGGTCTTCTTCGTGAACGTCTGCTGGCGCCACTCGGGCGTCGGCAGCAAGCCGGCCGTCTCCGGGCCGACGTCGACGCCGGTGGTCTGGCCGAAGCCGAAGCGCGCCGCCCACAGCTGGAGCGGGTGGCCGCGCTCGGGCGGCAGGCTGTAGAAGTCCTCGCCGACCCGGTAGAAGTAGGTGTCGCAGGACGCGGCGAGCGCGGTCGGGAGCGTCATCAGCGAGTTCGCGTACGGGTCCCAGTTGTGGAAGACCTGCCCGTGCGACTTGTAGCTGCCGGTGCACGGCAGCGACGAGTACGGCGAGAGCAGGTGCTCCTGCATCGCAGCGAGCGCCGTCACGGGCTTGAACACGGAGCCCGGCGGGTAGCCGCCCGCGACGGCGCGGTTCAGCGACGGGAAGTTCTTCGCCTCCGCCGTGCCGGGCGTGAGGCCGGCGTTCGCGAGCGCCTTCAGGCCGACCCGGCCGACGTAGACGCTCGGGTTGTAGGTCGGGTACGAGGCCATCGCGAGGATCGAGCCGTCGCGCGGGTCCATCGCGACAATCGCGCCGCCGTCGGCGGCCCACTGGCCCGAGACCTTGATCCCGTACACGATCGCCTGCTCGGCGGCGGACTGCAGCTTTGCGTCCAGGGTGAGCCGGAGCACGTTGCCGGCGCGCGGCGGCTGGGTGAGCGTGAGGTCGCTGCGCGGGCGGCCGAGCGAGTCGACCCGGAGCTTGGCCTGCCCGGCGACTCCGCGCAGGAGCGTGTCGTAGCTCGCCTCGACCCCGGCCTGGCCGATCGTGTCGCCCGGCCGGTAGCCCAGCTTCGCGTCGGCCTTCAGCTGCTGCGCCGAGATCTCCCCGGTGTAGCCGACGAGCTGCGCTGCGAGGGAGCCGTACGGATACTTGCGCAGGTAGGTCTGGGAGATCTGCACCCCGGGGAAGTCGTCCTGGTGCTCGTAGAGGTAGGCGACCTGGTCCTCGGTCACCCCCTGCTTGACGATCACCGGCGTGAGCGGGTCGCCGCCGCGCTGGTCGATCTCGGAGGCGACCTGGGCGAGCGGGAACGACACGATCCGCTCGAGCCGGTGCAGAAGCCGGTAGCGGCCCTGCTTGGGAAGGTCGGCGGGCCAGATCTGGATCTCGGTGCCGGCCTTGTTCGTGACGAGCGTGCGCCCGTAGCGGTCGAGGATGGGCCCACGCGGTGCCTGCACCCGCACGGTGCGCAGCTGGTTGTTCTGCGCCGTGCGCAGGTACTGGGAGCCCGAGAGCACCTGCAGCGCCCAGAGCCGCAGGAAGAGGATCGCGAAGATCCCGAGCGCGAGCATCCCGAGGATCGCGACCCGCAGCGCCAGCTTCGGCGTGACGCGGAACGGCTCCTCGACGTTCGGGCTCGGCGGCAGGAACCGGCCGGGGGTGGTGCTAGCCAAGGAGCGACACCTCCCCCGAGCGCTCGGCGCTCCAGTCGCGCGGCGGCAGCAGCCGGCGGGTGAGCGCGTAGACCGGCGCCGTGAGCAGGAGGTTGAAGATCAGCCCCGGCACGAGCGCGTCCACGAGCACGACCCGCGCCGAGACGGCGTCGCCGAGCATGAAGTGGAGGCCGAGCGCGCCGAGCGCGTAGAGGACCGTGACCACCGCCACCGAGACGTACGGCGCATGGCCACGGTCGCGGCCGGTCGTCTCCCCGTACCGGCCGATCCAGTACGCGCCGACCGTGAGCAGGAGCGAGGTCAGCCCGAGCGTGCCGAGGGTCGCCGTGTCGAGCACCAGCCCTGCGAAGAAGCCGCAGACGGCGCCGAAGAGGGCGCCGCGGAGGAGCGCGATCGAGAGCAGCGTGACGAGGAGCAGGTTCGGCGAGGCGCCAAACACCGAGATCGACTGCATGATCGAGACCTGCACGATCGCCGCCGCGAAGAGCAGCACGCCCGCCTTGACCGCGTCGAGCGTCATGGGAGGTGCGGGACGGGCTTGCGGCTGGCGAGGACGGTGACCGCGTCGAGCTGCCCGAGGTCGACGAACGGCTGCACCTGGATCTGCTTGTAGAGGTCGGTGTCGCTCTGGCCGACGCTCGTCACGCGGCCGATCGAGATCCCGACGGGGTACGAGGACGGAAGGCGGCTGCCGAGCTGCGAGCCGGCGGTGACGACCGTGTCGCCGACCTGCACGACCTGGTCTTTCGGCACCCGGTCGAGGATCAGCGAGCCGGTGCCCTGGCCGTGGCGGAGGATCCCGAAGGCGCCGCTGCCGAGATCCTTCGCGGCGACCGCGAACGAGGCGTCGGTCAGCAGCGTGACGAGCGAGGCGCGGGAGGCGCGCAGCGTCACCTGGCCGACGAGGCCGTCGTTCGTGACGACCGGCGCGCTGGCCGGCACGCCGTTCGCCGACCCGGCCGAGATCACGATCTGCTGCTCGAACTCTCCCGGCGGCTGCGCGATCACGCGCGCGTTCACGGGGTAGTAGTCCTGAGGGAACCGCGGGCTGTCGACGTAGTTGAGCTCCGCCCGCAAATGCGCGTTCTCCTGCAGCGCGGTCTGATTCTGGATCAGCTGCTGGCGGAGCTGGTCGACCTCGGCACGCAGCTTCCCGTTCTCGGACTTCGCGTCGACGAGCCCCCTGCCGTAGTTGTAGGCGTCACGGAACGGCCTCGCGACGCGCTCGGCGCCGACCTCGAACGGGCGCAGCACGGTCGCACCGGCGCTCTGCGCGCCGTGGAGCACGCCTCCCTGGGCCTCGCGGAAATAGACGGTGATCAGCGCCAGCGAGGCGAGCACGAGCACCCCGACCACGAGGCGCCGCTTGAGCGGGCCGTTCCCACGGGAGGATGGATTCTGGGCGGTGGGGCGCTGAGCGGGCGATCCCAGCACCGCCACGCGTGCTGAGCGGTTGCGAGGCACGGACGCCCAAGGGTACCGCGAGATCCGGCGGGCTGTCGCTGGTAGCGGTTAGTAGCGGTGGCGGCCGTTGCGAGAACGAGCCTTGTTCGAGCGGTGGATCGCCTCGAACTCCTCGAGGCTGCGGCCCGAGCCGACCGCGACGCAGGTGAGCGGCGACTCGGCCAGATGGACGGGCATCTGGGTCTCGTGGCGGAGCCGCTCGTCGAGCCCGGTGAGCAGCGCGCCGCCGCCGGCGAGCACGATCCCGCGGTCCATGATGTCGGCCGCGAGCTCCGGCGGCGTCTTGTCGAGAGTCGACTTGATCGCGTCGATGATCTGGATCACCGGGTCGTCGAGCGCGCGGCGGACCTCCTCGGAGGAGAGGATCACGGTCTTCGGCAGGCCCGTGAGCATGTCGCGGCCCCTGACCTCGGCCTGCACCTCCTCGCGCATGTCGAACGCGGAGCCGACCTCGAGCTTGATCTCCTCCGCGGTCTGCTGGCCGACGAGGAGCTTGTACTCGCGCTTGATGTGGTTGACGATCGCCTCGTCCATCTCGTCGCCGCCGACGCGGAGGGACTGGGAGACGACGATCCCGCCGAGGCTGATCACCGCCACCTCGGTCGTGCCGCCGCCGATGTCGACGATCATGTTCCCGGTCGGCTCGGCGACGGGGAGGCCGGCGCCGATCGCGGCGGCCATCGGCTCCTCGATCAGGTAGGCCTGGCGCGCGCCGGCCGAGAGCGTGGCCTCCTCGACCGCGCGCTTCTCGACGCCGGTGACGCCGCTCGGCACGCAGACGACGACGCGCGGGTGCGCGAAGCGGTGCTGGTGGACCTTCTGGATGAAGTGGCGAAGCATCTGCTCGGTGACGTCGAAGTCGGCGATCACGCCGTCCTTGAGCGGGCGGATCGCAGAGATCGTCCCGGGCGTGCGGCCGAGCATCCGCTTCGCCTCGACGCCGACGGCGTGCACCTCGCCGGTGCGCTGGTCGATCGCGACGACGGACGGCTCGGAGAGCACGATCCCGCGGCCGCGGACGTAGACGAGCGTGTTGGCGGTGCCGAGGTCGACGGCCATGTCGCGGCCGCCGAAGCCGGTCATGGAGGTGAAAAGGCCCATGGCGCCGACCGAGTGTAGCTTCCATTGGGGTCAGGCACCGGGACCTGTCACAAAAGGCTGAAGGAAGCGTTTCAAGTCATGCGCGACTCCGCCGGCGTGCACCGGCATCGCCTACCTTCGATCCATGGCGAGACCTGCACGCGTCGCACCTCCGGGCGGCGTCTTCCACATCACCGCACGCGGGAACCGCCGGCAGGAGATCTTCCTCGACGATCGAGATCGGCAGCGCTTCCTCGAGTTGCTCGGCAACACCGTTTCTCGCCACGCCTGGCAGTGCCATGGCTACTGCCTGATGCCGAACCATTTTCACCTCATGGTCCAGACGATCGAGGGGGACATCTCGAAGGGGATGCGTGGGCTCAACGGCGTGTACGCGCAGTGGTTCAACCGGAGACACGGCTACGACGGGCACCTCTTTCAGAGCCGATTCCACTCCGTCCTGCTCCGAAGCAACTGGCACCTGCTGGAGCTCTCGCGATACATCGTCTTGAACCCGGTACGAGCGCACTTATGCCGCGACCCGGTGGACTGGCGATGGAGCAGTTACCGGGCGTCCATGGCGCTCGTGCCGTGCCCCGCGTTCCTGACACTCGACTGGCTGCTCGGGCAGTTCGGCGTCGACGCCGAGAGTGCCCGGACAGCGTTTCGGCGCTTCGTCGGCGAAGCGCTCATAGCCTGACCAAGTCGGACCGGTCCGAGTGCCTGACCCCAGGACGGCGTCAGCGTGGCCACGGCTCTAGCCGAATCCGTACTGCCCGGGGAACCGCTCCGCGAGCAGGCGCACCAGCAGGGCTCC
>Ga0335069_10013303_pt1 | contig 11556 bp, 3 predicted proteins | sample Lox_Sample_11_FD_206714 | JGI IMG/M metagenome (GOLD analysis project Ga0335069, IMG submission 206714) | Soil microbial communities from Loxahatchee National Wildlife Refuge, Florida, United States - Lox_Sample_1.1 | ecosystem: Environmental > Terrestrial > Soil > Wetlands | place: USA: Florida...
GCGTGTCGTATGTGTATTGCGATTGGACGCCGTTCGGATAGGTGACCGTGGCCACGTTGCTGGCCGAGTCATAGGTGTAGGTGGTCGTGTTGTTGCCCGAGAGGCGGTTGTCTGTTACTGCACTCAACCGGCTGAGGTCGTCGTAGGCGAATGACTCTGAGACCCCGTTGGCATTCGACGAGTTGATCGACTCGAGATTCCCGGCCGAGTCGTACGTATAGCTCAGCGTTCCCTCGGGTGTCGCCTTGGTGATCAGACGGTCCATCGAATCGTACGAATTGTTCGTGTTGCCGCTGGCGTCGGTCATCGACTGCCGCTTGCCGGTCGCCGTGTAGAAGAAGCTCACCGTCGTCTCGCCCTGCGTCGCGCAACTCAGCAACCGGTTCAGCGGGTCGCGGCTGTAGGTCGTGGTCACGCCGTTGAAGAACGTGCGTCAGAGGGCGCAAGTCGCGGGTCTCAGCATTCAATCACTTTACCGCCCAGATGGAGTTTTCGCGAGGCGCGACTCGCTTGTGATTCGATCACTCGGCAACACCGAAGAACGCTAGAGGATAGCTATGATTTTTTTGAGGCCGATTTGGAAGGTAAAGTATCCAAATGCTCTCACCAACCTTGTACTCTTCCCAGCAATCGCAGGCCCCTTTGGTTTGAGTGCCGTTTCCCGCCGTAAACTCGTACTCCACTCGAAACTGGGTCTTGTTAGGCTCGCACCTCAGTACCTCCCCTTTGGCGACTTTTCCCACACGCGCCAGCCTCCGGTCCCCAAGGAAAACTACCAGCACTATGCTTCCGATCACCACAGGAACCAGCGAAAATGCTGTTAAGTCAAGCCCCATGAATTCCGACCATTCCCAATCTGCCGGATGATTTACGGTCGGATCTGATGGCAGATAGCGAACGGTGATTTGGTCAAATGAATTGAGGACCAGACGGTAACCCGGCATTTGTTCATCGCCGCGATAGTAGCGCCCATTGACCATGAACGTATAGCGGACAAACGTCGGACCACGGCCTCGATGTGTGGCGATCACTTTGCCGACGACTTCGCGACCATCTCGTCTCAAAGCTGCGCGCTTTTGCATTTGTCCGAAGGCGTCAAAACAACGAACTCCGCACACAGTCCCGCCCAACGCGAAAAGCAGCAATCCTATCATCAGTCCGAGCCATGCATCGTTTGAGTTCAGCTGGACCTTTCGCGGTACCGGCGCAGTGAGCTCGGAAGGATACGCTGGTTCCAAATAGTCCGAACCGTCTGCCTTCCTCTCCATCTCAATGCTCCCCCCCCAATGTTTCGCCCACTCCGGTCACGGCGCATCCGAGCACGCCACCAATCGCGTCGGCATAGAAAACTATGGAGCTTCCTTTCTGATGCTCGGCGTATTCGTTGATATCGGCAATTGCCTGTCTTATGCCTAACGCACAGGCGGCATAGTCTAAATACGTCTTCAACTCCAGATAGAAGGCGCCACCTGGCCAAATGAACGACGACACGCATCCATATGCGGCTGAGGCTATTCCCGTCACTGCCCATGCGTCTAATTCGCTTGACACAGCGGCAAATCCGATACTAGCAGCGCATGCAAATGTGTTCAGGTATACCGTTGCAGGGAGTGCTTTACTCTGCTGAATTGCGTATTCAAAAAGGTCCCGTCCGCTGGGGTCTCTCCAATAAACTGGATTTGCTGCGCCGTAGCTATATTTGTGCAGTGAAAATGGAATTGATGGAAATCCGTCAAATGGATCACGTGACATGAACCGGCCGGTTGCTGGGTTGTAGTATCTGGCGCGGAGATAATACAGGCCGATGTCGGAATCGAACTGCTCCCCGCGGAAGAGGTAGACGTTGGGCGTCGTACCGGTTGAGTTGATCTTGTTGCCGAAGGCATCGAAGTCATACGTGTCGGTCACGGCGCCCGATGTGTCCGTCAGCTTGCGCACACTGCCGCCGCCATCGTAGACATAGAAGCTCGGCGTCCAAGTACTCGAGATCACCTGCCGCTGGCTGATGCGCTGCAGACCGTAGGTGTACTGGCGGGAGACGGCGCTCCCGGTCAGCTCCTCGAAGACCTGCGCGTAGCCGGTCGGGTTCAGATCGTCGACCAGGTAGTGCGTGGTCACGCCGCTCACCGTCTTCGCTATACGGTTGCCGTCGCCGTCGTAGACCATGGTCACCGCGTCCGAATTAATCGAGACAAGCTGGTTCTGCGAGTTGTAGGCGAAGCTCTTGCTGCCGCTCGCCGTCACGTTCCCGTTCTGGTCGTAGGTCTCGGAAGAGAGCCGGTCGTCGGCGTCATAGTTCGATGAGCCGGAATTGACACCGGCGAGGGACGAGAGATCGGAGAGTCGGTTGCCGACCGGATCGAGTGTATAGCCAACCGCGCCGTTTTTGCCCACCGGGTCGGTGGTGACCGTTTCACCGGTCAGCCGGTCGATGCCGTCGTAGGTCCATTGCACGGTGCGGCCGTTTAGCTCCGTCGTCGCCGTGCGGTTGCCGGTTGGACCGTAGCCGTAGGTGTACCCGCTCACCTGCGACGACAGGTCCGTGACTCGGTTCAGCGTGTCGTATGTGAATTGCGATTGGACGCCGTTCGGATAGGTGACCGTGGCCACGTTGCTGGCCGAGTCATAGGTGTAGGTGGTCGTGTTGTTGCCCGAGAGGCGAGCATCGACAACGGTGCTGAGGCGGTTCAGGGTGTCGTATGTGTACGAGATCGAGGCGCCGTTCGCATTCGAGGAAGAGATCGATGCGACGTGGCCCGCCGCATCGTAGGTGTAACTGAGTGTCCCTTCAGGAGTCGCTTTCGTGATGAGCCGGTCCATCGAGTCATAGGAGTAGTTCGTTGTGCCGCTCGCGTCCGTCATTGAGTTACGCTTACCTGTGGGCGTGTAGGTAAAGCTCACCGCAGCCTCGCCCGGCGTCGTGCGGCCGGTGAGGCGGTTGAGCACGTCGTAGCTGTAGGTCGTCGTCACGCCGTTGAAGTGAGTGAGCGAGGTGAGATTCCCATTCTCGTCGTACTGGCGAGTCTCTGTCAATGTCTGGTCGGGCAGCGTCTTTCCGGTTACCTCGCCGAGCAGGTCGAAGCTTGTCGCCGTGGAGTGCTCATTGGCGTCGGTGAGGACGATGGGGTTGCCGTTGGTGTCGTAGCCGACGATGGTGATGTTGTCCAGAGCGTTGGGGCTCGCTGCCTGCACCGTGCTCGTAAGCTGGTTGGCCGCGTCGTAGCTGTATTCGACCACGTTGCCGGCCTGGTCGGTGACCGAAGCCAGGTTGCCGGGGCCGTCGTAGGCGTTGGTTTTGGTGGTCTGGTCGGGATAGATGGTGACGGTGAGCCGCTTGCGCGCGTCGTAGTCGAACTGGGTGGTGTGATTGTTGCCGTCGGTGACCGAGATCCGGTTGCGCGCGTTGTCGTACCCGTAGGTGAAGTTGCCCTTGACGCCCGACATGGCAGTCAAATTGCCCGCCGCGTCGTAGGTATACGTGGTGGTATGGCTGAGCGCATCGGTTTCGGATGTCTTGCGGCCGGCGTTGTCATATCCGTAGGTGGTTGTTGTCGCGTTCGACGTGCCATAGGCCTGCGTGCGCGAGGTCTCGCGACCGGCGAGGTCGTACTGGTGCTTGGTCACGTGATTGGCCTGGTCGGTCTCCGTGATCACATTGCCGCGGAAGTCGTAGGTTTTGTAGGACGCGGTTGCGGGCGACGTCGGATAGTCGGTTTCGATCAACCGGTTCAGAGCGTCGTAGTGGTAGGTGGTCGTGTTGCCGCGTGCGTCGGTGTCGGTGAGCTTGTTGCCGTTGCCGTCGTAGGTGGAGGTGTTGGTGCGGCCGAGCGGCGCGGCGGTCTGCGTGAGGTTGCCGAAGTCGTCGTACGCGTAGTTTGTGGTGGCCTGCGCCGCCGATGTGCCGGAGTTGGGCAGCGGCTGGGTCATCGAGGTCTCCTGACCGAGAAAACCGACTGGCGCGCATGAGTGTTCCTTCAGGAACTGCCTTTAGTCACATGATGTCGAATTCTCCAACGAAATCCCGCGGCCAGATGACTCGCTCCTCGTCCTTGATAGTCTCGACGATAACAGCGCCTTCCAGCAGGTCGTTCTTCCGAAGCACATCGGTTATCTTCTCTCCCACGCTTTGCCCTGGTTTCACGAAGCAGAAGATGTTCATTGTTCCACTACCGATGTCGCCACCATCGCAATAACCTAGATCGGATTCTTCGAGGAACTCACCCAACAAATTCTCAACCGCCACTCGCTTGTCATGGTCGCTGCCGCGTCCGTGCCCATCGATTCGATACTGGACGATGACCCGATTGTCTTCATCGTCTCCGTATTCGTCCAGAGGCGTCGGTTCGATTTCGGACAACGATGTTTCGGAAGCGCGACTCGCAACATCGCCGAGAAACTCCGATTCCACGAGCGATAGTTGACGCTTGAGTTTAGGTTCATCCAATTGAATCTGGTCACGATTGAGACGGTCGAAACAAGTCCAAAGTGCCTTCTCAACGTTTCTCCATAGGAATAGTCGAAACAATTCAAGTGGAACGTCCCAGTCAGCCTCTCGCAAATAGATGCCTGCGTATAAGGCATTATTCTTAAAGGGCTCAAGGCGAACTCCACTTCTTTTGATAGGGCGAAACTGATTTCTGCCGTCGACCGAGACTCCAATACCAATCTTTATCCCCTTCTCATCGTAAGGCCCATGACAATGCTCCCCGAGGAGTTTCCTCAGTCGCCAGATCTCTGAGTCGACTGGCTTGGGAATCTCACCGCCGTATGCCAATGAACACGGAATTGACCAACTGGCAGCCATTGCAATCCCTCCTGTTACAACATACTTTTCCGCGGTGCCTCAATTCCACGCAATGCGTCACAGTTCCGCCCCATCAAACGCTGAGCCTACCATTTGCATCCAGCCCAAGGCTCATTATTCAACGGGCCAGGGTTTCTTTCAACGGCTCCCCTTTCAAGGCCAAGCATATCTGATGCTGGTCCAGTCCATCCTGGAACTGGAACGGCGCGGCCCCCTTCTCCCCCCAAACTGCCGAGATAAGTCTTTGTGTACCTCGTCGCGGGGTTCTGAGAGCTTCCCCACTTCAAGAAATTTCCGAAGCCATCGAATAACTGATATACGGTCCTGGGACGCGGTGAGTTCTTGGAGTTTCCGTGGCATCCGCAACTCTTGTTGTGTACAAGGAAGCCAGTTTCGCCGACGAAGTAGTCGTGGTCTTCGTTGACGGTGAAATTGTACACTGTTTGCGCTTCGGCAAGCGGCCGGATCGCAGTGACCCGACTCCAAGTGCGATCGGCTGTTTGCAGGAGATCGCCCACCCGCAGTTTGCCCGCAGGCACCCAGTCGGCAGTTGCACTGCTCGCCTGTCGGACCCAGAACGGATGAGCGAAGGATGACTCAAGCGGTTTTCGGTCGCCTTCGACTCGGATCTCTTCAACACGGTCCTGATGCGGCTCGACGACGGCTGTAACCTGTTGATACTCGAGCTTGCCACTCTCTCGATTGCGGGCCAGGACCTCATCGCCAGCCTCAATCTTCTCAATCGGCAATTCGCCGTTCTTCGTTTTAACTGGCGTTCCAGCGGCGAAGCATAGCTTGCATCTCGACTTCGATTCCGCGCTGCATTGCCTCGGCTCTGGGATCAACGAGATCAGTGTCTCAGTAAAAGGGTCTTGGACGAAGGCACCTGCAAGCGTAGCAGCAGCAGTGTAGAGACCGCAGGCAACCTGCCGGGCCGCCGCTCTCTCTTCCTCTTCCGCAGCCGTCGATTTCGCTGTATTTATCTCATACTCAACCTCGTCTAAGCCACTCGGATCGACCCAATTCACCGGATTGCTCGCCACATACAGATAGCGGTGCAGAGACTTCGGATCGGAGACGAAACCCGGGAACGGGTCCTGCGAGGTGAACCTGCCCGACTTGGGATTGTAGTAGCGCGCGCGGAGGTAGTAGAGCCCAAGGTCCGGATCGTACTGCTCGCCACGATAGAGGTAGTTGTTCGGCGTGGATCCGCTAGAGGCAAGGGTATTTCCAAATCCGTCGTATTCGTATGTGTCCGTGACGACCCCAGCAATGCTTGAAAGCTGCCGGACGCTGCCCATCCCGTCATACCCGTAGAAACTCGGTGTCCAGGCGTCGTTGTTGAGTTGATCCTCACTGATTCGCTGCAGCCCGTAGGCATAGCGTCGTTGTACCGCGCCGCCGACGAGTTCCTCAGCGACTTGAGGAAGACCAGTCGGATTGAGATCGTCAATCAGATACCGAGTGTTGATGCCACTCACCGTCTTGGCAATGCGGTTGCCTTCGCCATCGTAGTCCAAGGTGACCGCACCGCCGTTCATTGAGATCAGCTCATTCTGCGAATCGTAGCTGAACGATTCCCCAGATGACGTCAACGCATTTCCATTCTGATCGTAGCTCCCCGTCGAAATAAGGTCGTCGCTGTTGAAGTTAAAGTTGCCGGAAGTCACGCCTGCAATCGTTGATGCTGCTGACAGCCGGTTGCCAACCGGATCAAGCGTGTAAGCGACGATTCCGTTCTTGCCGCTTGGAGAAGTCTCGATCAATTCATTCGTTAGCCGGTAGAGACCGTCATACGTCCAATCGACAGTCCGGCCAGTACCCTCTTGCGCGCTGAGCCTGTTTCCGACTTGATCGCGCAAATACTCGTACGAGCTGACCTGTGAGCCGAAAGAATTCGGTCGATTCAATTCGTCGTAACCAATGGTGCTTTGGAGGCCGTTTGGATAGGTGATCGACACGATGTTGTTTGCCGTATCGTAGCTATAGGTGGTTGTGTTTGAGCCGGACGGGAGTCGGTTGTCAACCACGGTGCTCAACCGGTTCAGGTCGTCATACGTGTAGGACAGAGAGATTCCGTTCGCATTTGATGACAGAACCGAGGCGACGTGTCCCGCCGCATCGTAGGTATAATAAAGCGTTCCTTGTGGCGTTGCCTTGGCGGTAAGCCTATCGAGATTGTCGTAGCTGTAGATGGTTGTTCCACTTCCGTCTGTCATCGTCGACAGTTTGCCTGTCGAGGTGTAAGTGACGTTTACAGCTGGCTCGTTGACTGAGGGGTCTGGGGTGCGGCTCAGGACACGATCTAGGCCGTCATAGGAATAAGTCGTTGTCTTGCCGTTGAACTGCGTCAGCGTAGTCAAGTCGCTATCGAGATCATAGTTCGCACTAATTGTGAGCGAACCATCTGGAAGGGTCTTCGAAAGCGGATCGCCAAATGGGTCCCAAGTAGCTGAACTTGAATGGTCATTCGCGTCCGACCAAAGGACCAGATTCCCATCGTAGTCATATCCGTATGACGTTGTGTTTGCCGGGGCATTGGGGCCATTTACTTGTGTCACCCCCGTGAGTTCGCGGGCAGCGTCGTAGGCGTACAGGATGACGTTACCTGCTTGATCTGTAACTGAGACCAAATCGTTCGCGCCGTCGAATGCAAATATCTTGGTCGTGAGGTCTGGATAGGTTATTCGCGTGATGCGCTTCCGTGAGTCGTATTGGTACTGCGTGGTATGACTGTTTCCGTCCGTTGCCGATATGCGATTACGAACGTTGTCGTATCCATAGGTGAAGTTACCCTTAACACCTGCGATACCTATCACGTCACCCACAGAATCGTAAGTGAAAGTCGTCGAATGCCCGAGGGCGTCGGTTTCACTTATTTTGCGACCGGCCTCATCGTAGGCAAACGTGGTTGTTGAAGGATTGGAAGATCCATAACCTTGCGTCACGGAAATCAGCTGTCCCGAAAGATCGTATTGATTTTTGGTGATATGGCCGGACTGGTCGGTCTCGCTGGTAAGGTTGTTGCGGAAGTCGTAAGTGTACGAAATAGTGGTCGCTGGCTGTGTCGGGAGCGTAATGAGAATGAGCCGGTTCAGGGAATCGTATTGATAGCTCGTGGTGAATCCTCGAGCATCGGTCTCGGAGATTAGATTTCGGTTAGGATCATACTGGTAGCTCGTCGTCCGACCTTCTACTTCTACGACTTCGGTAAGATCCCCGAAGTCGTCATATTGGTAGGTGGTGGTCACGACGGCCAGGTTCTCGCTCGACTCTGCCCGCGGACGCGCAGCTCTCACGGCCCGCTTGCGGCGGATTTCGGAGCTCGGAACCGGCGAAGGAACGGTCTTCGAAAGCTTTTGGCCAAGATCGTTATAGGTATATGTCGTAATCCGGCCAAGAGCATCCATATTGCTCGCCATGTTGCCGTTCGAGTCGTAGGTGAACTGAGAAGCCATCGAGGGCTGAGCGGAGATGTCGTAACCGATGGCGCCCGCCGCGAGCGTGCCGTCGGGATTGAAGAGGAAGCTCGACAGCGTGCCGAGGCTATCGGTGACGCTGAGCGGATTGTAGTTGCCGTCGTAGTTGAACGTACGGACGTTGCCGTCCTCGTCCACCGTCTGCATCGGTTCGCTGTACTGGTTGTAGACTGTGACGCTCGTCGTGTTCGTGCTGGTCGCTGTCGCCGGGTAGGTAGTGGAGGTTTTGTTGCCAAGGTTGTCGTAGGTGTAGGTGGTCGTGTGGCCAAGCGGGTCGGTCGTCGAGGTCAGATTCTCGAAGGCGTCATAGACATTCGTCGTCGTGTGGTTGAGCGGGTCGGTCGAAGAGAGCACGCTACCCAGCGCATCGTGGACGACGGTGGCCGTGCCGATGTTGCCGCTCGCGTCCTGCGGATACGTGATCGAAGTTGTGTTCGTCAGCAGATTGTAGACGTACGCCGTGGTCTCGCCGAAGGCGTCGGTCACCGTGTGCAGGCGGCCGTTCAGCGACAGGCCGTTTGGATCGGTGTCACCGGAACCGTAATAGGCCGTCGTTGGCAGAGCGTTGTTGCGGAAGTCGGTGCCGGACTCGTAGCGATGGTTCGAGTCATAGGAATAGGTGCTCGGCTGAGAAATGGTCGGATACGTGACAGTCTCGAGGTTGCCGCTTGTGTCGTAGCCGTACTGGTAGGCGTTGCCCTGGGGGTCGGTGATCTTAGTGATGCGGCCCTGCGTGTCGCGTACGAAGGGCACCGAGAGGCCGGTGGTGCTGGTGATGCCGTTGGCCGTGATCCAGAGGCCATTGCCGTTTTTGTCGATGATGGACTGGAGGTTGCCGGACGCGCTGATCGTGTAGGCCGTGCCGGTGGGGTCGGTGTAGATGTAGCCCGGCGGCGTGAAGAGGCCCCCACCAAGGCAGACCCAAAGCGATCCGTACGGCAGGACGATGTCGAAGTCGGATGCGCATCCAGGCTGGGTGTCGGTCAGCGTCCCGTGGAGGCCGGGTTCAGGCGAGTAGGCCACGTTGTAGGCGCCGAAGAGAGTGTTGAGCTGAGGCGTCAGATAGAACGTGCGCCGGTTTCCGCCAAGCGTGAAGGTCACGCTCCCCTTCGGATCGACGGAGAGGTTGACGTTCGTGCCGAGCGACCAGCCGTACCCGAAGTCGCCCACCGCATTGGCATTGAGGGTGTCATAGACGCGTTGGATGTTGATCGGCAGCCCCTTCACAGGGATGACGAGATCGGTCACCGTTGACGTGACACGGCCTGGTTTGTAGCTGCCCGTGACGGTGACGAGACTGAGGTCGTACTCCGAGGTGCCGGTCGAGTCGGTCGATTGGAGCTGAATCCAGTAAGAACCGTTCGGCAAAGTTGTGGTATCGAGAGTGCCGATCTGGCCTGAGCCCGTGGTGTTCGAGTTGAGGACGATGGCACTATTGGGATTGTCTGCCGGGTAATAAGTCAGCGTTCCGGACTGGAGTGTTACTCCGGGAGCAAGCGTGATCGGCACGATGCCGCTGACGGCCGAGCCGTACGCCGGGCTGCTGATCCATCCTTGCGAATTGGCTGGTATCGGATTGGGTTCGACGTCCACCGTGAATTGCGCTGAGCCGGTTGAGCTTGAATCGTTGGCGCTCAATTGGAGAACATAGGTGCCGATCTCACTGAAGGCCGCCGTCGCCAATGCATCCGTGGTATTTGCCGTGTTGGGATCGGGCGACTGCGATACGCCCGTGAAGGTAACCGTTCCCGGACCGCTGACCTCGGACCAGGTAAGCACCGGCGTCAAGCCTTGGTTGTCGGTGATCTTCGCGCTGAGCGGAAGCGTGTTCGGCAGCGTGACGGTGTTCTGGTACGAGATGCTGAAGGTCATCGAGCTGCTGCTGCCGTTCGTGGTGCTCGATGGACCATTCCAGGTATTGGACGGATAGGTGTAGGTGACAACATTACGGCCGACCGATTCGGCGATGGTTACGTTATAGGTCCCGGAGTTCGCGTGGTAGTAGTTGAAGCTGGAGTGACCGGTTTGGTCGGAAAGCACGCCCTCCTGGAAGTTGTCGACGCCGGTAACGTAGACCCCGACGTTCGCATTCTGGATCGGGTTGCCGGAGCCATCCTTCGTCACGATCTGATAGGACTGACGATTGCCGACGGTGATGATGCCGGCGATGGTGTCGCCGGTGTCCGGCAGGAGGCTGCTCGGAGGCGAAGGCGGCGTCGGGTATGTTGCCCAGGTCACCGTCGCCTGCCCGGAAACGAGAGTCGGTTCTCCGGCGGGATATGCCTGAGCCTGGATCGTATCGGCTCCTGCGTTCGAGCCTGCGTAGAGGAACGTAGCGGTGCCGTTGGAATCCGTCGTGGCCGAGTACGTTCCCGGATTGGCGCCGGTCACGTCGAAGGCTACGGAGACATTGGGAATAGGCGTGCCGCTTGCGTCCTTCACGATCGCCGAGAAAGTGATGGGTTCACCAGTTGGGTATGCCGACGTCGTCGTGTAGAGCGTCGGGTAATAGGTTCCGTTGAGCTGGTTGACGCCTGTGAGCATGGACGAATTGCCATCGGCGTTGCCGAGCGGATTGCTTGATGAGCCGGCCGAAACGCTGCCGCTCTGATATGCAACCCGCAGAGCGTCGCCCGGATTGAGGCCGGTCGCTGCTATGACGGGATTCGAGCCATCCCCGAGGCTGTATTGAGAATTGTTGTTGAGACCGCCGACGGTCCACTTCCACGGCATGGCTGTGGCTGGGACAGGGAGATTGGTTCCATTGACCGTGACAACGAAGCCCGATCCGCTGTCGTCGGTGTAGTAGTTCGAATCGATTCCGAGCTGGAACTTGGACGCGCCCGCAGGAACGAGAAGCGTCCTCGGTGCAGCCCCGATCGTCACAGCCTGGATAAGGTTCCCCGTACTGTCCGTGAAGGCGCCCATCAGTCCACCGACACCGACTGCGGGTTGCGGAAGCAGGTCCACGCTCGGCCCGGAACCGGCTGTCGATTGGACCCATTGGACATGGAGACTGTTCGAGATGATCTGGTTGCCATCCAATACGGCCTGGGAGACGACGGTGTCGTTTCCGCTGTTCGCGCCCGTATAGGTATAGGAGGCCGTGCCATCGGTATCCGTGGTCGCACTTCCGACCACATTGTTGGCGCCCGAGACGGAGAAGGTCACCCCGATTCCGGATTGTGGAGTTCCGTACTGATCGAGGATTCTCGCGGTGAATGTTTGCGACGTCGCCACTGAGTAGGGCGACTGGCCAACGGCTGAAAGAGC
>Ga0335069_10013304_pt1 | contig 11556 bp, 6 predicted proteins | sample Lox_Sample_11_FD_206714 | JGI IMG/M metagenome (GOLD analysis project Ga0335069, IMG submission 206714) | Soil microbial communities from Loxahatchee National Wildlife Refuge, Florida, United States - Lox_Sample_1.1 | ecosystem: Environmental > Terrestrial > Soil > Wetlands | place: USA: Florida...
GATCTCGCACCACTGGGTAGTCCATTACCCCTATCCCGAGATGCTGGAGCATCCCGTGCGCATCGAGGAAGAGGCGCGCTTCATGGCGAGCTTCGATGCGGATTTCGCGGAGCGTCACCGCATCGCGCTGCAGTGCATTGCGGAACGCTCTGGCCTCGACTACATCGGTTTCGATTGCGCCGAGACGAACGATGGCCGGCTGCTGATTTTCGAGGTCGCCACAGCCATGGTCGTTCACGACATGGACGATCCGAGCCGGTTTCCGTACAAGCAACCCCAGATGAAGCGAGTGTTCGCGGCGTTTTGCGACATGCTGCAACGTGCCGCGCTCACAGCAGCGAATCCATCGAAATAGGCGAAACAACATGCATCGTAATGCGTTGAACTTCTCGGGCGGCCCGGGAGCTCTACCTGAAATCGTTCTCGAACAGGCGCGGCAGGCCATCGAGGCATTGCCTGAAACCGGTATTTCGGTTCTTGGAATGAGCCATCGCTCCGAGTGGTTTCGCGATCTGCTCAAAGAGGCGGAACTGAACCTGCGCAAACTGCTCGGCCTTTCCGACGAATACGCTGTCACCTTCCTGCAGGGAGGCAGCAGCCTGCAGTTCGCAATGGTTCCGATGAACTTTGCCGGCAAGGGCTTTGCGCCGCCGGCCTATGTCACCTCGGGCTACTGGAGTGGCCGGGCGACTGCCGAAGCCGCGAAAGTCTGCGAGCGGCGGGTCGCGTGGGACGGTGCTCGCACTGGCTATCGGAGGCTGCCGGATCTGAACGCGCTCGACGTCGACCCCGCCGCAGCCTATCTCCACTATGTGTCGAACGAGACCGTGGAAGGCTTGCAGTTCCCTGTCCAGGAGCGGCGGACGTCGGTTCCGTTGATCGCGGACATGTCGTCCGACTTTCTGTCTGCGCCGATCCATGCCGACAGATATTCGATGATCTATGCGCACGCACAGAAGAACCTCGGGCCATCGGGCGTCACGGTCGCGATCGTCAACAAGGCCTTGCTCGAGCGGATTCCGGACGGACTGCCGGCCATTCTCGACTTCCGCACGCATATCGAGCACGGCTCCAACTACAACACGCCGCCCGTTTTCGCCATCTATGTCCTGACACTCGTGTCGCGCTGGCTGCTGCATTGCATCGGCGGCCTGGAACCGATGCAGGCGATCAACGAGCGCAAGTCACGGCGTCTTTACGATACGCTGGACGAACTGGGGGACGCGGTAACGATCCACGCAGACAAGCCGTGGCGCTCGACCATGAACGTCGCGTTCACGTTCGGGGATCCCGAGCTTGACGCAGGGTTCGTCGCGTTGGCGAACGAGCGCGGCATGGTGGGCCTGGAAGGGCACCGGTCGATCGGCGGTCTGCGCGTCTCGCTCTACAACGCGGTGACGGAAGAGGCGGTGACGCAGCTGTGCGACACCATCCTGGAATTCGGCCGGGTGCGTGTTTGACTCGCTGACATGTGCGTGGGTGACGAGCCGATACAAGGCGCGAGCGGAAAAGGAATCATGCCGCTGCCGCGCGGGATACACGCAGTTTAAGCGCTGCGAAAAGACGCCGGCACCGTGAATTGACGGAGGTTTGGGCTTCTTTTCGCGGAACCGGCGCGAGCTTGCGGTCGCGCCCTCACTGCTCGTTCGAACAGGCGATTGGTCGGCTTTTCTGGTGGCATCCGGCGATCGTCACCGCAAGCAAGAGGCAGGCCAATCGCCCGATCAGGCGGTCGCGTCGTGCTCGACCGGCTGCGTCACATCGAGGCGGACGGGCGGCAGCCCCGCTGTCCATCGCTCCCACATCAGGCGAAATGCGCGGGACATGGCAGTCGCGACGAGCGCGGGCTGGAAGCCGGCCGAACCTGCACAACGCTCACGCATGCTGTGGCGCAGCGCGGCGAGACGGCCCAGATCGCTCGCCCAGTGGATGCCTTTGGCGACGAAGTCAGCCCTGTCCGATGCGATGAACGTCTCCAGCCCTAAGCTGGACATGATCGCTGCCCCGTCCCGGCCGGGAGTGGTCCGGCCCGGAAGGGTGAGTGTCGGCACGCCCATCCATGCCGCGTGGAACGTCGTTGTGCCCCCCCCATACGGTAATGTGTCGAGGCACACATCGACGTCATGGTGTTGTTCCAGATAGTCTGGCAAGACAGCGCGGGACCGTAACAGCAAGCGGTTGCAGTCGATGCGGTGTTGCGCGAACCAATCGGTAACCATGTCATGCGCCCCGTTTGGCAGCCCTCCCACCAGCATGCGCGCGGTCGGCAGCGCATGCAGGAGTTCCGCCCACAAACCAATGACGTTCGGGCGCAGCTTGTTGAGCCGGTTGAAGCTGCCGAACGTGACGTATCCGTTTGCGAGCGCCGGCAGTTCATTGATCGGGGGAGCGGCATCGGACGGCGTGAACGGCGCGACGACCGGCAAATAGGCGATTTTTTCGGAAAACTGACGCTCGCCCTCGCCAGCCGGCACGAAAAGTGGATCCGCGAAGTAATAGTCGATCGTGCTCAGTCCCGTCGTCGCAGGGTAACCGAGCCAGCTGACCTGGATTGGCGCCGGCTTGCACGCGAAGGTCTGAAGCCGATTGCGTCCGGTATGGCCAGACAGGTCGATCAGGATGTCGATGCCGTCGATTCGGATCTGTTCCGCTAGCGCGGCGTCGCTCATGCGGTACACGGAGGCCCAGCTGTGGAAGTGCGAACGCAGCCGAACGGAGACGTCGTCAACGATTGAATGGTTGTAGTACGCGTACAGTTCCAGGTCCGGAGCCCGCGCCAGGTGCACGAGCAGAGGCTCGAGAAACGAGGCGACCGCATGTTCGAACAAATCCCCCGAGACGAAGCCAACCCGTAAGCTGCGTTGCGGATCCGGCGGGTTGGTGTGGCGCTTGCGCTGCGCACGGAGCTTGTGCTCCACGCGCTCGCCGAAAGCGCGATGCTCGCTGGCCAGGTCGTCCGGATCCACGTTCTCACTGTGGGAGAGGCAGAACAGGAGGTTGCTGCGCGCCACGTCATAGTCGGCGTCGATCGCCAGCGCGCGGCGGAACATGTCCCCGGCGTCGGCGAGTTGCCCTCGCTGCATCTGCGTCAGGCCGAGCATGTTGAGCGTCTTTGCATTACCGGGAGCGAATTCGAGCGAATGCCGAAAGACCGCCTCGGCTTCGTCGAGGCGAGACTGCCAGTACAGGGTCTGGCCGAGCATGTTGTGCGCCAGCGTGTGGTTTGGCTTCAACGCAATCAGGTGCCGGTATTCTTGTTCGGCTTCGGCGATGCGGCCCTGTTCTCGCAGCAATTCCGCGAGCACCAGCACGACTTCGTGATCGTCCGGCTTCAGTTCGATGGCTTGGCGCAAATGGCTGGTGGCTTCGGCTGCCTGACCTTGCGCGCGCAAGGCGAGCCCCAGCATTTTCCAGCCAACCGGATGGTGCGGGTAGCGATCAGCCAGGCGTTGCGCGAAGGAGGCGGCATCGGCGATTCGGCCACTATTGAACAACGCCGCCAGCCGTTTGGTTTCGGTCAATTGCGGCGCGGCCCCTGGCTTGCGTGCCTTCGGGGCGTCGACTGTTTCGGACGATTCCGGTGCCGGGGCCGGCGTTGGTGCCGCCTCGCGATGCGATGTCTCCGGTGCCGGGGCTGCGTGATCGCGCGGCGAGAGTTCGGATGCTCGCTGCAACGGCGTGAGCGCCTGATCGGCGAGTCCTTGCCGCAGGAGCGCCTCGCCCAGCGCCTTCCAGCCGAAACTGAGCGTCGGGAAAATCGCCGTCATCTGCCGGGCAACGGCCTCGGCCTGCTGATGCTGCCCCAGCGTGGACAGCGTGTTCAATGTGGTGATGAACTCGCTTACCAGCGCTTCGGTCTGGTCGGTAGCCAAGGGCGGCGCTGGTGAGGCGTCAGCCGCGGGGGCGGCGATGCCAGATGCGTTCGGCTGCGCCGCAGGTGCGGCGCAGCGCACCTCGGCGGCGCTCGAATCGGGCGGCGGGGCGTCGGCGCAAGCGCTCGCGGCGGCGCGCGCTGACCGCATGGCATCGTCTTTTGCCTGTTGCAACTCGGCCAGCACGTCGAGTGCGCGCACCTCGTCCGCGGCGAGATCGATCAGAAATGCGTTGTGGTGCTGCTTGAGCCAGTCCAGTGACATGTCCCACCAGGCGAGTTGCAGCAACTTCTCGCGTACTGTTTCGGAGAAACGGAAGCCCGTAAGGCGTGCCGGCGATCCCTCATAGATGCCGTAAGGCTCGCCGTGAAAGTCGGGCGGCACGACAGACCGCACGCCAATCACGCACCCGCTTGGGATGACGCTGCCGCCGAGGATCATCGCTTCATCACCGATTGACACGTCGTGGTGGATGACCGTGTCCGGATAGCTCTGCGCGGGCGCATCGCCGATGCCGAAGCCCCGCAGGAGGAGCGGTGCGGCGCACAGGGTATGCGTGCCTGGCGAGCCGCTCGGCAGAAAGCGCAGTCGCAGTCCACCGGTCACGTGCTTGCCGATCACGAGCCGTTGAGCGCTTTCTCCACACTGGACGATCGAGCCGGCGCCAAGCATGGAGCAGCGGCCGATCTGCAACGAGTCCACTGCCACAACCTCATCGCGCCCATTGCGGAACAGGTCCTTGGGAATGGCGGAAACGGCGCCGTCCTCGTACCCGATTACAACAAATTGATTTGACCACGGGTGATCGGCGAGCAGGCCAATACAATCGTCGGAAGTCTTCACATTCATTTAGTGTTCGCCATGGTGCGGTGAGCCTGCCTCGCTGGAAGGCCAGGGCGCAATCGGGCGCGAGCGCATGCCGCGCGAGCGCAGTTCAGGCGGAGTGTATATGGCAGCGGCAGATGCCGACCGCGCAAAATGAACCGGAATTTGGCTTCTGTTTCCGGCGCTGGCCGGGCCGGCGCCGCGGCGGCAGACGTCCCTGTCGGGCAGTGCCCGGGTCAACCGTAGTGCGGCAGTCCGTATGTCTTCTGAAGGGCCCGGGATTGCCGATTGCTTGCGATCAGCGCGGAAAGCCGCGCAAGCCGTGGTGTCACGCGCTCGCGCACCTCGGCCTCGTCCGAAAGAATGCGGCGAAGCAGCGCATCGAGGCGCGCGCTCTGTGGCGCGTCGAACGAGAAGCGGCCCTGGATCGGCCGAAGCGCCTCGACATGGGCAGAGTATCGTTGTTGCAACGCGATGACGGTATCCCAGTCGTCTTGCCGGGCTGATTTCACCATATTGCCGGACAGGAGCGCGATGGTCTCGTAGCGCTGAAACAGCTGATCGAGCGTATCAGGTGTATCCATATCGCTGTCACCCCGCCGTCGCGATGCGACCCGCTGCGCCGGTGACTTGACCCTTGATGCCGATCCAGCCTTCCTCGACCGTTGCAAGCAGATTGTCGACTTCCTCGAGCCGGGCCGGATCGTTGTTCAGGTTGGCTTCAAGCAGGCGACGCGTCATGTAGGCGTAGAGCCCGTTCAGGTGCTGCGCGAGCTCGCCGCCTTTCTCGAGGTTGAGCCCTTGCTGCAAGCCACCGCCGATGATGGCGATGGCATGCGAGATCAATCTGCCTTTCTCCGCGATGTTGCCGTTTTGCATCTGCAGACGCGCCATGCGCACCGCGCGGCGCGCCCCGGCGAAAAGCAGGACAACCAGTTCATGAGGGCTCGCGCCCAGTACGCTGCTTTCGATGCCGATGCGCTCATAGTTGTGAGCGCCGAATTTTTGAGGCGAATACATGATTGCTCCGTTCCTTTACACCAGCAGGCCTGCCTTGCCACTCGACGTCAGCCGGTCGACGTCGACGGGTTGAACGTCATCTGCAGGAGACTCGAGGTCGATTGCATCTGCACGACCATGGCGTTCAATGCACCGAACTGAGAGACATACTGCTGCTGTACTTGCGAGATGTAGGTCTGCAGGTTCGTCTCCTGGGTCTGAAGCGAGGAGATCTGGGTGTTCAACGTGTTGGTCGCAGTGGCGATCGAGCCGCTCGTGCTTGTGGCGCTGGTGACGATCGTGTTGAGCAGCGACGCGAAGCCTTGCGAGTAATTGACGGTGCCGAGCGAGCCGGTCGCGTTGCCGGTCACCTGGATCTGCAGCCCGGCTGCCGGGCCGCTGCCGCCTAGCGTCAGTAGTTGGCCGCTGCCGCTTGCCGTATAGCCATCTATCGTTCCGGCCACATTGACCCCGGTCGTCGCCGTGGCGGAACCGCCGAACAGTTGCGCGGCGCCGCCACCCGACACCGTGACGGACGAGGTCGATCCGTAGCTTGCCGAAGCGATGCTCAGGACGCCGTTCGTCTGCGTCACGTTCACCGACGCGCCGTACTGCTGCAGCGTGCTGTTGGTGTTGATGGCCGTCTGCAATGCCGTCGCGAGTTGCGCCGACGTATAGAGGCCTGCCGGCACCGTAACGTTGGCTGCGGCGCCGTCGACGGTCACCGAGAGCGCCGTGCCGCCCGACGGGATCGTGGTCGAATTGTTGCTGACGCTGCCGCCGAACAGTTGCGTTGCGCCGTTGCTCGAGCCGTCCGTGAGCGAAATCGTATCGCCCGAAGGCGGTGTCACGCTCAGTACGCCATTGTTTTGCGTCACGGCGGTGGTCGTCAGGCCGGCAGTATTGAAGTCCTTTTGCAGTTGCGTCGCGAGGGCGGCTGGCGTCGCGTACGAGCCCTGCGTCAGGTTAACGGTGGTCGGCGTGCCGTTGATCGTTACCGTCAGACTGGTGCTGGATGCGATCGTGGTCGAGCCGCTCAACGCAATCGAGCCGGTCGCCGTGTCGTAGGTCGGCGTCGAGGATCCGGCGAACGTGCCGTTCGTCGCAGCCTGCGTGATGTTGACGGCGTAGGCGCCCGGCTGCGTATTGGACCCGCCGGCGAGATAGGTGACGTTGCTGTTCGTGGCCGATCCGGCCGTGCCGAACAGCGCGCTGAACTGGCTTGGATTGCTCTGCAGCGCTTGCGACAGCGTCGAACTGTTGACCGACAGCGTGCCGTCCGTGTTGAGCGTGATGCCGACCGCGGCCAGCGACGAGTAGCCGCTGCCGGCTCCGGGCAAGCCGTTCGCGACCACGGATTGCAGCTTGTTCTGAATCTGCATGGTGGTGGCGTCGCCGATCAGCGGGCCGTTGGTGCCGCCCGGATTATAGGCCGTCAGCTGGCCGATCGTGCCGACCAGCGTGTTGTAGGCCGACACGAAGTTGCCGATATCGGTCTGGGCCGAGCTCGTACTGGATGCCACCGTGACCGTCGACGTTCCCTTCTGCTGGAGGTTCAGCGTCAGGCCGGTCACTGCCGTGGCGACCGAATTCGACGCGCTCGTGATCGACAACCCGTTGACGGTCAGATTGGCATCCTGTGCGTTGACGGCCTGCGTCATCGTGCCGCCCGTACCCGGCGGGTAGGTCAAGGCCGAAGCGACACCGGAATCGCCTGTCACCGAGATCTGCATGCTCTGGTTCGCACCGGTCTGATTCGAGGTCAGCACGAGGTGGTACGGGGTGTTGCTGCCGTCGTTGACGATCGCCGCCGTGACGCCGAGGTTCGCACTGTTGATGGCGTCGCGAATCCCGGCCAGCGAGTCGTTGCCGCTGTTGATCGTGATGCTGCCGCCAGGTTGCGTCGCGTTCGGCGTGAATGTCGAACCGTTCTGCGTGCCGAACGCGATCGTGACCGTCGCGTTGCCGCTGCCCGATGCGATGCTCGTGTTCAGGCTGGCCTGGCCGGCGGTGGACAGCGATTGCGCCTGCGCCAGTTGCGTCGCGTTGACCGTGTAGGTACCGGCCTGCACACCGAGAACGGCGCTCGCGGTGAGCGTGGACGTATTGCTCGACGTCGCGCTGTACGAGTTGAACTCGGTCGGCATCGTCAGATTCGTGAGCGACTGCTGGAACGTCGAGAGTGCCGAGCTCAGTTGGCCGTATGCCGAGATCTCGGTGTTGACGCCGGCCACCTGGTTCTGCAGCTGGGTGAGCGGAAGGCTCTCGACCTGCATCAAGCCCGTGAGCACCTGGCTGATGGGCACCGTGGTGCCCGTGCCGAGCGCGGCGGACGAGATGATCGACGACGCGGAAGGCGTCGACGAGGCGCTGCTCGTGCTCGTGGAGGCGGTCGTTGCCGTGCTGCTGCCAGTCGCGGAAATCGATGTGGACATAAGTAGAGGCTCTACCTTCTGGATCGGTGCGTTGCGCCGTTGCTGGCGTCGCAGTCGGTGCGTCGTTTTGGGGGCGGCGCGAGCGCAGTGCGGATGTGCCGCCTCCAAAACGGGCCGGCGCATGAGCGCCGGCCTTGTGCTACGAGGTTACTGCAGTGTTGCTATTGTGCGTTACTGGAGCAGCTTCAGAACCTGCTGCGGCATCTGGTTCGCTTGCGCGACCATCGCTTGTGCAGCTTGCGACAGCACCTGGGCGCGCGACAGCGACGACGTAGCCGATGCGTAGTTCGTATCCTCGATCGACGATTGCGTCGACTGAGCGTTCTGCACCGACGACGTCAGGTTCGAGATGATCGACGAGAAGCGGTTTTGCACCGCGCCCAGCTGGCCTTGCATCGTGCTGACCTGGTTCAGTGCCGCATCGACGCTTTCGATCGCGTTTTGTGCGCCAGCGACCGTCAGGACGTTGATGCTGGCGAGTGAACCGGTGTTCGAAGCGACGTAGCTGTTTTGCTGGACAGCGGTGGCCAGCCCCGACGTGCTGCCGCCGCCGTCCGTGATCGTGAGGTTGGTGCCGGCCGTGGCCTGCTTGTCGGCCAGAACGAGTTGGCCTTGGGAGTTCACCTTCGCGCTGACGCCTGCTGCCTGCAGTTGCGCGTTCGCGTTGATGTTGTTTGCGATCGTCGATGCCGTATCGTTCGCGTTGACGGTGATCGCCACGTTTGCGCCCACGTTGCCGCCGCCAATGTTCAGCGTGCCGGCAACCGCGTCCGCCGGTGCTGCCGATCCCGTGTACGTCTGGATCGTCTGCAGGTTGTCGGCGGAATTCGTCGTGTTGTCGTTTTGCTTGGCGATGTCGTCCGCGCCCGCGCCCGAAAGCGCAATCGAGCTGGCCGAGCTCAGCGTGACCGTACCGTTCAGCGTGCCGCTCGCCGAGGAGCTGCCGCCCGCGCCGGCAGTCAGCTTGGTGAGCGTGCCGGCGGCGCCATCGATGGTCTGCGCGGTGTTGTCCAGGCCGCCACTGATGTCGGCGCCGGTCGTGCCTTGGCTGACCGTGATGTCGCTGCCGTCTGCCGCGGAGAGCGTGAACGTCTTGCCATCGGCGGCGAGCGACGCCGTCACACCCGTGCTGCCCGACGCAGCGTTGATCGCGGTGAGCACGGTCGTCGCGCTTACCGTTGCGCCGGCGGCGACCGACAGACCCGACGCGCCGAACACGTTCGTGCCGTTGATCGTCAGGTTGAAGGTTTCGGACCCTGCAGTCGAGGCGTTATTGATACCGGTGTACGTCGCGGTCTGCGAGTTGGTAGCCGATGCCGTCAGGCCGCTGATGTTCGCGCCATTGATGGCTTGCGCGGCGGCGTATGCGCTGTCCGCGCTCTGACCGGGGTTGCTGCCCGCGACGGCGGCGGGAACGGTAGTGGCGGCGCCACCGTTGAGCGAAATGCTCAGCGATTCGTTCTGGAGGCCGCCATTGGCGAGGCCTTGGACCGAGAACGTCGTGTTCGACGTCTGGCCGATCTGGCTCGTCTGGGCGCCTTGGCTCAGGTTGACGGAAATCTCCTGGCCTGCGTTCGCGCCGACCTGGAAGTTTTGCGCGCCGAACGAGCCGTCAAGCAGGTTCTGGCCGTTGAACTGGGTCGTCTGCGCGATCGTGTTGATCTGCGCGAGCGATTGCTGCACTTCCTGGTTCAGGGCGGAACGGTTCGCAGCGGTGTTCGATGCGTTCGAAGCCTGCACCGCCAGCTGGCGGATCTGTTGCAGGTTGTTCGTGATCTGCGTCAGCGCGCTTTCACCCGTTTGCGCGAGCGAGATGCCATTGTTGGCGTTCTGTTGCGCAACGGTCTGGCCGTTGATCTGGGCTTGCAGCGTGGTGGCGATCGCCAGGCCGGCGGGATTGTCCGCCGCGCTGTTGATCGACAGACCCGACGACAGCTGGGTGATCGCGCTCGTCACGGCCTGTTGGTTGGATTGCAGGTAATTCTGCGCAATCTGCGACGCAATGTTGGTATTGATGATCGTGGTCATTCAATCGCTCCTGTCCTGTTTGGTGGGTTGGCGCATTTCGGCAGGTCCGCCGTAACGTACGGCCGTGCACCGCGATGTCCGTTTGCCGTCGTTGTTTGGGTTATCGGATTGCTGTCCGGAATTCTTTAATCCCGAGGGTTGACAGTGTCGTGCGGACGTTGCAACTGGTGACCGGCACGTCTCCCTGCGGGCTGCAAACGGGTTTACGGCAGACGATTCAGTTAACTAAGGGCGCGATCGACGAAATTATCGAGGCGGCCTCGTCCTTGTGCGCGATCGGGTGCGACCGATCGCCGCTTGTCCGTCAGTTTGCCGCCCCGTCGAAGGGTATTCGGGCCGCTATTCAACGCTTTGCAAGGCGGCCGACTCATGCAGAATGCGGCTCGCCGGTTACCAGCTTACCCTTGCGCTCATAATGAATCTGGTTGATCAAACCCCTGATGACGTGCTTTCCGACGTTGACGACGAAATCCATGCCGAGGCAGCCGCGAGCGCCCCGGCGCTGATGCGGCTTGCCGCTCATCTGAATGCAGGCTGCCGCCATGCCGACGCAGCCGTCCTGTTGCGGGCCGTGCTTTTCGTGGCGCCGGCCATGCCGGGGGCAAGAGCGCAGCTCGCGCTTTCGCTCCACGCTGCAGGCGATCATGCCGGGGCGCGCGAACAGTTCGAAATGGCGGTAAAGGCGAATGACGGCGCCGCGCCGCGCGACGCGGGCGCGGCACGCGAACAGGCGCGGCTTCATGTTGCGTTCTCGCGAACGTTGCACGCGCTGGATGTGCGGGACGAGGCGCTGACGCAGGCCGAGCGCGCGCTTGCATACGATGCCGACGACGCCTGCGCCCACGCTGCCCGAGGCGATGCGCTGCTGGCGCTGCGGCGCTTGCCCGATGCGCTCCTGGCCTATCAGTGCGCCGACCGGCTCGATCCGTCGCTGGCTTGGGCATGCTATGGCATCGGTGTGACCTTCATCGAGCTTGGGCGGCCAATGGCCGCGCTGGAGAGGCTTTCGCGGGCATTGGAGCTGCAAGGACGCAACGAAGCGGCGTCAGGTCTCGTTGCATGCGCCCCCAGTACGCGGGCCTGCGCATGCTTCCGGTGCTTTGCCGGTCATGCCGTCTCGGCCTCGACCATTTGCGAGTCGATCGGCCTTGCCTTCGGCAAGGGCGGCATGCCGAAGGAAGCGTTGCCGTGGCTCGAGCGCGCGCTCCAGTCCGATCCGGACAACGCGGCGGCGCTGCGCTATATGGGCAATGCGCTGGCAATGCTGCGAGCCGACGACGCGGCGCTTTCGTGCCTCCGCGCGGCGCGTCGTGTCCGTGAGGATTGGGACGAGGCCTGGCTCGACGAGGCGGGCGTATTGCTGCGGCGGGGCGATTTTGCAGACGGTTGGCGCGCAT
>Ga0335069_10013305_pt1 | contig 11556 bp, 12 predicted proteins | sample Lox_Sample_11_FD_206714 | JGI IMG/M metagenome (GOLD analysis project Ga0335069, IMG submission 206714) | Soil microbial communities from Loxahatchee National Wildlife Refuge, Florida, United States - Lox_Sample_1.1 | ecosystem: Environmental > Terrestrial > Soil > Wetlands | place: USA...
ATCCACCACCTCGACGGTATTGGCGTCGGGCTGACGCTGGATGGCGAGCGTGATCGACCGCGTATCGTTGAACCACCCGGCCGTCCGGTTGTTCTCGACGCCATCGAGGATGTGCGCGACCTCGCCCAGCCGCACTGGCGCGCCGTTGCGGTAGGTGACGATGAGCGGCCCGTAGTCGGCGGCCTTTTGCAGCTGTCCGGTCGCCTGCAGGGTCAGCAGCCGGCGATCGCCCATGAGCGTCCCGAGGGGCGCGTTCGAGTTGGTGTCGACGAGCGCCTGCTGGACCTCGTCGATGCCGATGCCGCGGGCCGCCAGGGCGTCGGGATCGACCTGCACGCGCACGGCGTATTTCTGCTGGCCGAACACCTGCACCTGGGCGACGCCCGGCACGGTCGAGATGCGTTCGCCCACCTGCGTCTCGGCATAGTCGTCGACGGCCGACAGCGGCAGGACCGACGATGTGAGCGACAGGAACAGCACCGGCGCGTCAGCCGGATTCACCTTGCGATAGGACGGTGGGTCCGTCATCTCGATCGGCAGGCGGCGCTGCGCCACGGAGATGGCCGATTGAACGTCCTGGGCGGCGGCGTCGATGTTGCGGTCGAGATCGAACTGCAGCGTGATCTGCGTCGAGCCGAGACTACTCGACGAGCTCATGCTCGTGATGCCGGAAATGGTCGAGAACTGCCGCTCGAGCGGCGTCGCGACCGAGGCCGCCATCGTCTCCGGGCTGGCGCCGGGAAGCGACGCCGAGATGTTGATGGTCGGAAAATCGACCCGCGGGAGCGCCGCCACCGGCAACAAGCGATAGGCGAAAGCACCGAAGATGATGAAGGCGCCCATGACGAGCGTCGTCATGACGGGCCGGCGGATGCAAAGTTCCGGCAGATTCATGAGGTCGTATCCGCAGCCGGCGCCTGACCGGCCGGGCGCGCCTCGACCCGCATGCCCGGTGCCAACCGGAGTTGGCCCTCGACGACAACGCTCTCGCCGGTGGTAACACCCTTGTCGACCACGGTTTCCCCGCCGAGGCTGCGGCCGATGGTGACGGGCCGCATCTCGACCGTCGAATCGCTGCGCACGACGAAGACATAGGTTCCGGACTGCCCGTGCTGCACGGCCGCGTCGGGCACGACGATCGCGGCGGGCTCGACGCGCAGGGTCATGGTCACGTTGACGAACTGGCCCGGCCACAACCGCGTGTCGTCGTTGCCGAAGGTGGCGCGCAGCTGGATCGTGCCGGTCGTCGTATCGACCGCGTTGTCGACGAAGCTGAGATCGCCCGTGAGCGGGCCGCCTTTGTCGCCGGGGATGGTGACGCTGGTCGACAGCGGTCCGGCAGCCATCGCATCGCGGATTCCCGGTAGCTCCCGCTGCGGTACGGCAAAGGCGACGTAGATGGGGCGCAGCTGGTTGATCGTCACGAGCGGCGGAGTGTCGTTGGCCTTGACCATGTTGCCGCGCGGCAGGTTGACGACGCCGATGCGCCCGTCGATGGGCGAACGGATCTCGGTGTAGCTGAGCTGCACATTGGCGGCATCGACGGCTGCCTGATCGGCGCGCACCGACGCCGCCAGGGAGTCGGCGTTGGCGCTAGTCTGGTCGAGCAACTGCTTGCTCGCGAAATTCTTGCTTACCAGCGCCAACTGGCGCTCGACATCGCGCCTGGCGCTCGCCACCAGCGCCTGATCGCGGGCCAGATTGGCCTCGGCCTGGTCAAGCTGGGCGGTGATGCCGCGGCTGTCGATGGAGAAGAGCAAGTCGCCGGACTTCACGTCCTGCCCGTCCTTGATATGGGCTTCCATGATTTGGCCATCGACGCGGGACTTGATCGCGACCGAGGCCAGGACGGTGACCGTGCCGATGGTGCTGATCTCGACCGGGAACGGCTTCTGCACCGCCGGGGCGACCTGAACCCTGACAGCAGCCGGCGTCGGTGCGCCGGTCGCTGAAGGGGCGCCGGTCCAGTCGTTGTTTCGGTAGGCCAAAAAGCCGATGCCGCCGATCAGCATCAGGCTGAAGATCATGGCGGCGAAGCGCTTCATCAGGCCGTGATCCTCGCGCTGCGGCGTTCGGTGGCCGCCACGGCTCCATCAGAGGCCGGCAATGATCCCAGGGCCATCCATTGCACCCTATCAGTCCCAGAAGCGCTCACGGCGGCCGCGCGACCTAACGTCGCCTTGGCGCGCTGGGCCACCGGGGTAGCAAGGATAATACGAGCGGGATGGTACGCCAATGATAGCATGGAACAATATCCCGTTACCCCCTTTTGCGCGGCCAGGCGCGGCCGACGGCGCAGAAGGTAAACGGGCGGCAGGGCGATTTCCGTCGCCCGCCGTGACGCTCCGCCGCAAGCCCGCGTTGCCCACGCCGTCAGACGGCGGCGACGAGGAAGAAGCGGCGGAACGGAAGGAGAGTGCGGCCGTCGGCCTGCTTCGGATAGGCCTGGGCGATGCGTGCGGCGTAGTCGGCGAGGAACCGGCCGCGATCCGGCTCATCAAGGGCGTCGAGGAAGGGTCGCAGGCCCGTGCCCTTCGTCCACTCCACCACGGGGTTATCGCCGTCGAGAACGTGCAAGTACTCGGTTTCCCAGATGTCCACCCGCCGCGCCCCTGCCAGAATTCTGTAATAGGAGTCGGGGGTGCCCACCGGCTCGATCGAACGCACGCCCCGCAAGCGTGAGCGCCAGGACCCCGCCTCGGCTGCTTCCCGCATGAGCCTGTGCGAGGGCGCATCGTGGTTGTGGGGCATCTGCACCGCGAGGACGCCGCCGGGCGCGAGTTGGCCGAGCAGGCGCGGAAACAAGGCGGCATGATCCTCGAGCCACTGCAGGGTCGAGTTGGAGAACAGGAGATCGGCCGGCGCCGGAGACGCCCAACGGGCGATGTCGGCCTGAGCGAAGGCGATCGCCGGCGCCTCCTGGCGCGCCTTGGCGAGCATGTCGGCCGATGAGTCCACCCCGGTGACGCGGGCGGCAGGCCAGCGCTCCCCCAGGAGCCGGGTGATGTTGCCGGGGCCGCAGCCAAGATCGTAGACGGCGGCGGGCGCCTCCAACGGAATCTGCGCCAGCAGGTCGAGCGCCGGACGCAGGCGATGATCGGCGAACTTCAGGTACTGCCGGGGATCCCAGGTCGGCATGAAGACCTCACGACGGTGTGGGTGGCCAGAGCCAGGCGGCGCCGCGCACGCCGCTGGAGTCGCCATGCACGGCCTTGCGCAGAGGCGTGTCGACGCGATCGGAGAAAACCCACCGGTCCCAGATGGCCGGCACGTTGCGGTAGAGGCGGTCGATGTTGGACAGGCCGCCGCCGAGGACGATCACATCGGGGTCGAGGATGTTGATGACGGTGGCGAGCCCACGCGCCAGCCGGCTTTCATAGCGTTGCAATGCCGCCTCGGCCTGGGAATCGCCTTCGACGGACAGCGCCACGATGCCTTCGCCGTTCATGCTGCGTCCGGTTGCGGCGCGGAAATCGGCGGCCACGCCTGGACCGGAGAGGAGCGTCTCGAGGCAGCCATGCAGTCCGCAATAGCAGGCCGGTCCCGGCCTCTCGCTGTCCTCGCGCCAGGCGAGCTGGGTGTGCCCCCACTCGCCGGCGATCGCGTTCTTTCCCGTGAGCGGCCAGCCGCGCACGACGATGCCGCCGCCGACGCCGGTGCCGAGGATGACGGCGAAGACGACGTCGCAGCCGACACCGGCGCCGTCGGTCGCCTCGGATACTGCCAGGCAGTTGGCGTCGTTCTGCAGCCGCACCGGCCGACCCAGCGCCGCGGCAAGATCGCGGTCGAGCGGCTTACCGAGCAGCCAGGTGGAATTGGCATTCTTGATCCGGCCGGTGGCCGGGGAGACGGCGCCGGGAATGCCGACCCCTACCGTGCCGACCCCGCCGACGGCCTGTTCGAGTTCGGCGACAAGCCGCACGACCAGCGCGATCTGCGCCTCGTAGTCGCCGGACGGCGTCGGCGTCCGCTTGCGGTAGATCTCGCGGCCATCGTGCGCAAGCGCGATGACCTCGGTCTTCGTTCCTCCGAGATCGACGCCGATACGGACAGGATACGGCACGGCTTCTCAGAGCCTCTGGGGCATGGCGAGTTCCTCGCAGTGGGCGCGATGCTAGGAGTTGGCCGTCGCCCCGGTCAACGGGATAGGACCGCCGACACTTGCCGACCCGCGCCGCCTGTGCGATCAGGCGGGATACAAATCCCATTAGATGAGCCGAGCACGACATGGATGGCGACCGACTGAGACTGGCGATGCAGCGTTCCGGCCGGCTGTCGGAGGCGAGCTTCGAGTTGCTGTCGAAATGCGGCCTGCATATCGCCCGCAGCCATACCGAGCTGTTCTGCCGCGTGCAGGAACTGCCCATCGACCTGCTGCTGGTGCGCGATGACGACATCCCCGGCTTCGTCGAGGAGGGCGTGTGCGACGTCGGCATCGTCGGCGACAACGTCATGCAGGAGCAGCGGCTCTCGGCCAAGCGACCGCTGGCCACGGAGGCGCTCCTGGAACTCGGCTATGCCCGCTGCCGGCTGGTGCTGGCGGTGCCGGAGGAGATGGCGTTCACGGGTCTTGGCGACCTGAAAGGACGCCGCGTCGCCACCTCCTATCCGGCGACGCTGGGCGCGCTACTTGCCAGCGCCAAGGTAGAGGCCGAGATCGTCGTCATGACGGGTTCGGTCGAGGTGGCGCCGCGCCTCCATATCGCCGACGCCATCTGCGACATCGTGCAGACCGGCGCTACGTTGGAGGCCAATGGCCTGAAACCGGTGTATACGCTGCTGGAGAGCCAGGCGCTGCTGGTCGGCCGGCGCGACCGGCTGACGGGGATCAAGGCGGCGACGGCGGACCGGCTCACCAAGCGGATCCAGGGCGCCCTCAAGGCCGGCGAGAGCAAGTACATCATGCTGCATGCGCCGCGCTCGGCGCTGCCCGCCATCGCCCGGATCCTGCCAGGCGCGGAGTCGCCGACGGTCCTGCCGCTCGAAGGCAATCCGGACAAGGTGGCGATCCACGCGGTGAGCCGCGAAAGCGTGTTCTGGGAGACGATGGAGCAGCTGAAGGCCGCCGGCGCCAGCGCTATTCTGGTGCTGCCGATCGAGAAGATGATGGACTGAGGCGAGCAGGTGGAGGATGGCCACGAAAGCGCCTGCGGTTGCCGTCGTGCCCGGCGGCGGCGAGAACGTCAACTCGGTACTGTTCGCGCTCGAACGACTGGGCACCAAGCCTGAGCTGACCCTCGATCCGGCGGTGGTCACGGCTGCCGGGCGCGTCATCCTGATGGGCGTGGGGGCGGCGCCGCCGGCGATGGCGAAGCTCAGGGTTCACGGGCTCGTCGATTGCCTGCGCGGCCTCAAGCAGCCGCTGCTCGGCATCTGCGTCGGCATGCAGCTGCTCTACGACAGTTCGGCCGAAGGAGACGTCGCGTGCCTCGGCATGCTGCCGGGACGAGTGCTCCGTTTCTCGGAGGACAAGGGGCTGACGGTGCCGCATATGGGTTGGAACCAGATCGACCTGCTGCCGGGCGACGATCCGCTGCTGGCGGGGCTCAAGACCGGCGATCATGCGTTCTACGCCAACAGCTACTATGCGCCGCTCTCTACCGCGACCATCGCGCGCAGCGACTATGGCGTGCCGCTGTCGGCCGTCGCCCACCTCGGCAACGTCTTCGGTTGCCAGTTTCATCCGGAGCGGTCGGCGGCCGTAGGCGCACGGCTGCTGCAGAACTTCCTCGAGCTCCCATGATCGTCTATCCCGCCATCGACCTGCGGCAGGGCAAGTGCGTGCGCCTGCAGCAGGGCCGCTTCGAGCAGGCGACCGTCTATGGCGACGATCCGCTGGCGATCGCCCGCGCTTATGCGACCGAGGGAGCGGCCTGGCTGCATGTCGTCGATCTCGACGGGGCGAAGGACGGCAACGCGGCGCAGACCGATCTGGTGCTGCGCATCGCCGCCGAGTCCGGCCTCAAGGTGCAGACCGGCGGCGGAATCCGAAGCGAGGCGCAGATCACGGCCTATCTCAAAGGCGGCGTCGGGCGGGTTGTGATCGGCAGCCTGGCGATCACCAACCCCGGCCTCGTTGCCATCTGGCTGGAGCAATTCGGGCGCGATCGCATCGTGCTCGCCCTCGACGTCAAGTCCGCCGAAGGCGGATCGTGGCATGTCGCTACGCACGGCTGGCAGAAGGATTCAGGCAAGACGCTGTCTGCCGTCATCGAGGAGTACGGCGCGGCCAATCTGCGCCATCTTCTCTGCACCGATGTCGCGCGCGACGGGCTGCTCGGCGGAGCGAATGTCGCGCTCTATGGGGAGATGCGGGCGGCCTATCCGAATGTCGCGGTGCAGGCGTCAGGCGGGGTCGCCAGCCTCGACGATCTTAGGGCTCTGAAGGCGACAGGGGTGGCCGGGGTGGTCGTCGGCAAGGCGCTCTATGAGCGCAAGTTCACGCTGGCGGAGGCGCTGGCATGCTGAGCCGGCGCATCATCCCCTGCCTCGACGTGAAGGACGGGCATGTCGTCAAAGGCGTCCAGTTCCGCCACCACGAGGTCGTCGGCGACATCGTCGAGCTCGCCCGCCGCTATTGCGCCGAGGATGCCGACGAGCTCGTGTTCTACGACATCACGGCGTCGAGCGACCGGCGCACCGTCGGCCGCGACTGGATCGAGCGGATCGCCCGCGTGCTCAACATCCCCTTCTCGGTCGCCGGCGGCATTCGCACGGTCGACGACGGGCGCCGCGTGCTCAACGGCGGGGCCGACAAGATCTCGATCAACTCGCCGGCGCTGGAGCATCCGGCGCTGATCGAAAAGATGGCCTATGCCTTCGGGAGCCAAGCGGTGGTCGTCGGCATCGACAGCCGGCGCGAGGAGAACGACTGGTTCGTCTATCAGTACACCGGCGATCCCTCGAAGACGCAGGCGACGCGGCGGCGGACGCTCGACTGGGCGCGGGAAGTCGCCGAACGCGGTGCCGGCGAGATCGTGCTCAACTGCATGAACAAGGATGGCATGCGCCTCGGCTACGACATCGAGCAGCTGGCGGCGGTGCGTGCGGTGGTGCGGGTGCCGCTGATCGCGTCGGGGGGCGCCGGCGAGCCGCCGCATTTTCGCGACGTGTTCGCGAAGGCCCGGGTCGACGGCGCGCTCGCCGCCAGCGTGTTCCACAAGGGGCTGATTGCGATTCCCGACCTCAAGCGGTACCTGCAGGCGGAGGGGATCGAGGTGCGGCTGTGAGCGCGATCACATTCGACGTCGAAGCGCTGGCCTGGGACAACGTCCAGGGGCTCATCCCCACGATCGTCCAGGATGCCGAGACGCATCGCGTGCTTATGCTGGGCTACATGGACCGCGCCGCCCTTGCGGCGACGCTGTCGTCGGGCCTCGTCACCTTCTACAGCCGCAGCAAGAAGCGGCTGTGGCAGAAGGGCGAATCGTCGGGGCACGTGCTGCATATGGTTAGCATTTCTTCAGACTGCGACGGCGATGCGCTTCTGATTCGAGCCCGACCGCAGGGTCCGACCTGTCATCGCGGCACCATTTCCTGCTTCGATCCGGCGCCGTAAGCCCGTGCAATTCCGCACGTTCTAGTGACCTGCGTCACTTCCCAAGAGCCGCGGCGCGCATACGTTCCGGGGCAGCCGATCGAACGGTGGGGACTTTATCCGATTCTCAACACCCCGTTAGACCGGCGTTAACACACTGAACGAATAATCCGGGGACCAAACATGGCGGCACGAGCACGAAAAATGAGCGACAACGTCATCCAGTTTCCGCGCAGGGCGGCCTCCCGTCCGGAACCGCAGACCGTGTGCGACACCACGATGGTCGAGGAGCTCTCCGAGGAGTTCCTGAAGCAGGCCGTCGGCATGCACAGCGGCGGCGCCTCGGGCGTCGATGTCTACCGCGGCATGATCATGGCGCTCTGCAAGCTCATCTGCCGCTCCGACGACGACCCGAACGTGATCGACCGCCGCCTGGCCGCCAGCCACGCGCACATGCTGGAAGCCCGCGAGATCATCACGACCATGGCGGCGGCGCGCTGACCACGCCCGCCCTTTCGCTTCCCTTTCTTCTCCCCACTCTACTCCACCCCCTTCATTTCCGCAGTGTGACGCGATCGGCTGAGGCGCCGGTCGCGGCCTCGCCCTGTTTGCCAGACGGGCGCGGAAAGTCCAACATGCGCCGGGTCAATCGAGCCTGGGATGTTGGCGATGAGCGATGAATGCGGGGTGCGGCGGGGCGGACGGGCGGCGCGACGGGCGTTGCGGGCGGCGCCGCTGGCGGAGCCGCCGGTAAGAGCGGGCCTCGAGGGCGGGCGCTATCTGCCGTTGAAAGAAGCCGACCTGATTCGGGTGCATCGCGCGGCGCTGCAGGTGCTGCAGGAGATCGGGCTGGCCGATGCGATTCCGTCCTGCGTCGAGGTGCTGACGAAGAAGGGCTGCACCATTTCGGAGCATGGGCGGCTGCTGTTCCCGCGCGGGCTGATCGAGGACACGATCGCGATGGCGGCGCGGAACTTCGTGCTGCACGGCCAGGACCCGAAGCACGACATGGAGCCCTGGGGGAAGAAGGTCTATTTCGGCACCGCCGGCGCCGCCGTGCACATGGTCGATCCGCTCACCGGCGAATACAGAGAATCGCTGGCCCAGGACGCCTATGACATCGCGCGCATCGTCGATGTCATGGAGCACATCCATTTCTATCAGCGCTCGGTCGTGCCGCGCGACATTCCGGACCCGGCCGAGATGGACATCAACACCTGCTATCTGAGCGTCAGTGGGACGACCAAGCATGTCGGCACGAGCTGGGTGCATCCCGATCATCTCGACGCGTCGTTCAAGATGCTGCATGCGATCGCCGGCAGCGAGGAGGCGTGGCGCAAGCGGCCGTTCGTGAGCCAGTCGAACTGCTTCGTCGTGCCCCCGCTCAAGTTCGCCACCGACGCCTGCCGCTGCCTGGAGACGGCGGTGCATGGCGGCATGCCCGTGCTGCTGCTCTCGGCCGGCCAGGCCGGGGCGACGGCACCGGCGGCGCTGGCCGGCGCGCTGGTGCAGGAGGTGGCGGAGGTGCTGGCCGGCCTCGCCTATGTCAACGCCATCAAGCCGGGGCATCCGGCCATCTTCGGGATGTGGCCCTTCGTCTCCGACCTCAGGACCGGCGCCATGTCGGGCGGGAGCCCGGAGCAGGCACTGATCTCGGCGGCCTGCGGGCAGATGGCGCATTTCTATGACCTGACCGGCGGCACCTCGTCGGGCATCAGCGACTCGAAGGTGCCGGACGCCCAGGCCGGGGCCGAGAAGGCCTACAACCACGCCATGGTGGGCAATGCCGGCGCCAACCTGATCTACGAATCGGCCGGCATGCATGCCAGCCTGCTCGGCTTCTCGCTCGAGAGCCTGGTGATCGACAACGACACCATCGGGGCCGTGCAGCGCATCATCAAGGGCATCGAGGTGAGCGAAGACTCGCTCTCCATCGAGACCATGCGGGCCGCCTGCATCGGCGGGCCCGGGCACTATCTGGGCTCGGACCAGACCCTGGCGCTCATGCAGCGGGAGTACATCTACCCGTCGGTCGGCGACCGCACGAGCCCGAAGGAGTGGGCCGAGCAGGGCCGCACCGACATCGTCGACAAGGCGATCAAGAAGGTGCGGGAGATCCTGGGCAGCCACTTCCCGGCCCATGTGCCGGAGGCTGTCGACGCCGAGATCCGCCGCCAGCTCCCGATCCGCCTGGCGCGGGACCGGATGCGGCCGGAGGGGATGCCGGCGGCGGCGCAGTAGGCCGCCGGGGGTCCGTCCCGAGAAAATGACGGAAGGACCCCATGTCCAGCGGAGATTGACCGGACGGCGCTGGCGGTAGGGCCGAGCGGCGCTCGCCCTTCGGTTGGTGCGCGAGACCCGATGAATGTGGCGCTGGTAGCAAGCGCAAGCGCCGCTCGCCCTTACGCAACGAAAATCGAGCGATGCACCCCATGCCAAGCGGAGAATCCGATCTGGCGGGGGTTGGATCATGCGGAGGCGCGGAGCCGCGGAGGGGAGCAAGCCGGGAATTGGTGGAAGCACCCCATGTCCAGCGGGGATTGACCGGCCGGCGCTGGCGGTAGGGGCCAGCGCCGCTCGCCCTACAGCGGTGAACCCATATCAAGCGGGCGCGCCGTCCAACATGGCCGTTCTGGAGAGCTGTTCACGATGTCCAACGACCGCTTGCGCTGGCCGTGAGAACACAATAAGAACATATGCGATGGGAGTCAAATTGGTGATTGAGGGGACTAGTCCAATGGACTAGTATCGGTATGCGACGCGCTCCACCGATGACGGTCATCGAAACGCCTGAGTTTCTGTCGGCGTGCCGAAAGCTGATGGATGAGGAAGACCGTGGTCGGATTATCGACTACCTGGCGGCCAACCCGATGGCAGGGGCGCTCATCAGGGACACCGGCGGGGTCCGCAACTGCGCTGGGGCCTCGATGGCCGGGGGAAACGAGGCGGCGCCCGAGTCATCTACTGCTATTACAGTGCAGATGTCCCGCTGTTTGCCCTGACCGCCTATGCGAAGAACGAGCGCGAAGACCTGTCGTCGGCCGACAGGAAGAGCTTCCGAGCCCTGGTAAAGGTATTGATCGCGAGCTACGCAGGGAGGACGACATGAGCAAGGTCGCCGACAGCATCCGCCGCGGACTGGAGCAGGCGGTTGCCTATGCCAAGGACGAGGCCGACCTGCGCACCTACCGAGTGCACGTACCCAAGGAGATCGACGTGCGCGCCATACGCACACGGCTCGGCATGACGCAGGAGGAGTTCGCGGGCCGTTTTGGGTTCAGTGTCAATACGCTACGCCATTGGGAGCAGGGCAAACGGCAACCCGAGGGCGCGACGCGTGCCTATCTGCTGGTGATCGACCGGGCGCCACAGGCGGTGCAGAAGGCGCTGCGCGCAGCGTAGTCGCCGGTTCGCTGGCGGCGGCGGAGTCAGGCGGACGCGGCGAGGAAGGCGATGCCGAGGAGGGCGACGATGGCGGCGAACTTGTCGCCGACCAGCCGGAGCCAGGGCGGGGTGCCCAGGCGGGCCGCCGTGCCGAGCATTTTGATGAGGAACGCACAGGCGACGCCGAAGGTCACGCCCGCCAGCGGCGGGAGCCAGAGCAGGGTGACCAGGATGAGCTTGCCGGCGCCGCCGTTCAGTATGCCCCTCGCAAACAGCGCCATGATCGCAACGAGCGCCACGGCGAACACGCTGCCGCGCAGCGCGATCTCGTGCAGCGACCAGCCCGAAACCCATGCCACGGGAACGAAGGCAATGACGAAGAGGGCCAGCAGGGCGTTGGGGACGGGTGCCATGGCGCCAGTTCCCATAGGCGGCGACGCCCAGGAACCCTGCGCCCACCGCCACGCCAACGATCGACGGCGAGATGATCATAGGCGCGAAAGGTAGGCTGGGTAGCTTGCGGGCGGGTTAAGGATGGTGCGAACAGAAAGGACGCCGCGTGCTGAACCGTCTCTTCGGGAAGAGGGCGCCGCCGGCAAAAGCGGCCGAGATGGTGATCGTGACGCTCAAGGCGA
>Ga0335069_10013306_pt1 | contig 11556 bp, 8 predicted proteins | sample Lox_Sample_11_FD_206714 | JGI IMG/M metagenome (GOLD analysis project Ga0335069, IMG submission 206714) | Soil microbial communities from Loxahatchee National Wildlife Refuge, Florida, United States - Lox_Sample_1.1 | ecosystem: Environmental > Terrestrial > Soil > Wetlands | place: USA: Florida...
AGGCTGGCGGCGGCATCGCCAGCGCCACCTTCGACCCGTCCAGCGTGGCCAAGCTCACCCTGAACAACAGCTCGGTGACCGGCAACAGCCAGACCGCCGACACCACTACCGACCCCAACAGCCTCGGCGGCGGCGGCATCATCAACGTCCTGGGCACGGTCACCCTCAACGGCAGTCAGGTCAGCCACAACAGCGCTCAGGGCCTCGTAGGCGGTGGGATCGCCAGCGGCGACTACCTGAACTTCTCCGGGACCAGTAGTTTCCTGACCCTGAACAACAGCCAGGTGGATGACAACTCCGCGCCCAACGCAGGCGGCGGCGGCATCCAGAACCTGCTCGGCACGGCCACTCTCAACAGCAGCGAGGTGGACGGTAACACCTCGCTGAACGGCGGCGGTATCTCCAGCGGGAACGGCGCTGGCGGCGCGGCGCAGCCGGGCACCAGCCAGCTCATGCTGAGCCAGAGCAAGGTCGACGGCAACACGGCCACCGCGACACCCGGGCCCGCCGGCCCTCCGATCGCGGCCGGCGGCATCGCGAACGGCGGCAACGCCACGTTGAACAGCACCCAGGTCGATAACAACACGGCCGCCCACACCAGCGGCGCGGGCATCGTGAACCACGGGACGATGACCCTGAACAAATCCGAGGTGAACGGCAACACCGCGGCCGGCACCGGCCCTGTCGCCTCGGGCGGGGGAATCATCAGTGCCCAAGGCGAGCCCGGCTCACTGCCCACCACCCTGACCATCAACAACAGCCAGGTGAACAACAACCGTGCCGGCGGCAGCGGGGGCGGCATCGCCAATGGCCTCCCCGGGGCACTGCCCGGAGGAGCCCTGACCATGAATCACAGCCAGGTGACCGGCAACACCGCAGCCCACGCGGGAGGCATCTTCAACAACGGCGGAACGGTGAGCCTGACCACCACATCGGTCACCGGCAACACTCCGGACAACTGCGAACCCACGATCGCAGGCTGCACCGGCTGAGGATCCGGTCGGCCCGGACTCCGGCAATCCTCGATCCGGAGTCCGGGCGACCTGCGGCGCCCAGGTGCCGTGACCAGGGGCTGCGTGTCGGCCGCCTGCCCCCTGGCCGGCTGCGTCCTGCTCGTCAGCGGCCGTGCCTCGTTTGAGCTGATCCAGAAGGCCATCCTGGCGGGCATCCCGCTGCTCGCCGCCGTCTCCGCACCGTCCTCGCTCGCCGTCGACCTGGCCGACCAAGCGGGCCTCACCCTGGTCGGCTTCCTGCGCGGCCCGTCGATGAACGTCTACACCGGAGCCGGCCGGCTCATAACCCGCCCAAGTCCGCCGCGGCGATGAGTTCCAGGATGCGAGCCGGAGGCAGGTGCTGCTCGTAGATCCGCACGCCGAAGGGTGACAGCGCGTCCTCGATGGCGTTCACCACCGTAGGCGGCGCCACGATCATGCCGCCTTCGCCCACGCCGCGGAAGTTGACGTCGGCGTCGAGCGGCACGGTTTCGAGGTGCTCGATCTCGATGCGGGGAACGTCGCAGGCGGTCGGCATCAGGTAGTCCATGAACGTGGCCGACTGGAAGGTGCCGTCCTCGGCGTACGCCGATCGCTCCAGCAGCACCGCGCCGATGCCCTGCGCGACGCCGCCGCGGATCTGGCCCTCGACGACGGCCGGGTTGATGAGCGCGCCGCAGTCCTCGACGGCGACATACCGCTCCACCGTCACGATGCCCGTCTCCACATCGACGTCCACGATCGCGCAGTGCGTGCCGCCGGACCAGCCGCCTTCGCCGCCGTCGAACGAGGCCACGACCTCGAGGTTGGCATCCACGCCGGCATCGAACTGCCCCGATGCCGCGCGCTGCGCGACGTCGCTGACGGCGACCGCGCTCGCCGGGTCGCCGCGCACCCAGACGTTGCCGTCGGTGATCACCAGGTCCTGCGCGCTGACCTCCATCAGATGCGCCGCGAAATCGAGCACCTTGGCCTTGAGCTGCCGGGCGCCATGCAGAGCCACGCCTCCGGTCATGGTGGCCGACCGGCTGCCGCCGGTCAGCCCGAACGGGACGACGTCGCTATCGCCGACTACGACCCGGACCTGCTCGAACGGCACGCCGAACTCGTCGGCGGCGATCTGCGCCAGGGTCGTCTGGTGGCTCTGGCCGTGCGGCATCTGGCCGGTGAATAGCACGACGATGCCGTCTTCCTCGAGCCGCAGGCGCATGGACTCATTGCCCATGGGGCCGCTGCCCGCCTCCGGCGTGCGCGGGCCCGGAGCGGCCTCGATGAACGTGGCCACGCCGATACCCAGGTAGCGGCCTTCCGCTCGGGCCTCGGCCTGGCGGCGCCGGAACGCGGGGAAGTCCACGAGCTGGGCGACCCGCTCCAGTGACTCCCTCGTGGTCACCCCGACCAGCGGGCGCCCGGTAATCATGCTGGCCGGCGGATCGGTGCGCAGGGCGGCATTGCGCAGCCGGATCTCGAACGAATCCAGACCGAGGTCCTTCGCGATGAGGTCGAGGACGCGTTCCCGCACGAACGTCTCAGACGCCCACGGGCCGCGATAGGCGACGTAGCACGCTTTGTTCGTGGTGACCGCGGTCGACTCGAAACCCAGGGCCGCGAGCTTGTACGGACCCGGGAACATCGCCTCGATGATGTCTGGGACCATCGCGCCCATGCCCGGGTACGAGCCGGTGTCGATGACCATTTTCACGTCCAGTCCGAGCAGGTCGCCGTCGTTGCTGACCGCGGCCCGGACGTCGAAGCTCTCCTCCCGCGCCTGCCCCGACGCGCTGAGGTTCTCGCCGCGGTCCTCGACCCACTTAACCGGCCGGCCGACACGACGCGAGGCCGCGGCCACGGCGAGCTCTTCCCGTGACGCACCGATTTTCAGGCCGAACGACCCGCCGATATCGCCGGCCACGACCCGCACCTTGTCCTGCTCCATGCCAAGGCGCATGCCGACGGCGATCTTGGTCACGTGAACGCTTTGCGTGGCCGCGTACATGGTCAGAAAGCCCAGGTCGGCGTCGTAGCTCGCCACGCAGCCGCGCCCCTCCATCGGCACGTTCTGATGGCGGTGCACGTCGATGTGGAAGTCGGTGACTCGATCGGCGCCGGCGAACGTCGCGGAGACGTCACCGAACTCGTGGCGAGCATGGGGCCGGGCGATGTTGTCGCCCAGGTTGTCGAACAGCGGCGGGCTGCCCGGGTCGAGCGCGAAGGCGGCCTCCACGACCGGAGGCAGGTCGTCATAGTCGACCTCCACCAGCTCGCAGCCGTCCTCGGCGAGGTACCGGCTCTCGGCGACGACGATCGCCACGGGGTCGCCGACGAAGCGCACCTTGTCGGTCGCCAGCAGGGTGAACTGCGGGGTGGGCCCGGCCCAGCCCATCAGGGCCATCAGCGCGTCGGGCCCCGGGACCGTCATCGCTTCCATTTCCGCTCCGGTGAGCACCGCGACCACCCCCGGCAGCGCCCGCGCCGCCGAGGCATCGACCGAGAGCACCCGGGCGTGCGCCATCGGCGAGCGCACGAACGCGGCGTGCAGCATCCCGGGCAGCTTGATGTCGTCGACGTACCGGCCCGCGCCGGTGAGGATGCGCGGGTCCTCCGAACGCTTGATGCTGGCGCCGGTGTACCGCTCAGCCGCGATTGCTGTCATGGTTTCCCTACCTCAGCGTTGACGGTTGCGCCCTGCCGATTACGCCGGGCGGCCAGCAGGACGCCCTCGACGATGCTCTGGTAGCCAGTGCACCGGCAGATGTTGCCGGACAGCGCCTCGCGGATCTGCTGCTCGTCGGCGTCAGGGTGATCGCTGAGGAACGCGGTGGCCTGCATGACGAACCCCGGTGTGCAGAAACCGCACTGGAAGCTGTGCGAATCCCACATCGCTTGCTGCAGTGTGCCCAGCGCGCCGTCTGGGGCCAGCCCCTCGACCGTCGTCACCTCGCTGCCGGCGGCCTGGACGGCCAGCATCAGGCACGAGCGCACCGCCCGGCCATCGAGGATGACCGTGCACGCGCCGCAGACTCCATGCTCGCAGCCGACGTGGGTGCCGGTGAGATCGAGGTCATCCCGCAGGAAGTCCGCCAGCGTCTTGCGCGCCTCCGGCGACCCCGTGCGCGTCGCGCCGTTGACCCTCAAGGTGATGTCCACCATCAGTCACTGCCTCTCGCGGCGTTATCCGCTGCTGCTCGCAGGCCGCGACGCACCACGGCGGCCGCGACCGTCTTCCGGTAGTCCGACGACCCGTGCAGGTCGGCGGGTGGGTCGAGATCCTCGGTCGCGCGGCGGGCGGCCTCGTCGAACAGCTCTGCCGACGGCCTCTCGCCGGCCAGCAGGTCCTCTGCGGCACTGGCCCGGACCGGCACATCGGACACGCCGGCGAACGCCAGCCGGGGCTCGCTGATCACCCCGCCGGACAACACCAGTGACGCCGCCAGGCCGACGATGGCGAAGTCACCGTGCCGTCGGGCAACCTCGGTGAAGCTGGTCCCCGTGTCCTGCTTCGCGGCCGGGAAGCGCACCTCGACGAGCAGTTCGTCGGGCTGGCGTGACGTCGTGAGGTAACCCTCGAACCACTGCGCCGCCGGGATCACCCGCTCGCCCGCGGGGCCACGGACCACGAACTCGGCATCGAGCGCCCGGGCGACGGCCGGCAACTCGGCCGCCGGATCGGCATGCGCCAGGCTGCCTCCTATCGTGCCGCGGCTGCGGATGGCCTCATGCCCGATCAAGGGCAGAGCAGCCGCCAGCAGCGGCACGGCCTCGGCGACGGTCCCGGAGTCCTCGGCCAGGTACTCCCGCGTCATGGCGCCGATCGCGACCCAGCCGTCAGTCGCCGACACCCCGGACAGCTCATCGATGCCGTTGATGTCGATCAGTACCGCGGGGCGGGCCAGCCGCAGCGCCAGCAGCGGTATCAAGCTCTGGCCGCCGGCCAGCACGCTCGCCTCGTCCAGGTTCTCGGCCAGCAAATCGACAGCTTCAGCAACGGTCGTCGGCGCCTCGTACTCAACAGGAGGCAGCTTCATCGGCGCGGCCCTTCGATCGGAGGCAGCTTTTTCTTAGTCCGCCACGGCTCATTAGTTACCCTAACAACCATGGCGACGGCAACCAGGGCCACCGCTGCCGAGGCGATGCTCACCATTCCGGTGAGACATCCGCTGTCCGTCACCGTCCGCGAGCTACGGGACTTCTTCCGCGACGATCATGTCCATGCTGCGCTCATCGTCAGCCCGGCCGGGTACCTGGAGGCGGTCGTGGAACGCGCGGACATCGCCGATGGCCAGGCTCCTGATGCTGCCGCCGCGCCGCTGGGACGACTCGAGGGCCGCACCGTGCCGGCCGGGGCGAGCCTGGCCGACGTGCGCCGGGCGATGACCGCGACCGGGCGGCGGCGGGCCGCTGTCACCAGCGCCGACGGGCGGCTTCTCGGCCTGCTGTGCCTCAAGGCCAGCCGGGCGGGATTCTGCTCGGACCAGGACGTCCGCACTCGCGCGCTAGATGAGGCCGCCCCCGGACGGCGCGGCCGTTGACTGATCTGGGCATTTAGCCAGTCATTTTGTTCCGGCCCAGTTCTGGTCATGGCTACTGTTATTTGCGTTGCGCAAATAACAGTTTCCAAGTCGTTTTCTGCGGCATTGTGGCGAGGGTACGGCCGGTGGATACTGCGTAGAAATGCCGGCTGGCCGTGGGAGATTTCATGACTGCCACCGTGGATGAGCAAACGACGGTGACCGTGCGTGGCGCGTGCCCGCATGATTGCCCAGACACCTGCGCGATGCTGATCTCGGTGCGCGATGGCCGTGCGGTCGACGTGCGGGGAGACCCCGAGCATCCGTTCACCCGCGGCGGGCTGTGCGTGAAGGTCAACAATTACGTTGACAAGACCTACAGCGCGGACCGGGTGCTGTATCCGATGCGGCGGTCCGGCCCGAAGGGCAGCGGCCAGTTCACCCGGGTCTCCTGGGACGAGGCGCTGGATGAGATCGCCGGCCGGTTCCGGGCTTCGATCGCCGAGCACGGCCCAGAGTCGATCATGCCGGTCAGCTATCTGGGTACCGAAGGCATCCTGAACGGCCTGAACGTGGGCGACCCGTTCTTCAACAAGCTCGGCGCCACGATCACCGAACGGACCTACTGCGACTCCGGTGCCTGCACGGCATACACCATGACGATCGGCGCGACCGCGGGGGTGGATCCGGAGAGCCTGGCCCACTCCCGTTACATCATCATCTGGGCCTGCAACATGATCTCGACGAACCTGCACCTCTGGCCGTTCGTGGCCGAGGCGCAGCGCCGCGGCGCGAAGGTCGTGGTGATCGACCCGGTACGGCACCGGACGGCTGCGCACGCGGACTGGTATATCCCGATCCGGCCCGGCACCGACGGCGCGCTCGCGCTGGCCATGATGAACGTGATCATCGGCGAAGGGCTCGCCGATGAGGCCTACATCCGGGATTACACGGTCGGATACGAGGAGCTGGCCGAGCGGGTCCAGCGTTACACCCCGGAGTGGGCCTCGGAGCAGACTGGCATCCCGGCCGATGACATCCGTACCCTGGCCCGGGAGTACGCCGCCACCCAGCCGTCGATGATCCGGATCGGGGTGGCCATCGAGCGGCAGGCCGGGGGCGGGCAGACGGTGCGCTCGATCGCGTGCCTGCCGGGGCTGACCGGGGCCTGGCGCCAGGTCGGCGGCGGGCTGCTGCAGCTGCCGCTGTGGGCGTTCCCGGTGAACTGGCCCGCGCTACTCCATCCGGAGCTGGCCACGCCGGGCACCCGGGTGGTCAACCAGTTCCTGCTGGGCCGGGCGCTGACCGGGGAGCTGGGCCTGGACCCGCCGGTCACCGCGCTGATGGTGTACAACTCCAACCCGGTGGTGGTCTGCCCGGAGCAGGACAAGCTGGTCGCGGGCCTGTCCCGGGAGGACCTGTTCACCGTGGTCAGCGAGCATTTCCTGACCGATACCGCCCGCTACGCCGACCTGGTGCTGCCGGCCACCACCCAGCTGGAGCAGCACGACATCATGTTCAGCTGGGGTCACTTCTACGTCACGCTGAACATCCCGGCCGTCGAGCCGCTCGGCGAGGCCATCTCCAACACCGAGCTGTTCCGGCGCCTGGCCGCCCGGATGGGGTTCACCGAGGAGTGCTTCACCCGCACCGACGAGCAGATGATGGCCGGGGCATTCGACTGGTCCGCGCCGGCCATGGGCGGAATTAGCCTGGAATCACTCCGCGAGAGCGGCTGGGCCCGGCTCAACCTGCCCTCCGCCGATCAGTACGCTCCGCACGCCGAGGGCAACTTCCCGACCCCGTCCGGCAAGGTCGAGTTCCGCTCCTCGATCGCCGAGCAGGCCGGCAACTTCGTTCTCTCGCTGTTCCGGCAGGGCTCGAACGAATACCAGCCGGGCGGCACCGTCGATCCCCTGCCGCACTATGTGCCGCCCCGCGAGACCGCCGATACGGGCTACCGGCTGAACCTCATCTCTCCCAAATCGCACGCCTACCTCAACTCCAGCGCCGGCGACCAGCCCGCGCAGCGCCGCGTCCAAGGCGAGCAGGCGGTGACCATGCACCCGCAGGACGCCGCGGAACGCGGCATCGCCGACGGGCAGTACGTCCGCGTGTTCAACGACCGCGGCCAGTTCGTCGCCCTGGCCCGGATCACCGACGAGATCGCCCCCGGGGTGGTCATGGCACCGATGGGAGCCTGGCGCAAGAACGCCAAGGGCCACTCCACCGTCAACGCGGTCAACCCGTTCGTATTCGCCGACCTTGGCAACGCGCCGACATTCTCCGACACCAAAGTCGAGATCGAACCCGCCCAACCGCCCCCGGACGCCGCCCCGGCCGGATGACCTGACCGGCCGGCTCGTCGGGCAAGACCGTGACCTGAGCGCCCCGGGCGACCTGGTCGACAAGTGGCCCGCGAGCAGATCGCCGAGCTCCGGGCCAGGGCGGGAGGCGTGACCCTGCGCGGCCTGCTGGAGTGGCTGGGCATCAGGCGGCTCGCCCCGGTCATCCGCGGGCCGTGCCCGCACGCCCGGGCCGAGCACCGGTACCGGCCCAGCCGCAGGCTCGCGCACCTGGTCAGGGCCCGCAACGCGACCTGCGCCGCGCCGGGCTGCGGCCGCCGCGCCACGCGGTGCGACCTGGACCACACCAGCCCGCACCACCGGGGCGGCCGGGCGTGTGAGTGCAATCTGGCTCCGCCGTGCAAGTGTTAATTGTGTTAATAACACAGACTTGTCGCTCTCCGGGAATGTCAAAAGGTGATAGTCCGGCGGTTACGCTAGATGCGCGACGCGGTACTGATCCCAGATCTCGGGGCGAAGGCGGCCGCGGGCGGAGACGTCGAGACCGTTTTCCTTCGCCCACGTCCTGACTTCCGCTGCCGAGACGGCAGCGGGTTCGGATGGGCGCGCCGGCGCTGGGGCGGCCATCTCGGTGCCGGGGAACAGCGGGATCTCGCCAATCACTGGATTGGTGAAGCCGATCCTCTTGTAGGCGGTGAGCCTCTTCCCGTGCATGCGGGTCAGCATGGGCACTCTGGTGTCGGCGTAGTCGTGTACCTCGACCGTCGTTTTTCCCGGCAGATCACGCATGATCCGGCCGACGTTCTGCGTGATGATCGACTCCGAGGAGGACGGTGAGCATAGGAAAAGCGTGTCGAGCGCTGGGCAGTCGAAGCCTTCGCCGATGTAGCTGGCGGTTGCCGCCAGCAGCATTGGCTCGCGCGCGTGCACCGGGTCCCAGTCTGCGAGCTGCTTCAGGATGACACGCCGCTTTCCGGGGGATATGGAGCCGTGCAGCACCATCGGCGCCAGGCCACGGGCGTTCAGTTCGGCGGCGAGCTGGTCGACGTGCTCAGTCCGTCCTGCCATCACCAGGCAGTTACGGCCACGCTTGATCGCATGAACCACATCATTGATGATCTGCGCGGTGCGGATCCGGTCCGACACGAGTGCCGGGATGATGATCGACTGAAGGATGCCGGGCGTGTCGCTGTCGATGTCGTCACGGATTGTGGTGGCAGTCGGATGAACATGCAGTTCCTGGATGAGGTCCGTCGCACTCGGGATCTTGTGTCGCACCTGTCCGCAGTGCATGAACATGATCTCCTCACGGCCATCCGCCCGCTTCGGCGTCGCGGTGAGCCCGAGCCAGCGCCGTGCCGGTATCGACTGGATCGCCCGCGCGAACGTATGGGCCGCGACATGGTGGCATTCATCTACGATGACCAGGCCGTACTCAGAAAGGATCGCTGCTGGGTCATCTGCCCGAGTGAGTGACTGCAGCGTTGCCAGGTCGATCCGGCCGGTGAGTTTCGTCTTCTTGCCGCCACCGAGCTGGCCGATGTCCTTGGGGCCAAGACCTAGGTGTTCACGCAGCCGCTCCTTCCACTGGTCCACCAGCGGAGTCCGGTCGACCAGGATGAGTGTCGGCACCTTGTGCCGGGCGATCACGCCGCAGCCCATTACCGTCTTTCCCGCGCCAGGCGGCGCGACGAGAACCCCGAGTTCGTACCCGGCGACGGCGTCTACCGCGGCCTGCTGTTCTGCCCGCAGCGTGCCGGTGAACTCGATCTCCAGCTCGGCCGGTGCGCTGCGGAGATCGGTGATCGCCAGGCGGCTGCCCGCTTTCTCGATCAGCTTCGCGGCACGATCGGCGACGCCGCGTGGTAGGTACAGCCGGTCCAAGGACTCCGAGTAGCAGCGCAGCATCCGCGGCGCGCCCCAGACGCTCAGCCCGATCTGCTGCCGACTGTAGAACTCGGGATTGTGGAGTGATGCTAGGTGCTTCAGCGACGACAGAAGACTGGGCGGCAGCCCGGTCCGGCGGATCGCCAGCATGCCGCTCAGCTCAGCTTTGATGACGTCCGGCGGCGGAGGCTGGGCCGCCAGCGGAGATCTGTGCAGCCGCACCGCAGGACCGACCGTTGGTGGCTGAAGCCCTTCTGCGCGCTCCACTACGTCGCGGCGGGTCATGCGCTCAAGCGATGACAAGTACGCGAACTGATCCTGGCAGGGCTCGAACGTCGCCGGATCGACGAACAACGTGGTGCGATTCTGACGGCACCTGCCCTCCAGCGGCAGCGCGATCAGGTTTCCGAAGCCGCGCCGCGGCAGATAATCCTGCGCAGGGAAGAAGCGGTCGTAGCTCTCTATATCCATCTCGCCGCGGATCGCCATCGCCTCGTGCAGCAGCGCGGCACCCATGGCACGCGCGTCGGCGGCAGCTACCGGCTCCGAGAAGAAAGTCCATGCGTGTGCGCCGTCGCCCGACCGGGAAATCTCGACGGCCGCGGGCACGCCGGCCCAGGCAGCCGCCTGCGAGTACGCAGCGGCGTCGAGTCGCCATCCGCCGCCGTCGAAGTCGCAGACCAGCAGGCGGCAGGTACTGTCAGGCAGCATCACGTAAAGCCCGCAGGCGGCCGGGTTTTCCTTAGTCAGGTGCGCGGAGATGACCTCATCGGTAAGCGGCAGGTACTCCGGGTTGTCGCGGGTGGTGCCGGGCCGCCGTTTCGGCGCCCAGCCCTTGGTGCCTTCCGCGGTGTTCTCCCAGCGGTAGGCGTACACATCGCTGCGTCCCGCGAAAAGGGTCCGGTACAGGCCCACCTTGGCCTGCAAGCTCGACTCGTGATCTACCCGGGGCAGGGGAGGCCCGTGAACCGGGCCGAACAGCGGCATCTGCCGCGGCGGCGGTTTCGCGGCCACGTCGAGTTCAGCCTGCAGCGGCAAGGGGTCGCTGGCACTTAGCGGCAGGGTGGTCAGCGCATTCAGGCGTGCCCGAAGCGCGGCGATCTCTTCGCGCAACAGTGGTATCTCTGCGCAATGCTCGCAGCATTCCGGTCCAGGCATCTCGGCGAACACCCTTCTAATACTGCCCTGACACGCGCGATGCCCTGCCTGTCAGGCCGCGGGCTGACTGTGACTGGCTAGATTCAGGTAGCTATGTGCAGACCACCGGCACGAGCGGCGCGGTCAGCAGCAAGAGGTCCCCAGGACGTTATCACTCGACCGTTTAGCCTGGTCAGTGTCTTATTTGCAGATGCAGGCATTCTTCAACGCACGTGATGACGACACACTTGGCGCCGATCTTTAGCGGAGCTCGGCCTGGAGGCTAAGGACCATAGCCCGGACAGCGGCATGACCATGATCCTCTCTTCCTTGCGGTAGGCGAGTTCCCCGAGGTTGAGCAGGAAGCCCGCGATGAACCGCTCACCTAGCCTGTCGCGGAGTAGCCGGAGGCCGCTCAGGTCAGTGTCCTGGACGCGGGATCCGGCCTTCACCTCGACGCCGGCGACGCGGCCGTCCCAGGTCTCGAGAACAAGATCAACCTCGTCCCCGCTCTGTGTCCGGAAGTACGCGGCCGTGACTGCCTCTTCCGACCAGCTCACCTGCTTGAGGATCTCCCCGACGGCGAACGTCTCGACGAGATGCCCGAACTCGGTCAGCACAGCGGGATCGCGGCTGCTGATCTTCGCAGCGCTGAGCCCGAGCAGCCAGCCGGCCAGCCCCGAGTCGATGACGTGCACCTTGGGGTACGCGGCGATCCGCTTGCCA
>Ga0335069_10013307_pt1 | contig 11556 bp, 10 predicted proteins | sample Lox_Sample_11_FD_206714 | JGI IMG/M metagenome (GOLD analysis project Ga0335069, IMG submission 206714) | Soil microbial communities from Loxahatchee National Wildlife Refuge, Florida, United States - Lox_Sample_1.1 | ecosystem: Environmental > Terrestrial > Soil > Wetlands | place: USA...
TGCTCATTTTCCTCCATTCCGGCGACCTTAGCTGAGCTAACCTGCACACTCGCCTCTTCGGTAAATCCAGCGGGGAGTGTAGATTCGCGGCTACGGCGGCCGGTTTCATGCTGGAGGGCAGGACTTGGTGTCAGCTGCGACGGCTACTGACGGCGCCTCGCCGGCGCGGGAGGTCGGCCTCTCGATTGGCGGGATGACCTGCGCGGCGTGCGCGGCCCGGGTGGAGAAGAAGCTCAACGCCCTGGACGACGTCTCGGCCACGGTGAACTTCGCCACCGGGCGGGCTATTATCACGGCGCCGGACTCGGTTCCGGTGCAGCGGCTCATCGACGCGGTGACCGCGGCCGGCTACCGGGCCGGGGCGCCGGATCAGGAACCGGATGCCGGTCCGCCCGGCGGCACCGGGACACCCGGGGCGGAGGCGGCCCGGGTGCGGGACCTGCGGAACCGGCTGATCGTTGCCCTGGTCTTCTTCATCCCGCTGAGCGACCTGTCGGTGCTGTGGTCGCTGTTCCCGTGGTCCCGGTTCCCGGGCTGGCAGTGGATCCTGCTGGTGATGGCCGCCCCCGTGGTCATCTGGTCGGCGTGGCCGTTCCACGCCGCGGCCCTGCGCAACGCCCGGCACGGCACGGCCACGATGGACACGCTGGTCTCGCTGGGCATCACCGCGGCGTGCGCCTGGTCGGTGTACGCGATGTTCGTGCTCGACCGGGACCAGGCCGGGCTGAGTGTGTGGCAGATGCTGCTGCATGCCTCGGGTGGCGGCATCTACCTGGAAGTCGCCGCGTCGGTGACGACGTTCCTGCTGGCCGGGCGCTGGTACGAAGCCCGGGCCCGGCGGGACGCCGGGGACGCAATGCGGGAACTGGCCGAGGCGGGCGCGCGGGAGGCGTGCGTGCTGTCTCCGGACGGGACCGAGCGCCAGGTCCCGGTGGGCGAACTGCGTCCCGGCGACCGGTTCGTGGTACGGCCCGGAGAGCGGATCGCGGCGGACGGCGAGGTGGAGTTCGGCGAGTCCGCGGTGGACCGCAGCATGATGACCGGGGAATCCGTGCCAGCCGACGCGGCCGAGGGCGACACGGTGGCGGCGGGCACGGTGGTGGTGTCCGGCCGGCTGGTGATCCGGGCGGTCAAGGTGGGCCGCGACACCCAGCTTGCGCACCTGGTGGCCCTGGTCGAGCAGGCGCAGTCGCAGAAGGCGGCCATCCAGCGGCTGGCCGACCGGATCAGCGGTGTTTTCGTGCCCGCGGTACTGGTGGCATCCGGGCTCACCCTGGCCGGCTGGCTGCTCACCGGCAGTTCTGTGGAGCATGCGTTCAGCGCGGCCCTGGCGGTGCTGATCATCGCGTGCCCGTGCGCGCTGGGCCTGGCCACCCCGGCCGCCCTCATGGTGGCCTGCGGGCGGGGCGCCCAGCTAGGCATCTTCATCACCCGGTACGCGGCGCTGGAGTCCTCCCGGGCGGTCGACACCGTGGTGCTGGACAAGACCGGGACAGTGACCAGCGGGGTGATGGCCGTCGCCGGGGTGATGGCCGCGGACGGGACCAGCCGGGAGTCGCTGCTGCGGCAGGCCGGGGCGGTGGAGCAGGCGTCCGAGCATCCGGTGGCCGTGGCGATCGGCGAGGCGGCGCGGGCCGAGCTGGGGGAACTGCCGGAGGCGGCCAGGTTCCTGGCCATGCCAGGCCTGGGCGCGCGCGGTTCGGTGGACGGCCAGGATGTGATCATCGGGCGCGAGGACTTGTTCACCCATCTGGGCGTGGCCGTTCCGGACGGGCTGAGTGGCTGGTGCGCTGGGCAGGAGTCATCCGGGCGCACCGTGGTGCTGGCCGGGTGGGACGGCGCGGTGCGCGGGGCGTTCGCGGTCGCGGACACCGTCAAGCCGTCTGCAGCCGCGGCCGTGGCGGACCTGCGCCGTCTGGGCCTGCGCACCGTGCTGCTCACCGGCGATAGCCAGGCCACCGCCCGCGCGGTGGGCAGCCAGGTCGGCACCGACGAGGTGATCGCCGGGGCGCTGCCGGATGAGAAGGTTGCCGTGCTCCGGGACCTGCAGGCCCGCGGCCACCGGGTGGCCATGGTCGGTGACGGGATCAACGACGGGCCAGCGCTGGCCGCCGGCGACCTCGGCATCGCCCTGGGTACCGGCACCGATGTGGCCATCAGTGCCGCGGACGTGATCGTGCTGCGCGACGACCTCGGTGCCGTGCCGGACGCCATCCAGCTGTCCCGCGCGACCCTGCGGGTCATCCGTGGCAACCTGACCTGGGCCTTCGGCTATAACATCGCCGCCATCCCGCTGGCCGCGGCCGGGTTCCTCAACCCGCTCATCGCTGGGGCGGCCATGGCGCTGTCCTCCGCCTTCGTGGTGGGCAACAGCGTCCGGCTGCGCCACTTCGGCCGGCCCGCCGCGGCAACCGTCGGCGGGAGCGAACCCGTCCCGGCCGCGGAGGGCGAGCCGACCGGGACACCGGCCCAGGTGGCCTGAGTCATACCGCTGGGGCGAAACGCCGATGCCCCGGCCGGAGCCGGGGCATCGGGCGGTCAGCGCACGCTAGATCATGATGATCAGCATGAAGGCCATCGTCAGGCCCATCGCGATGCGGCAGCCCGCGGCCACCTTGGGGCCGAGCAGGAGCGCGCGAGCGGAGCCGGCCGTGCTGCCGCTGCCCGCGCCACCGTTACCCGTCGGCTGGCCCGGGCCAGTGGCCTGAGGCGGCACCGTAGCCACGCTGCCGTCGCCCCCGCCCGGGGCGGCTGAGCCGGTCGCCAGGCCCACGGACCCACTCCCGGCGGCGGCGCCGACGAGCGCGGCATCGGCCGGCACGGCAGCCGGGCGGGCGAAGTAGCTGCCGTGCCCGTGTCCCGGGCCGGACAGCCGGTCCAGGTCCAGGACCACGTAGACGATCAGCCACAGCGCGAAGATGAACGCCACCACGGGCGCGTTCAGCGTCTGCATCGCGCTGGCGCCGCCGCTCATGCCGCTCATCCCGCCGCCACCCGCCGCGGCGGGCGCGCTGATGGCCACGAACATGTACAGCATGGCGGCACTGTGCACCAGGTGCGGCGTGTGGTGGCCGTCGGCCAGCACCCGGACACCCTCCCCGCGGGATTCGTGGTACACGCGCCAGCCGAACCACCCCGTCAGCACGGCGAAGATCACGTCCCACACGTCGTTGGGCAGCGTGCTCAGGCTCGCGACCAGCATGCCCGCCATCGCGATACCCATCAGCAGGTGCGCGACGTCGATGTCCGCGTCGCCGGGGGACCCGGCCCACGGGCGGGCTGCCACCAGCCGACCGGCACTGATCGCTGCGACCAGCAGCATGAGGCCGGCCAGAATGTCCAGGATCCAGCTGGGAGTCATGCCACCGCTCCTTCCTGGCCAGCAGCCGGCTGGCCCGTAGCCGCTGGTGCCGTAGCCTCTGGTGCCGTAGCCACGGCCCGGCTGGGCCAGTAGCTCAGCGCGAGCAGGATCAGCAGCAGACCGGAGTTGGGGTCGGTCGCTCCCCCGGCCAGGATGGCCCCGAACGCCTCGCCGAAGACCCAGATGAGCGCGGCCACCACGATGGCCAGCACCACGGTGGCCCGGGCGGCTGGCCGCGGCAGGTACACCCCGACCGCGATCACCACGAGCGCGATCGCCAGCACGATGGACGCGGCCAGGCCGTGATGCGCCAGCAGCGAGGCGGCGTGGTTGTCCAGGGCAGCCAGCCAGCCGGGTTGCCCGTCGGCCATGCCCGCGATCATGTCGTGCAGCGCCTGTGGCGCCCGGTTGGCCGGCACCAGCGCGAAGTAGGCCAGGCACCCCCACAGCACGAGCCACAGCGCCCGGGCCACTGGCGCGCCGACCGCCCGGGCTGCCGGGAACGGGGCGGTGGCCGCGTACCGGTCGGAGGGCCACAGCAGCACGGCCAGCAGCGCATAGATGATCACCGCGCCGGGAGCCCCGTTGAGCGGGCTCGCCGCGCCGTTCAGCACGCCACCGAGTCCTTCACCGAACCACCACACACCCAGCGACCAGGCGATCGAGGCAGCCAGCGCCACGCGGAGCGTAGGCCGCCAGGCGATGCCCAGACCCAGCAGCAGCTGAATCGTGGCGAAGATCGTATTCACCAGGACGAGGTGGTGCCCGACCAGGCGGGCATCCCAGGTGATCGGGCTGGCGATCACCCCGGGGTTACCGGACGCGGTCCCGGCCAGCATCTGGCTGAACCCTGTGGTGAACATGAACGACTGGTACTGCAGCACCGCATCCAGCAGCCAGATGGCGGCCAGGGCGAGCTGGAGCACCCGCCTGGTGTCAGGCGGCTGCCAGATGCCCTCGGCCGCGGTGCCCTGGCCGCGCTGCCGCGCGGCCTGGCCGCCAGCGACGGCGACGTCACTCATTGCGGTTCTCCTCGGCTTCCCGGCGCAGGACCGCACCCTGCGGCCGGCCCTGTATGCCTTAGTCTCTGCGCCACGTGCTGGGCGGGCCATAAATCCCCGGCCAGCACGCCCAATAAGTGACCGCGCCCAGCTGGCTGGGCGTTGCTTAACTGGGCACTCAGGCGTTGTACGAAGAACAGTAGATGCTGGTTCGCAGAGCGGGCAAGAGGGCTGTCCAGAAAGCATCGACGGTAACCGGCACGCCGGGTATATGCGCAGGTAAACACCCACTTCTAGCATCATGAAATTGGTGTCACCGACCCTTGCGATAAACCCCCTCCAGGTATCCCCGGATACCTAGAGGGGGTATATTCGATACCGCTATAGGGTATGCAGTAGAGCCGATATTCCAGCTGCGCCGCTTCCGTCCGCGCGGAATTGGGCTGACACGACCAGTGCCTGCATGCTGATAATCATGAGTCAGCCACGTCTTGGCCCCCGGACGTGGTGAGGGCCTGGCCAGGGCAGGGCGTTGGGCAAGCCTGACCCTGGCTGCGGCCAGCCACACGGTGGCGGGGCCGGGAAGAACTGAGGACGCTGCCTTGAGTGAGACAGTCATCACCGTCGCCGGCATGACGTGCGGGCACTGTGTGAACGCCGTGCAGGGCGAGCTCGGCAAGCTGGCCGGGGTGACCGGCGTCGAGGTCGACCTGGAGACCGGCACGGTCCGGGTCACCGCCGACCCGATGCCGGACCGGGCCGCGCTGAGCGCGGCCGTGGACGAGGCTGGGTACGAGCTGACCGGTTGACGCCGGGCCCGGTGCCAGCGGCTAGCGCGACGCGCTGTGGCCGGCCGCCAGGCTGGACTCCAGGGGCAGGCCGGCGTCACGCCAGGCCACGATGCCGCCGGCCAGGCTGGCCGCGTCGTGGCCGGCCCGGGTGAGGAAGGCGGCCAGCCGCCGGGAGTAGTCCCCGGCTGGGCAGATGAGCACGATCGAGTGCCCGGCGGGGAAGGGCGTCCCGTGCCGGAGCATGTCCTCCAGGCAGTCGTCGCGGATGTTCACTGAGCCGGGTACATGACCGATCCGGTAGGCCATACCGCCCCGGGTGTCCACGCTGAGCAGCGCCGCCTCGCCCAGCCGCGCCGCCAGGTCGCCGGGTGAGATCTCGGGGCCCGTGGCCACCTCGGCCTCGGTGAGGTCCGCGGGCATGGCGTGCCGGGCCCGGCCGAACAAGTCGGGGCGGCGCTGCCGGATGTATGACAGGTACGGCTCCAGCCGGTCACAGGCGATGAAGACGGCGCGGCGCGGCGGCCCGGTGGGTGCGGGGCAGCGGCCCAGGTACTGCTGCGCGGCCCAGTAGGTGGCCCCGGTGGTCGGCCCGGCCAGTATTCCGTGCGTGCGGGCCAGATCCAGGGCGGCCTCGATCGCGTCCGCGGCGCGGACCGGGATGATCTCGGTGTAGAAGCCGGGCTCGAACAGGCCGACGTCCCACAACTCGGCCTCCGAGCGGATGCCCGGGATGAAATCCTCCTTGGTGGACACGATGCCGATAGTGCGCAGCCCCGGGTTGGCGGCCTGCAGGAAGGTGGCCGCCCCCCGGGTGGAGCCGGTGGTGCCCAGCCCGCCGAACAGCAGGTCAACCTGACCCAGGTCATCGGCGATTTCCTGGCCGGTGGTGTCGTGGTGGGTGGTCACGTTAACCGGGTTGGTGTACTGCGCGGTGTGGTAGAACTCGCCAGGGTGCTGGGCCATCAGCGCCTCGATCGTCGAGAACACGTCGTTGGGCACGGTGGGGTCAGGGCATTCCGACAGCCCGGGCAGCTCCTCCAGGTCGCCGCCGAGCAGTTCCAGCATGTCCCGCACCTCGGGGACCTTGGCCCGGTTGGTGAGCACCCGCAGCCGCAGCCCGCGCATCGCCGCCAGCACCTGGAGGGCCTTGGCGGTGTTGCCGCTGGAGGCCTCGATGAGGGTCTGCCCGCGGCGGGTGATCTCGGCCACGTCAGCGCGGATCATGCCCCAGGCGATCCGGTCCTTCACCGACCCGAACGGGTTGCAGAACTCCAGCTTGGCGTACAGCTCGGTGCCGTCGAGGCCGTGCCGGGCGGGGTCGAGCCGCAGCAGGGGCGTGTTCCCGATCAGCTCGGTGATGTCGTGGTAGAGCACGACGGTGCCTCCTCCCCCGGGCCCGCGGCGTCGGCCTGCGCGGCGAACCCGGCTCCGCCGCCGCGCACGACGGCCTTGCCTGGCTGGTGCTGCATCAGCGCCCCGGACGCGGACAGGTCCATCTGGTAACCGGCCGTGTTGACGAAGGCCACGATGTCCCCGGGCCCGGGTACCCGGTCCAGGAACGTCAGGTGGTTGAAGATCATGTCGCGTTCGAGGCAGAGGTTGCCGGCGAAGAAGGCCCCCACCGGGCTGGCGCCCGGCCCAGCTAGCGCGGACCGGTAGATGACGACCGGGTCGAGCATCACTTCCTGGTCGGCCGGGCAGATCTTGTCCCGGCTGATGTCCAGGCTGACCAGCACGGTCTCGCCGGGCCCGGGCGTGGTGAACTCGACGCTGGCCAGGGTGAGGCCCGCGTGGTCGACCAGCGCCTTGCCCGGCTCTACCCAGAGCTCGACCATGGTCTCCCGGAGTACCTGGGCGACAGTCCGGCCGCCCTGCCCTGGTAGCGGGCTGTCCAGCAGCTCGCGGAGAAAACCGCTGCCTGGGGCGGCGTTGCCGTACTTGTGGAACACTGGGACACCGCGTATCTCCCCGTCCTCATACCGGTAACCCAGCATGTTGCCGTCCCAGGTCAGCGGCTGGCCACGGCCCGCCAGGCCACGCTTGAGCGCCTGGATGTATTCCTCGAACGCCGCCGGGTCGGCGGTGAACGCCTGCCGGAAGCCGCCACCGATATCCAGCACGTGCGGGGCCAGCCCGGCCACCCAGCACTGCTCCAGCAGGGCCAGGCACTCCTCGACCGCCTGGACCTTCTCGGCCACCTCGCTGCTGTCCAGGTGGAATGACAGCCCGCGGAAGTCCACCGCGTCCTGGGCGTCGCACAACAGGCCGATGAGCGCGGCGAAGCCTCCGGCACCCACGCCGAACCGGCTGACCCGGCGCGGCGCCCGCCCTGGGGCGCCGCCGAAACCAGACACCCGGACCAGGACTGGCACCCGCTCCCCGTCCCGCGCCCGGGCCAACCGGGTGATCTCCGACAGTTCCCAGGGGTTATCCGCGTTGACGGTTGCGCCCGCCCCGCTCAGCTCGGCCAGGAACGCCCGTCCCTTGGGCCCGGTCACCTCCACCCGGCCCGGCGGGAACCCGGCCCGCCACGCGCTGGCCAGTTCGCCCGGGGACGCCACGTCGATGCTGATGCCCGCGTCCAGCGCGGCGCGGACGAAGGCCCGGGCCTGGTTGGCCTTGTGCGCGTAGCAGATCCGGAAGCTGACCCCGGAGTCCGCCAGCACCTGCCGGAAAGCGGCCACGTTCCCGGCGAAGATCTCCGGGAACACGACGTGCAGCGGCGAGCCGTACCGGGCGAGCAGCCCGGCCACCCGGTCCTCCCGGGCCAGGAACGACCGGGCCATCGGATGGATCAGGGGCGGCAGGCCTGTCACCGCGCCGCCGGGGGCACCACGGTGTACCCCGCGTCCCGGATGGCGTCGAAGGCCCGCTCGCGGGCCGCGACCGTCGCGAAGCCCGCCACGATGCGCTTGGAGACCAGGTCGATCTCGGCTACCGGGCTGCCCAGCGAGTCGAGCAGCCCGGTGATGGTGGCGCGGCAGTGCTTGCAGTTCATATCGGGGACGTGGAAGGTGCGCTGTTCCGGGTCGGTGATCTCCTCGTCGGCCGCGCCGGCCAGCTCGGTGATCTCCACCCGGTCCAGCAGGGCGGCGAACGTCTCGACGTAGGCGGACACCACCCCGGGCTGCACGCTGAACCGCTGCCCGCCGATCGGGTGCGTCATCTGGCCCAGGCAGCGGGGCTGCTCCCCTTCGGGCAGCAGGGCGTACTGCCTGGCGATGAGATCCAGCTCGTGGTGGTACTTCTGCACCGCCTGGGCGATGCTCAGCCCTTCCTCGCCGGTGGCCCGGGCCATCACGGCGTGGGCCTGGGCGATCGTGGCGTCCTTCATCGCCCGCAGGGTCGCGATGACCTGGGCCGGGTAGCGCACCGTGCCGCCGGGGCCGGCCACGAACGACACGGGGATCATCCCGCGGCGGAAGGTGGACGCCTGCAGTTCCCAGTACCAGGTACTCGCGACCACGCCGAAGATCCCGCTGTCGCGCAGGCCACGGGCGAACCCGGCCGGCGTGCGGTACGGCGTCTGATCCGCCAGGTAGGCGTGCTGGACCAGGGTCCGCGCCGTCGCCTCGACACCGATCCGGAAGATCTCGATGGGCTCAGTGTCGGTGGTGGTGGCGGCCAGCACCCGGCGGGCGTAGTCGCCGAGCCTGGCGGCCCGACCGGCCAAGCCCTCGTCGGCGGCCAGGGCCCGCCACAGCGCCAGCGTGGCCTCCCGGGCCACGATCGGCACCACCGGGCCCAGCCGGCTCGGCCCCGCGTGTGCGACGTTCGGGATGCCGTCGCTGTCGTTCCAGGTCACCCGGTGGATCGCGGTGGTGACCAGGCTGGCCGGGCAGGGTCGCATGAACGAGTCGAGATAGCGCAGCTGGGCGGCAGTTAGGTGGCTGCCGGGTTCGGGAACGAGGGGGGTCAGGCGGTACTCGAGGCGCCGCGCACCACCCAGGAACGCCGGGCTGACCGCGCCACCGGCCGGGAACAGCCCGGGGAAGGCCAGGCCCGCCAGGATGGCCGAGGCGGCCGCCCGATCGTACCCCTCGACCGGGGAAGCCAGTGAACTCCGGTCCATCGCTATCCCGCCCCCTCCGCCAGCCCGGACAGGACACCGGCGAGCCGGTTCAGCTCCTCCCCGGAGTTGTACACGTGCGTGCTGACCCGGACCGAGTCCTCATAACCGCTCCCGGCGGGCAGGCAGTGCCGGCCAGCCCGCAGGTAGAAGCCGTGTGCGCTCAGCGCGAAGCCGAGGTCGTCGGACCGGACCCCGTCCAGGCGGAACGACACGATCCCGTACCCGGCCGGGCACCGTCCCCAGGCGACGCCGGGCAGCAGCGTCAGGTGCGGGATCTCCCGCAGCCGGGCGACCAGGAAACGGGTCAGCGCCTGGCCGTGTGCGGCGATCCGGCCAATGCCCAGCTCCTCGATGAAGTCCAGGGCCGCGCCCAGCGCGGTGATCCCGGGTAGGTCTAGCGTCCCGCCCTCCAGGCCTTCGGGCATGCGCAACCCCTGCAGGCGGCCCTCGTCCAGCCGGACGGCGCTGCCGCCGCCGGGCAGGAACGGCGCCAGTTCCGGGTGCACCCGCCGCCGGGCATACAGCACGCCCGTCCCTGGGATGCCGAACATCTTGTGCGCGGAGAACACCGCGAAATCGGCGTCCAGCCCGGCCACATCCAGCGGTATGTGCCCGGCGCTCTGGGTGCAGTCGAAGCACAGCCGGACCTGGTCGCTGAGCTGGCCGCGCAGCTCCTCCAGTGTCGTCATCGCCCCGAACAGGCTGTGCACATGGGTAGCTACGATAAGCCGGGTGCGCGGCGACACCTTCGATGCGATGTCGGCGGTGTCCGCCTCCCCGGTCACGGTCACTGAGTAGGGCACGAACGTGATGCGCGTCCCGGACCGGGCTAGTGCCTGGCGCAGGTTCAGCCAGGGGTACACGGTGGAGGAATGATCCAGCGGGCTGAACAGGATCTCGTCCCCGTCCGCCAGGTTCGCCATCCCCCACGACAGCGCCACCGCGTTGAGCCCCGCGGTGGCCCCCGGCACGAACACCACCTCATCCGGGCCCTCCGCGCCGATGAACCCGGCGACCCGCTCCCGGACCTCCGCGACCCGCCGGGACGCGCGGCTCGACCACGGATAAGCCCCCCGCCCCGGATTCGCCGTCGCGGTAGCCAGCTCCGCGGCGACCGCCTCGATCACGCGCCGCGGCTTCTGCGTGGTGGCTGCGCTGTCCAGGTACACGATGCCAGGCTCGGCCAGCAGGGCCGGGAACTCATCCCGGGCCAGCGCGGCCAGCATGTCCGGCGGCCCTGGCTGGGCAGCACCAGACACTGGCACTGCGATACGCCCGTGGCCATGAATCAGGTCTGTCACGGACGCTCCGGGGGCAAACGTAGAACTGTGTACCGTTCAACAATGACTCACGGCGGGCCGATCTCCAAGAGGCGGTGGCCAATCTCCGAACCACGCAGGACCCGGTGCGACCACCGAGCGGGCATCGTGGCGCCCCGGAAACGACCGGCGGGCCCAGGGCCGACTTGTCTCCCGGGCGGGCCAGCCGTAGCCCACCGAAACCCGCAGTGGGTATTCCGGGATACTCCCTCCGGGTTTCTCGTAAACCTCCCAGGGGTATTTCCGGGCCGCGCGAGCGAGTCCGGGTTGCCGGAGCCCGGGAAATTCCTGGACGCGCCGATAAACTGACCGTATGGGAGTGGCCGGGCCGACGTGACGCCACCCTGCCCGCGCCCACCAGAGACAGGAGATGAGCGTGATGGCTTCTTACCCCCAGGGAACGATCCTGACCTGCACTCATGAGGACTGCAACTGCAGGGTGCTCATCCAGGAGGAATGCCACTGCCCAGAGGCGGCCGGGTCGTCGACCTACCAGTGTGCCTGCGGCGCCGAACTGGTCCCGGTCGGGGGGAATTGAGGGGCACCGCCCACCGTCCGGAATCCGGATAGCATCCATCCCGGACAGCTCCTGGGGCCAAGCCTGAGTGCAGACTTATGCGCGCCACATGCTTCCGGTGGCCCGTAACGCAGGAACCTCACCTGCCCATTCCGGAATCAGGAAAGGTGAGGTCTTTCCGCTCGGGTAAATCATCTGGACGGGATATACGAACACAGCAGTGGTTCTTAATATGCTGTCGGCCGGCGATAATCCAGGAATTGACCGTGCACGCCCGCCAGGCGTGGGCCAGCGACCGCGCGCAGGCGTTCCGGCTGCTGACTGACGCCGTCGCCATCTCCCGGTACATCTCGATGTACCGGGAGAGCGGTGTTGCGCCTGAAGCACAAGAGACCGCGCACGCACTTGCCGCAGCACCTGGTCTGTCCGCAGTAGTCCCCAGCGCGAGGCATCCACCCGCCATACCGATCGCCCGTACGCTGGTCGCCAGCTGAC
>Ga0335069_10013308_pt1 | contig 11555 bp, 8 predicted proteins | sample Lox_Sample_11_FD_206714 | JGI IMG/M metagenome (GOLD analysis project Ga0335069, IMG submission 206714) | Soil microbial communities from Loxahatchee National Wildlife Refuge, Florida, United States - Lox_Sample_1.1 | ecosystem: Environmental > Terrestrial > Soil > Wetlands | place: USA: Florida...
ACGAGGACCTCGGCTCCCTCGTCGAGCATCTCCCCGGACGCTCCAGGATGCTGCTGACCAGCCGGATCGACCCGCACTTGCCGGTCAGCCGGTGGCGGGGCCGGGGCTGGCTCGCCGAGATCCGCCAGCGCGACCTGGCGCTGACGCTGCCCGAGACCGCCGAGCTGTTCACCGCGCTCGGCGAGCACCGTCTCACCGAGAGCGAGATCGAGGAGCTCTGGCGGCACACCGAGGGCTGGGTCGCCGGGCTGCGGCTGGCCGCGGCCGGGCTCAGGGACCGCACCGACGTCCCGGCTGCGGTGGCCGAGTTCTCCGGGCGGACCCCGATGGTGGCCGATCTGCTCGCCGATGAGCTGCTCCGTCGCGCCCCCGCCGAGCTGTCGGAGTTCTTGCTGCGGACCTCGGTCGCCGATGTCCTGGACGCCGAGCTGTGCGACGCGCTGTCCGGGCGCAGCGACAGCGCGGACGTGCTCCGGCAGATGGAGGCCGACCTGCAGTTCGTGATGGCGACCGGGCCGGGCCGGGATACCTGGCGGTATCACCCGCTCATGGCCGAGATGCTGCGCGCGGAGCTGCAGACGCACCGCCCGGAAGAGGTGCCAAGGCTGAATCGCCTGGCCGCCGCCATCCTGCAGCCCCGGGGGGACATCGCCGGGGCGGCCCGCTGCCTGCTCGCCGCCGGGGACGCCGACCGGGCCTTCTCGCTCGTGTTCGAGGCGGCGTACCGCCGGGCTGACCTGTCCGATACCCCGGGCATTGCGGCGTTCGTCAACCTGTTCCCGCGGGAGCTGGTGACCGAATCAGCCTCCAGGATGCTCACCTACGCCTTGATGCTCGGGCTGTCCGGCCGGCTGGCTGAGGCCCATGCCTGGCTGCAGCGCGCCCAGATCCGCATCAGTGACGAGCCCCAGGCCCGGGCGAAGGACATCGCGACCCTGGATGCGCTGCGGCTTCTCAGCTTCGCGGTCAGCGCCGGGTCGGGTGATGAGATCGACGCCGGCCGGCGGGCGGTCGAGGCGGTCGAGGCGGGCCTGGACCTCGGGGTCGCCGGCGCCCGGGCGCGGATGAACCTGGTGCGCGGCTACCTGCTGGTCGATCAGCCCGGTGAGGCCGACGCGGCGCTGCGTGCGGGCAGCCCGGGCGATGAGATCGCGGCGCTGGTGCTCGCGCCCGCGCTGGCCGCGCGCATCGCGGTGCGAGAAGGCAGGCTCCCAGAAGCCGGACGCCAGGCTACCGCTGCGCTGAAAGCGGCTCGCGCGTTCGGCCTCGACACGCATCCGGGCGCGGTTGACGCCCACCTGGCGCTGGCCGGAGTTCTCATCGACCGCAACGAGATCGCGGCTGCGGCCACGGCGTTCCAGCTCTTGGACGAGGTAATTGAGGCCAACCCGTTTACCCTCGTCTACCAAGTCCTGGTCCGGCTGGAGAAGGCCCGGGTGGCCGCCGCGCTGGACGACTGGGACGAGGTGTTCGCCACCGTACGCGAGGCCGGCAAGCTGATCGACCATGTCCCGCGGTCGGCGTTGCGGTGCCTGGTCGACGCGGCTGCCGCCCGCTGGCACCTGGAGACAGGCCAGATACATCAGGCTGAGGAACTGATCGCCACCCTGCCCGACGGCAGCCCGGCGCGCACGCTGCTGCGGGCCCGCCTGGACCTGGCCTGCGGCCGCCTCGACGCGGTACGAGCCCGGCTCGGCCGGGCGAGCCCCGGCACGATGCGCGACCAGGTGGCCGGTGAGCTGCTGCTGGCCCGTGCCGCCATCGAGTCCGGTGAGGACCCGGGGGGGCACGTGATGGCCGCGGCCGGGCTCGCGGCCCCCGAGCACCTGGTCCGGGTCTTCCTGGACGAGGGCCCGGCGGTGGCCCGCCTGGCCCGGGCGGCCGCCGGATCGCTCGGGACCGACTCCGGCACCGCTTTGTCGGTGGCGCTGGGTTCCCCTGCGCCCTCCCGCGCCTCATCCCGCCAGCCGGCGGTGATGCTGACCGACCGGGAGCTGCTGGTGCTGCGGTTCGTGCCCTCGCACCTGACCAACGCGGAGATCGCCCGCGAATGCCTGATGTCGGTGAACACGGTCAAGGCGCACCTGAAGAACATCTACGCCAAGCTCGGCGTCTCCACCCGCGCCGAGACGGTCGAGCGGGCCCGCCTGCTCGGCCTGCTCTGACCGGCCACCCGCAGCCCCTTCCCGGACCCGCACGCGTGATCGGGGGACGGCGCGACGGAGGCGCCCGGCCGGCCCCGGCATCCGATCCGCGTGCCAGCGCCAGCAGGACGCCGTCGGCCCGCCGCCGATCCCTCCGGGGCTGCTGAATTCCTCTCGCCTCCGGACAGCGCACCCTATCTGGGTGTGGCCGGATCACCCCCCCCAGAAGCTTGACTGACGCCATGAGATCTCACCGGACAACAACACCAAGGCACTGCGCAGCCGCGCCGCCATGCCCAGCGAGACGCCACGCCCTATCAGGGCAATCGGACGGCATCCAGACGATGGCGCATCGTAGGAGCAGTTCATCGATCCCAGCACACCAATTGGTTCTCGCGGGCGCGAGTTACGCGAGCGGGGACGACGCCGTGGAGGCCTCAAGATCGTGTCGGGTGCCTGGCACCAAGACGAACTCGTCCCGCTGCGGCCCGGAGGGGAGTGGCCATGACGGTGAAGACTGAGGATGCCGCGGCAGGAAGATCTGGTGCGCGGGCATCTGGCCGGGGTCCGGCGCAGGCCGGGACGGTGCAGCACCTGAGCCGCGCGGACCGGGTGGCCCGGGGCAAGGACGCCAGGGCGGTGGCCCCGCTGGAATCGCATGCCGAGTTCTCGCCGGGCCCGGGGCGGGATCCGGTCGGGCTGCTGCTGGGCCAGGCGGCGTCGCGGGTGCCGGAGCTGGTTCCGGTCCGGCACGGGCGGATGCTGGTGTCCCCGTTCACGTTCTACCGGGGCGCGGCGCTGCCGATGGCGGCGGACCTGGCCGGCACGTCCGCCTCCGGGCTGCGGGTGCAGCTGTGCGGGGACGCCCACCTGTCGAATTTCGGCGCGTTCGCCTCGCCGGAGCGGCGGCTGGTCTTCGACATCAACGACTTCGATGAGACCCTGCCCGGCCCGTTCGAGTGGGACGTCAAGCGGCTGGCTGCGAGCCTGGCCGTGGCCGGGCGGGACAGCGGCTTTCCCGCCAAGGCCCGGCGCAAGATCGCCCTGGCGGCGGCCGGACGCTACCGCACCGCGATGCGCGAGTTCGCCGAGCAGCCGTTCATGGACGTCTGGTACGCGCACCTGGACATCGAGCCGGCCGTCGCCGAGTTCAGGTCCCAGGTCAAGGCGAAAAGGTTCAAGCTCGCCGAGAAGCTGCTGGCCAAGGCCCACACCAGCGACAGCACCAAGGCGCTGGACAAGCTGACCACCGTGGCCGACGGACAGCGGCGGATCATCAGCACCCCGCCGATGATCGTCCCGGTCGAGGAGATCTACGCCGACGTGCAGGCCGAGGAGCTGTACCAGCTGCTGCACACCGTGCTGGGCAAGTACCGGCGCAGCCTGCAGTCCGACCGGCGGCACCTGCTCGAGCAGTTCGCCATGACGCAGGTGGCCCGCAAGGTGGTGGGGGTCGGCAGCGTCGGCACCCGCGCCTGGGTCGTGCTGATGGAGGCCGCCGACGGGACCGAGCCGCTGTTCCTGCAGGCCAAGGAGGCCCAGCCGTCGGTCCTGGCCGAGTATGCCGGGCGCAGCCAGTACAGCAACCAGGGCGAGCGGGTGGTCGCCGGGCAGCACCTGATGCAGGCCCAGAGCGACATCTTCCTCGGCTGGACCCGCGTCGCCAACCCCGTGGACGGGGTGGACCGCGATTTCTACGTCCGCCAGCTGAAGGACTGGAAGTTCTCGGTGCCGATCGAGCTGATGCTCCCGGGGCATGGCGTTGTACGCCCGGCTGTGCGGGTGGACCCTGGCCCGGGCGCACCCCCGCTCCGGGGACCGGATCGCGCTGGCCGCCTACCTCGGCGGCTCGGACAAGTTCGACCAGGCCATCGCGGACTTCGCCGAAACCTACGCCGACCAGAACGAACGCGACTACGCCGCGCTCCAGGCAGCGGTGAAAGACGGCAGGGCCGAAGCCACGACCGAAATCTAAGAGGCACCCACGGCCGTTCGCCGTTTTCGGGAAGCACCCATGTCGCGGCGACGTGAGCCCGCATAGTGACGCAGCCGCGAAGACCGGTCCCGGCTGGACCGGCCCGAACGACGCTCACCAGCCTGGACGGGCGCCCTTGCCCTCCCAGGGGTCGGGCAGACCCGGACGGCTTCGGATGATGCGGAGCCCGCCTCCTCGGCTGCCCCCGCCAGCGACATCACCCGTCTGGCCTGGGTGTTCTTCATAGTGGGCGGTACCGGTGACGGGCAGCGTGTGGCGGGCGGGGAATCTGTTATTCTGGGCTGTCCTCAAGGAAATTGCGCGGGACCGGGGCGTGCCGCAAGTCACGGCCGGCGGCATTCCAAGGGGCGCGATGCCAACGCGATCTCCTGGTGCACCAACCTGGACGCGCACTGGGATCAGGCGGTTGCCGAGGTCGGCCAGGGCACCGCCCGGGTGTGGCGGCTGTACATGGCCGGATCCCGGCTGGGCTTCGACCGCAACCACATCGAACTACACCAGGTGCTCGGCGTGCGGCTGGCCGCCGACGGGACCTGCGGCATGCCGCTGCGGCCCGACTGGGAGCAGCCCCGGGTGATGGCCGGTTATTAACTACCGAACGACCACGGTTCCCGCCGCCGTCATCGCCAAGAAGCTCACCTTCGCCGTCGGCCAGGAGAGCAGATTAGCGGGTGACCGGGTTCAACGTCGCTGTTCACCGGCGGAACGGCCGGCGTCACCGGATGGATCCCGGCAGCGGTGCCAGCGGCGATGCGGCGTCGCGGTCCGCTGCTGCCGATCCTCCCGGGTTGCCGAATTCCTCCCCTTCCAGGCAGCGCAGCGTCCCGGCCAGCTAGACCGCGGTGGCCCGCCAGCCGATCCGCCCGGCTGGTAGACCGCCAGTGCGCGGGGTTGAGCCCCTCCGGAGAGACGTCGACCGCCTCCTGGTAAGAGAAGAACGAGGCCGCGGTGAGGACAGCGACCCGGCGAAGTACGTGACGGTGTCCCACCGGGTCCCGACAACGCTGGCATACCCCGGCACCGACCCGACCGCGAACAGCAGTGACCCGGCGGTGAACAGGCCGGCAGGGATGCACCGCGCTCGTGGTCAGCGAACGTCGCTGGGGTGCCGATGCTGAGATCGCGGCCGTCGCAGTTCCGCCCGGACATGTACGCCTGTTATCACCGCGGGCGGTGATACTGCCCGCGCCGGTGGCCATCCCGGCGCGGGCGGCTGGCGGCGCGGGCGGTCAGGGTGCCGCTCCGACGGGAACGGCCACGGCTGCGGCCTCGGCAATGTCCGGGTTCACCGGGCGCTCGGTGCCGGACCAGTCGAGCAGGCCGAGGATCACCAAGGTGACGGCGAGGTAGGCCAGCAGGATGGTCAGCGCCTCGGTGGTGCCGTGGCCGCTGAAGTAGATCGTCTGGTGCAGCAGGATGTAGGCGTTGCGCGGCGGCAGGAACGGCCCGATATCCCGCCAGAACGTGGGCAGGTACGGCACCCCGTTCGCCCCGCCGGAGGAGTTGTTGCCGAACAAGACGATGAGGATGATCGTCAGCAGCGTGCCCGCGGATCCGATCAGTTTCTGCAAGATGGCCGCCACGAAGGCGACCACCGCGATGATCAGCGTGATGATCGGCCACACGATCCAGAACTTGCTGCTGGGGATCCCTGCAGCCCCAGGCACACGATGAGGTCGACGACCAGGCCCGCGACGACCGCGAACCCGCCCAGCGTGGCGGCGCGCCAGCGGCCTGCCGCCTTCCCGGTCGCGGCCATGAGCAGGCTCGCGCTGACGTACCCGCCGATGAGGACGGGCACCAGCATCAGCGACACCACCAGGTTGAGCGGGTCCTTGGGGGCCAGCGGGGTCGGCGTGTACTGCTGGACGGTGAGCTTCTGCCCGGCGCTCTTCGCCGCGTTCTCGAACTGCACCGCCAGGTCCAGCGGCGACAGGTCGCTGATGGACGGGACGACGATCAAGGTGTCCGAGGTGCCCGACGAGATCAGCGCGCCCCAGATCTGGGCCTGATCGATGGCGGTCTTGGCCGCCTGCTCGTTCGGGTACTGGGTGACCTTCAAGGAGATGGTTTTCTCGGCCCCGGTCAGGACCGGGGAGGACCCGACGGCGCCGAACGGCATGTTGGTCGCGGCCGGGGCGTGCCCGGAGCTCATGTAGTTGAACGCGAACAGGCATTCCATGATCGCGCAGATCCCCAGGGCCACCACGATCGGCAGCGAGCCCCGCCGCCGGCGGCCGGGCGAGGCCGCCTGCGGGTTCCCGGGCGGCGGGCTGGCCGCCGGGTTGCCCGGGGGGCTGCCTTCGGCCCGGTCACCGCGGGCGTGCGCGGCGGCGGCCGGCCGGGCCGGGCGGAGCCAGCTCAGGCCGGCCAGCACGGCCAGCCCCGCCAGTGCATACAGGAACAGCACGATCAGCGGGGTGGTGATGTTGTTGCCGCCGAAGTACAGCACGTTGCGGATCAGGCTCACCCCGTTCTGCGGCGGCAAGACCACGCCGATGTTCCGCCAGTAGTTGGGCAGCATGAACGTGCCGGCCCCGCCCATGCCGGGGCCGCCGATGAAGATGAACAGCACCGCCACCAGCGCGGTGGCCAGCCGCCCCACCAGCGCCTGAAGAGCGGCGGCGGCCAGCACCACCGCCGTGGTGACCAGCCAGAAGCACGGCAGCAGCGGCCAGAAATGGCTGCCGGGATACGCGCCGATCAGCGGCCCGGCGATCAGATCCGTCAACAGGGCGCCGGCCAGGGCATAGCCGGCCAGGATGGCCGCGCGCCACCGTGCCGCCGCGGTCCCGCCGGCCGCCTTGAACACCAGTGTCGCGGCCAGGTACCCGCCGACCAGCAGCGGCAGCAGCAACAGGCCCACCACCGCGCCGGTCGAATCGCTGGACGGCAGCGGCTTGGCATTCTGCACCGTGACCGGCCGGTTCAGCTTATGCGCGGCTGACAGGAACGCAGCCTGCAGGTCGATCCGGGCGAAAAAGCTCTTGGCCCCGACCACGATCAGCGTGTCACTGCTGCTGCCGGTGACGTACGCGCCGTACAGCTGGCCCTGGTCGATCGCGGTCATCGCCGCGGACTGGCTCGGATAGGCGATCAGGTCCAGCCCCGCCGACGACTGCGCCTGGGCGACGACACGCGACGAGCCCACCATGCCGAACGGCATGTCCCGCGGCGCCAGCAGCTGGCCGGCGCTGACGATGCACAACGCGAACAGCGCCTGAGCGACCAGAACGGCCCCCAGCGCGACAAGGATCTTCCTCCTCAGATCAGGCTTTGCCGCTTCGCCGCCCGCCGGCCGTACCGCATCGGTCACCTGCCTTGCCATTGCCCGCACCTCTCAGCAATGCGGCCTGTCCTGGCCGCGACCAGTACCTTCTTCACCATGTTTCTGCTCACCTCTCCAGCGTTATCTGCGGCGTGCGCGTCCCTGCTGTGCGCCCCGGTCACGTGCCGCTACTCGCCTGGGCGTTCCTGAGCGCGTTGCCGGACGCCGCGTCCGGGTCGCCTGCGTTGGTCTCGATGACGGTCTTTTCCCGGCGTTCTCGGGCAACGGGACTTCTCCTCTGCCGATGTGGCGTCGTCCGATGGCGTCAGTCAAACTCGCGGGGGGGGTGAGCCTGCTTCACCCGGCCAGGGTGCGCCGTCTTGCTGGCCGGGAGAAATCCCGGTGCAGATGGCCATCGCTGCCGCCTGATCATGGGGCGCTCTGGACGCTGTGCCCGCCCGGCGGGGTTGTCTGTTCCGCTGCGGGTGCGCGCGTCTGCTTGCGGGTGGCGACCAGGTATTTCACGCCCTCCATGGCGAGGAACGCGGTGAGGACGGCGATCAGGATGGGTGCGGTCTGCAGCGCCCCGACCTGGGTCAGGAACGCGGCCATCAGCACCATCGTGAACGGTGCCGGGACGACGCCGCCGGGGACGGCGGCGAGCAGGCAGGTGAACGCCAGTCCCAGCGGCACGCCCGGGATGACCTGATGGACGATGACCCCGGCGGTTCCGCCGATGAACAGGGCCGGGAAGATGGGCCCGCCGACGAACCCGCTCTCCTGGCTCACCGCGAAGGTGAGCAGCTTCGCGATGACCACGGCGATGAGCAGGCCCACGCCGAGGGTCCCCGCGTCCTTGAGCACGGTCTTGAGCTGGTCGCTGCCGGTGAACAGGGTCAGCGGCAGGGCCACACCGACCAGGCCGAACACCGCGCCGCCCAGGGCTGGTTTCGCGATGCCCGGGAGTTTCAGCCGGCCGAACAGCACGGCCGCCAGCTTGAAGAATACGACCAGCAGCGTCACCAGGACCGCCGCGAACAGGCCCAGGGGGATCCCGGCGAGCAGCTGCCAGTCCTCGAACTTGTAGTGCGGCACCTGGTAGGCGTCCAGGAACACCGAGCCGACGATGGCGAAGTAGATACCGAACGAGACGCTCGATGCCACGATCGTCCCGAGAAGGGCCTTGGTGAGCCGCTGCCCGCCGGGCCGGGCGATCTCCAGGATCAGCATCACCACGATCACCGTGCTGGAGAACAGCCCGCCGAACGCGCCGGCGAAGCCGGACAGCGTGTTCAGCTTCGTGTCGTCCTTGCTGAGCCCCCGTCGCTGGGACAGCCAGCCGCCGGCCCCGCCGCCGATGTAACTGAGAGCCTTTCCGGGCCGAGGCTGGCCCCGCCGATCAGCGACACCGCCGACACGAGCACGGTCCCCGGGACCAGCCGCGGGTTGACCTCCTCCTCTTGCAGGTCGGCGATCAGGCCGGGAAGCTGCTCGGGGAGCCGGGTCAGCCGCCGCAGCAGGCCGACCACGATGCCGGCCGCCGCGGTGACGGCGATCCACCACCAGTGCCCGCCGAACCAGCGCGGGTCAGAATCGGAGTACCACTTGCCCCCGAACTTGATGACCCCCAGGAACACCAGGCCGGCGAACGCGCCGATAACCCCGAGGGCGAGCGCGTACGCGATGAGCACCCAGAATTCCCGCTTCTGCGTGAACGGCGGCGACGCGGCCGGCTCGGTGGTGGCGCTCATAGCCCGGGTTCGGGCCGCGCTGTTCTGAGATCCCATGGCGTCAGTCAAGCTTCAGGGTGGGTAACCCGGCCACACCCAGATGGGGTACGGCATCCATTGGTTCGCCTCGATTACGGCGAGCCGGAAGTGTCAGGGCCGAAAGTCCCGATCCAGCTCATCCGGGCCCGGAGCGGGAGCCGGCGTACCCGAACCGGGTGTAGGCAACTCACCCTGTCCGGCGATTCCCTGCAAAGGTGATGAAGCCCGGAAAGGTGACCGGTGGTATCTACGTGATCACCGTTCGAGGCGCGGCGGAGCTCTGGTGCCGGCAGCCCTCGGCGCATTTCGCGGGGGCGACATGAGCGGCGAGCGCCTCCAGGACTTGCCTTCGGCCAGGCGCAGGCGAGTGATTGCCTGGGCGGTGCTGCGCACGGTACTGATCGCGGCGGTGCTCGTGGTCTTGTACTACGTCCTACCGCTGGACCGGCCGTGGGATTCCGATACGGTGGCGCGGCTGCTGATCGGCCTGCTGGTCGTGGTGGGCGCGATGGTGTGGGGGGTCAGGATCATCGCTGGCACGCGGTACCCGGGTATGCGGGCGGCCGGGGCGCTGGCCCTGGTCCTCCCGTTCTTCCTGCTGCTATTCGCCTCCACCTACTTCGAGATGGAACGGGCCTCGGCGTCGAGCTTCACCCAGCCGCTGACCCGCACCGATGCCCTGTACTTCACGGTGACCGTGTTCACCACGGTGGGGTTCGGCGACATCACCGCCAAATCCGAGACCGCCCGGATCGTGCTCATCGTCCAGATGCTCGCCGACCTGGTGCTCTTGGGCGCCGGCGTCCGGGTGCTCCTGGGGGCCGTGCAGCACAGCCGGGAACGCAGATCGCAGACGGGCGATGACGCCGGCCGGGCCACTCAATCTACGCCGCAGTGAGCTGCCCGCGCCGTCTGGGACGGCCGGGCCGATCAGATAGGACGCGCCGATGCCCGTGCGGGACCGGGAAGACCGGCAGGGCCGCGTCGGCCCGTTCGTGACCTACGTCGAGCGCGTCCGCCCCGACGGCGCCGTGGCACGCTGGGACTCCCGCCGCCACCGCAAGCACCCGACGGGTGTCCCGGCCACCGGGTCGACCTGGTGGGCACCGAGGGCCCGGGGCTGGTGGATCGCGGTCCTGTTCGCCGTCGGGTCGCTGCTGTTCGCCCTCGGCGCGGTCCCCGGCTACGCCAGCGCGGTCGGGGCCAGCTGGGACACTGTCACCTTCTTCACCGGCTCGCTGTTCTTCACCGCCGCCGGGTTCTTGACCTACCGGGAAGCGGTGGACGCCGGCCCGCGGACACCGGGTGCCTCCCGGCGCCGGTTCTTCGTCTTCCAGCCCGGCCGGATCGACTGGTGGGCGAGCGCGGTGCAATTGGCCGGGACCGTGTTCTTCAACGTCAGTACCGGGGTGGCGATGGTCTCGGACCTGTCCGCGCAGGCCGCGCACCGGCACGTGTGGCGGCCCGATGCCTTCGGCTCGGTCTGCTTCCTGGTGGCCAGCGCGCTGGCCTGGACCGAGACCTGCCACGGCTGGGCCGCCTGGCGGCCCCGGTCGCTGTCCTGGTGGATCACCGGGCTCAACCTGGCCGGGTCCGTGGCCTTCGGCGTGTCCGCGGTGGCCGGCTACATCAGCCCGGACACCGGCCAGATCCACAACGCCGAACTGACCAACCTGGGCACCTTCGTCGGCGCGCTGTGCTTCCTGGCCGGGGCGCTGCTGCTGATGCCCGAACGCACCGAGGACACCACCCCCGCAGCGACGGCACCCGCCACTGCCGGCACCTGAACATGCGCGCCGGGCGTCCCGCCCGCCACCCCGGAAGGAGACACTGCCGTGGATCACGACGGACAACCCGCAGACAACCCAGCCGCAGCACACCCGCGGGGCGGGCCGCCGCCATCCCCGGATGCCCCGCCCCCGGGTGCCGGGACTCCACACCCGCCGGCGGCGCGGACCTGGCGCGACAAGGGCGCAGCCACCGCCGGCCGGATCAAGACCGGTCCCGTGGGAACGTTCTGGTCCCGGCTCAACGCCATCGACTTCATGAACAGTGCCCTGATGTTCGCCGGGCTGTTCCTGGTGTGCTTTTTCCCGTTCCTGGCCGTCGTCGACGCCGCCGCGGGACGGAACACCCAAAAGACGATCACCGACCGCCTGGGGCTCAACGCCCAGGCCGCCCATGACGTCGACGCGCTGATCACGGTCGGAAACCAGACGGTCTCAGCGCTGTCCGTGCTCGGCGCCATCGTGCTGGTCCTGTTCGCGATCGGCATCCCCGGCGTCCTGCAGGCCTGGTATGAGAAGGTCTACGGTCAGACGGCCCGGTACGGCGGCCTGAGGCAGTTCACCCGCAAGCTGATCTGGGTCGGCCTATTC
>Ga0335069_10013309_pt1 | contig 11554 bp, 4 predicted proteins | sample Lox_Sample_11_FD_206714 | JGI IMG/M metagenome (GOLD analysis project Ga0335069, IMG submission 206714) | Soil microbial communities from Loxahatchee National Wildlife Refuge, Florida, United States - Lox_Sample_1.1 | ecosystem: Environmental > Terrestrial > Soil > Wetlands | place: USA: Florida...
CTATGTGCTGGCGACCAGCACGGGTGGGGACAGTTCCGAGGCTCGCTTCGGGATGAGGGAGATCCGCTTTGACACCGCCACCAAGCGCGCCATTCTAAACGGGAAGATCTACTTCCTTCGCGGGTCAAACATCACCCTGCATCGCTTCTTTGAAGATCCCGATTCCGGCACGTTGCCCTGGGACGAGAAGTGGCTGCGCATCCTTCTGGTGGACATTCCCAAGCAGATGAACTGGAACTCCTTCCGTTTTTGCATTGGTCCGGTCCCCGATCAGTGGCTGGATATCGCGGACGAAGCGGGCCTTTTGATCCAGAACGAGTTCTTCCTTTGGACGGGCCACCCGAGCTGGTCGGATTTGTACCACGGCCGGAATTGGGACGTGGACGAACTGATCCGTGAATACAAAGAGTGGGTGAGAGACAACTGGAACCATCCCAGCGTGGCCATTTGGGATGCCAACAATGAGACCTTGGACGACGTATTTGCCGACAAAGTCATCCCGGCCGTTCGAACCCTGGATCTTTCCAACCGCGCCTGGGAAAACAGCTACAACGGGCCGTGCGCTCCCAACGACCCGGTGGAGGATCACCCCTATCTCTTCATCACGCACCTGTTCAAGGAGGAGGGGAAGCCCTTCAAGATGACGGACCTGGAAACCATGTACGGTCCTCCCCCCAATTCCGTCCGGCCTCTGCAAGCACACGCCATGATCCTCAACGAGTATGGCTGGTTGTGGCTGAACCGCGACGGCTCACCCACCAAGCTCACCAAAGAGGTCTACGATAACCTGTTGGGGCCGGATGCCACGGGCGAGCAGCGGCTGGCGATGGACGGCTATCTGCTCGGCGGGTTGACCGAATTCTGGCGGGCCTATCGCAATTATGCCGGAATACTGCACTTCGTTTATCTCACGTGTTCATTCCCCGGAGCTTTTACCAGCGACCATTTCCAGGATGTTAAGAGCCTGCGGCTGGAGCCGAATTTCAAGGACTACGTCAGCGAAGCGTTCAAGCCTTTGGGCGTCTACATCAACTTCTGGCAACCAACCCTGGAAGCCGGCTCCAAACGGCGCTTTATGGTCAGCGTCATCAATGACGAGTATCAGGAGGCTGTTGGCAAACTGACTCTGTCCCTGGAGACCCCGGGGGGGAACGCCGTCGCCCACGAAGAGAAGTCGCTGCGGGTTCCTGCGCTGGGACAACAAACCTACAGGTTCGATTTGGGAATTCCAACGTCCCAGGGCGAGTTCATCCTGAAGGCCGTCGCGGATGCCAAACGAACACCCGGAACAACACCGACGCTTAGCCGGCGAAAGGTCAAGGTCGTCGCAAAGGCTTAGTCCTCAGTGAGCATTCAATGCGGTCGCTGGGGCGGCGTGGGTAGTGGAGGCGGTGGGCTTCTTTTGCGCGGAGGCGGTCTTGGCCGGTTGATGCTTCGCGGTCGTGGTGGCGTGCGTGTGGGATGTGTGGGAAGTCGCGGCGGCAGGCGCCTCGACATACAGGTGCAAGGTTCGGCCCGCTGTCAACCGCGACGACTTCAAGCCATTCCAGCGCCGAATTTGGTAAGACGTAACGTTAAACCGGTCGGCGATAAGGTCGATGGTGTCACCCTGCCGCACGCGATAGTAGGCGAGCTTATGGGGAACCGGCTCTCGAAACCTCGCCAGCGAGGCATCGTTACCCGGGGCCATAGGAACCACCAGGTGCGTACCAATTACGGGGGATGAATAGGCTGTCAGTTGGTTGGCTTGCGCCAAGGCAACGGGAGATATTTGGTACTGCTTGGCAATCGCGGCCAGCGTCTCGCCTTCTTGTACCTTGTGCGCTCGCCACCAGATGCGTTTTTCAGGGGGAATCGCGGCGATATTCTGCTCGTACAAGTCCTTCGTCCCCAGCGGCAAGGTCAGAATAAACTCGGGGTCGTTGCCGGGGGTCGTCCAACGCAGCAAGCTGGGATTGAGCTTCATCACGTCATCCACTGGGCGGTCTATGAGCTGGGCAATCAGGCGCAGGTCCGTCGGGGTGTCGACTCGCACGCGGTCGACCGCCAGAGGGGGATCGGGGGGGGTATCGAACCCATATGACTTGGGGTCCTTGGCGATGAGGGCGGTGGCCAGGAAAATGGGGACATAATTTTCGGTTTCGGCCGGCAAGGCGTGCAATCTGCGCAACTCCCAATAATCCGCATAGCCGGTTCTCTCGATGGCGCGTTGCACCGTCAGGGGCCCGCTATCGTAAGCCGCCATTACCAGAAACCAGTCCCCGAAAGTCGCATATAGATCCCTGAGATGCCGTGCCGCAGCGGCCGAGGATTTGTAGGGGTCCTTGCGGTCATCCACCCAGCGGTCTCTCTTTAACCCATAGAGGTTTCCCGTTGCGAGGTAGAACTGCCAGATGCCCACACATTGCTTGTTGGAAACGGCGTTGGGGTTGAAGGCGCTCTCCCCTGCCGCCAGGTAGATCAGGTCCTGCGGCACCCCCTCCTTCCGCAAAGCCTCGCCGATGATTTCGCCGTACCTTCCCGCTCCGCGGATGACGTTTTCAATGTAATTGCGGGCATGATTCTGCAGAAAGGCAATGACGCCGTCTACCGCATCGTTGGAAAGCAGCGGCAGGTCCGAGTGAACCGATTTCAGTTCTTCCTGCACACGCTGCTTGGTGCGAGGATCGACGGGGAAGGTCAAACCGGAAAAGGACTCCAGGGGGGTCGGCTCGGTATTATGCAGACTCAAAGCGCCGCCGCGCTCCAGCGATGCCGCCTCAACGGCGTAGACATTCTCGACGATCTTGTCGAACTCGGAGCTTAACCGCTCATCGCCGCGGATGTCCTGTCCCGATTGCAGCAGCGTGGCCAGCGCCTGGTCAAATTGCTGCTTCGATTGTTCCAGGTTTCCTGCTCGGAACTCGCTCATTCCACTGGAATAAAATGCTTCCACCTTCTTTATGAGCAGGTCCGCGTAATCGGGAGGAGGGGCGACCACGGGGGAAAGGACAGAAGGGGCGGGGGTAAGAGGCAACGCCTTGGGAGGCGGAGGCGGAGCCGGAGCCTGCACCACTGCCGGGTGCTTCTCGGTCGTGGCACAGCCGCTCAGGACAAGTACTGCGCCAGCCAGGCAGACCCCCCATCGTTTTATCAAAAGCCATCCCTCCGCAAATCTCGAGCACGCGGGCGCTTGCCTGCTCCCCGCACTTCAGGGAACATCACCTGAATTCTACTCAGCCCAAGATTGCGGGGTCAATGCGAAAGTGGTTGGGCCCGAAGTGGGGTGGAGCAACTGTTTTAACAAGAATGGGTGGGAAGTCCACTCTTCCCCAGGTCAAATGCCTTTTGTTCCACACATTGCCGTTCAGGCCATCAACCCGCGTGTTAGAATCCTTTCACCTCGGAGGCAATTCTATGCTAACGCGCGGCAGGATTATGTTTCCGTTTGCTCTGTTGTTTTTCGTCCCCTGGGTTTTGGCGCAGAGCGGGCCCCCGCTTCCGCACCTTGATCGGGCGGGGAATCAATATCATCTCTTGGTTGATGGCAAGCCTTTCCTCATGCTGGGCGGGCAAGCCCACAACTCCAGCGCCAGCGTCGCGCAGGATCTTGAACCTTTTTGGAAATCGCTGGTGGGGATTCATGCCAATACAGCGGAAGTGCCGCTCTACTGGGAACTTCTCGAACCTCAGCCCGGGAAATACGATTTCCACCTTGTCGATGAAATTGTCGCCGGGGCGCGGCGGAACGGGTTGCGCCTGGTGTTCCTCTGGTTTGGCACGTGGAAAAACGGCAACATGGACTACACCCCGGAATGGTTGAAGCGCGACCATACCACCTACAAGCGCGTGGTGGGGGCGGGCGGCGAGGAGATGTGGATCATCTCCCCATTGTGCGACCGGGCGCGCGACGCCGACGCCCGTGCTTTCCGCGCCCTGATGGAACACATTCGCAACATCGACACGACAGAGCGCACGGTGATTATGGTCCAGGTGGAAAATGAAACCGGGCTATTCGGCACAGACCGCGATTATTCGGAGGAGGCCACGCGCCTGTTTCATGGCCCCGTGCCCGCGGAGTTGATGGCCTACCTCGGCAAGAATCGCGACAACTTGGCATCGAGCCTCCGAGCCGCGTGGGCGGGGACAAACTTCCGGGCCGCCGGGACTTGGACGGAAGTCTTTGGCGAACTCGCCGCGGAGGCATTCAGTGCCTGGCACGTGGCGCGATATGTCGAGGTCGTCGCGGCGGCAGGAAAGCAAGCCTATCCCCTGCCTCTCTATGTCAACAACTGGCTGGTGGAAGGTAGTGCTACGCGAGCCGGGGACTGGCCCAGTGGCGGGCCGACCATCCACGTTCTCGATATCTGGAAGGCGGCCGCCCCTCACATCGACATCCTGGCGCCGGACATCTACTATCCAAAGTTCTTTGATGCGGCCGCCCAATTCACCCGGCCTGACAATCCCCTGTTTGTCCCGGAGACGAATTCGCTCCCCTATTTCGCCGCCAATGCCCTTCTAACCTTCGCCTATTTCAACGGCATCGGCTTCAGCCCCTTTGGTATCGACAACTTTGTCGAGAACGGTGCCGTGGCTCCCCAAGCGGCGGAATTGGAAGACCTTTACAGGGTGCTTCGCCCACTGCTGCCGGTGATCGCCCGTTACCAATACACCGGCAAGCTGCATCCCCTCTTGCAGGGCATCGCGCAAGGGGAAGAATGGGCCTACGGTGTTCCGCTGGGCGGCAAACTCGCTGCAAGTGTGGAGTTTACGGCCAAGTACGATCCTGAAAAGGGGCGGGGACAGGGGTTGATTGTCGAATTAGGGACGGACGACTTTGTGGTTGCCGGGTCAGGATTCAAATGTGGTTTTCGTGAACTGGAGGGCCCGCCACGGGACGCTCCGATTCTCTCGCTGGAAGAGGGTACCTTTGAAGGTGAGCACTGGGTGCCAGCTCGCCGCTTGAACGGGGACGAATTGCACGTGCAACTGCCGGAACAATCAAAGATTTTACGAGTGCGCCTGCTGCGTTAGTGGGGACCTCTGCGTCCACTTCGCCGGCCGGCACTGGATGGCACGGCTCGGCATCTCCCTCTGACTCAAGCATGAAGAGCATGCGGGCAGCACGGTATTTCATCGACACCAGGGAGACTTATGCATCGCCAGAGACTGAAACGTGCAGAGCTCTTAGTGCTCGGGGTGCTGTTTGTATCCGGCGCAGGGCTTTGCCGGTTCGGGGCGGGACATTCCCCGTCCCAGACCTCGGAGTCCACCGAGGGATCTGCGATTTCGACTTTGGAAGCGAACTTCCGTTTTCCTCCCGAAGACTCGAAGATCATGGTGCGGTGGTGGTGGTTTGGGCCAGCGGTGACGACGGAAGAACTCGATCGCGAAATGCAGGCTATGAAGGACGCGGGAATCGGTGGGTTTGAAGTGGCGACGGTATACCCCCTTGCCGTCGATGATCCCGGCAAAGGGCTGATAAATCTCCGATTTCTCTCTCCAGAACACCTTACGGCGGTCGGTTTCGCGGCGCGACGGGCACATGAATTGGGTTTGCGCATGGATATGACCATGGGCAGCGGGTGGCCCTATGGTGGGCCGCACATAACCCCGGACCTGGCCGCCGAAGGCTTGCGGTGTCTACGTATCCCCATCCCCGCCGGAAGGCCGTCGATCCCAGGCCCGCCCTTTCAAGAGGGCCAGCGATTCCTTGCGGCGTTTGTGGCGGGTGGAAGCCCGAACCACTTCGACGCCCAATCGGCGCAACTCATCGCACCGGAGGAGGATGGGAGCTTCCAGCTTCCGCCTTCTCCCGGCGGGCCACGTGTACTGCTGATTTTCGTGGCAGCCCTCACCGGTCAGCAGGTCAAGCGTGCCGCGGTGGGAGCGGAAGGAAATGTCCTTGACCACTACGCTCGCGCGGCGGCAGAGAAACATTTGGAGGCCGTCGGCGCACCCCTGGCGGCAGCCGGCAATGGAAACCTCCGCGCCATGTTTTGCGATAGTCTGGAAGTGTACGGGTCGGACTGGACTCCTGGTTTCCTAAGCGAATTCCAACGGCGGCGCGGCTACGACTTGAAGCCCTTTTTGCCCGCCCTGTTTGCCGAACCCGGACCGCAAACTGCGGCCGTGCGACACGACTGGGGAGAGACGCTTACCGAACTTTTTGATCAGAACTTCCTGGCGCCTTACCAGTCATGGTGCCGGGAGCATCACATTCTTGCTCGAGTGCAAGCCTACGGCACCCCGCCGGCGCAGCTTTCAAGCTACCGATTTGCCGATCTCCCGGAAGGCGAACAAGGTGATGAGGCCGGTCATTGGAACCACTTCACGGCATCGCGCTGGGCATCCTCCGCCGGGCATCTCTATGGCGTGCCGGTGATTTCCGCCGAGGCTTGGACCTGGATTCACTGGCTTCCTTTTCGCGCCACGCCCCTCGATTTCAAAGCTTACTCCGATCACTATTTTCTGGAGGGGATCAATCAACTGATTGGCCATGGCTGGCCTTATTCGCCCCCCGGCGTGCCGGAACCGGGCTGGCACTTGTACGCCGCCGGGGCTCTCAATCCGCATAACCCATGGTGGTTCGCCATGCCGGACCTTGCGCTATATTTGCAACGCGCCAGCTTCATGTTGCGTCAGGGCAGGCCCGCCAATGACGTGGCCGTTTATTTGCCGACGCACGACGCCTGGGCGGATTTGACTCCCGGTAACGTGAATTTGTGGGAGGCGATTTGGCGAAAGCTCGGACCGAACCTTCTGCCCACCCTGCTGGAGGCTGGCTACAATTTGGATTTTATCGACGACGAGACCCTGGCACAGCAGGGCCGCGTCGAAAAAGGCAAGCTGATGCTCCCCGGTCAGGATTTCTCGATTGTGGTAATGCCAGGCATCGAACGCATCCCGCCTGAATCTCTGTCAAAGCTGGGTGAGTTCGCCAAAAGCGGAGGGATCTTGGTTGCCACGCGGCGACTGCCGCAATTACAGCCGGGACTCCATCAGCAACTTGTCGCCAGCGAGGAAGTGCCGCGATTGGTGGAGCGGATTTTCACAAACCCATCGGGGCCGGGGCACTTTGTTCCCAAGGAGAATCAATCACTTCAGCATGAATTAAATCGCCTCTACCCTCCAGATGTAGCTTTTTCTCCCCGTTCGCAGGATGTGGGCTTCATCCACCGCCATACTGAATCGGCCGAGATCTATTTCATAGCCAACACTTCGAATCGGCGTTATCAGGGCACGGCAACCTTTCACGTCAAGGGGAAGAACGCCGAATACTGGGACCTCTTCACCGGTGAAGTCAGGACCGTGCCGGCACGATCCGGGCCCGATGCCCCTTTGATTCTCGATCTGGAACCCTACGGCTCGCGGCTCGTGGTATTAAGCGACCGGAAGTTGCCGGAAAAGCCGGCCACAAAGGTCCCCATCCTCCCGGAGCCCTTGGACATCAGTCGCGGCTGGCAAGTCACGTTCGAGGGGAATGGGAAAGAGGTCTCCATGGAGACTCTGCGCTCCTGGACCGAACTCGAAGGCATGCAATACTACTCCGGCCGCGCGGCGTACCTGAAGAAAGTCAATGTTCCTGCTGGTTTTCTTCAGGAGGGAGTGCGCGCACGATTGGATGTCGGGGAGGGGACTCCCCTTCCGGTTCAAAAGAGCGAGTACTTCCAGGTGTGGCTGAGCAGCCCGGTGCGGGAAGCGGCGGAAGTCTACGTGAATGGCCGCCGAGCCGGGGTGATTTGGCATCCACCCTTTGAGCTGGATGTCGCCGCCCTTCTCCGACCGGGCGTAAACGAGTTCCGCATCATGGTCGGCAACCTGGCCGTCAACTCCATGGCGGGGAAGCCCTTGCCGGACCGGTCGCAACTTAACGCGCGATACGGCCAGAGATTCGAGGACCAGGGAAACAACCTGATCCGAGCGGTCCCGTCAGGGTTGACCGGCCCCATCCGGCTGGTCGCTCGGCAGGAAACCACGGCGGGGGTGGTTCCTTAACGTGCCAACTTGATAAGACTGCATGGTTTTTTGACGGGTTAGTGTCCGTGTCTCTTATAATGTTACTCTGTTGGAGGGACGTTCAACCATTTTCCGCGAGGTGCTATGGTAGCCTGGTTGCTGGTTTTTCACATTGTTGGCTTGGTCTTCTGGCTGGGAAGTCTCCTGGTCGTTACCCAAATTCTGGGAATCCACACAGAAGAATCATTGCCCGATAGCCGCGCCGCCCTGGGGCGGCTGGAGTCCAAACTCCTGAAGGGCTTGGCGCATCCCGGAGCGGCCATCATGGTGGTAACAGGTTTCTTGCTGGTATATGAACACCCCGGTTTTCTTCAGGAGCGCTGGTTACACGCCAAACTGCTTCTGGTGGTCATCCTGGTGGCACTGGATCTGCGTCTTACCTTTCGAGCGAGGGCGTTCCAGGATGGGAAGATCGAGATGCGTCACCGCGAATGTATGGTCCTGCACGGCGCTATTTCCCTCTTATTCCTGGCAATTCTGATTCTGGTGTTCGTCAAGCCCTTTCGCTCCAGCCGCGGGCAGGCGCAGATGGGGACTAACCCGGCCCCGGTGGCCGGGGGAGAAACCTCGCATAACCAGGGCTGAGCTCATCCAACCAAGGAGGATAAATTGGCAAAAATCACTATCAACAACAATGGATCGATCCGGGTAGAAGGAGAATTCACAATCTGCGACGCGGCCGGGAACACCTTTGATTTGTCGGGCCGGACTGCTATTGGCCTTTGCCGCTGTGGGCACTCGGAAAACAAACCCTTTTGCGACGGCGCGCACCGCAAGATGAATTTTCAGTCGCAGATAGAAGCGCGGACGCTGCCGCCACCTTCTCCCAAGCCCGCCTGAAATCGTTGACTCACGATCGCTCAGGAAGAAGATGCTCAAGCGTGATCTGCCTTCATTGCGTTGACTTGAATGGGGGCGTGTGCTACGTTTACCGGATTGACCACACCATTAAGCACCTGCTGGAGCGGGTAAATGGCTTTTCAAAAAGCCCGGGCGCTGCAAGAGGCTGAGAAGCTAGTATCTCAAGGCAAGATTGCCCAGGCCATTAAGCAATACCAGGAGATCCTTGACAAGGACCCCGCCGACGTGTCCCTGCTCAACACGGTCGGAGATCTTTACATTCGCGATCGTAATGTCCCTGAGGGGTTGAAGCAATTCCAGAAGCTGGCGGAGGCATATGTTCGCGAAGGTTTCAACGTCAAAGCCATTGCGATCTATAGGAAGATTTCCAAGCTCGATACCAATTCCGTCGACACTCTTCTCAAGCTGGCGGAGCTTTATCAGCTTCAGGGTTTGAGCCGCGAGGCCCGCGAACAGTATCTCCAGGCAAGTGAATTCTTTAAGAAGCGGAATCAGCCCGAACGTGCCATCGAAGTTCTTCGCAAGCTGGCGCAACTTGACCCGGAAAACCTGAACATTCGCAACCGCCTGGCAAAAGAGTGCGAGCAGGCAGGCAAGCAGGAGGATGCCGCTCAAGTCTATCTGCAAACAGCGGAGATCTGCCTTCGCCGCGAGGACAAGGCGGCGGCTGAGGCGGCCCTGAACAAAGCTGGTGAGTTGGCCCCCCAAAACGCGAAGATCCAGATTCTGCGGGCCCAGGCGGCCCTCTCGCTTCAACGGCCGGAAGAAGCAGAGAAGATCATCACCTCGTCGCCGGAGTTGCGAGCAGACCCTGCGGGCAAGCGCATCTTGCTGGATTCCTACCTTGCCTCCCAAAATCTTCCCGAGGCAGAAAAACTGGTGCTGGAGGTATTTCAGGCCAAGTCCTCCGAATTCGCGCTAGTCCTCAATGTTTCCGGCTTCCTGGTGGACAAAGGCAAGATCGAAGAGGCTTTTCAGCTTCTCTCGAGCGTGGCTGACTCGCTGATCAGTCAGGGCCACGGAGCTCCTTTGTTGGAAGCTCTCCGTCGTATCTGGGTCAAGGACCCCAAGCACATTCCCACCTTGGAATTGATCCACCGGGTTTGCGAGCGGACCGCAGATGAACTGACACTGCCGGAGATATTGGAGGCCCTGGGCCACGCGTACGAGGAGGCCAATGACCTGGAAAAGGCTGAAGGAGCCTACTTAAAGCTGACTGACCGCGAACCCGTCAATGAGAGTTACCGCGGTCTGCTAAATGCTGTCCAGAAGAAACAAGGTAGGGAGGTCAGCCCGCCGCCTCTTGCGGCCAAAGAGGCAGAACATGAAGAGGGGAAGGAGCCCACCCCGCCCCCATCAGACTCTGACGCCGACCGGGATCAAATGGTAAAAGAGGCGTTCGAGAACAGCGACCTATTTGCGCGTTACAACCTGCCCGAGAAGGCGATCGCCGAACTGGAGAAGGTATTACAACTTTATCCCGACCAAGTCGAGGTTCACAGGCGCATCCTGGAAATCTCACGCAAGGGATTCCCCGAGCGAGGCGCCGCCGCCGCCGCGCAACTGGCCCGGATTTTCGCGGAGCAGGGTGACGACGAGATGGCAAGTAAGTACCGGGCCATTGCATCAACTAAAGACACCGTGCCAGAGGTTCCTCTGCCTCAACTATCTACCGACAAAGGATCTGAGGGGCCGGCGGTGCCACCCTCAGTTACTCCTGCCTCCGCGGGGAAAGAAGCGCCAGGAGAGGTGCCGATCTCCATTGCCGCGACGACAGGACCTGACACGCCGCCGCCTTCACTTCCGCCCTCAACGGAGCCAATACCTTCCTTTGATCTCACTCCCCCGCCAAGTCTGGATGAGGGGCCTGTCGCTTCCGCCCCCGTTCCCGTGGCGACGGAAGAACCATTGGAGCTTGATCTTTCGAGTGATTTGGAGGCTATGGCGTCGTTTGGATTCGAAGCCCCGGCCTCCTCGCCTGCTGCGCGGGATACCCCCCCTCGAGCAGAGATTGCCCCACCTGTAGAGACGGTTACGGTTACTGAAGAACCGATCATATTGCCAGTAGCAATCCCTGCACCGCCGGAGGAAAAAGGCCCGCCGCCGATGGAAGTCGCGGTCGCCCCCCCGACAACAACTTCCCCTGGAGTTGATGAGATCACACCTGTCTCTGATGCCCCCCCTCAGACTCCCGTGCCCGAGCCTGCACTCGAGGAAGCACACACCGCTGCGGAGCTGGAAGATAGCCGGATTGAAATCGAGTTCTATTTGGAGAACGGCTTTCTCGACGAGGCTCAGGATGCACTGGCTGCCTTGGCGGGGAAGTATCCCCAGGAATCGATAGTTGCCGAATTCCGCCAAAGGCTGCAGGAACGGATTCCTGCTGCCCAGCCCGCGTTGTCGCCCGCGCAAGCTGCGCCTTCCGAACAAACGGCTGTCCCGCCACCACCGGTTGAAGAGAAACAAGAAGAGAAACGGGTGGAAGTATCCCCGCCGGTGGAATTTGAACACCCTGCCGAGGTTCGCATAGTCGAACCCCCGGCAGCAGTCATTGCGGCGGAACCGGAGGTTGCCCCGCTACCCACTGCCGTGTCGGTGGAGGAAAAGCCCAAGCACGAAGAGCCGCCAGTCGAAGGCGCGAAGCAAGAACCAAAGACCTCCCCCGCATCTGAACCTGTCCTAGAAGAGGAAGAGC
>Ga0335069_10013310_pt1 | contig 11554 bp, 6 predicted proteins | sample Lox_Sample_11_FD_206714 | JGI IMG/M metagenome (GOLD analysis project Ga0335069, IMG submission 206714) | Soil microbial communities from Loxahatchee National Wildlife Refuge, Florida, United States - Lox_Sample_1.1 | ecosystem: Environmental > Terrestrial > Soil > Wetlands | place: USA: Florida...
CGCGGTCCAGTACCTGGAGGCAGTGGGGGAGGCGAGGGATCCGCGCACCGGCGTGCCGGTGCGGTCGCTCTACGGAAGCACGGCGGAGTCGCTTCGGCCGCGCCCCGAGTGGCTCGAAGGGCTCGATGTGGTGGTCTTCGACATCCAGGACGTCGGCGCGCGCTACTACACCTACGTCCACACCATGGCCCTGGCGATGGAGGCCTGCGCCAGGGCGGGCGTGCGCTTCGTGGTGCTGGACCGGCCAAACCCGCTCGGCGGGGACCGGGTGGAGGGCAACCTGGTCGAGCCCGGCTTCCGGAGCTTCGTCGGGCTGTACGCGCTGCCCAACCGGCACGGCATGACGCTCGGCGAGCTGGCACGGATGCTCAACGCCGAGGAGCGCCTCGGCTGTGACCTGGCCGTCGTCCCCTGTCTCGGGTGGTCGCGGGGGATGCGCTGGGCGGACACCGGGCTCACCTTCATCCCTCCCTCGCCCAACATGCCGACGCCAGACACGGCGCAGGTGTACCCGGGGATGTGTCTGCTGGAGGGAACCAACGTCTCCGAGGGCCGGGGCACCTGCAGGCCGTTCGAGCAGTTCGGGGCGCCCTACCTCGACGCGCACGACGTCGCCGCGGCGCTGGAGCGGCACCGGCTTCCGGGCCTCCGGGTCCGGCCGGTGCACTTCACCCCCACCTGGGACAAGCACCGGGGGGTGGAGTGTGCGGGCGCCTTCCTGCACGTGACCGACCCGGCGATCTTCCCCTCGGTGAAGGCCGGGCTGGCGGTGGTGGCGGAGGCGCGGCGTCGTGGCGGCGAGCAGTTCCAGTGGCGCACCGAGGCGTACGAGTTCGTCACCGACGTGCCGGCGTTCGACCTGCTGTGCGGCAACGCCCGGGTCCGGCGGGCGCTCGAGGACGGGGCCGAGTTCGAGGACGTCGCGGCGCTCCTGGACGGAGCGGAGGCGGGCTTCCTGGAACGGCGGGCGCCGCACCTCCTCTACGGCTAGGCTCGCCGTCCGGACATGGACGTCGCGCTCCTCGGGGGCTCCTTCAATCCGCCCCATCTCGGTCACCTGCTTGCCGCGCACGTGGTGCGGGCGCTCGAGCCGGTGGACCAGGTGTGGTTTGTCCCCACGGCGCACCATCCGTTCGGCAAGCCGCTCATCGATTTCGCGCACCGGATGGCGATGTGCGAGTTGATGTGCCGCGACGCCGCCGGATGGCTGGCGACTTCGGACGTCGAGGCCTCGCTGGGCGGGAGCGGCTACACGGTGGACACGCTCCGGGCCCTGCACCGGCGCTGGCCCGAGCGGCGGTGGATCCTGGTGGTGGGGAGCGACATCGTGGCCGAGCTGCCGAACTGGCGGGAGGTGGACGAGATCCGCGGGCTCGCCCGGATCGTGATCCTCAACCGTGCGGGGCATCCCGCGCCCGGTGCTCTCGGGCCGCCACTGGCGAAGGTGTCGAGCACCGAGGTGCGGGCGGCGCTTGCCGCAGGCCGGGGCGGGGAGGGGCTCGTCCACCGCGACGTCCTCGCCTACATCGAGCGGCACCGGCTCTACAGGCCTGGGCAGTGACCGGGCCGGCTACTCCATCGACACACCGACGATGTGCAGCGGCGTGAGTCCGTCGTCCGGCCGCACCGCGAACTGGTAGTAGAACGACAGCGGTAGCGCCGAGCCCCACAGTGTGCGGAAGTACAGCGCTCCGCCGAAGCTCCGGTGGTCGCCGGTGGTCGCCGGCCCGCTGCTGCTCTCTGCAGTCCAGGTGTGCGCCCACTCGCCGAACACCTCGATGTCCGCCTGGCGGATGAAGAACGAGGGGAGGATCCAGAGGAAGGATGACCAGCCGTGGTCCACGATGATCGGCGCCCGGTACCGCGCCCCGGCGATGACCACCTCGTTGCACCGGAGCGTCGCATCCTCGTAGCCGCGGAGCGGCTCGCGAAAGGTGATGTCCGGGAAGATGGCGAGCCCGGTTCCCTGCTGTGATTTGTCGGGCTGCGAGTCCCATTCGAGAAAGCCGCGGTTGGTTCCTCCGACCCGGAGGAGCCGCGCCGGCGCCCCAGCGAGGGCTCGACCGCGGACGGTCAGCTGGAGGGTATGCCGCGCCCAGAACGGCAGGGGCGTGTAGAAGGCCGCCGTCGCCCGCAGGTCGCCGAAAGTGAAGTCCGACCCGAACGCCTTGGCGAACCACTGGGCGCTGCCGGTCAGCGCGATGCCCCGACGCACGCCCGCGTAGGGGGTCGACTCGGTCGCGGACCAGGCGGTGGCAACCCCGGGGCCGAACAGGTCCGAGCTGCGGCTTCCGGACTCGAGTCCCTCCGTGCGGTGGACGCCGATGAAGCTGAGCGAGATCGGGGTGGTCCAGAAGGTGCGCGAGGCGTAGAGGCCGCCGCTCATGTCCACCACGCTGGGGATGAACGAGTTGTCCGACACGTCCCGGAGCGCCGGCTCCGCCGCGCGGGAGAAGACCGTCTGGAGGTACACCGGCGCGAGCAGGTAGTTGCCGTAGCCGACCGAGAAGGTGGGTCCCGGATCGCTGGTCTCGTAGCCGATGTTCAGCGCGTACTGGTGGAGCCCGAGCCGGTCGCTGCCCTGGAGCGAGACGCCGCCGTACACCGTGCTCTGCGTTCCGCCGTACCGCTCCCGGCTGCCGAAGGAGACGAACGGGCCGCGCAGCGTGGGGACGAGCAGGTGGTCCAGCGCGTGGTACGGGTCGTCCGAGAGCACCGGGACGTCCGGCTCGGGGACCGCCTCGCTCCCGGGCGCCGGAGACTCCGCGGCCTCGGCGGCCGGCAGCGGGTGGCCCTGGCCGAGGTCCATCCGGTCGAGCGTCCAGCCCCACCCCTCGCGGTTGACGAAGGCGAGCCGTCCCCCCGGCAGCGGCACCGGATCCATCACCACGAAGGGCGCGTCGGTCAGCACGGACATCGCGCCGGTCGACACGTCGATGCGGACGGCCTGGGTTCGCCCGTCCACCTCGTGGAGCGCCAGGACATGGTCGGCTCCCTCCCACCGGGGGGAATAGTTGAACCTCCCGTCCCGGGTGAGCGGTCGCTCGGCCCCGTCCGGGCCACGCAGCCAGAGGTCGAAGTCGTCGCCAATCTTCCGGGCGAAGACGATGCGCCCATCGGCGGCGGGGGCCGGGGCCCCGAGCGTCAGGCGGCCCTGGTTGTGCGTCAGCGCACGCTGCTCGCCGCTGGCCAGGTCCAGCTCCCAGAGGTCCGCGGTGTCGGCCTGGCTCCGGATGAAGACGTAGCGTGACCCGGAGGGATCCACCCCGCCGCCGAGCGCGTCCGGCGTCTCCCAGGCGCGAAGCAGCCGGCCGTCGCGCGCATCGAGCTCGAGGAGCTTGGGCGCGGTGTCGCCGTCGATGCCCACGTCGGCGAGCACGAGGTAGAGGTGGGTGCCGCTCCCGTCGAAGGACAGGCCGCTCACCGAGACGGGGCTGGTCGCGATGTACGGGCGCCCCGGCCAGAAGTTGGTGAGCGGGCGGCGGACCCGGACCGAGCCGCCCGGGCCGTAGACCCGCAGCTCGGACGCGGCGTCCCGTCCGGCGGTGATGGTGGCCAGCGTCCCGTCCGGCGCCGACGCCAGCCGGGCGAAGTACCCGAGGTCGGGGTCGAGGACCTTCTGGGCTTCTGGCCGCTCGCGCCACGGCCCGGAGTGACGGAGCGACTCGCGCCACTCGTCCACCAGCTCCCCGGCGCCCTTGCCGTAGACCCACATGAAGCGGAAGGAGACGCCGAGCACCGGGACCCAGCTCCGCCCCTGCACGTCGATGAGCGCCCAGAGCCTGTCCGCGCCGTAGCGCCGGGCGAGCCACTCGATGAAGTGCATCCCGGCGAGGTAGTTGCCGCCGAAGGGCAAGAGCTCTCGCTGACTCGGGGAGAGGTCGCCGGAGGAGAGCTCGCCCTTTCGGAGCGCGACGCCGGACTCGAAGAGCCCGCGCCAGATGGGGCTGTGCGGCCGGCCGGTGTTTCGCTCGAGCCGGCCCTCGTAGTAGGTGGCGAGCCCCTCGAGGAAGTACGACTCGGTGAAGATGTTCGGGTCGAGCAGGTCGCCGAACGCCAGGTTCAGGTAGTACCAGAGCTCGTCGACTTCCTGGAACTGCACGTAGTGCGTGGCCTCGTGGCACGAGACGTCGTCCACGTGGTTCGTGCCGATCTCCAGGAGATTGAAGAACTCGGTGGTGAAGTGGTGGGCCAGCACCATCTGCAGAGGCAGCCCTCCCACCTGCGGCTGGACGTAGGCGTTGTCGAAGTTGGCGGTGGTCAGGTAGGCGAGGACCTTGGGGCGCTCGGTCCCCGAGAAGCGGTTGCGCCGGAGCTGCTCCACGCACCGGTCGAGCCGCTGGATGACCCGGAAGGCCTCCTCCCGCTTCGACTCGGGGTAGTAGAGCTCGACCCGGCCGGTCTCCAGCTTGCGCATCGGCTGGCGGGCGAACGAGGTGGTGACCGCCTGGTCGAAGCGAGGGGCGAGCGTCGCGCACCCCGACGCCATCAGGAGCACGGCGAGGGCGGCGGGGCGAGCCCGACCTTCCACTCGGAATCCCCTCCCGCCTCCGGGCTTCTCCACAGAGCCCCCGGTTCTACGCTAAGGGGCCCACCCATGGCTTCTTCTGCAGGACATCTCGACGCGGCGACCCAGCAGCTCGTTGCCTCGCTGGAGCGGGCCACCGGCGCCCCGGTGGACCTCAAGACGGCATCGTGGGCGGACATCGAGAAAGGTGTCATCCGCCTGCTGATGGGACCGTTCCGGCCCGAGCAGCCCGAGCACCAGCTGGTGGCACTGGGGCTGGCGGGGGCGTTCGCCGACCGGCTCATCGCCAGCGACCAGGCCTTCTGGTTTCCGCACCGCGAGGCGCCCGAGGGCGGGATGCTTGGGTTCCCGGACGCGGTGCTGATGCTGTCGCCGTTCCAGGCGGTGGTGGAGGCCCTGAGCCGGGGGAAGCTGGAGCGGCTCGACGAGGTCACCGCCGACATCCGCCGCGCGCTGGCCCAGGCCAAGTTCGCGCCGTCGGCCGGGGCGCCGGTGCGGCTCCGACCGGAGGACTACGCCCGGCTGTTCGACCCGGGCTTCCTCCAGTTCATGCTGCTCGATGCCCGGCGGAAGAAGGAGCTCTTCGAGGCGAAGCCCCCGGTGCTCGCCGCGGATCTCCGGGCTGCGCTCGCCCGGGTCGGCGCCCAGCGGATGTCGGCCGAGGCGAAGGCCCAGTTCGAGCAGCAGATCGCCGGAGCGCTGGCCCTGCTCGACCCCGGGAGGAGCTTCGGGGAACAGGTCGGCCAGTCGCCCCGACTCGCCGAGTTGATGCTCACCGTGGCTGCGGCCACGAAGCAGACCGGCTCGGCGCCGGACGAGTTCTGGGAGCAGGCGGTGCTCCCGCTGCTCTTCACCGGCGCGCCGACGTCGTATCCGCCGCTCGACCCCCAGGACATCGAGGCGGCGAAGCAGGGCGTGGACCCGCTGGCCCTGTTCCTGGACGTCGTCCCCTACAGCTCACCGGCCCCCGAGGACGGGCTGCTGGGGGTGTTCCCGATGCAGGAGATCAGCGTTCCGCATCCCGGGCTGGCACAGGGCGGGATACCGCGGCTGCTCACCGTGCCGAAGGCACCGCTCCAGTCGAAGCTGGCGGCGTACGATCCCCGGGCGACCCGGGCCTCGCTGGACGGGTTCGCCAAGGACGTCTCGGCGAAGGCCGGGAAGCCCATCGCCTCCACGGCGCAGGGCAAGCAGATGGAGGATGCGGCGCTGGCGCTCCTGGCTGACCTCAAGGGGGTCCTCGAGGGGGCGCCCCAGGACTCGGAGTTGGTGCTCCGGCGGCTGACCGAGACCGAGGCGCTTTCGGATCCGGCGCTGATGGCGGTGCGCGAGGCGATGCAGGGACCGCGGATCATCCTGGCGCCTTGAGCAGCAGCCGAGCATGCGACCGAGTGGGGTGGAGCCTCTCGCAGAGGGTCGATTGCACGGCTCGTCCCCCGTGCCGGGCGACCGATTCCAAACCGGTCGCGCTGCGGGGGGGCCCGGGAAAGCCTCCCGCAGAGGTGCTCAGCGACTCCGGCCGCTGCGGGAACGACGGAGGCGCGTCGCCGCCTCGGGCCCGAGCACCGCGCTCACCCGGGCCACCGTGGGCCGGGGGAGGCGGGCAGCGGCGTGGGCGAGCACGCGCTGCTGGAGCGCGAGGTAGATGGGGAGGGCGTCGGGGGGAAGGGCGCGCACGTGCGCCTGGACCACCTCGGCGTCCCCGCGCACCACGGGCCCGGTGAGCGCTGCCACCGTGCCCCGGGCCTCGGCCCCGGCGAGGGCCGAGCGCATCAGCGCCAGCAGCCCGGCCAGCGCCTCGCGCTCGGGCACGCCCGCCTCTCGCCACGCACCCACGGCCGCGTCCAGGAGCGCCACCAGGCCGCTTGCCGCCATCGCCGCGCCCGCATGGTACGCCGACCGCCCGCCCTCGGGTACCCGGAGGGGCCGCAGCCCGAGCGTCTCGGCGAGCCGGAAGAGCAGCGGGGCGAGCACCCGCGATCGCGTGGCGATGGCGACGGAGTGGCCGGCCAGCGGGGTCTCGGGGCCGGTGACCGAGACCAGCGGGTGGAACGAGCCAGTGGGGCGCCCGGCGGCCGCGGGCTGGAGGACCTCGAGCGTGAGCGCGCCCGCGCAGTGGACCAGCCCCGTCGTCCGGCCGAGCAACGGGGCAACGGCCCGCGCCACCGGACCCACCGCCGCGTCGGGGACGGTGAGGAGGCACAGCTCGGCCCGGGACATCGCCGCCGCATCGGCCTCCAGCAGTCGAAGTCGCCTCGCCTGGCGCCGTCCGGCGGGTGACTGGGTGCGCACCGTCACCGGCCACCCAGCCTTCAGCAGCTGGACCGCGATCGCGCTCCCCAGCCGGCCCACGCCGACCACCACCACCCGCGGTCGCCGGGCGCCGTGCCTTGCCACCGCTCAGCCCACGGTGTCGCCGCCGAAGCGGATGCGCCCGCCCACCACGCGGAGCCGCACCCGGCTCCCCGCCGCCACCTTCCCGGCGAGGATGTGCTCGGCGAGCGGCGCCTCGATCGAGCGCTGGACGATCTGCCGCACCGGCCTGGCGCCGAGCAGCGGATCCATGTCCTCCGAGTCGAGCAGCACGTCCACCACGTCGTCCCCGGCGGCGAAGGCGATGCCGCGCTCCTCGGCCAGCCGGCGGCTGCTCTCCTCGAGCAGCATCCGGGCGATCTTCCGGAGCTCCTCGCGGCCGAGCGCGCCGAACACCAGGCGCTCGTCGATGCGGTTCCACAGCTCCGGCGGGAGCGCCCGCCGGGCCTCGGTGAGCGCCGCCGACGCGCCGCCCTCGTCCGCCGACTCCGAGCCGAACCCCACCCGGGCCCGCGTCCGCCCGAAGGCCTCTGCCCCGAGATTGGAGGTGAGCACCACCACGGTGCTCGAGAAGTCGACCTGGCGGCCTTTTCCGTCGGTCAGCCGGCCTTCCTCGAGCAGCTGGAGCAGGAGCATCAGGACGTCCCGGTGCGCCTTCTCCACCTCGTCGAGCAGCACCACCGCGCTCGGCCTCCGCCGCACCGCCTCGGTGAGCTGTCCACCGTCCTGGTATCCGACGTAGCCCGCCGGCGCGCCGATGAGCCGGGACGTCGCGTGCGACTCGGACAGCTCGCTCATGTCCAGCCGGATGAGGGCGTCACGGGTGCCGAAGAGCACCTCTGCCAGCGCCCGGGCCAGCTCGGTCTTCCCCACGCCGGTGGGGCCGAGGAAGAGGAAGCTCCCCAGCGGACGCCGGCTGGCGAAGCCCGCGTAGTTGCGCCGAAGCACCCTGGCCACACGCTCCACCGCCGCGGCGTGGCCCACGACGCGCGCCCCCAGCTCCTCCTCGAGCCGGAGCAGCCGGGCCGCATCCCCGGTCAGGAGCCGCTCCACCGGGAGCCCGGCGATGCGCGCCACCACCTCGGCCACGTCCCTCACCTCGACCCGGTCTCGCCCTGCCCGTGCGACCCGGGAGCCGGCCAGGTCGAGCAAGGACACCGCCTTGTCGGGGTTGTGCCGGTCCGTCACGTAGCGCGCGGCGAGCGATGCGGCGGCCTCGACGGCGGCGCGGGCGTAGCGCACCCGGTGGTGCTCCTCGTACCGGCCGAGAAGCCCCGAGAGGATCTCCACCGTCTCGGACACCGTGGGCTCGCGCACCACCACCGCGGTGAAGCGGCGCTCCAGCGCCGGGTCGGCCTGGATGAAGCGCCGGAACTCGTCGTGGGTCGTCGCCCCGATGCAGGGGAACTCGCCGCGGGCCAGCGCCCCCTTCAGCTCGTTGGCTGCGTCCTGCGCTCCCTCGCCGGTCGATCCGGCGCCGACCAGGGTGTGGATCTCGTCCAGGAAGACGACCACCCGGCCCGCGGCGCGGCGCATCTCCTCCTTCAACCCGTTGAGCCGCTCCGACAGCGACCCCCGAAGGGACGTGCCGGCGAGCAGGTCCGCGGTGGACAGCTCGACCACCAGCTTCTTGCCCAGATCTCCGGGTGCCGAGAGCAGCCGCTGGGCCACACCCTCGACCACCGCCGTCTTGCCGACGCCGGGCTCACCGACCAGGCAGGGGTTGTTGGTCCGACGCTTGCCCAGGACGTCCAGGACTTCCTCCATCTCGCGCGCCCGGCCGACGACGGGGTCCAGGCGGCTCTCTTGGGCCAGCGCGGTGAGGTTCCGCCCCAGCTGGGCGAGGAGGGGGAAGGCGGCCGGGTCGAGCTCCCAGGGGAGCCCCTCGGCCGGCGTGACGACGCGCAGGACCGGTGCCGGCGCGGCGGCGGTGGAGGGCGCCGGAGCGGGGAACGGCAACGCGGCCAGCGCCTCCCCGTCCGAGTCCACCAGCGCCCGGGGTGAGCCCTCGGGCAGCAGCGCGACCGTGGTGGAGGCGCGGGGAGGCGCAGGAGCGGGCCGGGCGGGTGCACGGGCGTCGCGCGGCACGAACTTCCGGGGCATGCGGCCGCTGAGGAAGTAGGAGAGGGCGGTGTTGCGCACCGCGGTGAGGTCCAGCCCGGTGCCGGCGAGCAGCTCGTGCCCCGCGCATCGCAGCCGGGTGACGGCGATGAGGAGGTGCAGACAGTCCGCCTCGCGCGAGCCGCAGGCGCGGGCGATCTCCCGCGCCCGGTCCCGGAGCTCGCGGAGCGTGCCGTCCGGCTCGGTGGGCGCCGCCTTCACCAGCGCCAGCAGCCGGTCCTCGTCGACGCCCCGCTCCTTGAGGAGCCGCTGCCCCGGGTTGTCCACGGTGAACAGCGCCAGCACGGCGTGCGCGGTGGTGGGCTTCTGAGAGACGCTCTGGGCGATGTCCTCCGCCTCCGAGAGCACCAGCGCCAAGTCGCTGCTGTCGACCATGCCCTCCCCGGACCGCCCGAGCGCATTGCGGTGGATGCTTGAACACCTACCCCTGGGTGTGAGAGCCGGCAAATAAACTGCTACAGGCAGGGAGCGGGAGTTCACGCGTGGGGGTAGTCCACTGTCGGAACTCCGGGGCAATCACCTCCCGAAGCCACCGTAGAGCAGGGCACTTCCCGATGACCGCGCTCACCCTCCCCCGAACGCTGACCGACCCCGGTGACCGTGTGGCCGCTGCCGTCCAGGGCCGGCGCATCCTCTGGCCGCTCCTGGCGCTGATGGCCGCCACCGCCTTCGCTGGCGCAGCCTTCGCCCTCCGGTGGGACCCCGCTCCCGGCATCCTCCAGAAGCTGGAGATGTCCGGTCAGCTCAAGGGCATGCCCGAGGCCGAGCTGACCGAGCAGATCACCACCGCCGGCCGGCTGAAGCTCGTCACCGGCATCGCCAGCGGCGTGTTCGTCACCCCGCTGGTGGTGTTCGGCATCGCGGTGGTCCTCTCGCTCGTCGCCTGGCTCCTGGGACGGAAGGCGCCGTTCGCTGCACTGTTCAGTGCATCCGCCGTGGGGATGCTCCCCATCGCGCTGCAGCGGGCACTGTGGGGCGTCGTGGCGCTGTGGCAGCTGGGCATCACCGAGCAACGGGCCCGGCATCTGCTGCCGTCGTCGCTCGGGGCCTGGGTTCACGCCGGCGGCCCGAAGCTGGCCGGGCTCCTCGGCTCGCTCGACCTCTTTCACCTCCTCGCCGCGGCGCTCATCGGGCTGGGCTTCGCCGCGGCCACCGGCATGCGCCGGCGCGGCGGGCTGTGGGTGGGCCTGGTGCTCTTCCTCGCCTTCGTCGGCGTCTTCGGCGTGGGGCTTCCGGGCTTGATGGCGGGAGGAGGCCCCCCCCAGGGGCCCGGCCCGGGTGGTCCGGGAGGTGGCGGATGAACGCCCTCGTCCTCTCCGCCGTGCTCGCCGCCAGCCCCATCACCCTGGATCAGGTTCGCCAGGAATCGCGGAACAACCTCCAGTCGCTGCTCAGCGAGCTCGACCGGGTGCGGGCCAGCGAGCAGAAGCGGGTCAGCACCGGGGCGCTGATGCCCCAGTTGGGCCTCCAGGCCCAGGCCGGCCGGACCATCCAGTCGGACTACCGCGACATCGGTACGGTCGTCTCGGGCGTCGACAGCAACAACAACCTCCAGTACCGGCAGGCGGTGACCGACTACCCACACTACGCGGCGAACAGGTTCCAGCTCGGCGCGACGCTCAGCCAGGTGCTCTTCGATCTTGGAAAGTTCCAGGTGCTCGCGCAGTCCGGTCACCTCGAGGCGGCCGCCCGCGGAACGGCGGCCGAGCAGGTACTCGCCTCAGAGTACGAGGCGGTCAGGCGCTTCTACGCGCTGTGGACGGCGCAGAAACAGCTGCTCGTGCTCCAGGCCACCGCAGACCGGAGCAAGGAGTTCGCCGACCGGGCGCAGGCCCTCTTCGAGGCCGGCCGTGGCACCAAGGGAGACGCCCTGGCGGCCTTCGTGAACCTCGGGACGGACCGGATCAACGTGGAGAAGCAGCGGGCGCTGGTTTCGCAGGCGCAGATCGACCTCGCCTCCTGGCTCGGGCGTCCGGAGGGTCAGGAGCTCGACGCGGTGGACCCGCCGCTGCCCGAGACCCCTCCGCCGCCTCCGGTCAGCCTCGAGCAAGGGCTGGATCTGGCACGGGCCAACCGCCCCGTCCTCGTTCAGTGGGGCGAGCAGGTGAAGGCGGCGAAGTCCTTCGAGACCTCCCAGGCGGCGGGGTGGGCTCCACGGGTCAACTTCCAGCTCCAGTGGCTGCGGGCTGGCCCGGAGGCCGACACCGTGTTCACCAACTTCAGCAAGCAGAACGCGGTCAACGGTGCCTTCACCCTCAACTGGGACCTCTTCAACGGCTTCCAGACCGACGCGCTGACCAAGCAGGCCAGGGCGCAGCTCGCCCAGGCCCAGCTCAACCTGGCCCAGAACGAGCGGGACGTGGAGGGTCAGGTGAAGGTGGCGCTGGACTCGCTCGGAGCCCAGCTCCGCTCGCTGGAGATGGCGCGGCAGAACCGGGTCACCGCCACGCAGAACCTCGACTACGCGCAGGAGCGCTTCAAGGCCGGTGCCTCCTCCACCCTCGAGGTGCGCGACGCGCAGCTGAAGCTGGCGCAGGCATATCAGACGCTCATCCAGACGCGCTCCGACGCCGAGGTGGCGCGGGCCGGCCT
>Ga0335069_10013311_pt1 | contig 11554 bp, 9 predicted proteins | sample Lox_Sample_11_FD_206714 | JGI IMG/M metagenome (GOLD analysis project Ga0335069, IMG submission 206714) | Soil microbial communities from Loxahatchee National Wildlife Refuge, Florida, United States - Lox_Sample_1.1 | ecosystem: Environmental > Terrestrial > Soil > Wetlands | place: USA: Florida...
GGAGGTTCTGGTTCTGCACTTTCTTCAGGACCTCTCGATCGACGAGATCGCCTCCGTCGTCGGCTGCTCTCCGGGCACGGTCAAGTCCCGCCTGCACTACGCCAAACAGGCCATGAAAGAGATTCTTCAAGGAGTGAACCATGGAACAGCAAAGCGACAATCTGCGCGAGCGCCTGCTCGCGAATCTGCCCCAGCCCGGCAATCTTGACCAATATCGCGAGGAGACCGCCACGTTGCTGGCGAAGCACGAGCGGGCGCTCTTCTGGGAAAAGTGGACCGCGCACACGATCTCCTTTTGCGGGCTTGTCGTCATGGCCTTGTACTTCTGGATCACGAAGGGCCGCGGGATGGCCTCCGGCACCGATCCGTACCTCTATTGGATAGCCCTGTTCTTCATCTTGCTGGCGGGCATATTTGGGCTCGGCGCTGCTATCCACGCGAGTCAGGTCGCCACCCTCAAAGAACTCAAGCAGGTCCAACTGCAAATTCTCGAACTTCAGGCATTCCTCAAACAAAAAGCCGAGCCTCCATCCGCGCAATAGAAAAGGGCGGATCGCAATCCGCCCTCTTGCTGCTGGCATAGCCCTGAACAGCCCTCGGCGACTGGAGCGCAATTTTGTTTTGCGACGTTTGAGGAGCACAAGGTATGGCCTCCTCTGTAGATCCGGTTTGGGCCACCCAGCCAGGACTTTGAGTGTTGCCTGTTCTGTTACCGGCGTTTGGGGTGAAGAGATTGCGTAAGCATCTTGAGGAATATCTTGTAGCGATCGGGCCTTACGTCCGGAAACGGCCAGTGCAGGAGCGATTGGGAGATCAAGGGAAGGAATCCGCGGCCATCTTGCTCCCGTGCCGCAATGGCGGCATTGGCATACAGTCTCGCTTCAACCCTCAAATGAAGAATTATCCGATCGAGACCGTGGTACTCGCTCTGGATGCGTGCCGCGGCCAAACGAGCATACGCCCATACCTTCCTCCACTCGTGATGCGTCAGGCTTTCATGGTGAATGCGGAAGATGACTCCGGATTCCTCAACGCAGATAAGCTTTGCACATCTTGAGAGTCTGTGGAGCAGATACCAGTCTTCGGAAGAGCGGAGATCAGTAGGCCAGGGATTCGCAGCGAGAAGGCTACGCCGCGCGAGGATCGTACAGACGTTGAATCTGTCTTCATACCGGATCTCTTTCTTCATGAGCTCGGATGGGAGCGGCTGCACTTCGACTCGAGTTCCATCAGCATATAGAAACGTGAAGCCGGAGTAGACCAAATCGGCAGTGGGGCAACGTTCGAGTGCCGCGATCTGCTTTTTAAGCTTCTCCGGGAGCCAATAGTCATCTGCATCCAGGAAGGCGATCCAGTTGCTTGTTGCGGCCTTTGTGCCTGCATTTCGAGCCGCCGCTGCGCCTTGGTTTATCTGATCGATACAAACGACGCGGTTGCCGAAGCTCTCGACGATGGAACGGGTGCCATCGGTCGAGCCGTCATTAACGACGATGATTTCGTTGGGCGCGTAAGTCTGGGCCAAAGCGCTGAGGATGGCTTCTCGAAGGTACTTTTCCCCATTGAACACGGGTATCACGACAGCAACCGTAGGTTGTGCCATCCTGCTGCTCCCAAAGTACACTGCTGGCAGCATATACGCGCAATGCTATCACGCTTACCTTTAGGTACGGGCGGATCTGCGCTGGCCCCGAGAACGTTCGGTGGGCCAGCCTCGATCCGTGGAAGTCAGGGAAGTCGTGCGGAGGTTCAGAGGACGCAATAGAAAAGGGCGGATCGCCATCCGCCCTTCAGCCCGCTGTATGCAATGCCCTCTAGAAGATCCGGTACGAGATGCCCACATCGCCGCCGTAGGGCTTCAGCGTTCCATTCAGCCAGTTGGGCCAGAGCTGATACTCGAAGTTGATCGCCCGCAGACTGATCCGATTGGTCAGAGGAACGTCCACGCCGCCGCCCAGGGCGATATCGGCGAAGTGCCCATAAGCGTAGTTCTGTTGGAAGTTCATCTTGCTATAGCCGAACAGCGCCTTGGCGTAGGGCTTGTACCGGCGCCGCTCGTGGATCGGCACTCTCGGCCCGATCAGGTAGTTGTCTTCGTAGATGTCCTCGTACTGGTTGAATCGCAGCCAACGGCCTTCAGCCTCGAACTGGATCCAGTGCCGTACGCGGAGATCGACATAGGCGCCCACACCGTACAGCCGATTCGGCGCCTGCGCCGGCACTCCTGTTCCGGCGTAGTCCGGTTGGAACAGCGAACCCATGCCGCCGGCACTCAGCGTGAGCGGCGATCGGGTTGCGGAAGCGACCACTTGTGCGTGCGCTCGAGTTGCAAGGGCGCACAGAATGCAGCAGAAGAGTAGAACGGCGCTTTTCTTCATCGTAGAAGCGTTTCCCAATCCTGGTGAAGCACTCATCGTTCCTGGCTTCGCATCAAAGTCCAGCGGTTTGGTTCAAGGCCGGAGGGGGATTGCAATGCGATCCGGCTCAACTTCTTTCGCTTACTGTGGGCTGGCCGGCGGCGGAGTCGCCGTGGGTTGCCCATCGGGTGGCGGGTTCGAGACTCCCTGCGTCGCATTGTCTGTCGGGGGCGCGGCCTGGGCTGGCGGAGCGCTTGCCGGCTTGTCCGTCGCAGGCTGAGCTGCACTGGGGCCCGGCGCAGCCGGCGGAGTTGCGGTCGCTGTTTGATAACGCTGGAGCTTGAAGAAGATCGGCGTCACTTCCAGCGGCATCTTGTCGCGTGCATTTAAAGGTGCATAGATCTTTGCATTCAGCATGTGCACCTTGTCGTCCCATGGATCGGTCTTCAGCCAGCTACCCAGAGGCGATGCGGGCATCTGTGTCAGATCGTCCCAGTTGATCTTCGGCGCCTGCGCCGACAGGTCCGACATCCACGGCGTGCCATCGGCCTTCAGCAGAGAGTCGCCCAGCATCGGCGTGTTGAGCGCGTGCAGCTGCTTGCCGCGATCCGCCAGCTGTTCCCAGAACAGCCCCGCGTCGGGCAGCTTGTCTTTGTACATCGAGGCCTGCAGATACTCCATGCCCTTCTTGGCCGCCGATGCATCGTCAATATCGCTGTGGTTCATCTCGATGCGGCGGAACGTGGCCTCATCGGGGAAGAGCAGGCGGTCGTTGAAGGCATACCGCGTGTCGATGTGGTGACCCATCGCGATGTGCGCCAATTCGATCGCAATCACTGAAGCAATCGCCGATTCGCTACGCGGCAGGCTGTCGATCAGTCCCTTGCTCAGCAGGATCGTGTTGCCGACTGTCGTCGCTTCCACCGTCGTCGTCAACATGATGCGGCAATGCACCGGACTCGCCAGCGGCAGGTTGCTCGGAACCGCCAGGTTCACGACGATCTGATCCAGCACTTGCTGTTCGAAACCATTGGGCGTGAGCGGCGCCACCAGTCCCGCTTCTTCCAGGCGGTCGATGACGTTGTTCTCGGCCTGTTGCAGCCAGGCCCGCGAGGCCTGCAGCGGGCTCACGTCCTGCGAGTCGTCGCTCTTGTCCTCGGCGTCCTCGATCTTCATGCTGACGTTTTCGCTGTCGCGGGTCGGCAGTTTGAGGCTGTAACCCCAAAAGTGCGTCTGCGCCTTCAGGCCGATCGGCTTCTCGCTGTCGCCACGATTCGACTCTTCTACATAGATCGCCACCGGTAGCCAGATACCCGGCTGGACGTTCATGCGCCAGCTGTCGAAGTGGAAGTAGTAGCGCGAATCATCCGCATTCGACGGGCCCGTGTAGGTCCCGTTGAACCGCACCACGTTCCCATCCTGATCCTCGATCCACACACGCCCGTAGAAGCGGCCCATCCCGTTCACCTTGGGATGGACGTCAAAGACCCAGGTGCGCACCTGCCCCAGGAACTCGCGCCGCACGAAGCTGAATTCGTAGTGCTGCTGATCGAATCCCGAGGGATCCAGGAACATCATCTCCATGAAGCCGGTCGGATTGTAGGTGAAGCGCTTGTCGAGTCCCAGAGAATGGCTCAGTCCGGTGATCGCCGCGAACGAACCCTTGAAGAATCCGTGCTTCGCTTTGTCCCGCGGCTCGTAGACTTTGTCGAAGAATCCCTTCCCGAAATCCACGCGGCTCAATGTGTACTGATCGTCGACCGGGACCTGGTATAGCTTCACATCGGGCCGCGTGTCCTGAATGTAGGTCTCCACCAGGGGCGTCCGCTCCTGGATCGCCTTGATCAGAACCTTCTCCTGCGCGATCGCCTTCTCCACCAGCGCGCTCTGCTCGGGCGTCAGCGGATGCGCCTGCTCGTACTTGGCAGGCTTTTTCTTCTTTCCAAACCCCAACCCATACGCGCAAGACACACCCAGCACCAAAACAAGCAGGGTGAGAGAAATCTTCCGAAACGTCATTCGCAAGCTCCTGGTTACTTTGCTTTTTGTTCGAAGGCGTTGGACGGCTTTCTGTGATTCCTACGCCGTCTTTGCCCAATTCTTTTACGCCAGTTGGAATGTGATTGTAATGTTGGTCGTCAAATCCACCGCCTGCCCGTTCTTTGTTGCAGGACGGAAGCGAATCTGTTCGGCAACACGCCGCGCTTCCTCATCGAGCCCGTGGCCCAATCCATGTACAACGCTGTCCACAACCACGTGACCGCCGGCGGTGAACGTCACACGCAAAATTACGTCGCCCTGTACCTTCAACTGCCGCGCTTCGGATGTGTACTGTACCGGCGGCTTTGAAAGCACTTCGAGACTGGTTGCGACCGGCTCAACTTTTGCCATCTGCGTCGGTGCGGCCGCGGTCACCTGCGGAATGCCTGCCGAGCCCACCTTGCCGCCCGCGAACGCGCCCTGCGCCGTGCCGGATCCGCCCGGAATTCCGGTCGAGGCCACATGCCCGTAGACACCTGCATTTGATCCAGCCTTGGTGCCATTCCCTATTCCCGTCGAACCCACAACGCCGCGCGGAGCTACGGCCGGCCCCTGCATGCCGCCATAAGGGTTGCCGATCGCCGCGACGGTCGCCGGCTTGGTTGCGTTGGGATTCGGTGTCACGCCGAAGGTATCGCCAAAGTGCACGGCGGCGGTAGATGGCTTCTGCTGCGGCGCCTGTGCCGGCGCTGCCGCTGCAAGTGCAGCCTTGGGCTGCGGAGCCAACGTGATGGCCGGCCTGACCATCTTGATCTCCGGCATTTTCAACTTGGCTTCCATCTCCACCGGCTTTTCCGGTTTCGGCTCAATCTTTGGCAGATTAATCTTGGGTGCATCCAGCTTCACCTCCACCTTGGGTGGGTCGGGAAGCTTGGGCGGCGGAGGCACTTTCACCTTCACCTCAGGCGGCGGCTGCGTCGGAAAAATCAGCTCCGTCTGCTCGAAGTGATGCGCCTGGATGACATGCTTGGCCATCATTCCGACATAGAGAATCGTGACCAGGATCGTCGTGTTGATGATCGCGGCCGTAACAAACGATCCCGACCTTCCTTCCGGTTCGGGAAGTAAACCAAAGCTCACGCTTCCTGCTGTTTGATTCATCGGCATGACTCGAATTCCTTCAAAGGTATGAGGACGGCAATCATGGGGTCTTTCATTGCCGGGAGCGCCTCCCGGCTCATTGGGTCTCGATTGGCGTTTGCTGTTCTCGACACCGTTTGCGGGGGAAAGTTCCACCGTACGTCAGGCAAAGAGCAGATTGTCTGTTTTTCCCTTTGTGTACGCTGCTGTTGGCGGGGGAATTAAAAATCGAACGAACTTTACGTGGCAGGAACTCAATACCGGCTGCCGTGGCAGGCATATTCTCGCTCACCCTTACCCAGGACATCAAAATACTCTCGTTTCCGTCCAAGGCAAAGGAAACAGAACCAGTACCTCCCCATGAAAAGGGGGGAAGTTAGACTCTGGATTGCCCCGGCTGCTGCGACTGAAGTGGAACCCGTTCAACGCAGTTGGGACGTCAGGGCATTAGAAATGAGCCACTTGGCATGCCGCCTCACGCGGTCTGGGAGCCCGGATCCATCGCTGTTCCGGCCCTGCCTATGTAATAGACTTACCCTAAACCAAAGTGTTCGTGAAAGGACAGTATTTTTGTGAAGATTCTGGTTACCGGCGGTGCTGGATATGTGGGCGGCACCGTCGCCGTCCTGCTAGCCTCTCAAGGCCACAATCCTATTGTATTCGATAATTTGTGCCATAGCCGCCGCGAGCTCCTCCCCCCGGGCGTGGAGTTTGTCGAGGGAGACTTGGCCGACCGGCAAGCCCTCGAGAATCTTTTCGTATCCGCCACCGATTCCGGGGCCCCTTTCGACGCTGTCCTGCACTTCGCCGCCCTCATTGAAGCCGGCGAGTCCATGAAAACGCCTGAGGTCTACTTTCGCAACAACACCGCCTCCACCCTGTCCCTCCTCGAAGCGGTTTTGGCCCACGGCCCCAGGCTGATCGTCTTTTCTTCGACGGCAGCCGTCTACGGCGAGCCCGAATCCGTCCCGGTCCCCGAAACCGCTCGCCTCCAGCCAACCAACGTCTACGGCGAGTCCAAACTGCTGGTCGAGACCATGCTGTCCTGGTTCAACCGGATTCATGGCCTTCGCTATGCTTCCTTGCGCTACTTCAACGTGGCCGGCGCACCCGAGGGACCCAACGGGATCGTCCGCGGCGAAGACCATGAACCCGAATCGCACCTGATTCCGCTGATCCTCGACGTCGCCCTCGGCCGCCGCGAGAAGGTCAAGATCTTCGGCGACGACTACTCGACGCCCGACGGCACCTGCATCCGCGACTACATCCACGTCTCCGATCTCGCCGACGCGCACGTGCTCGCTCTCCAGGCCCTCGAGAAGCACGACAAGATCATCTATAACCTGGGCAACGGCCACGGATTCAGCGTGCGCGAGGTCATCGAATCGGCGCGCCGCATCACCGGCCACCCGATTCCAGCCGAGACTCATCCCCGCCGCGCCGGCGACCCGGCCGTCCTCGTTGCCAGCTCGGAAAAAGCCATCCGGGAACTGGGCTGGAAGCCGCGCTACGCGCAGCTCGACGACATCATGCGCACCGCCTGGGTCTGGCACCAGAAGCGCTACGCGCGCTAACCGGAGCCGACCGCGTCATTCGTCCGCGGCTCTTCCTTTCCCGCGGAGTCTAGGTTCCGCAGGGAGAACGAAGAGCCGCAATCCGTCACTGCTGCGGTTTTTGAGGCGTCGTATTCGGCTTTGCCGCGCCTGGCTTTTGCTGCGTTGTTCCCGCCGCAGGCTTCTGCTGCGTAGCGTTCGCGGTACTGCCTGTGGCTGCTTGCGATGTTACGCCTGCCGCAGGCTTGGGCTTCCGCCGCACGGGTTTCTTGGCCTCCGGCTTCGGGCACGCCGGCGGAGGCGGCGGAGCCGGGCACTTGAAGGCCGCCTGCTTCTGCACCGTCACCCTCAAATCAACGAGTTGTTTCTCCTGCGATCCCGCGACCGACTCCATGCTGTCGTCCAGCGCCAGTCGCGCCTTTTCCAGATTCTCCAGGGCGTTCCGCAACTGGTTCGCCTGCTCGTCCGGAGCCGCCATCCGCGACGCCTCCACAACACGCAGCAAAACGTCGTAGAGCGCATCCACATGCCGCGAGACTGGCAGCGTCTTGCTCAGGGACCCCGGGGCGCCGTCGGCATCCTTCAGCAGCGCGGGCATCCTCTGTTGCAGGTCCACCATGATCGAGTTGATGTCCGAGCTGGCTTCGTCGCGCACCGAGCCGCGCTTCCACTTCTCCACGCGCAGTCCCGACAGCGTCTGCCGCACGGTGTCGAGCGATGGCTGCAGAAGGCTGGACGGCGCAGGCGCCAACGGCGCCGAAACCGCAGATGCCGCTGGCGCCGTTGTGCCGGACGCCGCCTCGGGCGCATGAGCTTCCTGGCCCGCACAGAGAGCAAAAGATGAAGCGAAGACCGTAACTGCAACGACCGCATTCGCAATTCGCATGAAGAGTTTTCCGATCAGCAGAATAGCCCAGGATTACACTCCCATTCCACCACAGGTGTTCCGGCGGCGCCCGGAATACGACATCGGTTGCAACCAAACCCAGCCAGAAGACGCATCGTTTTCCACGTTGGATGCAGTCAAGGCTTGGCGCGCGCGACAAAACGGAGCATACTGCGTCCAGAGACCACCGGAAGGTCGGAACCGGCTGGGTCCGCCCACTTAGAGTGCACAACTAACAGTAGCCAACGACTCCAAACCGGCGCTGCATTTGCCTGCTTTGAATCGATTTTGGTTCCGCATACGTCTACTTCATAACACGCAGCCCGCTTTGGTCTGCGGCGATCGGAGTTATTGATGCCGGCAACGCACTCTCTTCCCCAGTCGCTGGGCCAACTGCGCGCCAGTTCCCGCTTTGCTGAACCTTGCCTGAAAAACCGCAGCGTGAAAGACGAGATGCGCCGCAACCTGATGGCGCGCCTGCGCACCGGCGAGGCCCTCTTTCCCGGCATCGTCGGCTACGACGACACCGTCGTCCCCCAGATCGTCAACGCCGTGCTCTCCCGGCAGAACTTCATCCTGCTCGGCCTCCGCGGCCAGGCCAAGAGCCGGATCCTCCGCGCTTTGACCGCTCTGCTCGACGAGACCCTGCCCTACATCGCCGGCTGCGAGATTCGCGACAATCCCTACGCGCCGTTGTGCAAACGCTGCCGCGATCTCGTCGCCGAACAGGGCGACGCAACGCCGATTGCGTACTTGTCGCGCGACGACCGCTACGTGGAAAAGCTCGCCACCCCCGATGTCACCGTCGCCGACCTGGTTGGCGATCTCGATCCCATCAAAGCCGCACGCGGTGCGCAGGACCTCTCCAGCGAGCTGACCATGCACTACGGCCTGCTGCCTCGCGCCAATCGCGGCATCTTGGCCATCAACGAGCTGCCCGATCTGGCCGGCAAAATCCAGGTCGCCTTGTTCAACATCATGCAGGAAGGCGATGTGCAGATTAAGGGCTACCCCGTCCGCCTCGCTCTCGACGTGGCGCTGGTCTTCTCCGCCAATCCCGAGGACTACACCGCACGCGGCAAAATCGTCACTCCGCTCAAAGACCGCATCGGCTCCGAGATTCGTACCCACTATCCCGAGACACTCGAAGAGGGAATTGCCATCACCGCGCAGGAGGCCTGGTCAGAGCGCGGCGGCCTGCCCACTGAAGTGCCGCAGTACATCCGCGAGATCGTCGAGCAGGTCGCCTTTTCGGCCCGCGGCGACAAGAAAGTGGACAAGCGCAGCGGTGTCAGCCAGCGCCTCCCCATCTCCACGATGGAGCTGATGATCTCCAGCGCCGAACGCCGCGCCCTTGTGCACAACGAGCCCCTTGCTGTCCCGCGCGTCAGCGATCTCTACGCAGCTCTGCCGGGCATCACGGGCAAGATCGAGCTGGAATACGAAGGCGAGATGCGCGGCGCCGACACCGTCGTCCGCGAGCTCATCCACACCGCGGTCGGCAAGATCTACGACCGCTACTTCTCCGGCATCGAGACGAAAGCGATCGAGCAGTGGTTCAACCTCGGCGGCACCGTAAAACTCGACGACGATCAGCCGACCGCCGCTGCGCTGGCCGATCTGAAGCAAATCCATGGCCTGCTCGACAAACTTTCACCTCTCGGCCTGACTCCCGCAGGTCCGCCCCACGCGGTGGTCGCCGCCGCCGAGTTTCTGCTCGAGGGTCTGGTCGCTCATCGCAAGATCAGCCGCAGCGAGGAGCGCGTCTTCAAAGCGCAGGAGAAAGCAGGCCGCGGGCAGGATCGCCCCGATGTGGAACGTGAGTTCGAAGAGTGGGAGCGCAGCCGGCGCACCGGCCGCGGCTCAGGGCGCGGCTATAACTGACGGCGCATTTTGCGGTAATCCTGAGCGCAGCGAAAGATCTCCATCTGTAAGCGAATTGAGGTTCCCATGAAGGGCGTTCGCTACACCAAATACACCGGTGACCTAGCCTCCGAGCTCGACCTCGAAGGTCTGCTCGAGGCGCTCTCGGACTATCTGCTCGACTCGGGCTATCGCGACCCCTACACCGGCTTCGGCGCCATGGATCACAACCTCGACGACCTGCGCGAGGCGCTGCGCCAGATCCTCGAATCTGGGGATTTTTTCGATGAAGACACGCAGCGCCAGATCGACGAGATGTCCGCCGCCGGCAAGCTCGACGAGCTGATCGACAAACTCATCGACCGCATGCAGCAGGAGAACTACATCTCCGCCTTGCAGCCCAACAACACGCAAGCCTCGCAGGCCGGCGGCGAGATCGGTGAGGCCGAGGGCGAAGTTCGCTTCGAAGTCACCGACAAGAGCCTCGACTTTCTGGGCTTCAAAACCCTGCGCGATCTTTTGGGATCGCTGGGCAAATCGAGCTTCGGCCGTCACGACACACGCCACTGGGCAACCGGCATCGAGGCCGGCGGAGCGCCGCGCCGCTACGAGTTCGGCGACACGCTCAACCTCGACACCAACGCGACCCTCAGCTCGGCCATCGCCCGCGAGGGCATCGGTCTGCCATTGCAGCTTGAACACGACGACCTGCACGTGCATCAGTGCGAGTACCAGAGTTCCTGCGCGACGGTGGTGATGCTCGACTGCTCGCACTCCATGATCCTCTACGGCGAAGATCGCTTCACTCCGGCCAAGAAAGTGGCCATGGCGCTCTCGCATCTGATCCGCACCCAATACCCGGGCGATTCGCTCTCTCTGGTTCTGTTTCACGACTCAGCCGAAGAGCTGCCCGTGTCGCATCTGGCGCGGGTCAAAGTCGGCCCCTTCTACACCAACACGCGCGAGGGCCTCCGCGTCGCGCAGCGCATCCTTGCCCGCCAGCGCAAGGACATGAAGCAGATCGTGATGATCACCGATGGCAAGCCGTCGGCCCTCACGCTCCCCGACGGCCGCATCTACAAGAATGCCTACGGCCTCGATCCGCTCGTCGTCAGCGAGACTCTGGAAGAGGTTTCCCGCTGCAAGAGGGCCAACATCATGATCAACACCTTCATGCTGACCAGCGATCATGCGCTTGTTGACTTTGTGCACAAGGTCTCGGAGATGTGCCGCGGAAAGGCTTACTTCACCACGCCGCACACCCTCGGCGAGTACCTGCTGATGGACTATATGCAGCGCAAATCGAAGACCATCCACTGAGCGAGTCAGTAAGACGGCCAGCCAGTGAGACCTGGCGCATTCCCGGCAGTCTTTGCTGTTCCTATTGCCGGGACCTTCGAGGGGCGCGCAAGGTAGGGGCGAGTGGCTAAAAGAACATCGTCCACACGGCATCGAATTTCAGCGCGTTGGGAGTGCGCGGGCTGAGGGCCGGTCCGTAGACATAGCCCAGTCCGAGGCCCAGGTAGTTACCACGCGCGGCGCGCAGCGAGTAGCCGCCGGTCACCGTGGTTGAAGCGCGCCACACCGTTTTGCCCTGAACCACCAGATCGTCGCCGAAGTACTTGCTATACCCCGTGCGCGAGGCGACCAACGAGACCACATCGCTGGGGCGGCTGCGCAGAGGCGCTTCTTTGTAGAGCCTTGCCTCGACGTAGCGTGCGTAGGCATTCAGCGATTGTGGCGTCGTTTCAGCCGAGCCGCCAAGATAGACGCCGCGG
>Ga0335069_10013312_pt1 | contig 11554 bp, 9 predicted proteins | sample Lox_Sample_11_FD_206714 | JGI IMG/M metagenome (GOLD analysis project Ga0335069, IMG submission 206714) | Soil microbial communities from Loxahatchee National Wildlife Refuge, Florida, United States - Lox_Sample_1.1 | ecosystem: Environmental > Terrestrial > Soil > Wetlands | place: USA: Florida...
GCCTGGGGGCCTGCCCCACTTTGTCTGCGTTGCAATGTGCGCTTTGGGATGCATACTCGCTGCGCAGGATGCGCCGCATCGGTTGGAGGCGCGCGCGCAGGGCGATACGCCGATATTTCGGGATCTGCAGGAGCTGTGCGATGGGATCGGTGGCCGGCCGACCGGCTCGGCTGCTTGCGACCGCGCGATCGAATGGTCGGCGAAGAAATTTCGAGATATCGGAATTCAGAACGTTAGCGTCGAGCCGTTTACAGCACAGAGCATGTGGCTACCGGTCTCCGCAGAGGCATCCGCAGTCGCACCTGAGAAATTCAATATCCGGATTGCAGCGGCTCCGATGAGCCCGTCGACGAAGGGGCCGCTCGAAGCCAAGCTAGTTGACGCTGGAGAGGCGACGCCCCAAGCTTTCGCCAAGTTGGGTCCAGCTTTGAAAGGCGCGATCGTGTTGATTCATTCCAGCGAAATGAAGACCTTCGACGATCTCTTCGCCGAGTACATGCGCAACCCTAGTCTGTTGGAGGCCGCGCGCAAGTACCAGCCAGCGGCGATGCTGCTGGAATCGACGCGGCCGAGGGGTCTGCTCTATCGCCACCCAATCTCGCTCGACCTACACTACGCGCCGATCCCTGCCGCGATCATATCGCGCGAACATGCCGGACGCCTGGCGCGTCTGGCTGAAAAGAGCGAGGTTCGTGTGCGCCTGAACATGGTTAACAAGACCGCACCCTCCTACCAATCGAAGAACGTGATAGCGGAGATTCGCGGCCGCGAGAAGCCCGATGAAGTGGTTCTGGTGGGCGCGCATCTGGATTCTTGGGATCTTGGTACTGGCGCCGAGGATAACGGCGTGAATTGCGCCCTGGTTATCGACCTCGCGCGTGCGTTTCACGATTTGGGTATCACGCCGCGCCGCACGCTGCGTTTTGCTCTGTTCACGGGCGAAGAGCAGGGAATGCTGGGGTCACAAGCCTATGTTGAGAAGCACAAAGCAGAACTCGACAAGTACGCAGCGGTAGTAATGTTCGACACTGGTTCCGGCCACCTAAGCGGTTTTTATCTGAACGGCCGGGAAGAACTCCGCAACCCCGTGAACCATGCGCTCTCGGCTCTTGACGACATCAAGGCTTCCGAGCACACCGCGGATGCGATCGATGGAACAGACAGTTTCGATTTCCTCCTTTCGGGGGTTCCAAATCTTGTGGGCATACAGGATCCGATACCGTACCTGCCGGATTATCATTCGGAATCGGACACATTCGAGCGCGTGAATCAGAAAGAGGAGAAGATCACGGAAGCCGCGGCAGCGGCGCTTCTTTGGGGCCTGGCGGAGAATCCCGAACGTCCCACACGGCGGCAGTCGCGCGCCGAGGTCGAAAAGCTGCTCGAGGACACAAAACTCGTCGAGCAGATGCGCGCGTTTGGCCAGTGGGATGACTTCAAGGCCGGCAAACGCGGCTGGTTTTGAACAAGAGAATGTAGGGGAATGCCGGCGATACCGAGCCTCTATATCGAACGCACGGGCCCGCTGCTGCGTTTCTGGGGGCTGTTCCGTCAGGCGTGTATCGCCTCATACGAAGACAACTGCTTCAGCATTGCCAAAGGCGCCGCGTATTCCGCACTGTTGGCCTTCTTTCCAGTGCTCGCATCGATTGCCGCGATTCTGGCGCAAGTGAACGCGGAATCGGTCGCCAGAGTGTTCTCACGATTCTTGTTCGAAGTCGTTCCTCCGGGTACTGAAGATCTCGTTCGGCAGCAATTCACCGTGAACGGGCAGCGTCCGGTATGGTTGATTTTGGGCGCCGCGTTACTGTCCGCATGGGCGGCCTCGGGAGCTATGATCAGCTTGATGGAGGGCTTCCAGGCAGCGTATCGTCTCCCCTCCGGGCGGCCGTTTCTGAAGCAGCGGGCGATGGCGCTGTTTTTGGTCTTGATCGCGGCGTTGCCCGCGGTGGGCTCGTCCGCCCTGATATTGTTCGGTACGCGCTCAGAGCGATCGATGCTCGAGTGGGTGGGCGTCATGCCGGAGGAGGAAATCAAGACCTGGGTCGCTTTGCTCGGCAGTTTGCTGCGTTACGGAATTGCATTAGGTGCGACAGTTATGGTGACTGCATTTATGTACTGTCTTGGCCCCAATCGTCCGCTCAAGCTGCGCGCAGTGTGGCCAGGCTCTTTTCTCGCGACCTTTCTGTGGTTGGCGGTCACTTCCGGATTCGCGTGGTACGTTCGCAACATCGCCAACTACCGCGTACTCTACGGCAGTATTGGCGCGGTAATCGCGCTGGTTGTCTGGATGTACCTTCTCTCGCTCGCGTCGCTGCTCGGCTGCGAATACAACGCCGTGCGGGAGCGGCTCGATGCGGAAATATAGGCCACAGATGAACGCTGATAAACGCTGATCATAGGAATCTTATCCGCGGCCATCCGCGGCCGGGATTCTGTATTCTTGTTCTTATGGAATTAGCGGGAAGAAGGATCGCTATCCTCGTCGATGTGTTTTACCAGGATATGGAACTCTGGTATCCGTACTATCGGTTTCAGGAAGCCGGAGCTGAGTGCGTCCTTGTTGGCGCTGAAGCAGGCAAGACCTACCAGAGCAAGATCGGGTATCCTGCAATAGCGAAACTTTCCTACGATTCCGTGAACGCGGCCGATTTCGATGGCGTCGTGATTCCCGGCGGATATGCACCGGATCACATCCGGCGCCACGCCAAAGCGAATCAATTCGTCAAGGACCTGGACACTCAGGGCAAGCTGGTCGCGTCGATCTGCCACGGACCCTGGGTTCTATGTTCGGCGGGGATTCTCAAAGGCCGGCACGCGACTTGTTTCTTCGCGATCAGAGACGACGTAGTTCACGCGGGAGCCATTTACCAGGACAGCGAGGTAGTTGTGGATCGCAATCTGGTGACCTCCCGCACGCCAAACGATCTTCCGCGGTTCTGCCGCGCTGCAATAGGCGTTCTGGTTGAAACTCCGGTGCTGGCCCGTTGAGCGCTAACGGTTCGGTGATTAGCGTCCGGGGGCTCCGCAAGAGCTACGGGACATTCGAAGCAGTCCGCGGTATTTCGTTCGAGGTGCATCCCGGCGAAGTGTTTGGGTTGCTTGGTCCGAACGGCGCTGGCAAAACGACGACGGTCGAAATCCTGGAAGGGCTGCGTCAAAGAAGCTCGGGCGAAACTATGGTCCTCGGCTTCGATCCAGGGCTGCAGACGCGCGAGATCAAGGATCGCATCGGCGTTTGCCTGCAGGCGACGAACCTGCCCGATAAGATCAAAGTTCACGAAGCGCTTTCCCTGTTCGCTTCGTTCTATTCGCGCAACACGGACACCGAAAAGCTTCTGGAGCGACTGCAGCTTGCAGACAAGCGCGACGAATTCTATTCCAAGCTGTCGGGAGGTCAAAAGCAACGCGTTGCGCTGGCCCTGGCTATGGTCAACGACCCGCAGCTTCTGTTTCTGGACGAACCGACCACCGGTCTGGACCCTCAAGTACGCCTGGAAATCCATGGCCTGATTCAGGAGCTGCGCGGCGCCAAGCGGTCTATTCTGTTGACCACGCATTACATCGAAGAAGCAGAGCGACTTTGCGATCGCGTGGCTATTATCGACGAGGGCCAAATTATCGAAATTGGCACACCACGCGAGATTCAGCAGCGCACGCTCGGTCAGAGCCTGATCGAAATCCAATGCGAGCAGCCGTTGCCTGAAGAGGCCGCTACGTTTCTCGAATCGGCCAAGCACTCCTTCTCCGAAGACCGCAAGAGCCTCACGGTACACTCGATTCACCCCGCTCGCACGATCGTAGATATCGTGAAATGGATCGATCAGCATAGCATTGAACTCGCCGACATCCATTTGAAGAGGCCGACTCTCGAAGACGTGTTCATTGAACTGACCGGTAAGAGGCTTCGCGACTGATGAACAGCTACATCGCGCAGGCGGCCATCAACCTCAAGCTCACTTTCCGCGACCGGACGGTCATTTTCTTCAACTACCTTTTTCCACTGGTATTTTTCTTCATCTTCGCCACCTTGTTTCATGCCGAGCAGGGCGGTGCGATTATCCAGGTGCTCAGCACGGTGTTGAACATCGGCATCCTAGGAAGCGGATTCTTTGGCGCTGGAATTCGCGCCGTGCAGGATCGCGAGGCGAATATCCTGCGGCGATTCAAAGTGGCGCCGATCTCCGCCGCACCTATGCTCGTGGCCTCGCTGCTGACAGGTTTGCTCAACTTCCTTCCATCGGCCATTCTGATGTTCCTGCTGGCTCACTTCATCTATGGCATGGACCTTCCGCAACGCTGGATTTCGTTGTTCATTTTCATATCGCTGGGATCGCTGGCGTTTCGCGCCTTGGGTCTGATCATCGCTTCGGTGGTGAATTCCATGCAGGAGAGCCAGATACTGGTCCAACTGCTCTACTTCACCATGTTGTTTTTGAGCGGGACGACGATCCCGATCAGCATCTTACCGAATTGGGTTCAGGTATTCGCCCAGTTCCTGCCCGCGACTCATCTGATGACCGGCATGCAAGCGATTCTGGGCCGCCAGGAGAGCCTGGCGCAAAACTGGACATCCGCAGCCGCGTTGATCTTGACCACCGTGCTTGCGACCTTCATTGGGGTCAAGCTGTTCCGCTGGGAGAAAGACGAGAAGATTGCGGCATCGGCAAAGCTCTGGTTGATTGCCGTGCTCGCCCCGTTCTTGATTCTGGGTCTCTATCAAGCAAAAAGCAAGGATGCAGTGGTGAAAGCCCGGCTGTTGAACCGCGATCTTCTGCGGAGCCGCACGCTGCTGATTCGCGGCGCTCGAATCTTCGTTGGTGACGGTCGGGTGATCGAATCCGGCAGCGTGCTGGTAAAGAACGGCAAAATCGATCGCATCTACGAAGGCACGACACCAGATCCGAAGGAGCTTCGCGCGGAGGCGATCGAAGCATCAGGCAAGACCTTGCTTCCCGGCTTGATCGACGTACACATTCATCTCGGCGCACCGGGCGGATTCTCTGAGTCGGCGAGCGAATATCAACCAGATAAAACGATGCCGCGGGCGCTCGCGGCCTATCTGTATAGCGGCATTACTGCGGTTAAGAGTGTTGGCGACGCTTTGGATCAGATTCTGAAGGTGCGTGCGCTGGTGAACTCCGGCGAGAAGCTAGGCGCGGAACTGTTCGCCTGCGGCCCGATGTTCACAGCAAAAGGCGGTCATGGTACCGAATATGCCAAGAACATCCCGGAGGAATTTCGAAAGTCATTTGAAGAGCAGATCGCCCGCACTCCCGAGACGCCGGAAGAGGCGCGTAAGCAGGTCGACGAACTGAAGGCGCGCGGAATCGATGGCATCAAGGCGATTCTCGAAGCCGGTCAGGCGGGAATGTTGTTTAACCGGTTGGACGTGTCGATTCTGCAATCAATCGCGGCCGAAGCGCGCGTCCAGCAATTGCCCATAGTGGTTCACACGGGCGACGCTCACGATGTTGCCGATGCGCTGTCGGCAGGAGTCAACGGTATCGAGCACGGATCCGTGCGCGAGAATATTCCGGACGCGCTCTTCGCCCGGATGAAAGAGCAGTCCGTTGCGTACGATCCTACGTTGAGCGTCGTAGAGGGATATGCGGCGTTCGCGAAGGGGAGCATGGAGCCCCTGGAACGGCCGCTGGTTCTTCAGGTTGGACCGGCTCCGCTGATTGAGTCGACTAAGAAATTTCTGCAATCTGATAGCAGCGCGAAGATGCGGCAGCAGGCCGGCCTGTATCACCTGGACATGAATGTTGGCAGACAAAACCTGCTCCGCGCATGGCAATCCGGCGTGATGCTGGTGACCGGCAGTGATGCCGGAAATCCTTTGACACTCCACGGCCCCACGATCCAGCGCGAAGTCGAGCTTTGGGTCGAGGCGGGCATCCCTCCGGCGGTGGCACTGCAGGCGGCGACATACAACGCCGCAAAGCTGCTTAGGGCCGACCAGCGCATTGGGCTGATCCACGAAGGACACGATGCCAATCTTCTGCTCGTGGACGGCAATCCCCTAAAGGAAATTAAACAGATCGAAAGCATCCAGACGGTGATCTTCAAAGGGGAGCGAGTCATCCGGTCTGAACTGTTCGAACAGCAATGACCGGTCTCAATCTCTGGAAGAAGCATCTTGGTCAAGTCCCGAACGAGGTCTGGAATGCAGTCGAACTTGAAACATTGGTTCTGGCAGATAACAACCTCACGGAAATTTCCGATGAGATTCGCGGTCTCAGGAAACTTCGTATGTTGGATCTCGGTCACAACCGGCTGCGCGAAATACCGGCCGGACTGGGCCACCTCGCCAGTCTCAGTGATTTTCTCTATCTTCACGACAACCAACTCACGACGCTGCCGCCATCGCTGGGAAACCTGACCAAACTTCGGTACCTGAATATCAGCGCGAATGCATTCGCAACGTTACCCGATGCTGTCGTCGAGATGACTGGCTTGATCGAGCTGCGAGCCTCCGACAATCAATTGACTGCTCTTCCTGATTCGATTTCAAACCTCAAGCGACTGCGCGAACTGCATCTTCGCAACAACAAAGTCACAACCTTGCCGGATACGATTGGAGACTTACTCGAACTGAGACAGCTCGATCTGCGCGGCAATCCGTTGACGGCTTTGCCAGAAAGCCTTGCGAGCCTTCCGCGCCTTGAGAAGCTGGACCTTCGTTGGAACGCTGAGTTCGAGGCTCCGGCCTGGTTCCAAAAGCTCGAGACTCGCGGCTGCATCATCTATAAGTAGTTTATGGACGACTTCAGCGAGACTCGAAAGTTTTGGGATCGTGTCGCGGATGATTGGCAAATTCAAATCGGCTCCACTGGAGACAGTAACCGGACACTCAACTCGGATCCAGTGATCTGGTCCTTTGCCGGCGAAGTGCGGGGCCTGCGAGTCCTCGATGCTGGTTGCGGTACTGGCTATCTGGCGAACCAACTGGAAAGCCGCGGGGCTGGTGTGACGGGAGTCGATTTCTCGGAACGCATGATCGCGATCGCGCGTGAGCAGTATCCACATATCGACTTCCGCGTCGATTCATGTTCCGAACTGGCCAGCCTTCAAGATGCTGAGATCGACCTCGTGATCGCCAACTACGTACTGATGGATACGCCGGATCTCGAAGGCACTATGCGGGCGTTCAGCCGCGTCCTCAAAGATCGAGGAGCGGCAATTTTGGTGTTCTCGCATCCCTGCTTTCCCGCAGGCGGCGCCACCATGCCCAATAGCGATGAGACCATGTATCGCTGGGATTTCAGCTATTTTGAACGCCGGAAGCGAGTCGATCCGCCTTGGGCTCACTTCAAATCCGACTTCATTTGGTTCCACCGCCCGCTTTCCGACTACTGGAAAGCTTTCAAACATGCTGGATTCTCGGTGATGGAATTCGAAGAGCCCAGAATCACGCCGGACAGGTTTCATTTGGCCCAGGATGCCAAGAAGTTGAGGAACAGCCGGACCCGCCCTTATTCGGTAGCCTTCCACCTCCAAAGAAACCCGCGCAAGTCTGAGGCAAAATGAAATCCATGGATTATGCGAAGCACGTGCTCGTAAGGCCCGGCAGCACGTTGCGCCTTAAATACCGCGATCCGGATGACACTCTCGGAATGAAACGCGACGACAAGGCGCTCGAAAAAACGCTCAACCGGCTCAACGAACTTCAGCATTTGCTCTATGCCGACAAGCGATACGCGCTCCTGATTGTGCTTCAGGGGCTCGATGCCAGCGGCAAGGACGGCACGATCCGGCACGTCATGTCCGGCGTAAATCCGCAGGGATGCGAGGTGACTTCGTTTAAGGCGCCCTCCATGGACGAACTTGCGCACGATTACCTGTGGCGTATTCATCAAGCCGTACCGCGCCTGGGCAATATCGGGATCTTCAACCGTTCGCACTACGAAGACGTACTGATCGTCCGCGTGCATCGGCTGGCTGAAAAATCAGTTTGGTCGAAACGTTTCCACCAGATCAATGAATTCGAAAGGATGCTCAGCGAAAACGGAGTAACGATTCTGAAGTTCTTTTTGCATATCAGCAGGGAAGAACAGAAGAAACGGTTCCTGAGCCGCATCGAAGATTCATCGCGGAACTGGAAGCTTTCGCTTCCGGATTTTGAGGAGCGCCAGCACTGGAACGACTACGTCCAAGCCTACGAAGACGTGCTGCACCGCTGTAACACGCCCTGGGCTCCGTGGTACGTAATCCCCGCAAACAAGAAGTGGTTTCGCAACCACCTCGTCGCGAACCTCACAGTTGCCGCGCTCGATCAAATGAAGTTAAAGTACCCCGCTCCGACGGTCGATATTTCCAAAGTAGTCCTGGAATGACCGAAACTACCGGATACCGCTCCAAAGAACAGGTCCTATACGATCTGGCAAAGGCATACCCTTTTACGCCCGAAGCCCTAGAGGAGAACCGGAAAGGCCGCCTCGCTGCTGACCAATTCAAGCATCAATTTTCCAAGTGTTCGCGCCCGGCGATTATGGCCGTCGCCTGCATGATCGCGCCTTTCCTGATCTGGACCGCCATGACCGCTGGACGGCAACATGTCTCTTGGCTAGCCGCGTTCCCCATCTTCATTAATAGCTTGATTCATCTCGGCGAGACGCTGGACGCACAGGGGAAGATTAGTACCATCGTGATGGTCGGTACCACCGTAGGGGGCGTTGGGTTCGGGTTTTACATGTTATCCCGCATATCCACGGCGCTTTACTTCGATTTGTTGGAACGTCGAGTGATTTCCAGGGAAAGCCGTATCGTAGGCCGCGAAGAGCAGATCATGCGCCCCAACGGCCGCGACCCGATTGAGCGTTATTTCTTCGGCAGTAAGAGCGGGTATTATGAGGTCAGCCTGGCGGCCTTTCGCGCCCTGGAAACCGGCTCCGTCTACATCTTGTACCTGCTCCCGCGCAGCGACGTTTTAATCTCCCTCGAGCCAAAAGTCACCGCCAAATAAAGCGACAATTGCTGTTGTTATATTGAAGGGAACCTGTGGACGCGCGCAGCCTCCCTCTCGTCACGATCGTCACGCCGTCCTACAACATGGCGAAGTACCTGCCGGAGACGATCGAGAGCGTTCTGTCGCAAGACTATCCCAACATCGAGTACATCGTGATCGACGGGGGCTCGACCGACGGAACCCTCGAAGTTCTAAGGCGGTATCAAGATCGGCTCCGATACGTGTCAGGCCCTGATCAAGGTCCATCGGACGCCGCCAGTCAAGGATTCCGCAAAGCGCGCGGCGAGATTTTAGCCTGGCTGAACGCAGACGATAGCTACCTTCCGGGCGCCGTTCGCACGGCGGTCGATTACCTTCTAGGGCACCCCGAAACGGACGTCGTCTACGGCGAGGCCTGGTGGATCGACGAGAACGGAAAGGTCATTGGCCGCTACCCGACCCTACCTTTCGACGCGAAGGTCTTAGCACGCGACTGTTTTATTTGCCAGCCCGCGGCGTTCCTGCGTGCCGCCGCCTACCGCCGCTGCGAACTCGATCCGGCTACCAATTGGTCGTTCGATTACGACCTGTGGATTCGGATGGCGAAAGCCGGTTTCCGCTTCGACACGATCCCGCAATATCTGGCGAATTCCCGGATGCATTATGGCGCGAAGACGATCTATGAACGGCATGTCGTTTTCCAGGCGTCCATGGGATTGTTGAAGCGGCACTATGGGTACATCCCGCTCCCGTGGATTTTCGGGTACACGGCGTACCGTCTGGATCGCCGCGATCAGTTTTTTGAACCGCTGCGGTACTCAGCTTGGAAATACCTGGCGAGTCTCCCCGTCGGGCTCTGGTACAACCGAACTCAGCCATTTCGGTTTCTGGGAGAGTGGCTTGCGAAAGGCGGCCGAGAACTGGCGCGACGGACAATTCTTTTCGCACCGCAAACTCCGCGACGTTGATCAGCCGGTCGACAACTCGATATACTAACTAGGTTCTATCCTTAGATTTATAAGCGATTCACTCGCGGAATACTCCTTTGCGCGTCGCGCTCCTTCAGATTAATCCGACTGCCGGCGACATCTCCGGCAACACCGCGCTGATCGTGCGTGCGGCCAGGCGCGCGCAGGACCTCGGCGCAGATCTGATTGTCACGCCAGAACTTGCGCTGATGGGCTATCTACCCCGTGATCTGTTGATGAACCAGGGATTTGTGCGCCGTAGTTGCCAGGCCCTGCACCAGATCGCGGAGGAACTGGCCGACGCTCCTCCCTTGCTGGTCGGCGTCGCCACGCCAAACCCGTCCGACAGGGGCCGGCCGTTATTCAACAGCGCGGTGTTGGTTCACGGAGGAGTCGGACAGTCATTCCACAAGACCCTGCTGCCGACCTACGATGTCTTCGATGAGGATCGTTATTTCGAACCTGCTCCCGGGCCGCAAATCCTCGAACTGAACGGCTGGCGTCTGGGAATCAGTATTTGCGAAGACGTTTGGAACGATCGCGATTTCTGGCAGCGCCGCCGCTATCATGAAGACCCGATCGAGATGCTCGCTGAATCGGGTGCTCAAGCCATTATCAATCTGTCGTCATCTCCATTCATCGCCGGCAAGCAGGTCCTGCGTGAACGCATGCTCGGCCACATGGCGCAGAAGTACGGAATGCCGGTAGCGTATGTCAATCAGGTCGGCGGAAATGACGACCTGATCTTCGATGGCCGAAGCTGCGCCTTTGACGCCAAAGGCCGTCTGTTCGCTCGTGCAGCGGGATTCAGTGAAGATGTAATCATTGCCGATCTGGCGACGTGCAACGGCAGTATTGCTTCCGACGATTTCGAAACTGAAGCTGAAATCTGGAACGCGTTGGCACTCGGAATTCGCGATTATGCGGTGAAAACGCGATTCTGCACCGTGCTTCTTGGCCTCTCCGGCGGAGTCGACTCCGCGTTAACAGCCGCGATCGCGGCCGACGCCGTTGGCCCACAGAATGTACTCGGGGTCTTAATGCCGTCACTCTATTCGGGCACCGGAAGCATCGACGATTCTCTGGAGCTAGCGCGCAACCTGAGGATCCGCACTCTCACTTTGCCGATCTCCGGCATTATGGAGACTTACGACACAGTTCTCAGCGAAGCTTTTGAGGGCCGTGAGCCGGATGTCACGGAAGAAAACATTCAGTCGCGCATCCGCGGCAACTTGCTGATGGCCCTGAGCAACAAATTTGGTTCGCTGCTGTTGACTACCGGCAACAAATCGGAGATGTCGGTTGGGTACTGCACGCTCTATGGCGACATGAACGGCGGGCTAGCTGTAATCGCCGACCTCCCAAAGATGATGGTTTACCGGGTTTCCCGTTGGCGGAATCGCCGCAAGCCGGACATTCCGGAGAGTATTCTCACCAAAGCTCCGTCCGCGGAGCTACGGCCAAACCAAACCGATCAGGACAGTCTGCCGCCATACGAACTGCTCGACCGGATTCTGGAACTGCACATCGAGCAGTGCCACTCGGCTGAAGAGATTATCGCCCAGGGCTTCGACAGAGCGATCGTGCACAAGGTTCTACGCCTGGTTCGAATTGCGGAGTTCAAAAGAAAACAGGC
>Ga0335069_10013313_pt1 | contig 11554 bp, 12 predicted proteins | sample Lox_Sample_11_FD_206714 | JGI IMG/M metagenome (GOLD analysis project Ga0335069, IMG submission 206714) | Soil microbial communities from Loxahatchee National Wildlife Refuge, Florida, United States - Lox_Sample_1.1 | ecosystem: Environmental > Terrestrial > Soil > Wetlands | place: USA...
CTTTGCGCTTTCCAATCGAGGAAGTTGGCCGGCGATACGGGGTCGCGCGCGGCGGCGTGGGCCGGCACGGTCTCCCAAACGGTCATAATCCGCTCCAGGCGCGGGTAGGGGAACGGATGCAAGACCAGGGAAGAAACCCAAATGAAGGACGAGGCGTTCACCCCAATGCCGAGCGCAAGCGCGAGCGCGGCGACGGCAGCAGCGCCGGGAGAGCGGCGCAACCCGCGGGCAGCCTGGCGGCAATCGAGCAGCAGCCCATTCATGGGAGGCCTTCGGGAAGATGGAGCAATCGCGCAGCCACGCGAAGGCGTTGGGGATTCGAGTCCGGAAGGCGCGGAAGTGTCCGTTTCCGGGACGGAAATGGCCGCCGGCGGGCGGCGCCGCCGGCGCAGTCATCGCGCAGACGCTGGGCATTTCCCGGGGAACGGATGCTACACTACGGCTTGTCCCGGTCAGCGACGCGCGCCGGACGATGGCTGGTCCAGTCCGGCATTCAAGAGGCGGGCGGCGGCGTGGCCCGCTACTACCGCTCGGATACGGCGCGGAATCACGCGGTTTCCACGGAAATTACAGGCTATGCGGTAAGCGCCTTCGTGTACCTCCACACCCTGGCCCGGGAGCCGCAATACCTGGAAGCGGCCCTCGCCGCGGGGCGCTTCCTGACGGGCACGGCCTGGGACGGAGCGGCGCGCGCGCTGCCGTTTGAGCTGGACCCTCCGCGCCGCGCGTATTTCTTCGATTCCGGCATTGTGGCGCGCGGGCTGCTTTCGGCCTGGCGCGTCACCGGGGAAGACGAGTTTCTGGAAACGGCCGTGGCGGTGGGGGAGAGCATGGCGGACGCATTCGCGGCCGGCGGCGGGGAATACCACCCCATCCTGGAACTGCCGGAGAAAATTCCCGCGCCGCGCGAAGAGTGCCGCTGGTCCACCATGCCCGGGTGCTACCAGTTGAAGGCCGCCATGGCGTGGCACGATTTGGCCGAAGCCGGCGTGGGGGACCGTTTCTCCGAGCTCTACGGCCAGGCGCTGGATGCGGCGCTGCGTACGGCGGACGGGTTCTTGTCCGGCCCCCAGGACCCCTTGCGGGTGATGGACCGCCTGCACGCGTTTCTGTATTTTCTGGAAGGGCTGCTGCCGCGCGCGGGGGAGGAGCGCTACGCCGCGGTGATGCGGCGGGGAATGACGGAAGTCGCGCGCCTGCTGCGGGAAATCGCTCCGCGGTTCGAGCGCAGTGACGTCCACGCCCAGTTGCTGCGCCTGCGGCTCTATGCGGATTGGGCGGGTGCGGCGCCGCTGGACCGGGAAGCGGCGGAGTGGGAGGCCGGCAAACTAGCCGGGTTCCAGATTGCGGATTCGGACCCGCGGATCGACGGCGGCTTCTGTTTTGGACGGAAGGATGGCGCGTCCATGCCGTTCGTGAATCCGGTTTCCACGGCCTTCGGGCTGCAGGCGTTGGCGCTGTGGGAGCGCTGCCGCGGCGGCGTGGCGCAGCCTCACCGGCATTTGCTCATCTGAGCGGCCGCGCGCGAATCGCCGCACGCGCCTCCAAAACGAAGAAACCGGGCGCCACAAGGACGCCCGGTTGTCGAGGAGCTTCCGGGACCCTTCGGAGGGCGCGGCCCCGGAATTGGAGGAAATCGCTACGACGCGAGCAGTCCGCCGTGTCCCAACCCGGCGATCTCCCAGCCGTTCACGCGATACCGTGCCAGGAGCGGCGGCAGAATCAGATCGACAATGTTCGGCTTCGCCGAACGGAAGCAGCCGGGCGCCGAGATGATCGGAATCTCGTCCTTGTAGGCCAGCAGCAGCAGGTTGCCCGGTTCCACTGGCGCCAGGAACCGCTCCACCGCGCCTTCGCTGCGGAGGATCGCCTGGCCCACCACGTCTTCCGGACCTGCCGGAGCCGTGGTGGAGGCTACCAGGATCACCGAAGGCTTGGAGCGCAGCAGGTGCTGCAGGCAGCGGGTTACCGAGTTTTCATCCTCCGTGCAGGAGAGCACGAAGTTCGCGCTCACTCCGAAGCGCTCCAGACGCTGGCGCATGATGTTCTCGAATAGCTGCCGGGCGCGCTCGCCGCTGATGGGGTCGCTATAGAGGACGCCCACCGAAGGCTGGCGAATGGGGCGGGCCTGGAGAATGGGGCCGCGCTCCTTCACAATGTTGACCACGGCTTCCAGGTGATCCTTAGCCACGGCGAAAGGCGCGCTCTTCACGGTGGCGATGCGCTGGCCCGCCACCGCATAACTGAAGTTCAGCGCCGTGGCGATGGCCACGCTGGCTGTGCAGTTGATCTGCTTGAGGAGTTCGTCATCCACCAGCACGCTGCAATTCTCGGTAGCCAGCAGGTTGGCCCGGCCGCCCGCGGCGACGCGGATCTCCAGGCTGCCGCAACCCATTTCGCTGGCCACGGCGCAAACGGCATCATCCTCGCCGACCTCGCCTTCCTCCAGTTCCGTGACCCAGATGGATTCCATGCCTTCGGATTCGAGGACACGTATGTCCTCGTCACTGATCACGTGGCCCTTGGCCAGCAGCTTTTTGCCGCCGGGGCGGAAGACGGTGCAGCAAAGGACCCGTCCAGTTGAAGATTTCACGTCAACCGTTTGCGCTCTCATGCATGCCTCACAAGAAGTAGGATCGTTACCAATTCAGGGTTTATTACCCTAAACTTGATAATACACGGCGCGAGCTTGATTCCAAAGGAGTTTTCCGGCGGTCTTTTGCGGGGGACCATGGGAGTCCCCCCTTTGCGGGTAAACGGACCGGTGAAAAGAGGAGTGCTCCTGCCCTCTTGCGCCTCTCGGGTAAAAAAGGCATTGACGAATTCCGATGTACGGTATACATTACTTAAAGTAATGCACAGCAAACATCGGAGGTGAAGTTCAGTGACGCTCATTGAGAAGCGCGCCTGGTTCGTTTTTGCGGTTTGCCTGGCTGCCGCCGCCACGGTGATCCTTCTCTACTGGTTCACGCGGAACGCGCGCGGCTCCATGGCCGGCTGCGGCCTGCTGGGGCTCTCGGGAGCGGAGCCCTTGATCGGCCTCGGGCGGCAACGCCGGGGCGAGGTGATTATGGATGAGCGCGACAACGCCATCTCGCTCTACGGAGCCAAGGTCGCCTTCGGAACGTTTTGGGTGGCGCTGGTGGCCGCGGTGATGGGCGCTTTTTGGATCAAGGGAGAGCGGGCGACGGTGACGCTGGACACCTTGGCCATGGCGCTGATGTTCGCTTTCCTCTTGATTCAGACAGTGCGGTCTTCCACCATCCTGTGCCTATACCGGTGGCAGCGTGGGCGGTAACAACGGTGCAATCTCGAACCGCATCCGGCGCCTGCGATTCGACCGCAATGAAATGACGCAGGAAGACCTTGCCCGGAAGGCGGGAGTCACCCGGCAGACGATTATCGCCCTGGAAGCCGCCAAGTACACTCCCTCGCTGGAACTGGCTTTCCGCATTGCGAAGGCGTTCGGGGTGGGCGTGGAAGAAGTTTTCGAATACCGCGCTTGAACCCGCGCCAAAGTCGGGAGGGCCAGGCGATGCCGGAGTCACCGCCTTGGCCCTCACTCCCTCCGGCCGGTCTCTTCACTCACCGGCAGAGTCAGTCTGTCCGCCAATGTGTCTTAAAGCCGGCTTCCAGAAGTTTGCTGGTCCCCGGAAACGTGAGCACGTCATTCTGTCCCACCTGCTGCGGCGGAATAATCGTGCTGCCGTGCGTAGCCATGCCGGCGCCGCCGCCGCTTCCGTCCGCGCCCACTCGGACGGAGAGAGACTCCAGGTACTCGCGGAGCGCCCCGCCTCGGGGAACAAAACGGCCGGTGAGTCGAATGGGAACATCCGCTCCGTCCAGATGGACCGTCTCCACCTGAAGCCAGAACAGCACCTTGGGTGGTTTCACTTGCACGGAAACGCGCGCCACGCGCCCCGTGATCGCCGCGCCCCGGGGCACAATGACCACCGCATCATCCCGAACATCGTCGAGGACCGTTCCCGTAAAGCCGTCGCCCGCCGCCGCCGTGGCGCTGTCAATGGGCGAAGTAAGTGCAATGTCCACCGGCAGGCCCATCGGCGGGCTCAGCGCCGGAGCCGCCGCAGCCCCGTTCGGGACGAAGGAACCGGCCTCGGGCGCCCGCGCCGGGGCGGATGCTCGCGGCGTATCCCGGTACTCATGGCAGCCGGAGAAGCTAATCACGCTTTGCACCTCGGCGCCGGAGCGGTCCAGGTAGTGCTGGCGCGTCTCGCGGGCCAGTAGCAGGGTGCGCGAGTCAACCGCGGTTCTGGCGTATTCCGCCGCCGTGTCCAGTTCGCAACTGAAGGAGCCCGCCGGCAGTTCGCTGGTGCGGGTGGTGAGGCGCACGGGCTCGGCAGTTTCCGGATCGAGCAGAACCGTCCCGTCCCAGCCGGTGACAACCGTCTCGTTTCCCAGGTCGATCTCCCAGTTGCTCTTCTCTTGCGGAACGCGGAACGCATATTTGTATAGCTTGCGGCCGCTTTCTTCGATTTCGCCCTGGAAAGAGAAGTCCCCGGCGTCTCCCTGAACCACCTGGCGCAGCGTGGTTTCAAAGGAGCCCGTGTTCGCGGGGCCGTAACCGATCATGCGCCAGAGGTCCGGTGGCTTGAAATCGCCCGAGCCGGGCCAGGCGTAAAGCTCGGCGGCGGCGCTGGTTCGGACGTCCAGGCGCACGCGGTCCGTGCTTTCCAGCGTGAGCTTGTAGCCCCGCTTGGTTTTCGCGGCGTTGACTTCATCGCAATCGTGGAACGGCTTGGACCGGTTGGCCTGGTAGTAGCTGCGCTGGATCGTCTCCACGCATTCGCAGCCGCGCAGGTCCGCGGCGTTCCGGCGGACCAGGTCTCCGAACCGGGCGAGCGCTTCCACGGCGTCGTCCGCGGCCGCAAGGCCGGCCGCCGCCACAAGGCCGGCCGCCGCCACAAGGAGAGGCCAGGGCGTTCGGGATAATCTCATGGCCGCACCGTGATCCAGTTCGTCAGGCTGCCGGCATGAAGCACGCAGCGCTTGCCCGGGCAGCGCGCTTCCGAGTATCCCTTCGAAACGGCGGGAAGGTCGCCGATGGGCGCACCGCGCGTTTGCAGGGCGCCGGCGGGGCGCGGCGCATTCGCTGCCAGATATTGCGAGAGCGCGCCGGCCACGTGAAAAGCAAAGTCGCTGCCCCGCAGTTCCACGGCTTCCACGGCGAGGCGGATGGTAACCCGGTCCGGGTTCATCGCGTGCAGCACCATGGTCACCCGCCCATGCACCGTGGCGCCCTTAGGCGCATAAGAGGCGGCGCCGTCCTCCAGCGGTTTGGCCAGGCGGCCGCGGAAGCGATCGCCGGCGGCCGCGCCTTTGCTATCGATATCCGCGTCCAGCACGATGGCCACCGGCAAGCCGGAAGGCGCTTCCAAGGACGGCAGCGGCGCGGGCTCACCTGAGGCCGGCCCGCCGTTGTGCCCTACGGCCGCGGAAGCTCCGTAGCGAATGCGTGATTCCGCTGTGTATTCGTGGCAGGAGGAAAACGCGACGTCGTACTCCGTCTCAGACCCGCCCGGAGCCACCAGGCGCTGCGTGGCCTTCTCCGGCAGCAGCAAACTGGAGGCGCCTATCGCCACCGCGCTGTAGTTCAACGCGGCGCGGAACTGGCAGGAGTTCGTCTCCGGAGGCGGGTCGTCCACCAGAATATTGAGTTTCAGCGGCGTTCCGGTTTCCGCGTCCGCCAGGATGGTTCCGCGATATGCCACCGCCATGGGATCCCGCCCCATGGTTTCAAACAGATGATGGCTGCGGCTGGCGGGAACGTTGAATGCGTACGCATAGGCCGGTCGGCCCGCCGCCGTTTGCTCGCCGGTGTAGCGGAAGTCCGGCGCATCCTCCACAACGTTGGTGAGCAGCGGGCCAAGGTCTCCCGTGGTGGTGGCGCCGGAACCCAGCAATTGGTTGATGCTGTTGTCGCTGAAATGGCCTGCGCCCACCCACGAGTACATCTCCTCTTCAAGGCCGATCCGCACGTCCACGCGGAAGCGGTCCGCGGAGATGGCGGCCAGATGTTCCTTTCTGGCTTTCTTCAGGGCAGCGATCTCATCGCAAGGCCCGGGGTGGCCGGGCTTCATTCCCGTGGGCCGGTAAAAGGTGCGGTCGATGGTCTGCACGCAGGCGTAATTGGGGAGGCGTTCGGCTTGGTCCAGGACGATGGCGCGCAATCGCGCCAGAGTCTGCGCGGGGTCGTGGTCCGCCGCACAGGCTGCGGCAACCACCAGAAAGAACGCGCTGCGGCGCACCAGCTAATTATACGCTCGCGGAGATGGCCATGGCTCACTCACTCGCGCTGGATATCGCGTAGATTCGCGGGAATGTCTCGATGTGACGGGCGTCCGCGCGCTTCAGGCTGGCTTGCCGGCGGACGCCGCGGCTTCCGGAGCGAACTCTCGATCGGCAGGATCGCGCGGAACGCTCGCGCCGGCCATCGCGAAAATGGCTTGGAATCGCGGCAAGGCTTCGCCCCGAGTCTGGGCGGCGCCTGGGAAAAGCATCGCGGCGCCAATCAGCAAGTCACGTGTTAACTGGTAGGTCTCATCCTTGGGCATCGTATTTCCGGTTTCAGGTTGGCGTGACGTACGGAGTGAGAGGGTTTCGCCGCGGCGGGTCCGCCTGAAGAGCGGCGGCGGAGATCGGCCGCCACTCTTCAGGCCCGCACGGGCGGTCAGGCCTGAGTTGGCGACCCCGCGGGCGGCTCAGCCGGCGGACGGGTGAACCCGCCGCAGCGCGCTCGCATCTTCTGGCGGATTCTCTCCTGCTCTTCGGGCGTGAGGCTTTCCCAGTGCTCAATCACGCGCTCCCTCCACCGCCGGCTGCTGGTGACGTGAGGGTGGAATCCGCCGAAGAGAAGCTTGCAGAGAAGCAGCAGTCCCCAGGCCTGCCAGTAGCCGATGCGCGGCAGCGCGAAGAGCGCCGGCATGAGCCAGTTCCACAGCAGCATCACCACGAAGCCGAACACCGCGAAGGCCAGCACGGCCAGCGGCGCAATCCAAAGGAGCTTCTTGTGTCTCATCGTTCACCTCGTCTTCTTCGCAAATTCGTCGTAGATGTCCCGCAGGCGCTCGCGCAGATGCAGCACCGCGTAATGCTTTCGGGAAGCCAGGGTCGCGGCGTTCACGCCGGTGCGCGCGGCGATTTCCTTAAGGCTGTAGCCCATCATTTCGTGCTCCACAAAGACTTCGCGCTGCTCCTCGGGCAATTCGTCCAGCGCCTCGTCCAGCGCTTCCATCACCACGCGGCGGGCGTAGAGTTCGTCCGGCCCGCCTTCGGCCGAAGGCAGCAGATCTTCGCGGAGGAAAGGCTCGTCCTCGCCCTCGCGCTCCGGCGCGCTACGGGCCTCCTCGCGGCTCTTGCGCCGCCACAGGTCGATGATCCGGTTGCGCGCCACGCGGTAAAGCCAGGAGGTGACCTGCTCCATGGGGTGCATCAGGCGATACGCTTCCACCAGTTCGTAGTAAACGTCCTGGAGCAGGTCTTCCGCGTCGCCGGGGTCCGCCACGCGCTTGCGGATGAAGTTGCGCAGGCGCGGCCCCTCGCGGGCGATAGCGTCGGAGATGGTCTGGTCTTGCATCGCCATGGGCCACCGGATTGGGAGCGCTTCGTCCATCTACATAGATGCAGACGAACGGGGCCCGGGAATATTTTAAGGGGCGGCGGCGCAACGCCTCGGAGAACGCGCCGGGGCGCTGCCGCCGTTCTAAAGGCTGCCGCGCCCCCATTCTAAAGGCTGCCGCGCCCCCATTCTAAAGGCTGAAGCGCCGCTTACTTAACAACCAGTTCTTCGTCGAAGCAGACGGCCACTTTGCCGCACTTGCCCGCGGCCATGATGGCGTAGGCGTCGCCCACTTTATCGAGCGGGAAGCGGTGCGTCACCAGTTCGGCCGGGTGCAGGTTCCAGGCCACCAGACGCTCCACCAGCTCCTCCATCAGCCACGTGGAAGTCACCCAGCTTCCGTAGATGGTCTTCTGGTCATGGATGATGTCGGGCGAGGGGTTGAACTGCACGCCGCCGCCTTCGCCCAGCATCACGATCCGGCCCCATTTGCGCGTGGCGCGGATGGCGGTGGCGCGCGCGGCGTCATTGGCGGAGCAATCCACGGAGCGCTCCACGCCCGCGTCGCCCGTGAGCTTGCGGATCTCCTCGACGTTGCCCGGGCCGGCGAGCAGGGTCTCATCGCAGACGCCCAATTCGCGGGCCAGGCGGAGACGATCTTCCACTACGTCGATGCCGAAGATGCGGTGCGCGCCCAGCTTGCGGCACAGCGCGCCGGTGGCCAGGCCCAGCGGTCCGAGTCCGGTGATCAGCACGGCGTGGTCGCCGCTGATGCCGATTTTGGTGAGCCCTTCATACACCGTGCCGAAGCCGCAGGCCACCTGCGCGCCATCGGCAAAAGAAAGCTCGGGCGGAAGCGCCACCAGGTCCTTCTCCTCCGCCAGAAGATAGTCCGCCATGCCGCCATCCCGCTGCCAGCCGTACGCGCGGCGGTATTTCTCGCTGGTGCAGGAAATCATGTAGCCGCGGCGGCAATCGTTGCAAACCCCACAGCCGGAGATGTGGTAAACGATGACGCGGTCGCCGGCGCCGAACCGCCGGCAGCCGGGGCCAGTCTTCACGATCTGTCCGCTCGGCTCATGCCCCGCCACCACTCCTTGATAGCCTTCGGGTCCCTTACCCAGGTGCTCGCGGTAAATGCAGCGGATATCGGAGCCGCAGATGGTGGACGCCTTCATGCGCAACAACACCTCGCCGTGCCCCGGTTCGGGAACCGGAATCTCACGCAGTTCCACGCCGCTGTTTCCCGGCAAATACGCGCCTTGCATCATTGTTTGATCACTCCGTCCAGATCCCATAAGTCTTCCCAGGTTTGATTGGCCTTCCACAAAAATACCTGACCCTTGATGAGGCGGCAATTGCGGTCTATTCCCGCGATGGCCTTCATATCCTCGCTGCTCAGCGGCTCGGTAGTCACCGCGCGCAGGTTCGAAACATAATGACGCGGATTCGTGGAGAAAGGAATGGGCGTCTGCCCGCGCTGCACCGCCCACTTGAGGCACACTTCCACGGGATGCAGCCCGCGCCGCCGCGCGATTTCCACAATCACCGGATCCTCGGTATCCACCGTGTCTTCCACCGTGCGGTCCCGCTCCGGGCGCCCGGGCGAACCGATGGGGCAATAGCCCACCGGTTCAATGCCGCTGGCGCGCACAAACTCGAAAAGCTCCGGCTGCTGGAAGTGCGGGTGCAACTCCATCTCATTCACGGCGGGCTTGATCCGCGCGTCGCGCAGGATGAGCTTCAGCTTCGGCACGGTGACGTTAGACGTCCCAATGTGGCGCGTCATGCCGAGGTCCACCAGTTTCTCCATGTCGCGCCAGGTCTTCATGAAGTTCTCGTGGACGTACGGCCTGGCCTCCGGGCTGCGGGAATCCACGGAGCAGCCGGGCGGATGGAAATTGGGGAAAGGCCAATGGACCAGATACATGTCCAGGTAATCCAGGCGCAAGTCCGCGAGCGATTTGCGGCAGGAGCCGATGGCATCGCCATGGCGGTCGTTCCACACCTTGGAGACCACCCACAGGTCCTCACGCCGGAATCCCATATGGAACGCATCTTCGAGGGCTGCGCCGATCTCCGCTTCGTTGCCATACACGGACGCGCAGTCGATATGCCGGTAGCCGGATTGAATCGCGCCCTTCACCGCCTCCGCGATTTCCGCGGGCCTGGCGTGGTCCGAGCCGAAGGTGCCAAGGCCTATGGCGGGCATGCGGGCGCCCGTATACAGCGTGCGCTGGGGCACGAGCGCGGGATCGACGCGTTCACTGCTTGTGTTGTGACTCATAACGAGAGGGCTGGCGCGCCACGGATGGCGAGGGCGCGCGGGCTGCCCATAAAACCTATGCGGCAGCTAACTTCCTTCAGCGTCAGCGAGTGATCGCCGGGTTTTCCGCGCCTCCGCCCCACGGGCCAATGCCATTATAGCGCCCGGGCGACTCTCGCTCTCCGGGGATCTGGGCGAATTTGAGGGGATTGACACCGGGACGGACTTCTCACACAATATCTTTAGTACAGGAGAAAGAGGCCTTATATGATCGGAACGCTGATCACGCCGCTCCTGATTGCTTGGGGCGCCGTAACGGTGGCGTTTGCCGTCGTGATGGTCTGGAAGTCCTTAGCCGGATTCCGCGAGGCGGACGTCATCATCTTAGACGCCGTGGAGGCGAAACAGGCCCTGGAACAGAAGGAGATGATCGCCCGGATGCAAACGCTGGTGCTCTGGGCGAAGATTCTGGGCATTGCCTCGGGCGCGCTCCTGGTAATCCTTATCGCTGTCTCCATCTACTCGAACCTGGCGGGCTAGGCGCCGCGCCGGTCCGCATGCACACGGCCGCGCGGCCCCCCCGTGGTGAGCGGTCCGCCGCCCCGGCAGGCGTAGCTTGCGCCGCCGCCGGGCGCGTGCGTCACACGAATGTAACCCCCGGCTGTTAGTGTGGCTTCTCTGAGGGGCAGGGGCGCGCCCGGCGCCCGCCGCACAGCCAAAACCATGATTCGCAAACCCGCCGCCATCGCCGCGTTGCTGTCTTGCGCCCTCTCGGCCGCTTGGGCGGGGGCGTTCGGAGCCCGCGACTGGGCCAAGTATCCCCCCATTGTCGATCGAACCCGGCCCGAGGCCTTGTGGGCCATTGGCGATATCCACGGCGATTACGAGAGAATGCTGCGCCTGCTCCTTGCCGCCCATCTGGTGGAAACGAAGCCCGGCAAGCCCGAGCGCCTGACCTGGAGCGGCGGCGCGGCCACGCTGGTGGTGACCGGCGACATGATTGACAAGGGCCCGAAGCCCATGGATGTGCTGCGGTCTCTGCTGGCTTTGCAAGCATCGGCGCGCCGGCAGGGCGGGGAAGTGATTGTGCTGGCGGGCAACCACGAGGCGGAATTGCTGGAGCCGGAGGGGCGCCCCTCCAAGGACCGCGCGGCCGATTGGGCGCGCCTTGGCGTAACTCCCGCCAGCCTGCAAGCCTGCGAGGGGCAGGTGGGCCAGTTCCTCTGCTCCCTGCCGTTCGGCGCGCGCCTGGGGGATTGGTTCTTCTCGCACGCAGGGAACACCGCGGGGCGCACCATCGCGCAGCTTTCCAGCGGCATCCGCGCGGGCGCATACTCCCTCACCGGTCCCGATTCCCTGCTGGAGGCCCGGCTGGGCGAAGGCAAGCAATGGATTGCGCCGCCGGATTCCAAGTTCGGGGGCGAGCGTCAACTGCTGGAGTCCTATGCCGCCGCGCTGGGCGTGAAGCACATGGTGCAGGGGCACCAGCATCAGGCCGTCAAGTTCGATGATGGCGCGGAGCGCGGCAAGGGTGAGATGTTTCAGCGCTGGGGCCTGCTGTTCCTGATAGATGTGGGTATGAGCCGTGAGATTGGGGATAGCCAGGGGGCCGCGCTGAGAATCACCGCGTCAGGGGCATCCGCTGTGTGTCCGGATGGCGGCGAAACCCCTCTGTGGGACGCCGCGAGCACTGACGCGCTCGGGCGCGC
>Ga0335069_10013314_pt1 | contig 11554 bp, 11 predicted proteins | sample Lox_Sample_11_FD_206714 | JGI IMG/M metagenome (GOLD analysis project Ga0335069, IMG submission 206714) | Soil microbial communities from Loxahatchee National Wildlife Refuge, Florida, United States - Lox_Sample_1.1 | ecosystem: Environmental > Terrestrial > Soil > Wetlands | place: USA...
AAGAAGACGCTGGCGGGCTTCTTCGTCGGCCAGGTGATGAAGGCATCGAAGGGACAGGCCAACCCCGCGCTGCTCAACGAGCTGGTAACAAAAAAACTGGATGGGTAGCCGGCTGGAGCTCCGAATCGGAGCCCGCTTGTCAGGATTGCCGAACCGCGGATTCGAGTCACTCTACTTCAGCTTGAGCTCACTCTCCAATTCCTTGCGCGTATCCCACGAACTGATGGTCTTGGTGGCGCTCTTCCTGCCGTCCTTCTCCGCCCACAGGTCAAAGTCTTCCGACATATTCACCTGGGCAAACCGGAAGCGGCCTTCCTTGGTTGAGGTGTAGCTGCGGATGGATTTGGTCTTGGTGTTGCGCAGAAAGACGGTGGCGCCAGCAATCGCCGCGGATGTATCGTCGACCACGGTGCCGTTCACGATCCTCTGGCCCAGGTTCTGAGCCTGCGCGGCTGGGAATCCCATGCGGCTGGCTGCCGGCGCCAGTCCCAGCGCCAGGGCGGCAAAGGCCACCCCGGTGATCAGGCGTACTCGCAACATCACTCTTCCTCTTCCTCTTCTTCTTCGAAGAACTCGTCGTCGTCTTCGTCCAGTTCGTCGCCGACGCGTGTCAACTCCAGGGGATCGACAGCGACCACCTCGTATTCGGTGCCGCATTCGTCGCAGGCAACTACGTCCCCTTCCTCTACTTCATCCAGTTCAACATCAAGATCATTCTCGCATTCAGGGCAGCTAGGCATCGCTGGCCTCCTCACTTTCTCAAAGCATTGCTGCGTCGTACTGTAGGATGGCGTTACTCGTAGTTCGACTCCGCTAGTTTTAGATGGGAGCCGCCCTCAGGTCAAGAGGGCAGCCCCGGCCGAGATTCCTCGAACCGCAGTGGAGAACCATCCATGAGAACGTTCCCCATGCTCCTGCTTGGCGCATTCGTCTCTGTCGCGCCGCTTTGCCAGGGGCAGGCTGACTTTGCAGTGCACGCCCAACAAGTGTCTCCCGCGCCGGTCGATCCTGCCATCGCCCGCGCCCTTGCCGAAATCGATTCCTCCCGCATTCATCGGACCATTGAACAGCTTGTCAGCTTTCAGACCCGGAATTCCCTCTCCAGCATGGAGCAGGATCTTCCCGCCGGGACCGGGGTGGAGGCGGCCGCGAACTGGATCTTCGATCAGTTTCAGCAAATCTCTACTGGCTGCGGCGGCTGCCTGGATGCGCGCCGTGACACCTTTGTTGCCGACCCCTCCAGCGCCGCCGGCTCCGCGTGGGCGCATCGCATTCCGGCTCCCACGCGCATGACCAACGTTTATGCCATCCTGCGCGGTCACGATCCCGCGCAATCCAGCGTGATGTACCTGGTCACCGGCCATTACGATTCCCGCAACAGCAATGTAATGGACGCGCGAGGCGCCTCTCCGGGTGCAAATGACGATGCCAGCGGCGTGGCCGTCTCCCTTGAGTGCGCGCGCGTGCTCAGCCGGCTTCGCCTGCCCGCCACGCTGGTGTTTGTGGCGGTTGCCGGCGAGGAGCAGGGCCTGGTCGGCTCGGCGCATCTGGCCAGGCTCGCCAAAGACCAGGGTTGGAACCTCGAAGGCGTGCTGAACAACGACATCGTGGGAGGCAACACCACTCCCGGAGACATCCTCCAGCTCAAGGATCGCGTGCGCGTCTTTTCCGAAGGCGTCCCGGTATCGGCCACCCCGGAGCAGGAGCGCCGCATCCGCGCCGTGGGCAATGAAAACGACTCGCCCAGCCGCGAGCTGGCGCGCGCGCTCGAGGAAGCCTCCCAGACCTACTTTCCGCCCAGCAACGGCTCGACCTTCGACGCCTTCCTGGTGTCGCGTCCCGACCGGTATCTGCGTGGCGGAGATCATAGCTCCTTCAATCGCGAAGGCTTCGCCGCCGTGCGTCTCTCGGAGTGGCGCGAGGACTACAACCACCAGCATCAGAACGTGGTTCAGCCCGCGGCCGGCTCCAGCGATCCCGTACTCGGCGACCTGTTGCAGTTTGTAGACTTCGGCTACGTGGCAAAGGTTGCCCGACTGAATGCGGCGACCCTGGCCACCCTGGCCTCCTCTCCGGGTGAACCCGTAAACGTCAGAATCGACGCGGAGAAGCTGGAAAACGGCACCACGCTCACCTGGAAGCCCGCCCCGGGTGCGGTGGACCACTACGAACTGCTGTGGCGTGACACCATCATGCCCAACTGGCAATACGTGCGCGATGTGCCTCCGGCCCCCGGCGGCGGTCCGGTCACCGTCACCGTACCCATCTCCAAGGACAACGTCATCTTCGGCGTGCGCGCGGTGGACGGGGCGGCTCATCGGGGCCTGGTGGTGGTTCCATGAGCCGGAATGCACTCCGGGCATGACACCGCCGCCTCCATGGCGTTAACCTGACTATTATGGCCAGGATGGGGTCGATGCCGTTTGGGTTTCCTGAATTCCGCGGGGCCACGCGCCGCCTCGTGCTCACCAACCTCATCGCCTACTTCGCGCTGGCGCTGGCCAACCTCGCCTTGTCGCCGGCGGCCATGAGCTCCATTGGCGCCCACCTGTCGTTCGTTCCGGATTTCTTTCTCCACGGATGGATCTGGCAGCCCCTCACCTACAGCCTCATTCACCCCCCGGGAGCGCTGCTCGGCACGCTCTTCGAGCTTCTTTCCCTCTGGTTCCTGGTCGGCTTTCTTGAGAACTACCGCGGCTCCAACTGGGTGATGGGCCTGTATGTGAGTTCGGTCCTGGGAACCGCACTGACAGCGGCGGCCATCTACGATGTCGCCGGCAGACTCGGCCATCCCATGGACCAAGTTCCGCTCTACGGCTGCATGGGCGGCATCTTCGGGCTGCTGATCGCCATCGGCCTTCTGTTTGGCGATACCGAGTTCATGATGTTCTTCGTCATTAACATCAAGGCGCGCTACCTGGCCGCGATTTACGCGCTGATCGCCTTTGCCATGCTCTTCGGGCCCAACCGCCTCTACGCCTTTGCCCAGCTCGGAGGCGCCGTCGCGGGTATTCTCTTCCTCCGTTTCGCCCCTCGCAAGGGCGTGGGCTTCGCCGCCAGCGAGTGGATGTACGGCCTGCGCAACAGCTACTATCGCTGGAAGCGCCGCCGCGCGGGGCGCAAGTTCGAGGTCTACATGAAGAAGCAGGGCCGCACCGTGCGCCTCGACGGCCGCGGCCGGCAGATCGACGACGAGCACAACGACCGCAGTCGCTGGAACTAAATCGCAGCCCCTGGCTCCGGATCCTCAGCCTTCAGCGCACGGCTATTTGCTGTCAGCCACTTCAGCTCCAGCGCGGCGGCGGGCCAGCGGCACATATCCGCCTTTGTCCTACGCCTGCGGCGCCCTCAATAACCCTCTCGCTCCAGCTTCTGCCCGCACCGTGCGCGCCGGTCTGTTCACTCCTTCACAATATTCAGCAAAGCATCAGAGTGGAATCTCGATAACTGCCGTGATCCCGTGAGAGCCCGTGTGGCCGCCATTACCCGGCTGTCTACCTGGCTCGCTCACAATCCGGGACGCCTTGAGATATTTATTGCCCCCCCACCAGAGCCCCTGACATCCTAATATGCGTCATCTTTGTTGCTGCTTGCGCCGCAAGGCGCGCCGGGGTCCGGGAGGCTGGTTTCAGTTGGCCCGGAGAAAAATGGGGACCTCCGGTTCGATCTGTATGTGTCAAGGCGGCCGGGTGACTTACTGGGGTTAGACCGATATGCCGAAGTACGATCGGCGCCACATCCTGGGGATGATGGCGCTGGCAGCTGGTTGCGCAGCCGCACCCTCCAGTTTTGCCTTTAGCGGCCAGGCGTTCCGCCTGGACCGGGACGACGAGTCATTCCTTGACGATCTCATTCGCCAGGGATGCCTTTACTTTTTCGAGCAAGGCAGCCCCACCTCCGGACAAGTCCTCGATCGCGCGCGCAACGATGGCAGCGGCGCACGCGACCCGCGGCGCATGGCCTCCATTGCGGCCACCGGATTTGGCCTCACCGCGCTCTGCATCGCCGACAGTCACGGCTATCTTCCCCATGAGCAGATCGTCGAACGCGTGCGCACCACGCTGGACTGGCACCTGAACCAGATGCCCCAGGTGCATGGGTTCTTCTATCACTTCACTGACATCGATACCGGCAAGCGCTTGCGCAACACCGAGCTCTCGTCCATCGATACTGCCCTGCTACTGTGCGGCGTGCAGACCGCCCGCGCCTACTTCTCCGACGCGAAGATTCAGAGCCTGGCACAGCAGATCTACGAGCGCGTGGACTGGCCCTGGATGCTCAACCACGGTTCCACGTTCTCCATGGGCTGGAATCCGGGCAGCGGATTCCTCGCCTCCCGCTGGAACCACTATTGCGAGCTGATGATGATCTACCTGCTCGCCATCGGCTCGCCCACCCATCCGGTCTCGCCCGACCTGTGGAAGAACTTCAGCCGGCCGGCGGTCCAGTATGCAGGTCTGAGCTTTATCGGGGGCGCGGATCCGATCTTCACCCACCAGTATTCGCATGCGTGGTTCGACTTCCGCCACAAGCACGACGCCTATACCGACTATTTCGCCAACTCCATCTTGGCCACGCGCGCGCACAAGACCTTCTGCCTTTCCATGCCCAACTGGTACAACGACGACTACTGGGGCATTACCGCGTCGGACTCGATGCGGGGCTACGTGGTCTGGGGCGGGCCGTCGTCGCGCGGGCTGATCGACGGCTCCGTGGTGCCTTCCGCCACCGCGGGCTCCCTGCCCTTCCTGCCCAAAGATTGCCTCGGCGTGCTGCGTGCGATGCGAACCAGATACGGCACGCAGGCCTGGGGGCGCTACGGATTCAGGGATGCGTTCAATCCGCCCGCCAGGTGGTACGACCCTGACGTGCTCGGGATCGACCTCGGCATCGGCGTGCTGATGGCGGAGAACCTGCGCTCCGAGCTGGTCTGGCAGACCTTCATGCGCAACGCCGACGCCGAGCGCGCCATGCAACTCGCCGGGTTCCGGCCCAACGGCCTCGCATAACGCGAAGCCGGTCTGGCCGATGCCAAAACCGAGTCTCTCCGTGCCCCATCCTCGCGGTTGTTCCTGCGTTGGAGCCGGCGATTCCACGCCCGAAGGTGGGAATCAAAAAGGCGGCCGGAACATCTCCGACACTGCCCTACAATCTCCCTATGCACGACGTGCTGGTGTACTCGCGCAACGGATGTCATCTCTGCGATGTCGTAAAGGACACGCTCACCCGGCTCCAGGGCGAAGCCGATTTTCAGTGGCGCGAAGTGGACATCGATTCCGACCCCCAGTTGCGGCAGACGTACAACGATGAGGTGCCCGTAGTCTTCATCGATGGACGCAAAGCATTCAAGTATCACATGGACGGCCGCCAGTTTCTGCGGGCATTGGCCGGAAGAGGATAGAACCAATCCCTCTCCGAAGCGAAGCCGGTTAGCAGTGAGCCCCGTTCATCGGGGACGCCCGCTCGCGTCGCCTGCCCCGGGTTCCCCATCCGCGGAATTTACAATTGCCTTCGATATGAGTACGAAGATTGCCTTTCTGTTTCCGGGACAGGGTTCGCAGGCCGTGGGCATGGGCCGCGAGTTGTCCGAGCGTTTTCCGGTAGCGAAAACCACGTTTGCCGAAGCCGACGAGGCGCTCGGCTTTCCTCTTTCGAAGCTGTGTTTCGAGGGCCCCGAGGAAGACCTTCGCCTGACTGAAAACACGCAGCCCGCCATCATGACGGTCAGCGTGGCGGCCTGGCGCGTGCTCGCAGAACATGGCCTGACTCCCGCCTTCGCAGCCGGCCACTCGCTGGGCGAATGGTCCGCCCACGTGGCGGCCGGCACGCTTACCCTTGCCGATGCGGTGCGGGCGGTGAAGGCTCGCGGACGCGCCATGCAGCAGGCCGTCCCGGCGGGCCAGGGTGCGATGGCCGCGGTGCTGATGCTCGACCCGGCGCAGGTGGCCGAGGCCTGCGCGGAAGCTGCCGCAGAGACCGGCCAGACCGTGGCGGCTGCCAACCTGAATTCGCCGGGGCAGACCGTGATCTCCGGTGCGCTGGCGGCGGTGGAGAAGGCCGCGGCGATCTGCAAGGCCAGGGGCGCGCGGCGCACTGTGATGCTCCCGGTGAGCGCTCCCTTCCACTGCGCACTCATGCAGCAGGCGCAGGAAGAGGTGGCGCGCGTGCTCGACGCCGTCGCGCTGCACGATCCGAAGGTGCCGGTGGCGGCCAACGTCACCGGCAAGTTAGTAACCACCGCAGCCGAGGCGAAGGACGCCTTGATCCGTCAGGTGACCGGCGCGGTGCGCTGGGTGGATTGCATCCAGGCTCTGGTGAGCGCGGGTCCGAGCACGTTCATCGAAGTAGGACCAGGAAAGGTGCTGAGCGGGCTGATGAAGCAGATCGATAGCGCGCAGAAGACCTTTAACGTGGAAGATGCCGCGAGTCTGGAGAAGACGTTGACGGAGCTGACGGCGAACAGCTGACATCGATCAGTTCATAGTTCGTGGTTCATAGTGCTTCGCATGCCCGCGCGTTTCCAATTGCCGATCACCAGAGCATAGAGCAGGACATTGAGCGCAATCACGACCGCTATCAAGACGTATTGCCATCTCTGGGGTAGCCGGTCCTGGTAGATCACAGGAATCAGGTAGTGAGCCACAAAGTCTCCGCTGTATTCCGCGATTCCCGCACGCATCGCGAAGAAGTTTTCCGCGGCGGTTAGCGGGCAGACGATTCCCGGGGAGACCTCCGCGTACACCGCCCAGCCAAGCGCGCCCAGGTGGAAGGGAATCAGCCAGCGGCGGCGCCGCGCCAAAAGCCCACCGGCAACAACGAAGACAATAAATGCCAGGTGGACGATGATCGTGATTTCAGTCAATGCGCGATACACGTCGTGGCTTTCGCTGTCGGCACTCGACTCCGATCAGGATGACAGCCCATTCGGATTGAAGCAGCGCAATGGGAATGTGCTGATTCCCGCTACGGCCCCAGATACAGCTCAACCGGCGAGAAACTCAGGGTCTTCGTTTTCGGATCGTACGCCAGGAAGAGCGGCTTGCTCCGGTGTTGGTTGATGAAGACGCCGATCACTACCACGTTGCCGGTGACACGCGCCGCCGCCAGGTCGTGGCTCTTGATGGCGCCGTACTCGTTCTGGTTGCTGGTGGGGCTCCAGTCTTCCTGGAAACGATCGAAGGTGTAGCCGGAGTCCTTGTTCTGCGCGGGGTGCTGCTGCCAGTGCGCATCATGCTCCCACACGCCGTAGGCGGCGGCCATGTCGTTCTTCTCCACGTCGGTGAGGAAGCGGTTAACGGTGGCGCGGCCGCGCATGTGCGTATACCAGTTCCAGGGCCAGTCGACGGGGAAGCCGGAGACGATCCAGAAGACGATGACCAGGGCCGTAAAGGTAGCAACGCTCGACCACACGAGGATGCGCTTGCGGCGATCTTGGGCGTCGTCGAATCGGGGTGCGTCGAGCAGGGTCATGACTTCTCCAGTGGTCGGCGATCAGTGGTCAGTGGTCAGTCTTCAGCTCACAAGGGACCATCGAAGGACGATCCAGTCATGCACAATGAGTTCCCTGATGGATTAGACACCGTTGACTGCGGGGCGGTTCCCAACGTTCATCGTACCGCATGGTCAGGGCTGGTTCGGCGGGATCGCTGATTTCTGACACCTGACAACTGTGAACTGCCTCACCCTTCCCGGCTATAGGCGGTGCGCTTCTTTTCGTCGTTGCGCTCGAGAGCCAGTTCGATGAGTCGCGTGATGAGGCCGGTGTAGGGGACCCCGGTGGCCTCCCAGAGCTTGGGATACATGCTGATCTGGGTGAAGCCGGGCAGCGTGTTGACCTCGTTGACGAAGATACGGCACTTGCCGCCGGGCTCCATGAGGAAGTCGACCCGCGCCAGACCGGCCAGGTCGCAGGCGCGGAAGGCGGCCACGGCCATGGCGCGAACTTGCTTCGACTCGGCGCGGGTGAGCTTGGCGGGGATCACTGGCACCGAGCCCTCGGAGAGGTACTTGGCCTCGTAGTCGTAGAACTCCTTGCCGGGAATGATCTCGCCGACAACGCTGGCCTCGGGCGCGTCGTTTCCCAGCACCGCCACTTCGAGCTCGCGGGCCTTGACCTTGCCGCCGCCCACGCCTTGCTCGACAACGAGCTTGCGGTCGTAGCGGGCAGCCAGGTCGAGCGCCGGGCCGAGTTCCTTGCGGTCATGCGCCTTGCTGATGCCCACCGACGAGCCAAGGTTGGCAGGCTTCACGAAGACCGGATACTTGAGCACAGTTTCAATTCGCTTGATCGCCTTCTTCGGCCCCTTCTCCCACTCGCTGCGCAGGATGGTGACGTGTTTGACGATGGGCAGGCCGGCCTGCGCGAACAGGCGCTTCATTACGTCCTTGTCCATGCCCGCGGAGGAGCCCAGCACACCGGAGCCAACATACGGGATGCCCGCCAGCTCGAACAGGCCCTGAATGGTGCCGTCTTCGCCGAAGGTGCCGTGGAGGACGGGGAAGACCACATCGAGGCTCTTGCCGTCGAGGCGGCGTTCAAGCTCCGATTTCATGGCGCCGGATTCGGGCGCGGCGGGCTCGGGGGCCAGCAGCATGGGCATGCCCTCGTGCAGCAGCTTCGCGCCGGGCGTGGCTTCAGGATCGCCGGCGCGCAGGCGGCGGGCCACGGCGCTGCTGTCGCCTTCCAGCAGGCTGTGGGCATCGGCGGACGCCAGCCAGTGGCCTTCCTTGGTGATGCCGATGGGAACGACGTCGAATTTTTTGCGGTCGATCGCCTTGAGGACGGAGGCGGCGGAGAGCAGCGAGACTTCGTGCTCGCCGCTGCGGCCGCCGAAGAGAATGCCGACGCGGAGTTTCTTTGCCATCGTTCTTATTGTCGCTCACAGAAACAGCCGTCAGCTCTCAGATGATGGCTGACGACTCATTTCACGCACTCACAGGATCTTCTTTCCGAACGCCGAGCAGGCCAGTTCCACAGCCAGATCGGCGGTGCGGTTGTGCTCGTCGATCACGGGGTTCACTTCGACGATTTCGAAGCTGAGCAGGCGGCCGTGGTCGGCCAGGATTTCCATCGCGAGATGCGCTTCGCGATAAGTGGCGCCGCCCCGGACGGGGGTGCCGACGCCAGGAGCGTCCTCGGGATCGATCCAGTCCATGTCGAGGGACACATGATACCCGGCCGTCCCGCGACCGGCGGCCCTCAGGGCTTCTTCCATCACGGTGCGCATGCCGCGCTCGTCGATGTCGCGCATGGTGTAGACCTCGCCGACGCCGGCGCGCTTGATGTTGGCGCGCTCGGCGGCGTCGATGTCCCGCACGCCGATGAGGACGGTGTTTTCCGGCAGAATCTTGGGCGCGTAGCCGTAGATGTTGGAGAGGGCCTCCGGACCGAGGCCAAGCAGAGCCGCAAGGGGCATGCCGTGGACGTTGCCGGAAGGCGAGGTCTCAGGGGTGTTGATGTCGGAGTGGGCGTCGATCCAGAGCACACCGATCTTCTGGTTGCGGCGGCGGTAGTACTCGGAGACGCCGGATACCGAACCGGCGGCGATGGAATGATCTCCGCCCAGAACGAGGGGGGTCATGCCTTCTTCCAGGGTCTTGAGAACGGCATCGGCGGTGCGGGTGCAGATGTCGGCGATCTGCTTGAGGTAGCGGGCATTCTCCGAGCCGGAGGCCTGGGTCTCGGGGATTTCAACCTTGATGTTCCCCCCGTCGGTGACGCGGTGGCCGAGGGCTTCGAGGCGGGCTTCAAGTCCGGCCACGCGCATGGCCGAAGGGCCCATGTCGACGCCGCGCCGGCTGGCGCCCATGTCGAGAGGGACTCCGATGACGCGAATCTGGCGGGTAGGAAGGGACTGGAGGCCGCCGGCGGGTGCGGCGGCAAGGGATTCGTTGATTCCTGGATTGGCCATAACGGGCTCTCGTTTACGGGCCGGGGTTGCCGGCATTGCCATGATACCCGCTGCATCGACAAGAAAGTCTCAACGGGGGGCGGCGTGCGAAGTCCACGAACAGGCTATTACAACAGATTCCGGGACGTGTAAGATAGACGCCTGACGAGATTACAGTTAAAGCAAGCTCTGAGCGACTGATTTCGCCCATTTGCCGGTTGCCGGGTCTGCGAGCCAGTGGGTTGCGGAGGATCTCCGAATGACCGGGAACGACAGCGGATCGCGGTGAGGCGGTGCGCGATCGCCCTGTGCGGAAGTCTCCAGGTCAGCCGGAAATGAAGACAAGTGAAACGAGTTGCGGCAATCCAACTGTTGATGTTGTGCGTCGCGGCGGCCGCCGTGGCCGGAGTCCCCGCGCCCCTGACTTCGCTGCGCTCCATCACGCAGGTGACCAACGATGCGGCAGCGGGATCGGTGCCGGTTGATTTCGAAGCCACGCTGACGTATTTCCGTCCCTACGAGCGGACGATGTTTGTGCAGGACGGTGAACTGGGGATCTTCGTGATGGCCACCACGGATGCCGGCCTTGCGCCCGGGGATCGGGTCCGGATCCGGGGCATCATGCGACCGGGCATGCGCCCCTACGTCGAGAGCCACGACATCGCCGTCGCCGGCCGCGGCTCCCTGCCGCCTGCACGGACGGCGACGTTCAGGCAGCTGATCACCACAGAGGACGATTGCCTGCGGGTTACGGTGCGCGGGCGGGTGCGCGCTGCGGTGGAGGAGCTCCAGACGGACGTGCGCGGCGGCGGCCGGCCCCGCCAGAACACGGTGCGCATGCAGGTCCTCACCGACGGCGGCATGATCGATGCGTTCATCGACCGCAGCGACGGCCGCAGCCTCGATCCCTACATCGACGCGGAGGTGGAGATCACCGGCATTGCCGGCGGACGGTTCGACGGCAAGATGGAGCAGACGGGCGCGGCGGTGCACGTCTCTGCACTCGACGACGTGCGGGTGATTCAGCCCGCGGGAACCGACCCGTGGTCGCTTCCCGCCACGCCCATGGAGGACATCATGCGCGCCTACGAGGTGCGCGATCGAACGGCTCGCGTACGCGTGCACGGCAGCGTGACGTTCGATCAGCCTGGCACCGCCGTAGTGCTGCAGGATGGCTCGCGGAGCCTGTGGGTTTCGACGCTCTCGCGCATTCGGCTGGAAGTTGGCGACGTGGTGGATGCGACCGGATTCCCCGATACGGACTCCGGCTTCCTGATGCTCAACGACGCGGTCGTCAAGAAACGCAACGAGCGCGCCCCGGTGGCTCCCGCGCCGGTGCGATGGGATGACCTGGCGTCCAGCCGCAAGGTCTTCGACCTGGTCACGATCGAAGGCAAGGTGCTGACGGAAAACCGCGAAACCGGCCAGGACGAATATGTGATTGCCAGCGAGGGGCATCTGTTCACCGCCATCTTCCGGCACAACATTCTCTTCAGATTCCCCGATGAGCCCATGCCGGGGATGAGAATCGTACCGCCGGGGTCCGCGGTGCGCGTCACCGGCGTGTGCATCCCGCAGGATTCCAACCCGTTCGCGGGCAAGGTTCCATTCAATATCCTGCTGCGATCAGGAAGCGACATCGCAATCCTCGCCGATCCTTCGTG